>WNFR01007797.1_pt1 | contig 10867 bp, 14 predicted proteins | sample 5400221 | NCBI WGS metagenome assembly WNFR01 (sample SAMN13153357, study PRJNA577476) | soil metagenome | isolation source: 40 cm soil under Madrone tree | place: USA:California | collected 2016-06-14 | reverse complement strand
TGGGAATATCCGAACGCGCGAGGCCATAGATCTCGAAATAACGGTCGTTGCAGAACATGATCCGTTGCTGCGCATCCGCCATCACCACGCCATGGCTGAGGTTGTTCAAGGCGGAGCGGACAAATGCATTTCTGCGCAACTGCAGACGCTTGTCCTTGCGCAATGCCGAGAGGATCCACAGCGCGACAGCAGCAAGAAAAGAACAGAAGACGATGCCGCCAATCAGCATTTGCCAAACCATATTGGGGTCGGCGGAGCCGACATCGCTCGTCGGCGCGAAGCTATCGGACAAGCCCCAGGCGGCTCCGAACGGCGCAACGGTGGCGATCAGGCAAACGACGCCCTGCGCAGCAATCAGAATATTGCCACCTGTTTGCCATTTCTTGTCAGCCATCAGTCACCCGCGCATTTCCGTGACGGAGTGTCTGGCTTGACGAGTTTGGATCGGGTAAACGCGTACCCCTGCGATCCAAGGAATGTGTCTTAAACTACGGCAATTACCCTGACATGATTAATGCTTCACAAACGGGAACCCGGTTCGGAAAGCGCTCCCAAACGAATTCGAAAAGATCGCCCCCGAGAGAGCTATAGCGTACGCGCGATTGACCCCGGACCAGCGCCAAATCATGAGGGGCGCGCGTCCGATCGACTAGCCCCCGTGCCCGGATCCAAACCACGAATGGAAAAAATTGAGTGCGTCGTTATCGGTGCGGGAGTGATCGGTCTTGCCGTGGCGCGGCGGCTGGCGCGGGCAGGCCGCGAGGTGATCGTGCTGGAGGCGGCGGAAGGCATCGGCACCGTGACGTCCTCGCGCAACAGCGAGGTGATCCACGCCGGCATCTATTATCCGGCCGGCAGCTTGATGGCGCGGATGTGTGTCAGCGGCAAGCGCGCCCTCTATGAATACTGCGGAGATCACGGCATCCCGCATCGCAATTGCGGCAAGCTGATCGTCGCGACGACGCCGAAGGAAACTTTGAGGCTGCAATCGATCAGGGCTCACGCCGAAGCCAATGGCGTGTTCGATCTGCAAACCCTCTCCGGCGAGGCCGCGCGAGCACTGGAGCCGGCGCTGAATTGCGACGCAGCCCTGCTCTCGCCTTCCACCGGCATCATCGACAGCCACGCCTTTATGCTGGCGCTGCGCGGCGACGCCGAAGATGGGGGCGCGGTCTGTGCCTTTCACACGCCGCTATTGCGCGCCAAGGCGCTCGCGGGCCGGATCGAACTGGACGCCGGCGGCATCGCTCCGATCACCCTTGAATGCAGGATTCTCGTCAATGCCGCGGGGCTCGGTGCGTCTGCGGTCGCGCGCAGCATCGACGGCATGCCGATCGACCTGATACCGCAGGCCTATCTCGCAAAAGGAAACTATTTCAGTTGCAGCGCGCCGGCGCCGTTTTCACGCCTGATCTATCCGGTGCCCGAGCCTGGCGGGCTCGGCGTGCACCTGACCCTCGACATGGCTGGACAGGCCCGGTTCGGTCCTGACGTGGAATGGGTCGACGCGATCAATTACGCCGTCGATCCGGCGCGTGCGGAAAGATTTTATCCGGCCATCCGGCGATACTGGCCGGCGCTGCCGGACGGCGCGCTGATGCCCAGTTATTCGGGAATTCGACCCAAGATCGTGCCGCCGGCAGTGGCCGTGCAGGATTTCCTGATCCAGGGACCACCGCATCATGGCGTCGACGGGCTGATCAATTTGTTCGGGATAGAATCGCCCGGGCTGACATCATCGCTGGCGATCGCCGATTATGTCGGCGAACTGGCGGGGTGAGCGCCTAGGCAACTGGAGCGCTATTGCGCTCATCCCGGGATGACAGTGATGTTTGTGGAGCCTGGGTGGCGAAAGCTAGTGCACCGTTTCGCCTGCGGTATGCTTCAAGCGTTCGATCTGGTCCTTGACCATTAATTTCCGGCGCTTCAACTCAACAATTTGCAGGTCGTCTGTTGAAAGGTGCACGAGAGCTTCGTGCAATTGGTTTTCGAGAACCTTGTGCTTCCGTTCCAGTTCAACAAGATGCGCCTGAATTGCCATACGAAACCTCCTCGGTTGGAGAGACTTCAGATTCGATCCGGATGCGCAAGTCTACACCAGCGGCCGAATCTGTCGATGGGTATCGAAAATCGCGCCCTCATCTTTCAACGGTCATCTGTAACGAATCGTGAGCACGGAACCCGTCCAGTGTCCCGGACCCGAAGTTCGCTAACCCGCCGCAGCACCCACTCTTGAGAGAACTTCGGATTCATATCAACCTGTGATTTAGTTTGTTTTGGTTCAAACCTCTCTCGACAGACCGGGCCCGCGAAATGAAGAGAACTTCTGAACCACCACACCAGCTTGCAGAGTAGGCCGGCAGGGGCGATATTCCTTCCAGGGATTCCGTAACCTTTCGCAATCTCATCGCGTTTTCAGCTAACGTACATCATGACCAAGGAAGATGAGCGCGAACTCGAATCCGAGCTCGCACGGCTGCAGCAGGAGCACCGCGATCTCGACGCGGCGATCGATGCCCTGCATCAATCGCCCGCGCCGGATTTGCTGCGGCTGCAACGGCTGAAGAAGCGCAAGCTGCACCTGCGCGACCGCATCGCCTTCATCGAAGACCAGATCACGCCGGATATCATTGCGTAGCCTTCGTCATTTCGGGATGGTCCGAACGACCAGGCCTCAGATGTGCAATTGCACATCGGGGAAGCCTTGCAGGATGTCCCGGCGGGATTCCAGAATTTGATCGCTTCGTCGGCTGCTCCTGCGTCGACCGCCTCGAAGCCGGCAGCCACGATCATATCGAGCGCATCCACTCGCAATAGAAACTCGTCCTCGACGATCAGCACCACGGGTCTTCTAGTCTCAACGAGACCCAAGCGGTCTACTCTCGGCGAATCCGCATTAAGCGTCGGATATTGTTTTCGTTCCCGCCTTAAGCTTTCGCACTGCCCGCCGCTCGGCCTGCCCGATCCGGGCTGGCCCTTCCGTGGCGCGCCGTGCCAATCGGCGAGGAACGCCGTTTGATCGCCTTGACTCCCCCTTGACCCCCCTTGACTCCTGCAGAACAAAATAGGAACATTATTGCCGTCTCTAGTCTAGCCGTCTTGGGAATTCATCATGTCCGAACCTTCTTCACGGTCTGACGTCAGCCGTTACGAGCAGGCCTGCGACCAGGCTATCGCGATGTGCGCCGGAAACATGCGCAGCACGATCAAGGCGCTCATCATGGCGAACGAATATCTGGAAGCGGAATTGCAGAAATTGCAGACCGCGGCGTCGAACGACTGCGCTCCGGCAATTTTACCGCGAGCCAAGAGCGACGCCGCCTGATCAATCGATCAAACCCGGAGCAGTACCATGGCCGATGTCACCTATTACGTCGCGCTGCCGTTCCTGCAGGACGATACCGGTTCGCCGGTCGCCGGCGCAGCGGAAGAATGCCAGAGTTCGTCAGGTGCGTTACGACGCGCGGAAGTTCTGTCAAAGGCCTCCGGCAGCGTCGGCGCGGTCGCCTTCAGCCGCACCGGCGATCCCATGATCGGCGAATTCGGCGATGCTCAATTGCTGAGAAAATTTGGCGACGTGCCGGACGATCTGAGCGGGCTGTAGCGCGTATTCGCAAAAACCGTGAACCGGCTTTGCGAACAGAATACGCGCAAGGTTAGAACTCCTCACCTCGCATCACGTTTCGTGCCGTCTTTGCGCCTTCCGCACATACATCGCGCTATCGGCTTCTTCCAGCGCCCTGCCGGCTTCCGCATGAGGGCCGAGAATCGCGACGCCAGCGGATGCGCCCGCGGTGACGGTGCGGCCGCGGAACACGAATGCGAGCCGGTCGACGGCTTCCTCCAGCGACGCCGCCTTGGCCCTGGCATCGGTCTCGCTGAGGTTCCACAGCAACAGTGCGAACTCGTCGCCGCCCAGCCGTCCGACCACGTCGGACGAGCGCACGTGGCGCAGCAGCACCGCCACGATGGCCTTCAGCACCTCATCGCCCGCGGCGTGCCCGAAGGCGTCGTTGATCGGTTTTAAGCGATCGACGTCGAGCACGATCAGCGCCCCGCTGGCATGATAGCGTTTGATGTAGGCGATCGAGCGATTCAGCTCGCGCTCAAAGCCGCGCCGGTTGGGAATATCCAGCAGGAAGTCGGTATCTGCCGACGCTCGTAGTTCCTCGATGCGCGCCAGCGCCTGCGCCAATTGGATCCTGAGCCGGCGAATTGCCAGCCTGGCGTCATTGGACCGGACCGACAGCCGGGGCGAAGGTGCAAGCGTGACCCGCTGCGGCGCAGCCTTGCGCTCCGCCATGACGTTTTTGCGGCGTTTCGCACCCCCCGGGGCGGGCGCCTTGGTTTTCTTTTTCATGGGCATCCCTGAGAAGGCTTGCCGAGATTCACCAAGACAGGATAGTCCATTCCAGCCCCCTTGCCACGCCTTGCCGAAGCTTGGGCCGATCTTATAATCCGGCCTATGTTTTTGGATTCCCGAAAAGAATTGACCGCATGACCACCCCCGTCGCCATCATCATGGGAAGCCAGTCTGACTGGGACACCATGCGCCATGCCGCCGAAACCCTGACCGCACTCGGCGTCGGCAGCGAGAAACACATCGTCTCGGCGCATCGCACCCCGGACCGGTTGTTCGCCTTCGCCAAAGGCGCCAAGACGGCCGGCTTCAAGATCATTATCGCCGGGGCCGGCGGCGCGGCACATCTGCCGGGCATGACCGCGTCGCTTACGGAACTTCCGGTATTCGGCGTTCCTATTGAATCCAAGGCGTTGTCCGGCGTCGATTCGCTCTATTCCATCGTCCAGATGCCCGCCGGCGTCCCGGTCGGGACGCTGGCGATCGGCAAGCCCGGCGCCATCAACGCCGCGTTGCTCGCCGCCAGCGTGCTCGCGCTGAACGACCCGGCGCTATCCGGCAGACTTGTCGCCTGGCGCCGGCAGCAGACCGAGGCTGTCAGCGAGCGCCCGGAGGGATCTGCGTGACGGCTTTCAATCAGGTGAAGCTGAAGCCCGGCGACACCATCGGAATTCTCGGCGGCGGACAATTGGGCCGGATGCTGGCGATGGCGGCGGCGCGGCTCGGCCTGCGATGCCAGGTGTTTTCACCGGACCCGGAATCGCCGGCGTTCGACGTGGTGTTGAATGCGACCTGTGCGGAATATGCCGATGTCGAGGCCCTGGAGCTGTTCGCCAACGACGTCGACGTCATCACTTACGAATTCGAGAATGTGCCCGCAGCCGCCGCGATGATCCTGGCGGCGCGGCGTCCGCTGCTGCCCGACCGGAAAATACTGGAAACGACGCAGGATCGCCTCGCCGAAAAGGACTTCGTGAAACAACTCGGCATCGGCACCGCCGATTACGCCGATGTCTCGTCGGCGGCGGCACTGCGTGCCGCGATTGCGCGCATCGGCCTCCCCGCCGTGATCAAGACCCGCCGCTTCGGCTATGACGGCAAGGGTCAGGCGATCATCCGCGACGGCGACGATCCGGACCGGATCTGGGAGGACCTCGGCACCAAATCCGCCATCCTCGAAGTCTTTGTTCCTTTCGAGCGCGAGATCTCGGTGATCGCCGCGCGCAGCGCCGACGGGCATGTCGAATGCTTCGACGTCACCGAAAACGAGCACCGCGACCACATCCTCAAAATCTCGCGAGCGCCGGCTGCGGTCTCCGATGCGCTGGGGGCACAGGCGCGCTCCATCGCGGAAAGGATCGCCAACGCGCTCAATTATGTCGGCGTGCTCGCGGTCGAAATGTTTGTGGTGGCGAACTCAGGCGGGTCGACGCTATTGGTCAACGAGATCGCGCCGCGGGTGCACAATTCCGGGCACTGGACGCTGGACGGCGCGTCGATCTCGCAATTCGAGCAGCATGTCCGCGCCATTGCCGGCTGGCCGCTCGGCAAGCCGGTCCGTCATGGACCGGTCACCATGACCAATCTGATCGGGGACGATATCCATGGCTACGAGCAATGGCTGACCGTCCCGGGCGCGACCGTCCACCTTTACGGCAAGGGTCCGCCTCGGTCGGGCCGGAAGATGGGGCACGTGACGCAGGTCGAAGCGGTCCCGCCAAAAACCGCCTGATTGGCACCAAAAGACCGTATTTGGCCACGCGGAGCTCGCACAATCCCTTTCGCGCTGGTGGACATTCCCGGCTTGATCTGATACATCCGCGCGCTCAAGGTTAAGGGCTCGGCCTTCGCCAGCCTTTTGCTTTACCAGAATTTCAATCCGATTAATCAAAAGAGGATGCCGCGTGCAGGTTCTCGTTCGCGATAACAATGTCGATCAAGCCCTCAAGGCGCTGAAGAAGAAGATGCAGCGCGAGGGAATTTTCCGCGAGATGAAGCTCCGCGGCCATTATGAAAAGCCCTCCGAGAAGAAGGCCCGCGAAAAGGCCGAAGCGGTACGCCGCGCGCGCAAGCTTGCCCGCAAGAAGCTGCAGCGCGAAGGCCTGCTGCCGATGAAGCCGAAGCCGGTGTTTGGCGCCGGTCCAGGCGCTGAGCGCGGTGGTGCTGGCGGCCGTGGCGGTCCCGGCGCCGGTCCGCGCGGGTCGCGTTGATCAAAGATTTTGCAGATTTGAATCCGATGACGCGGGCCTTTGTGCCCGCGTTATTGTTTTGAACGATTGCGACGCAGCGGGCTACCCATACTGCGTAAGCGCGAGTGTTCTGCATTTATGGCCATTCCGGTTCCCTATCCTTTTTCCGGAGCTTCGCGTTTGGGCCCGCGCACGTCCGCGCTGGTCGCCTTAGTCGCGATCGCGCTCTGCGGATGCTCGATCAATCTGGGATCGCTGTCACCAGAGCCCAATAACGAAGTGCCTCCCAAGGCGGCTGCGGCCGGCAACGACGCGCAGGCCTACACAACGCATGGCGAAGCGCTGGCACGATCCGGAAAAACCGAGGAGGCGCTCGCAGAGTTCGACAAGGCGATCGCTCTCGATCCTCACAACGCGCCAGCCCTGTACAACCGCGGCCTGCTCTATCAGGGCGAAAAGCAACATCAACTTGCGATCGACGATTTCACGGCCGCGAATGGCCTGACGCCGCAGCAGGCCGAGCCGCTGCTCGGCCGTGCGCTCAGCTACCTTGCGCTGGACAAGATCAAGGAGGCCGTCGCCGATCTCGACGAGGCCGTGCAAGCCGATCCGCAGAACGCACAGATATGGACTACCCGGGGGCTGGCCTATGAACGCCTCGGCGACAAGACCAACGCCGCCAGCTCATACGGCCGCGCCATTGACCTTCGTCCCAAGGATGAAGCCGCGCGAACCGGCTTTGCCCGCGTCGGCGGCAAGGCCGGATAGCGCGTAATCGCAAGTTCTTAAAGTAGCGCATTTTCGACGGCGAACCGTTGCCGGAAAATGCTCGATGCTACCGTACGTTCCGCGCTATTTCGGCAATACGGCGTGAAACACCGACTTCGCAGCCGACAGCACGTCTTCGGCAACCGTGCTGTGTTCCCGCGTTGGCGGCTCTGCCGCCTCGGCATGCAGATCGAGCGGCGGCGAGGCCGGCGCGGCGGCCGGAATTTCAGCCGGCGGCGTCGGGCGACGCGGGTCGTCGATCCGCGCGGCGCCCGCGTAAGGCGGCTTCATCTGTGACGACCCGGCCGCCGCATCGAAGGTCTCAGCTGCGGGCGTGGAGACCATGATCGGCGGGGGAAGCGGCCGAACCGCCGGCGCTGACACAACACGAGGCAGGTCCGGGACGCGGGGCGCCGCCGGGATACGGGCGGATTCTTGCGCGCGCGGCGAACCGTCGCCCGCGCCACGCAGGCGCTCGATTGCCGCACGGGCAAGATCGTTGGCGTCGCGCCGCTCTTCTGGGGCATTTGCGGCCTCAACTGGCGGCACTGACGGTGCAACATTTGGCGCGGCGACGACCGGCACGGAAACCGGCGCAGAAGGCTGCACCGGCGCCGGAATAGACTTGGCAACCGCCTTTTCGCGCGGCGCGGGCTGGTGGCGGCGCGTCTCGGCGGGAATGCTCGCGGTCTCTGCAGGCTTGTCAGCGGATTTTTCCGCGGGCTTTTCGGTTGCCGATTTCTCGAGGATGGCCTTTTCAGAGATACCCTTCGCCTTGACGCCCGGCTCGGGGATGTTGGCGACGTCAGAGGATGTTTCGGGTGCCTTTTCGGGTGCCTTGGCGTCCGCCTTTGCAGCCTCGGGCGCAACCTTCGCTTCGGCTTTCGGCTCAGTGGTCGAAACCGCGGCAGCGACCGGTGCGCCCGTTCCGGGCTTGGTGACGATGTAATGATTGACGATGTAGGCCCCGACGATGGTCGCGACCACCGATGGCAATATATCCAAGGTAAATTTCGAGACGTATTTCAGCATGGCCGGCCACTCCCCGCGCCGGTTTGTTGCGGGAACTTTGAGGCGCATTGAGGGATCAAGTGCGACAGATCGGTGGCAATTCGGCTGACGGCGCAGTTACGGTTTCAGCTCGACTTCCAGGAACACGATTTCGGTCGCGGTCTCGTTGAGCACGTCATGCTCGACGCCCGCTTTACGGAAATAGGATTTGCCAAGGCCAAGCTGCGCCTTGGAGCGTTCCCCATTGGGCGCAACGATGGTCATTTCGCCCGAGGTCACGGGAACAATGACGTAATCCATCTCATGGATGTGATGACCGGTGGCGCTGCCCGGCGCCAGCCGCCATTCGGTGACGCGGACTTCCGGCGTATCGAGCTGAACGTCTGATTTGGCACTGATCATTGTCGCTCATCTCCAACCTGGTCACGGCACGAGCACCAGGAATACAAATACGGCAAACACCACCACATGAACCAGCCCGAACAGGATGTTGGTGCGGCCGGTGCCGAAGGTGAGCATGCTCAGGACGAACGTCAACACCAGCAGCACCATCTCTTGGGCATTGAGCCCAAGCACCAGTTGCTTGTCCAGCGCATAGGCGGCCACGGCGACAGCCGGGATCGTCAGCCCGATGGTCGCAAGCGACGAGCCGAGCGCGAGATTGATGCTCTTCTGCAGATCGTTCTTGCGCGCGGCGGCGATGGCGGCGAGGCTCTCCGGCAGCAGGATCAGCAGCGCCACCAGGACGCCCGCGAAGGCCGGCGGCGCGCCGATCGACGCGGTGGCAAAATCGACCACGAGTGAGAATTTTTTCGCGAGCAGCACCACTGCCAACAGCGAAACCAGGAGCAGCACGATGCTGAGGACCAACATCCGGTTCGAGGCGTGCGTTCCGTCATCCGCGACGCCGGCGGCTTCGCTGATGAAATAACTTCGATGCCGGATGGTCTGGGTATAGAGAAACACGCCATAGAGAATGACGGTGATGACACTGACGAAGCCAAGCTGACCCGCCGAGTAGACCGGCCCCGGCGCGGTCTGCGTGTAGTTGGGCAGGATCAGCGTGATGGTCGCCAGCACGATCAGGACGCTGAGAAAAAGGCTTGATCCGGTCACCTGAACATCCTGCTCGCGGTAACGAAGCCCGCCGGCCAGAATGCAAATGCCGACAAGTCCGTTGCACACGATCATCACAACCGCAAAGACGGTATCGCGCGCCAGTGTGGGCACGTCTTTCTCGCCAAGCATGATGGTCGCGATCAGCGCGACCTCGATGATGGTGACCGCCAGTGTCAATAGCAGCGTGCCGTAGGGCTCACCGATCCTCTCGGCGATCAACTCGGCATGATAGACGGCCGCGAACACGGTACCGAACAGGATCGCAAGCAGCACCGCCGCGAATGCCAGACCCGCGACCGAGGGAGTGAACGGCACCCCCAGCGCTGTATCCGCTGCGAAGAATGACACGGCCAGCGCCGGGAAAATCCACGCCGATCGCGGCATCGGGCCATGCGCTTTCATATGATCACATCCTTAAAGCCTGGGAATGGACTATGCGCCAAACAACGGCGACCGTCAGTCTTTGGAAGCGCCGATGAAATGTCGAGCGGTTTCGATCGCACCATAATTGTCCAGATTGTCGTGACCACCGTCGGGAAACCGCACAAATTGTTTCGGCTCATGGGCGAGCGCGAACAATCGCTCGCCAAAACTTATCGGAATTGTGGGATCCCGCGCGCCGTGCATGATCAGAAGCGGAGCGGTAACGCGGACGATGCGCTCGTCAGAGCGAAACTGATCCCTTATCAGCCAACGAACCGGCACAAGCCGAAGAAGCGAGCCGGCAACGTCCGCTATCGACGTATAGGGAGCTTCCAATATGACTTTTCCGACCGGTTGATCGGCCGCCAACGCGACCGCGACACCGCTCCCCAGTGAAAAGCCCCAAACGACAATTCGATCCGCGCCGTATCGCGCGGCCGCGAAAGCATAGGCCGCAGCAGCATCCAGCAGCAGCCCTCGCTCGCTTGGCCGCCCGCTCGACCCGGCATAGCCTCGATATGACAAAGCGACGAGCCCGGTCCCGTCAGAGGTGATGGCCCGGAAGTGCAAGGCGAGCCCGGCCAGCGAATCTCCGTTGCCGTGAAAATAGATCACGACCGGATGGCGCGGTTTCGCCGGGACGTGCCAGACGATGACCCTCTCGCCATCCGCCGTGATCAGAATATGCTCTTCAGCTTCTGGAAAACCGGCAGCTTCGGGGGCCGTGCGCACCATTTGCGGTATCGGAAAGATGAACGCCCGCTGCACGAAAAACAGGACAACAAGACCACCGAGATAGCCGACCGATACGAGAACGACGAGCCATTTCAGGACGGTCATGATTTTCGGAAGCTTCACATCCCCTTGACGATGTTCTCGGTCATCTTCTTGGCGTCGCCGAGCAGCATCATGGTGTTGTCGCGGTAGAACAGCGGATTGTCGATGCCGGCATAGCCCGACGCGAGCGACCGCTTGATGAACATCACGGTGCCGGCCT
>WNFR01007796.1_pt1 | contig 10868 bp, 15 predicted proteins | sample 5400221 | NCBI WGS metagenome assembly WNFR01 (sample SAMN13153357, study PRJNA577476) | soil metagenome | isolation source: 40 cm soil under Madrone tree | place: USA:California | collected 2016-06-14 | reverse complement strand
GCCGCACGAGACATAGACCTTCCCCGACGGGTCGATGCGGACGAAAGCGCTTTCGAACGGCCCGACCCCGGTCCCCTCGATATAGCAGCCGAGGCCGAGGCCGAGATACCGGCCCTCGCGGCGCGCGCCGCTTTGGCGCTGGCGGAACGCCTCGACGCCGCCCACGGCATCGAGCGCCTTTTGCAGGGCGCCCGGATAATCGCCGCTGTCGTAGACGATCGGCTCACCGTCGCGATACGGGATGCCGACCCGATACGGCATCTCTTCGGCGCGGATCATGTTGCGCCGGCGCACCTCGGCCGGCTCCAGGCCCAAGGTTCGCGCTACCAAATCGATGGTCCGCTCCATCGCGAAGGTAGCTTCCGGGCGGCCGGCGCCCCGATATGGAGCGTTCGGGACTTTGTTGGTGACGACGATCTTTCCCGACGCCGCCAAATTCTCGATCTTGTAAGGGCCGGTCAGGTGTACGGCGGTGTTGTAGGCGACGCCGGACCCGATCGGGTTCCAGGCGCCGCAATCGACAATGTAATCGTCGCGCAACGCGAGGATATGACCGTCACCGTCAAATCCGACCTCGACATCATGCAGCTGGTCGCGCGAATGCGTCGCACTCATCAGATGCTCGCTGCGCCCCTCGATCCAGCGCACCGGCCGCCCGAGTTTGCGCGCGAGGAAGGTGACCAGCAGGTCTTCGGGGTACACGTGCCCCTTGCCGCCAAAGCCGCCGCCGACGTCGAGCGCCAAGCAGCGCACCCGCGCCTCGGGCAGACCCAATAGCGCGGCGGCTTCGCGCCGCACCCAGTGAACCACCTGGGTCGAGGACCAGATCGTCGCCGAGTCGGTGCGCGGATCATAGGCGCTGACGACGCCGCGGCACTCCAGCGGCACGGCGGCGTAGCGGTGGTGATAGAACCGGCGGCGCAGCCGTTGCGGGGCGCCGGCCAGAGCGGCGTCGACATCGCCCCTGCCGACCGAGAAGGCTCCGATCAAATTGGTCTGAAAGCGGTCATGGACAATCGGGCTGTCCTGGCGCAACGCCGCCTCGGGGTCGACGACCGCGGGCAATTCTTCGAGATCCAAGATCGCCAACTCGGCTGCGTCTTCGGCCTGGTCGGGGCTCTCCGCGACAATGATCGCAATCGCCTCGCCGACATGCCGCACCTTGTCATGCGCCAACAGCGGCTGCTGCGGATTGAGGAATTTATGCTGGATGACCGAGACCCATTTGCTCGGCATCGAGATCTGGCCCTCGGGCACCGGCGGCAGCAATTGCAAAAGATCGGTCCCGTTGAGCGCGAGCACCACGCCGGGCGCCGCGGCGGCGCGCAACAGCTCGACCGAGCGGATACGGGCATGCGCCACCGGGCTGCGCACCAAGAAGGCGTGCAGCATGCGCGGCAGGACGAGATCGGCGATGAATTGCCCCTGGCCGGTCAGCAGCCGGCGGTCTTCGCGCCGCAACAGCGAGCGGCCGACATAAACGGGGCCAATGTCGCTCATGGTTAAGACCTCACTCCCGCCCGCGCGAGTTTGTGGGAATTACCGAACCCGGTCAAACGAGACCGACCCGCCAGCGGATGCAATCGAAGGAGACTTGATCACACGAACAGAGCGTTCAAAAGCGTCCCGCGCGTCTGGGTGAAGGTCAATCCCTTCTTCTGACTGGTGGGCTTCGATCTGGCTCGCGGGTGGCTCGGCATTCGATCAGATATGTGGTAGGGAAGAACAATTGGAGGCCGGGGCTGCTTCCGCTCCGGGCACTCCGCGCCCCGCGAAACCTTGCGAGCCGCCGCGGGACGATGTTTCCCCATCTATGCCCTCTCAGGGCGCGTTCAACCGGGCATGCGGCTCCGCCCTTTGGGAGCCAGAGGGGCGTGTCCGACGAACCCCGATGCACCGGGCCGCGTGGCCGGTATCAATTCACCGACGAAGAAATCGAGAGCTTCCTCGCTGCGAAGTGGCGAATGGAGGAATGCGAAGTATGTCGTCAGGCGACAATCTGGGGGTATTTTAGGCCTCGGCCACTGTCGCTCATCCCTGCGTCGGATGGGACCACCCACACTATCGGCCAGGCGCTTACTTCCGTTCTAAGATTGTCTTGTAACAATTGCGGCAATACGAAATTCCTGGACTCGGAAGTCATCAAACGCTGGCTGGACGCCAAACTAAAATGAACACGCCGCCGCGTGTCGTAAGTGAGGATAACATCGCCGAATTTCTTGCAGAGAAGGTTGCGCCGAGCGGGAGCGGTCCCCATGATCCGAGTATGGACGCAGCGTGGAAATCCTCAGTCGATACACGACTCGGAGAGTTAAAGGGCGCGCTCGATGGTTTACGGTCTAGTTTTACCATCCTTTGCGGAGCAATAGGATTGGTGGCTGCGGTGATGGCTATAGGTTTTGCTTTCTTTGGCGTCCAATTCAATCGCCTGGATGCAAAAATTGACGCAATCCCCCAGCGCCTCTCCGAAGAATTCCGCGCGATGCGCGCGGAAATGGCCGCTCAGACCAGCGCCATCGCGAATTCGATCACGGCGACAAAGCAGGCGCAGCCTCAGATTTTCGTGCTCCCCGAACCACAACCAACGCCAACACAGCAACCGTCCTCACCTCAGATAGTGCCCTCTCCTCGTCAGTCACCGAGACCATAACCCCTGTTTATCCGCCATCGCCGTGCTGTGAAGGTGCTGTGATGAAAATCATAAGCTTCTCCGACGGCAATGGAAAAAAAACGGCGACGGGCGTGATCGAATGAGGCGCCGCGAGTTGATGCTGCTCCTGGGCGGCGCGCGACAGGTCGACCGAGCGAATGCCCGCATGCGCCACCGGGCTGCGCACCAAAACGGCGTGCAGCATGCGCGGCAGGACGAGATCGGCGATGAATTGCCCCTGACCCCTCAGCAGGCGGCGGTCCTCGCGCCGCAACAGCGAGCGGCCGACATAAAGGGGGCCAATGTCGCTCATGGTTAAGACCTCACTCCCGCCCGCGCGAGTTTGTGGGAATTACCGAAATCGGTCAAACGAGACCGAGCCGCCGGGTTAAGCGGGTGCGACTGCCCCTTGCGATGTGTCGCTATATCTGGGACGGAGTACCGCAAGAAGGAAATGTTCAAGCCATATTCGCTCTCGGGCATCAGCGATGGCGAGAACCTGCACGGCTAGTGCACAGAACCATTCAGTTGATCCAGCTCGACGCTCCCGCTTTCCCGGCGAAGGCCGGGATCCACTTTTGCCGTAGGCACCGGCTTTCGCCGGTGTAGCGGGATTTGGCATGTGCGATGGTGCGTCAATGCCTGATGAATCGTGTGAATGACTCGGAGCACTAGTGCTCGGACGCATTCAGATGATTTCAATCCGGGGTCTCCCCCCTTCGCCGGTGTGGCGGAGGTTTTGGTTGCTAGCATTGTTCCGAGGTCGACAAATAAATCGTCTGAATGGATCGGAATACTAGGTTTTGGCGGATCTGTGGCGATCCGCCGAGCGTCGTTCGACCGGTGTGCCTTTCACCCCGAGTCTTACATTTTGGCGGTGATGGTGCTGAACAAGCTGCTCAGATTGGTGCCGACCAGGGAAGGCGGCGATTGCCGCGACCGCGATCAATGCGGCGATCAACGCATACTCGATCGCCATAACTCAGGACCTCCTCTTTGACCAAATTCGTAACAAGTCTACGCAAGGGAATTCTCCTTGCTTCAACAAAAGCAATCTGGCGCAGGCTGCTGCGAAACGCTTTAAATAACGGTAAAAAATACTCGCTATTTTTCTAGTACGGCGTGCGGGATGACAACGCCTCGAAAACCAGATTATTACCGGCCATCGCTACTCTGATGAGATCATAACCGAACGTCAAACAATCTCAAGCAAAGCGCGATGTGCCACTGGCGCGCGCTGCCGTCAAAATGGTCGCGAAAGGTGCCTTATGGAAAATTGGTGCTGCGGTTTATGGATGTGCCGGGCTAACCATCTCCTGAGGAGATTTTACTACGTCAATCAACGTCGAAATGGCAGAGATACTGAACACTACTATTATGACCTTCACGACAACCGGCCAAAAAATCGACCCCTTTCCATCTTTGCCGCGCAACGGCGAACATCGCCACATTCCCACGGCAGCCCAGAGTGTGTACGCAGCTATAATGATCACGCCGCCAAAATAGATAATGGTAACCAGTGATTGGATTTTGAAAATGTTTAGAACAAACATCAGCAGCAGCACTGCAAATCCAAGCGCACAATTTATACCGAAATACATTATCCAGAACGCTTGGCCTAGGCTAGATTCACCGCGCCAAAACTTTTTGTAATCTGTCATATCCATTGCGCGCTTAACGTGGGTTGATCGACTGCGTGAATGTAGAAATCAGATGCTCAACTGTAGAGTCAGCAATGGCTGACGCGTCGGGAATTGGAGTTGCCCGATGCTGTGGATACCGCGTGTAGTGGGTAAGGTGAAGCTCATTAAGAATGTCGATATTTTCCGCTACGCCCGGCTCATCGGGAAGCCCGTATTGAAGTGCTAGTTTATACCATGCGCTCAAGTCGTGTTGCTTTGGTTCTTTGCCGGGAGGTTTCCCAGCCGCGACCGAATGCTCAGCAAAGGCTTTCAGTGAAAGTTCTATCGCGTGTGTCAACAAGGCGTACTTTGGCCAATATGGTTCGGCGTTCGAATAATTAACAAGTGGGGTCGCAGCGTCCCTGAACATCCTCGCGCGGTGCAAATACTGCTGCGCCTTATTTCCGGTCAGTGGCTGCGAGAATATCGGCGGTTTCATGACTTTTTACACCGCGAGTCTCGAAATCGTTGCCGCGCTCACATTATAACTGACGCCGGGAGGCGGACAACAGGCCGATGTCGGATAATTCGCGATTCTGGAAAATTCACGCCATTCCAGAGTGAAACACGGCGGGGCATTCTACCCTACGCTTTGATCTCTTTGGAAAATCAGCCTGCATGGTACAGCCGGAAGCGGCGATGACCGTGCAGGTGATGTATGATCCACGCATCGGCTCTTTTCGTTAGGCTCTTGTTGAAATGGCGTGGCTTTACCTCGTTCTGACGATTGCCGCTGGCGGGTTTTTCTACTGGCTCCGGGGGTCGTGCCGATCCTTGTATGGTTTTTTAGAAATAGTCGTTGCCCTCGTTATTATGGGGATGGCAGTGTTTTCTGATGGGTCTGCCTGCGGTAACTGCCTTCTTATTTCAGGTCCATTGCTTTCGCAGGTGGTGCTCACCAAAAGTATTGGCATAATCGGCGGCATCTATGGTTTCGTGCGCGGGCTGGACAACTTTGTCACTGGCCTACGATCATAAATCAACATCTTGTGGTGGAGCAGGGGGTGCGCCCCGCTGAAAGTCGCATAATTCGCGTTCAAGCCGCAGGAAGATGGTTTATGCCAAGTCGGCGGGGGACGGATTGACCGCGCCGCTTTCCTGCTTGGCCTCCTTGAAGGCTGCCCAGAGCGCAGCGTGCGCGCCTAAAAGAACGGAGCCTTTTGTAGACTTTGCGAGCCTAACGGCCATGTTGTCTAGCGCTGAATTAAACTGCGCTGATACCTCCATTGCGTTATTTGCCTTTATGGACTTCAGATAGTCCATTGTCTTGTCGCGCTGCCCTTGAGAAAACTGTGGGTCAAAGACGGCCATAATAAACATTGATCGCACAGCGCGTGTCTCGCTCAGGACCTTTTGATACAAAACGAAGAACAGCGCCGCCAATATAGCGAGAATAGCCACAGCCCAAATCATTTGCGCGCTCCGTCTAGGGTTGTGCCGTTTTAGTAGTCCGGGGTACAATCCATAGATGTCTAGATCAGCTTGCTAGGACCCAGAGCTAGAACTGGATATAGAATTCAGGGTATTGCTCTTTATCGAGTCCGTTCCTGTATGCAAGCAGTGCCAGAAAAATCGTCCGCATCCGTTCGGGAGTGATTGTTATCAGATCTCGGGGGTTAAACCACTTAATAAGCTTGCACCGCGCGACTTCAGAGTTGGCAATACCCTGCTTGTGAACAATGGAATTGCGCAGATAGTTAAGATCACCCCAAAGGTCGTCGCTCGCATGCAAGCGAAGGCGTTCCTTCACAACCTCCGCATCTTGTTCCTTCGGATCAAGCTGACCCTTGGCGATTACATATTCACGCCGCAAATAGTCGTTCCAGAAAGCGCAAAACGAAACAATGCAGAGCTGGCCGAGAGTTGTAAAGTTTTCCCCATACGTCTTATTCCTAGCCTTCACTTCACCCTGTGTTGCCCAATGGATTCCTGACGTGCAAAACTTCTCTGAGAAAATCCGCCGATATGTGAACATTCGGGTGTCTTGGAATTCCTCAGTATCGAGGTCTGTGCCCCGAACATGGCTTCTTGCCCGTTCCTGCTCTGCCACGACGTGACCACGAACGAGGTCAAATCCTACCACTGCATCAAGATAGAAGGCATGCAGTCGACTCCAGTGCTGGGTGAATTCTTCAGCAAGCTGTCGCAGCCTTGGATAGTTGACGCCGGGTTCAATGCGGACTGGCATTAGGCCACGAGCCGGGAAATCGTGCTGTTGTGGACGTTGTAGCTGCGGGCAATCTCCCGCACGGCCTCGCCGTTCTCCTTGCGGCGAAGAATTTCCTGCTTCTGGTGCGGGGTGAGCTTCGGCTTGCGGCCCATCTTCACGCCGCGCGCCTTCGCCCGTTCGCGGCCTTCACCCGTCCGCACGCGGATAAGGTCGCGTTCGAACTCCGCGAGGCCGCCCAGCACGGTCAGCATCAGCCGCCCGTGTGACGTGGTGGTGTCGGCCCATGTGTCGCCTAGCGAGCGGAAGCCGGCCTTCTTGCCGGTGATAGTGGCGAGGGTGTTCAACAGGTCGCGGGTTGATCGGGCCAGCCGGTCAAGCCGCGTCACCGTCAGCACGTCGCCCGCCTCAAGCTGGTCGAGCAACCGGCGAAGCTGGGTGCGGTCGGTCTTGGCCCCGCTCGCCACCTCACGGAACACCTTCTTGCATCCGGCCTTGGTCAGTTGGCGCACCTGTGCGTCAACGCTCTGGCCGTCCGTCGATACCCTCGCATAGCCGTATTTCATGCCGCATTATGCAGCGGAATTGCGCAGCAAAAAAGCCTAATCTTTTCAGCGTCCCAGCGGGAGATGGGTGCAACCCCGTTGCTCTTAGAATCGCGACTAACCATATACGCCGCCTAGGGAAGGGGAGGGACGGAAACTCCATCCTCGGGGAATTGCAACAGGGAGGAAGCCCAATGCCGAACGAACCGGACAGCACGCTTGTGCAGCCCGCCGATGTGATCGCCGCCGAGCTGCTCGAAAAGAAGAGCGAAGCCGTCAACGCCGCTCCCATCAAGGATTTGGGTTGGCTCGTAGAACACCGTTCCAAAAATCAGCAGCTCGCTCTCAAGTTATATGGAATCCTAGGGAGAGAGAGGCTATCAAACGACGAAGACCTTATCACCGCTGCTGGATTTCTCGTCTCAATTATTTTTTCCCTCTGGCGCGCAGTTTTTATTTGTCCTCCTACCTATAATCGTAATCAGACTTTAGTCTCAGCCAAAGCATTCCTTGCGAATGTTATTGAAGATAACGCGATTGGCTATTTAAATGATAAGAAGCACCAATATTGGGCGTTTTCCTATTACCTAAATAGCGCTGCGCTTCGATTACATGCTCTCTCAAACCAGAAGAAATTTATGCGCTTTAACTTTCTTGATCCAGATTTCCGGGAGGAATTATTTGAAGTTTGGCACGAGCGAGACGACGCTTGGGTTCTGTGCCATAAGGCAGCAGAGGCCGCTGTTCACAAGCTTGACACCCTCTTGAGTGATTGTTGACCAGCCGAAGACGTTTGGCGGGCCGGTGGACATCGCCACCATCACCAAGCAAAGGCTTCCGCTGGAGTCAACGCAAGCACTTCTATCCGGCCTCGCTCAATTTGTCCTGACAGGCAGCTAGTCGTGGACTACGTCTCCCTCCTACAAACTCTCGCCGCCAACGCCTTGGTCACTGGCGCGATCGCGGGGGTTGTCGCTTGAGCCGGGAAGACATGGGCTGACCGCCACCTCGAAAGATTCAAGGCCCAGAACACTGAACAACTGGAGCAGCTAAAGGCCCAGAACACTGAGCAACTGGAGCAGCTGAGAGCTGACCTGGCCGCTGTAGCGAAGCGCGAGCAGGCGGTCATCGACCGCCAAATGCTCGTTTTTCGGACACACTTCGATGTCGAGTACAAGAATTATCTTGAGCTGTGGGGTGCTTGTGACGCCAGTTACGATCTCGCCAGCCAAGCGCTCGCTCTTTACCAGCTTTCTCCTGCTGATGAGCAGGCCCGCAAAGAAGGAGAGACCGATGCGATAAGCGACTTTGATAAGTGTCGGGAGGCGCTGGCAGATGTGCGGAGAAGGCGCCCCTTCATCCAGCAGAATGTGTGCGATGCAGCCGTGAACTTGCTCCGCGAATGCACAATAATCCGGCAGGAATACATGCGCCTCTATGACCACATGCACAAAGATAACAGTATCGACCTTAGGGAAATCATAAAAGATACCAAGGAGCGGCTTGAGACGGTACGTGCTGATTATGACGGTGTGGCGCGCCTGATCGCTGATCGCGTGCAGCGTATGTATGTGGTGGATTAACCTTTACACTCCCTACACTTGGCATGACCTCGTATTTCCTCCTCGAAAACTATATCTTGTTCTTTGCGCCTTTGGGCGGCGCTGTCAATTTGTCATAACACCCCTTACCCGTATTCGCGGTGATCGCGACACTCACTACTGATTGGCAGAAGGATGACTTTGAGGCGACCGACTATAAGTCGCTGTTCACGTCGTGCTGTCGGCTGCCCTCGAACACGGGCGCGCTGATCCTGACAGACAACTCGTCCCTTGTTTGTGTCGCCTTAATCACATTAATGTTTATTGACTTTTTAGCAATCATATGCTAACGTCGGCGGTTGCCAATGATTCGGGAGTTATCGCGTGAGCATGGCCATTATCGCGCTATTATCGGTGTCGTCGGGCCCCGCCCACGGTTCTTCAACCTATTGGGAGAACCGAGCCTGATCTGGACCTGATAAAACAGGTGGAACAGGTGACAACGTTCGTTTTGGAAGGGCTGGCCCGGCGCTCTGTGAGGAGGATCCGGAGCATAGGATCACGAGGCGCTAGTGCACAGATTCATTCAGTTGATGCGGCTCGACGTTCCCTCCCGCGCTTTCCCGGCGAAGGCCGGGATCCACTTTTGCCGTGGGCACCGGCTTTCGCCGGTGTAGCGGGATTTGATATGAGCGATGGTGCGTCATTGCCTGACGAAATCGTGTGAATGACTCGGAGCACTACAGATCCTCGTATTTCTATTTTTGCAATTATTGGTTTGGCTGATATTTCGCTGCAAAAAACAGCAAAAACAGCTAGGAGTGGCCGAGGGCGCACTGTTCCGGAGCGCTCGTCCGGCATGCTCCCGGCCGCCCGGGTAATTCCACGAACCGAGCCACTCGGGCTGTCGACCTGTTGCGCGGCCAACTTCGGTGAGACAGCTACATTGACGCTGGCTCGGCGATGCTCGATGCCCCGATTAGTCGCCGCTATTAATCGCCGCTATGATGGCGCGATGGAGACATGCGGCGCGGATAACCCTGGGAAAACAGCCATGCAGCCGTTGCGGAGTTTTCTGTTTGCGCCGGGGAACCACGCGCGGCGGGTCGAAAAGGCGCTGTCGCTCGACGCTGACGCGGTGATCCTCGATCTCGAAGATGCGGTCGCGACCGCCGAGAAAAGGGCGACGCGCGCTGCGGTGATCGCGGCCCTGCTGCGCCCGCGGCGAGCGCTGCTCTATGTCCGCGTGAATGCGGTCGACACCGAGTTCTGTTATGGCGATTTGGCGGCGATCGTCCGCCCGGGGCTCGACGGCATCATTCTGCCGAAGGTCGAAAGCGCCGCCGGGCTCGCTACGGCCGACTGGCTTCTCGCCCAGCTCGAGCGCGAGCAAGGGCTTGTGCCGCGCAAGATCGACCTGGTCCCGATCATCGAGACTGCGCGCGGCCTCAACCAAATTGACGCGATCCTCGAGGCCGGCACCCGGGTCAAGCGCGTCGCTTTCGGCGCCGGCGATCTCACGCTCGATGTGAACATGGCGTGGAGCCGCGGCGAGGCGGAGCTGTGCGGGAAGTTACGCTGACACCTTACTAAACTGCATCACACGTCCTGCGGTATCCGACACGTCGACGTTCCGGACTTGAGCGGAGCACGCTATCACCGCAATTCTCCAGCCGGCGCCCGTCACTGCGCGGTGATGCCGCCGTCGACGACGAGGCCGGCACCGGTCATGAAGCCGGAATCGTCCGAGGCGAGAAAGACGATGCCTTTGGCGATGTCGGTCACCGTCCCCATGCGGCCGATCGGCAGCCGCGCCAAGGCTTGCTGGCGCGCCTGATCGAGGTTGTTGGTGCCGAGATTGCGGGCCCGCATCGTGAGGACCTGATCACCCATATCGGTCTCGGTCGTGCCGGGGTGGATCGAGTTCACGCGGATCCGGTATCCCTTGCGGGCGAATTCGAGCGCTGCCGATTTCGTGAACAAGGTGACCCCGCCCTTGGTCATCGAATAGAGCGGATCCCCCGACGAGCCGACGAGCCCGGCGACCGAGGACAGATTGACGACCACGCTGCCGTGCGCGCTGCGGCCCGCGCTCTCGCGCAAAGCCGGCAATGCGAGCTTGGTGCCGAGAAAGACGCCGGTCAGATTGACACCGCAGAGCCGGTGCCAATCGGCGAGTGTCGCCTCCTCGATGCTCATGCCGAGAAAGACGCCGGCATTGTTGACGAGGATGTCGAGCCCGCCAAAACGGCCAAGTACGGCCGACAGAGACGCGGTCCAATC
>WNFR01007795.1_pt1 | contig 10871 bp, 12 predicted proteins | sample 5400221 | NCBI WGS metagenome assembly WNFR01 (sample SAMN13153357, study PRJNA577476) | soil metagenome | isolation source: 40 cm soil under Madrone tree | place: USA:California | collected 2016-06-14 | reverse complement strand
TAGCGGTTCGTGAACTTGTGTCGAATGCTCGAATGATGTCCGAGAAGGAAAAAACTTAATTCTCGGTCAATGGCCATAAGAGACGCGCTACGCTTACCGCAGCGCGATCCGACGTTCAACTGGCGGCGTTGTACAGCTTAGACGCGTTTTCCAGTACGAATCTCCTGCGCAATTCGATCCACTTCTTTTTTGATAGCCCTCCACTCTGCATCAGCCTGATCGAGTGCGTCTAGGCTTTCCAATTTCGGTTTGCCGTTTCCAAAAGGCAAGAGCTGACGATGCACGGCAAAGAATGCATTCTGGCGTTTCTCAAATGCTTTGCGTTCACGATCGAGAATGCTCTTTTCCTCTTTCCGGTTTTCCTCGTAAGTAGCCATCTTTCCTCCTCAGCATTCACTTTTCTTAGTGCCCGATCGATGACCGTTTATTCCGATACTTTTGCGTCTAGTGAAAATCCCGCTTCGTCGTAGTCAAGCTGGCCAGTAGCGCACTGTGGTCGAAAAGTTTTGCTGCAGAATCTGCCCTGCCACTCCCGGGACTCGGTATTGCCCTAGGGCGCTACGCCGGTCCGAAGATTGAGTTGCCCCCTCAAGCGCGCCTCGATACGATCCATGACGGTCGGCATCACTCCTTCTCGTACGGTCGGAGGCAAATGGGCGAAGTGCGGATGGATCGACTAACGCCGCCTCTGTTGAACCCAATTTATAACATCCCTCGCTCTATCAAATTTAAGCCGCAGTTGAGAGAGTATCCAATCATAATCACCTTGCCCGGTCATCTGTACCGGCTCGATGAATCCTAAGCGATCAAAATGCAGCTTGTCCGCTAGCGTGAAAAAGGCGCTATTGGACAGTTTGTCGGAAACACGCTGACACCACGCGTCGTATTCCTTCCTGAGATATAAAGCGTCTGGTTTTCCACCCACCAGCGGTTGATTAAGGAGGTGGTGAATTGCCCATGAAATATCTTCGGCTATTTCGTTTACGGCCCTCTGCTGCTGGGCCCAGACGTTGGCGCGGAGTGAGCCATAGATTAATGCGAGTCCAAGAATAACGAGAATAAGCCTAGTCCAGCCGCTCATTAACCAATCGGGCGGAGAATTCCAAAGAAACTCCAGAAACTGGCCTGGAGTCATGCCAGTAATAATAAGGAAGACGGCAATAAATAATGCCGTCCCAGTCCCGCGTCCAATGGCGCCGCCGACGAAGTCTGGAACGCGATCAACGCCCCAAGCGCGTGCCCACGTCTTAGCTTTTCCCATGCGCGCAGCATATCACTTACCAAAGTCAACCCTTCTAGGCGTTAATCTGGGGCACCACCGCAATGCGAGCCATAATTTAGCCCATGTGCGGACGATACGTATCCCCCACCATGGCAGAAATGGAGTGACCGCAGCGGCCCATCGAGCCAGCCGAAAAGCGAGTTCGCGTGGACTCATCGCTGTACTCAGAATTGATTAGCCGCAATCGGATGACGTCGCAAATTGCCGTTCTTTACATCTACCAATTGAAGTTCGTGACCGAGCAGCCGAGAGCCCTCAAGAAAGACGAGACTGCGTTAGCCAGCACTCGCGAAACTCTGCGACATACCTACGGGGCAGTCACCGGGATGCGACAAATGTTTTCGGACTCGTTCAACACATTTATCCGAATACCGATTGAGGCGACCGCTTTGTCCCCGGAAAAGAAAAACGTCTATCGTCAGATGGACAACAATCCCATCCAGTTCCAAGGCATATCGGACTCGGTGGTTGTCTTTCTATCTCTTCGTACCACAGACGATGCCAAACTTCCCGCCCGGGGAATAATTGGCATTCTTACAGCGGCAGCAATGACGTCCATCGGATCGATCGGCGTAGGACATCCAATGCGAGGAGGTATAGATATCGGCATCGGATTTCAACCAAGTTCTAATGAAATCTACGGTCCCGCCCTGTCGCGTGCCTACAGTCTCGAATCAAGAATCGCTAACTACCCACGGATTGTGGTTGGTGATGAATTAATACGATATCTCTACGAAACGGGCGGCCAACAGCCGACGGGCGAATTCGCATCAGAATCGAAGAAAATAGCGACAGACTGTATTCAGTGTCTCGCATATGATGATGACGGAATACCATTCGTCGATTACCTTGGTCCATACTTCCGAGCGCTCCTTGGTGGCTCCGGCGGAGACGCAACGGAGTCCTGATGTACTTCGCGGCGTTCAAGAAACACATCGGCTTCTACCCACCCATCAAAGGGGATGCACGCCTCGAGAAGGCTGCCTCACCCTACGCTGGAGAAATGGGGAATCTTCGCTTTCCGTTGGACAAGCCGATCCCCTTCGACCTGATCGAACGCCAAACGAAGCTTCGCCTGCAGCAAGACCTCGCGAAGTCCGCCGCAAGTGGCAAGAGGAGACGTGCATGGGTTAGTAATGTCACTATTCGCCTTCGTCTTCGTCATCCCCGACGTCCCCGGGTTTTCTCTTTATGCTAAATAGAGCGGAAACCCGTTGCGCACCCTCCACATTTGGGATGACACCGTTGCCGCGCAATGTGTCTACGTATGAAAGAGGTAAGCCTAAAACATTCCACTTGCCTAGGCGGACAACCTGTCTATTCAGTTTCTTAATCTCATCCTTTGATATTCCGTCGAGGATAGCGGCTCCAATAGCATCAAGTGGCCATGGGAGCGGTGAATGGATATCCCAACGCACATTCGGGAGATCGCTCTGCGTAATCCGTAAATCAGCTGTGACGGTGCCTTGCGGAATGTCAGACGACAGAGATATTGTTGCGCCAAGATCGCCATCTCCAATCACGCTAGCCGATGCAAGTCCGATTCTCATACCGGAAGGGCCATCGATCCAGGCTCGCGCCTCTCCCAAAAACGTTATCTGCGCGGAGATATCCACAATACCTGTTGGGCCGCTGCCAACTCCAATATCAACGGTGAATTTAGACAGGCCGAATGCTCCCGCTATGTCTGACTTAACGAAGCCGCCTAAATTCTCATTTCTCACCAATATAGCAGGCTGTAGTGAGCCGGCAACAAAATCGACAAGTCTCGTTTTTGGTGAATACACGGCGAAGTCAGCGTCCGTGGGTTGTGCGAACGGAGCCGGAATGGGTTCCCCGTAGGGGAATGTCGGATCAGGGACAACGATTACTGATGTTGGATTGCATCCTGGCGTCGTCATCTCGGCGCTTGATGCGGTGATTATGATGTGATCTCGATCGAAGTAAGATTGGATTGGATTCAAAAACCGTAACCATGGAACAAATTCAGTTAATGGGTATTTCGGCAAACACTGAGCCACCAGATTTATGAAACTACTACCCGTTAACCAAAAAATGGTCCTCTCTACTTCATCGAGATAGTTCTGGTCTTGAGGGGCCGGGATCGATGTCATGCCGAGGTTTTTAATGTAGTCAGGTCCCCAGTTTGGCGTTATATCGGGTTGCTGAAGTCCCTGCAGCCGCCAGTAAACTTCCCCTGACGCCGATAGATAGTCCAAAACCATTGGAGTGGGGGAGATCGTCACTATTTTGTACTCGCGAATAACTAGTTCCGGCCGGCCGAGCGGATGCACATTTGCAATTAACTCAACGCCTAGATCGGCTGAAGAGGCTGATGGAGTAAGTGTCAATTTGTGCACAAACCCGGAAAATGCCAGCCTGTAGAGCGGCATGGGTATATTCTTCATCGAGATGGCGGGTTGGTCGGGCTCAATCCCCCCGAGCGCCTTCTCTATACGCGCAACGTCCCGCATTACTTGCGACCATGAAATGGCAAATGCTGGCATTCCTTTCGCAAAATTTATAACTTCGCGATGAAGTCTTGAAATATCCATTTCCATTTTCCTTTCATCTAAATTGACTTATGGTTTTCGACTGCGGTTTTCGCAATTTACCTCTTAACATATGCGAAACATGACTCGACGCATTGTCCATTTTTGTCGCTTAGACACTAGATTGAGCTGCCGGATAGACTATGCTGATATCATTGACCAACGCGACAACGAAATGTTATTAGTAAATGATGGTAAAACTGACAGTGAGGGTTTCGCAGAATTATCGGGGTCGGATGCTCAAACGCTTCCTGGTAGTTCTTTCCCCAAAGTTCTCCTACTGCAATCAACGCAACGACCCTGCCGCTGCGCGATGCTTTTTGAAGATGAAGGATTCTCCGGTGCATATTCTGGGATCCGTGCATGCTTTGCCCAGTGTCGAGTCGATCATTGACGCTTAACGGGCTTACGATGCCCAGTCCCGTCCCAATTCTCCATCCCAAATGGGCCGCACACAAGACTCGAAATTTACCGAAGTTATGCGCGAGGACATTATGACGAACTTTGATATTACACAACGGCTAAATATCGGCAAAGGACGTATTCATTACATGGTGGAGCCAATTACTGTGGTGATGGCGGCGATAGCTGCAATTGCATCTTATGTGCGCGACCAGAATTTGCAGAATCATTTAGAAGATATAAACACCAAGCACGATCAGGTCCTGCGGATTTGCGGGTCGATTCTAGATCAACTCAAGGCATTGGAGATTCTCATACCACAGGCGCTCGAAGATCAATATCGGAATGTCCTAGTACGAAATCTTGAGCGACATAGGATGAACTATAAAGATGATGGCGCAGACGTCTTGCGAGACGGAGCGCTGAGTAAGGATGTATCGGAGCGGCTAGAAGAGCAATTTCTTTTGTTGAAAAGTACGACGTACGATTTGATCGTGTGTGGTTATGCTGTATATCCTGGAGTCGTGGTCGGCGCGAGCCTTCTATTCTCCATCGCAACGACATTGAAACCGTCTGGGAAGTTGAGCCTAGCCTACATGGAATCGGTTTATCAGCAGCTGAGAAAATATTTCGTGGATGCCGTGAGCACCGATATTGGAGAAAGCATAGCAATGGTTAGAAAGCGCAGAGAAAGTGAACAAGCCGGATACTGGACTAAGCTAATAACGTTTCCAAGAAGTGGGTTTTTGGGGGCCCTTGAAGGTGATGACGGCGGCCGAGGCAGTTTCCACGACAAAGTCGCGATCTGGCAGTGTTTTTACCTCACTTTGCAGGGTAATCCTCCCGCCGCGTTAGATTCGAGGCAGGGATTCAGATTCGGTGGCGTGGGTATGGCAGATCAAGCTGGCTTCACTGAGTGGAATGAACGTGGATGGTTTGAGTACGCTACTATCGTTCCTACTATCAACACCAGAATTGGAAGTGATAATGCTGCACAGGACGAAACCGCAAAAGTCCTGGCAACAGTAAATGCAATAGCAGATGCCCGGGATATCACATATTTAAAGTACTTAGGTTTGCTAAATTCGGAGATTGCTATATCCCAAAGCATCATCCCGACTCTTGATGATATATGGAAAGCATATGCAGTATAACGCTGAGATGCGCTACATCCAGGATCAGTCCTCAGATGGAAAAGAGTAACAACTGTTCGCGGTGAAAAATGGCGAATCGACCAGTCGGGCGTACTGCGTGGTGAATGCGGCATTGCTTTTGGGGACGAGTACTGGAATAGCTCGAATTCGAAACATCTCGAGATTTTTTGTTTGTCCGAAAAGCAAGGTGTGGAGGTTCCAGTATGCCCAACGAAGACATTAAGCTCGCAGTCGCGCCGGCTGTATCCGCGCCTGTCGCGCGGCAAGAGGAAGCAGAAGTGGATTTTGCTCCCCTTGTAGACTACCTAAAAAGCCCACAAGGCCACGAAATCGCTTCGCGAGTCGTTGGGCTCATCGAGGATGTGAAGAAAGCCACGCTCGATAAGAATTATTCACACGCGAAGTTCAATCGTTGGCTGGAAGCTGGCGTTATCGTTGTTGTGATCAGTGTCGTCGCAGCTTTGAGCTTAGGGGATAAGTTGAATCCAACTGTGGGCGTTTTGCTCGGCTCAGTTGTCGGGTATTTTTTCGGCAAGAGCAAATGAAAAGAGCCGGACCATCCGCTAGCGCCAATGCCTGAAATAGCTCATGGAAGGAAGCTTGATAAGGAAAATCGCACTGGATTAGTCAAGTGTGGGATCTGGCGTCGCGCCCTATGCCGAAGATGGAGCGAGCCTGTTGGGGCTTGTGGGGTGACTTGGGCAAGGGGCGCAATGACGTCGGCTTCCGTCGCGCCGACGCGAGTTTCCTGCGCATCTCATTATCTTCAATCTCCGAACGTGTAGGGACACCATGCCGCTCCTGAAGGATGAACTTTTCCCTTGGGAAATCTGTGATCCGCAGATACTCAAAGCGGGCGCGACCTGGCCTGCTTTTCTGCACCAAATTGTTCGCCAATAGAGTCGCTGTATATCTGGAAAAGCGCAGCAACGAATTTCCCTGTTCCCTGCCTACATATTCCCCTGATACGCCCTTGTCAATTCCCTGTCCTCGTCTACTTGGGCACGCCCCTTACACTTGGTCCGCTAATTTCAAGGAGGATTTCCGCACCTAATGAAAATCTCGACTGGCTGTCTCCAAATTGCCCAGCAGCGCGCTGTAATCGAAGAGCCTCGCCGCCACCAGATGTATCACTTCTCCTTCGCGCTGAATCTGCCCGCCGACGCCTAGCAGTCTTGATCCAAGCAGTTCGCGCCGTTCCTTTTTCAGAACATTGTTCCAGACGATGACATTGATGTTGCCGGTTTCGTCCTCAAGCGTGACGAAGATAACTCCGGACGCAGTGCCCGGACGCTGCCGGCATGTCACGATGCCTGCGGTGCGTACATGGCTGCCATGCGATAACCGGGCGATCTGTTTTGCGCTTTTCAACCGCATGGCGGCGAGTTGATCACGCAGCAGAGCGAGCGGATGCCTCCCGAGCGTGAGACCAAGGCTTCCGTAGTCGGCAATCAAGTCCTGCCCTTCTGTGGGCGCGGGAATATCCGGCACAGTTTCGATGATCGGCGCATCGCGCAGCAGCCCCGCTGATATGATGATGCCGGAGACATCCCACGTCGCAAGCCGTCGATGACCGGAAACGGATGCGAGAGCGCCGGAGGCTGCCAAGGCGTTCATGTCACGGCGGTTAAGGTCCGCGCGCCGTGCCATATCCTCGGCAGACTCGTAGGGTCGTATTCGCGCGGCTTCGATCCGTTCCTGACCGGCCAATGACAAGCCTTTGACCATGCGCAAACCCAGACGGACGGCGGGTGCGCCGCCGCCGCCGCGTTCGAGCGTGCAATCAGAGCGACTTATCTGCACGTCCACCGGTCTGACATCGACATCGTGCCGCTTTGCGTCCTGGACAAGCTGTGCTGGCCCGTAGAACCCCATTGGCTGGCTATTCAGCAGGGCGGCGAGAAAGGCCGCGGGCTCATGGCATTTGATCCAGGCCGAAACGTAAACCAGCAGCGCAAAGCTCACCGAGTGGCTCTCCGGAAAACCGTACTCCCCGAATCCCTGAATCTGCCGGAAGATCGCCTCGGCGAATTCCTGCGTGTAGCCGCGCTCCCGCATTCCGTTGATGAGGCGTGCCTCGAAGGGCTCGAGTCCGCCACGCCGTTTCCACGCCGCCATCGCCCGTCGCAGCTGATCCGCTTCGCCCGGCGTAAAGCCAGCAGCCACGATGGCGAGTTGCATGACCTGTTCCTGGAAGATTGGGACACCCAGCGTACGGGACAGGACGCTTTCGATCTCCGTGCTCGGATAGGTCACTGGCTCTAGTCTCTGCCGGCGGCGAAGATAGGGATGCACCATGCCGCCTTGGATCGGTCCTGGCCGCACAATGGCCACCTCGATCACCAGGTCGTAAAAGTTCGCCGGCTTGAGACGGGGCAGCATCGTCATCTGCGCACGGGACTCGACCTGGAAGACGCCCGTTGAGTCGCCTGCCTGCAGCATCGCGTAGACCGCTGGATCTTCGGCCGGGATGTCGGCCATGGTGATGCGCCGACCCCAATAGTCGGAGACCATCTCCAGCCCGCGCCGGATGGCGGAGAGCATGCCCAGCGCCAGCACGTCGACCTTGAGCAATCCCAGCGCATCGAGGTCGTCCTTGTCCCACTCGATGACCGAGCGATCGGGCATCGCCGCGTTCTCGATCGGCACCAATTCCGACAGAGGTCCGCGGGAGATCACGAACCCGCCCACATGCTGGGACAGATGGCGGGGGAAGCCCATGAGCTCCTCGACCAGCGCCGTCAGCATCTGCATTTTCCGCGAGTCCGGATCGAACCCGGCTTCGCGCATGCGCGTGCCGAGTTCCTTGCGGTCGCTCCACCAGACTACTTGGCTGCTCAGGCGATCGACTTGATCGAGGGACAGGCCTAAGGCCTTGCCGACATCGCGGATCGCGCTTTTCGAGCGGTAGCAAATCAGCGTTGCGGCAATCGCTGCGCGTTCGCGCCCGTACTTGCCATAGATGTACTGGATGACCTCTTCCCGCCGTTGGTGCTCGAAGTCGACATCAATGTCGGGCGGCTCATTGCGCTCGCGAGAGATGAAGCGCTCGAACAGCATTGACATCCGGGCCGGATCGACTTCTGTGATCCCAAGTGCGTAGCACACGGCAGAGTTCGCGGCAGACCCCCGTCCCTGGCAGAGAATGTCGCGGCTGCGCGCGAAGGCGACGATGTCATGGACGGTGAGGAAGAATGCTTCATAGCGAAGTTCGGCGATCAAGGCGAGCTCATGCTCAATCAGGCGGCGGACGTGCTCCGGTGTGCCGGCAGGGAAGCGCAACCGCAAACCTGTTTCGGTGAGGCCGCGAAGATGTGCTGCAGGCGTTGATCCGAGCGGAACCAGTTCCTCCGGATATTCGTAGCGAAGCGAGTCCAGAGAAAAGCTGCAGCGCGAGGCGATGTCGATCGTGGCCGCGATCGTTTCGGGAGGGTAGAGCGTGGCGATCGTTTCGCGGACCCGCAGATGGCGCTCGCCGTTTTGTTTAAGGGCAAACCCGCATTCACTGACCGGCTTGCCCAAGCGTATCGCGGTCAGCACGTCATGCAAGGCCCGTCGCCCGCGGCGGTGCATCTGCACGCCGCCTGCGGCGACTAGCGGCAATTCCGTGACTTTGCCGAGTTCCTGCAACCAATGGAGCCGTTCCCGGTCTCCTGCGTGTGCGTGCAGTTCGACGGCGATCCAGGTCCGCCCGTTAAATCGTTCGGCGAGGAAGCGCGCGTTGTCTTGATCCCGCACGGGATCGTCCTCCGGCAGCAGCAGCGCCAGGCATCCGGGCAGACCGTCCTCGAGATCTGCTATGGAGAGTTGATAGGCGCCTTTCTTGGCGCGCCGACGGCCGCGCGTGATGAGCGCAGAGAGCTGGCCGTATCCGGCACGGTCCGTGGCCAGGCAAACCAGCCTTGGCCCATCGATCAGTGTGAGTTCGGCGCCGACAATGAGCGGAAACCCGACTTCCTTTGCCGCGACGTGCGCACGGACAATGCCCGCGAACGAGCATTCATCGGTGATCGCGAGGGCCGTGTACCCCAGTGCATGGGCACGCCGGACCAGCTCCGCAGGGTGCGAGGCGCCGCGGAGGAAGCTGAAGTTGGAGACACAGTGCGTCTCCGCGTAGTCCGGAACAGGCGACATGGCGGCAGCAGGCTTCTCAAGCCGACTCCTGGGCGAGTGAGAGAGGCCGGCTCTGGGGACGGGTCATGGGCTGGGGCATCAACGGGAATTGTAATACTGGATATAATAACAGTATACCAGCCGCCATATTCTGGGAAGCGTGGGTGGCGGCGCCCCCATTGTTGGGTGTTGTTAAGCGGACATTGGCGTGACAAAGTTATTGCGTTTCATGCCGTTACGATATGATTATCGCTGCCAGTATTATCAATTCACATGCGGACGTTGCTGTCCGTATAAACACTGTTAGCCTCAAAAACATAGGGAGGGAAGATGACGACCATAGATAGAGTGCAGCTCCAAACGCTCTCAGCCCTGAAAGCCATTGCGATCTTAGCGTTCGCCTCGATGGCGGCGCCTTGCCAAAGTGAAGAGGCGAGTGTTGAAGCGATCAAGGCAGCGATTGAAGGCGCGTACGTTCTAGAGGAGTGGCATCGAGATGGAACAATCCTACGGCCTCCCCTCGTTGAAGCCCGCACCGTACTGCTCAACGGACTCCTCATGTTCATAGCTCACGACCGAGCACAAGAAGACAACAAGACCAGAGTTGCGGGTTATGCGAAATACATCTTGGAGCCAGGGAAGTTCTCGTACACCTATGAAGGCTGGACTGCGGTAACGCAAAAAGCTAGCGGACCGTCGGTCTCAGAGGACGTACCATGGCAAGGCCTGCGCACATTCACGGCAAGCGTTGAGAACCACGAAATCCGCTTTCGCGCGACCAATGGTCCACAAGAGTTCAAATTCACTGCAAGCGGATTGTCGTACTCCGACGGGAAGCAAACAAGGGTGTATCGGCGCGTCTTCGATAAGTAGAAAGTATTGGTCACATATACAAGGCTAAGCGGCACCGAACGCTCCCTGTCGGACTCAATCCGCGCTACTGCATTAAATAGTTACCGAGCATGTGCGGCCGCTATGTCACCCCCACCCTAGCCGAGATGGAACGCTACTGGGCGCTCACCGATGAACAGATCCGAAATCCGTTCGGGCAACTGTTCAATGTTTCGCCTACTGCGACTGTTCCGATGATGCGCCTTGAATCGGGCCGTCTCGAACTCGCCGCCGCGCAACACGTTTAATGCCCGGTCAGAAGAAGCCGCGACTAAGCCGATGTGGCGAATCCCGGCAAGCAAAGCGCGCTGCCTGGTGCCCGTGATGGGCTGGTTCGAATGGGAACAGATTGACCGCGTCGACCCGATGACGGGAGAAGTAAACAAGGCGAAGCAACCCTACTTTATCCGCCTGCCCGATCGGCGGCCGATTGCCTTTGCCGGCCTGATGTCGAGACGGACCATCGAAGGCGACAAG
>WNFR01007793.1_pt1 | contig 10871 bp, 13 predicted proteins | sample 5400221 | NCBI WGS metagenome assembly WNFR01 (sample SAMN13153357, study PRJNA577476) | soil metagenome | isolation source: 40 cm soil under Madrone tree | place: USA:California | collected 2016-06-14 | reverse complement strand
CCCGGGAGAAATTCGAGCAGGCGTTCAACAGCATCAATCACAATTTTTCGGAGGCGTTCCACACGATTTTTGGGGGCGGGACGGCGGAGATGCGGCTGACGGAGCCGGACAGCTCCGGAGATGCGGGCATCGACGTGGTGGCTTCGCCACCGGGGAAGCGTTTGCAGAATATTTTGCTGCTCTCGGGCGGCGAGAAGGCCATGACGGCGCTGGCGCTGCTGATTGCGATTTTCCGGTATCAGCCGAGCCCGTTCTGCATTTTGGACGAAGTGGACGCGCCACTGGATGAAGCGAACGTGGGGCGGTTCACGCGGCTGGTCGGGGAGATGAGCGGCCAGACGCAGTTCATCATCGTTACGCACAACCGCAAGACGATGGAGACGGGCAGCGTGCTGTACGGCGTGACGATGCAGGAGCCCGGCGTCTCGAAGTTGGTAAGCGTGCGCTGGGAAGGCGACGAAGCGCCCATGCGAAAGCACAGCGCGGCTGCGACAGCGTCGGCGGCCTGAGGGTTGCACCCACGATTCGTTCAACAGATTTTCGCCACGGCGGCCGTAGAAAAGTGCAAAAGTCTTCCGTTTGTCCAGCCCGTTCTTCTTATTGCCAGTATTTCTTTTTCTTCTCCTGTTGAAAATTATTTTTTTCGTGAGCGCCTGATTGACTTCGTTTTGCGCTGCGCTAGAATGCTCAGCACTCTTGCAGGGGAAATTCTTCCGTGCCCTTCGGTGCAGCAATGCGCGTAGTACGGGAAACGAAGTTCGCCGGCTTATCGCCCGCCGCGCGCGGCAAAGTGCGCGACATTTACGATGCTGGCGACAAACTATTGATTGTGGCCACGGACCGACTGTCGGCGTTCGACGTGATTTTGCCGACGCCCATTCCCGACAAGGGGCGTGTACTGACGCAACTTTCGCTGTTCTGGTTTGATCTGCTGCGAGATGTGATTCCAAACCAAGTGCTTAGCGCGACGGATTTTCCGGCGCCATTTGATGCTTATCGCGAGGAACTGGCAGGGCGTTCGATGCTGGTGCGGAAGACCGCGCCATTGCCGATTGAGTGCGTAGTGCGTGGCTATCTTTCGGGTTCGGGATGGAAAGATTATCAGAGGACCGGAGAAATCTGCGGCATTACGTTGCCGTCCGGCCTGCGCGAGTCCGATCGCTTGCCAGAGGCGATTTTCACGCCGGCAACGAAAGCGGCTACCGGACACGACGAAAACATTTCGTTCGAACGGGCTGCTTCGTTGATTGGAAGTGAGCGTGCACGAGAGGTGCGCGATGTCAGCCTGGAAATCTACCGCCGCGCGGCCGCGTACGCGGAGCCTCGAGGGATTTTGCTGGCGGACACCAAGTTTGAGTTTGGCTTGCTCAAGGACGAGCTTATTTGGATCGATGAGGCGCTCACGCCGGATTCCTCGCGATTTTGGCCCGCCGCGCAGTACATACCTGGCGGGCCGCAGCCCTCTTTCGACAAGCAGTTTGTACGCGACTATTTGGATAGCATCCACTGGCCGAAAACCCCGCCCGGCCCGGAGTTGCCTCCGGAGGTCGTGACTGCTACGCGTAGCAAGTACCGGGAAGCGCATCGCATCCTGACTGGGCGCGAACTGGACTAGCGCCGGTCCGGAATCGGGCGCCTCTCTCTGGAGTGTGCCGTGAAGGATCAACTCGAAGGACTCGTGAGCCAGATGGTGGAGCGGGGAATTTTATTTGATGAGGCGGTAGGGGAATTTGAAAAACGGTTTATCAAGCGCGTGCTGGAGCGCGCGGAGGGGAACCAGTCGCGTGCGGCGCAGATTCTAGGTATTCACCGCAATACGCTGAGCCGCAAGATGGACGCTTACAACCTGGACCACCGGAATCATCACGCAAGGTGAGCAGGTCAAGAGCTGATTTTCACCTCTCATGGCGTTGGAAGAAAAACGGCTCGCCGATTTCCCGGCGAGCCATTACATTTTTGTAAGGATGCGTACGTTGATGACACCATCCATATTTATACTGGCGCCGCGTTAGCTGCCGCCGGGCTTCTTGGTTGCTGGCCGCTTCTTGGTCGTAGACTTCTTCTCCTTTTCCTTAGGAATGTCTTCGGCGTTGACCTTGGCCCTATCCCAGTGGAGCATGAAGTTGGGATCGGGATCGTAAGCCACCAAGGTGCCCGTGAAGCGCACGGGATTGCCCTTTTCGAGCTTGGCAGCGTCCGGTTGGCCCACAACCTTGACATCCATGTCCGGAGTGGTCTTGGCGTCGAATTCGGCATCGCTGGTGACAAAGGCGACCTTAAGCTGCACGTCAGAGCCCGCAGTGATTTCGATCAGCTTGCCGGGCACGTCTGGAAACTCCAGGCCGCAAGAAGCCAGCCAGGTGATTTTGCCCTTGTCGCCACCGGCTTTCAGGTCGGCGATGACGGAGGCGATGGTCATATCTTTGCGGGCGGCATCGAGATCGGCGGCACTAGCCAGCTTGTAGCTGGCGGGACGCTCTGCAGAGGTGCCAGCTAACTGCAAGAGTTCATTGAGCTCCGCATCGGTCAGATTGTCGCAGACGTTGCCGCCCTGATAGTTGGCAATGAGCTTGCGGAGATACGTTTTGACCTGGTTCGATTGGGTTTGATTGGCATTCTTGGCGGTGACCGCTTTGCCGAAATACCAGAAGGCGTCCATCTGCTGCGGCGGATTCATGGCCATGTAGGCTTGGCCAATTTTGTAGCTGGTGATGGCGTCGTCGGGATTCTTTTCGAGCACGGCTTTGTAGGAATCAATGGCCGTTTGGTAGTCCTTCTGGATCATCGAGCACTGCGCCAGGGTGTAGCTGAAGAGAATGGCGGGCTGCTGTTTCTGTTTGTTGAAGTCGTCCTCGGACATAGTGTCAGGCTTCTTCAATTCGCCGAGAGTCTTGAGACCCGCCTTAGCCGCTTCACAGGCTTTGGGAGCCTGATCTTTCACGTCCTGAGAGGTCGGCGGCAGGTTGCTGTAGGCGAAGGCGCGGGCGTAATAGGCCTGGTAGCGAATCGGTGCCTCCGCCTTTTCTCCGAGGGCGAGTAGTTTGTCGGAATATTCGATTACCTTCGGCCAATTCTTCAGTTGGCTATAAGAGTTGTAATACAGCGGATAGATGTAAATGAGAAGCGCGGAGTTCGGATATTTGGAGACAAAATCATCGAGGAGTTTAATCTGCTGGGCCGGATTCCTTTCCGCAGCGGCCGCTTGGTAGGCGTTGTACTCCGCCATGGTGTACTGCTGCTTCCCGGCACCGGCGTCTTGACCAGCGGGTGCCTGCGCGAGAGCATTTGACGCGCCGCTAATCGCCAGGCAAAGCGCTGCGATGATCGCCAAGCCCGCCATTGTATGTGTTCGATTCATTCCATTCTCCTCGCTCAAACTCCAAGCCTGCCCATGTACGTCTCGAACACCCTGGAGTGTTGTTGCCGGGTATAACGCTGGTTCGTAAAACTTTGGGATTATAGGAAAAGCGCACGTAAATCTGCAAGGCGTTACTCTACAGGGACCTAAGTATTTTGTATTCTCAAAGCGTGTGAGCGCCCGTCGTACGGTGCGCACCGCAGTCCCTCCGGCTGAATGTTAAGATGAGTTTTACATGAAAAGGGTGGCCCTGACGAAAGAAGAATTGTGATGGCGGGCATAAGTAAATCGAATGATGCGAACAGTATAGGCGGACCGCTGGCGAATAAGACCGCGCTGGTGACCGGGGGCAGTCGCGGCATCGGGCGCGCGATTGCCATGAAGCTGGCCGAGCTGGGTGCGGGGGTAGCCATTTGCGGCCGCGACAGCGGTAAGCTGCGCGCGACGGCGGATGCCTTGCGCGGGCTAACCGAAAGGACCTTTTGGCAAACCGCGGATGTCACGCGCGCGGATGAAGTGGAAAAGCTCGTTTCCGCTGCGGAGGCGAAGCTGGGGCCGATAGGAATCCTGGTCAACAATGCGGGTATTGGGCTTTTCGGTGCGGCGCACGAAAAGAGCGAAGAGGAATGGGATCGGGTTCTGAGCACGAACTTGAAGAGCGTCTTCCTGGTTTCGCGGGCAGTGATTCCATCGATGATCCGACAAGGCGGCGGGGACATCATAAATATCAGCTCGCTTGCCGGGAGGAACACGTTTGCAGGAGGAGGGTTGTACTGCGCGTCAAAGTGGGGAGTACAGGGGCTCTCCGGATGCATGGCGGAGGACTTGCGGGATCATGGGATCCGTGTGAGCGTAATTTGCCCGGGGAGCGTAGCGACGGAATTTTCCGGGCGAGGAGCCAAAGACGCGGGGAAGGCGCTGCAGCCGGAAGACGTGGCGCACGCGGTAGAGGCCGTGGTGACGCAGAGGCCAGGAAGTTTTATGACCGAGATGCACGTAAGGCCGCTGCGGAAGGCGTGAAAAGAGGGTTCTTTTCCTCTTGACAATATCTGTTATAACGACTATTGTTGCGCTATGAATAAAGCGCAAGCGCGGCGCGGCTCGCTGCCCAGCGAGGACCGGGCGTTCATTGCCCTGCAAAAAGCGGCGGACAAGCTCGCGTTGCAAGCGGAACAGCTACTAAAATCAAACGGCCTTACCGGCGCACAGTACAATGTGCTGCGCATTCTGCGCGGCGCGGAGCCACAAGGGCTGGCCTGCAGCAGCATCGCGGAACGCATGATTTCGCACGATCCGGACATGACGCGGCTCTTGGACCGCATGGAAAAGCGCCACCTGATTACCCGGCAGCGCCAGAGCGACGACCGGCGCATAGTGAAAACGAGAATCACCAGCGGCGGACTGGAACTGCTGAAGCGCCTCGATCCGACAATTCGCGCGCTCCACAAGCGGCAGTTCGCGCATATGACGGGCGCACGCGTAAGAACCCTAGTGGATTTGTTGGATGAGATATGCGCGGAAGACGCGGAGTGAAAATTTTGCGGTACAGGACAGGCAAGCAATTCCAATCGCGGTACAAAGGAGAAAAATAATGGGTCACTTCCTACCTCGGGCAATTTCGGCGGCGACGCTCGCAGTGGCACTTTCGCTGCCGGCAGCTGCGGCACCTTCGACATGGCAGATCGATCCGAACCATTCCGCGGCGCAGTTTGCGGTGCGCCACCTGGCGATTTCGACGGTGCGGGGCGCGTTCACGAAGGTGAGCGGAACGGTTCAGTTCGACGACAAGGACATCAGCAAGTCTTCCGTGGAGGTGACGATTGATGCCGCTTCGGTGGACACGCGCGTGGCGGATCGCGACAAAGATCTGCGCAGCGACCACTTTTTCGATGTCGAAAAATATCCGACACTTACTTTTAAATCCACCAAAGTGGAACAGGCAGAGGCTGGCAAACTGAAAGTGACCGGGGACCTGACGATTCACGGAGTGACCAAGCAAGTCGTGCTGGACGTCGAGGGGCCAACGGCGGCCGTGAAAGATCCGTGGGGCAATCAAAGAGCGGCGGCGAACGCCACTACGAAAATCAACCGGCAAGATTTCGGCGTGAAATGGAACGCCAAGATGGACAACGGCGGATGGGTGCTTGGCGACGACGTGGCAATCACGATTGACGTCGAAATGGTGCAAAAGAGCGCTCCGAAGTCCGGGAATTGATGCGCGCCGCTCGCGGCCAACGGTTAAGGCGGTGTGAATGCACCTTCCTACGCATTTCGTTCATCTAACGCACGGCTCCATACAACTTATCAAGGTCAGATTATGCACAAGCCAGCCGTCACCGACGTGGCGCTCCACGAACTGATACGAAACCGATGGAGCCCGCGCGCGTTTGCGGAGAAGCCAGTGCCGCCTGAGGTGCTGCGGAGCCTCTTCGAGGCAGCGCGGTGGGCGCCGTCGAGCAACAACGAGCAGCCGTGGGCTTATCTGGTGGCTACGAAAGATGACCCGGAGAACATGGCGAAGATGCTGGGCGTGCTGGTGGAATTCAATGCCAACTGGGCAAAGTACGCGCCGGCGCTCGCGCTGTCCGTGGCCCATCTGAAGACGCAGCGCGAAGGCAAGGCGAACCGGGTGGCTCTGCATGACGTGGGCAGCGCAACGGCGCAGCTTACTTTTGAAGCGAACGCGCGCGGCTTACAGGTGCACCAAATGGCCGGTTTTGACGCGGAGAAAGCACGGCAGGCATTTGCGATTCCGGCGGATTGGGAGCCGGTGGCGGCAATGGCCATCGGGTATCCAGGAAATCCGGAATCGCTACCGGAGAAGTTGCGTGAGCGCGAATTGGCGCCGCGCACGCGTAAGCCACTCCGCGAATTTGTTATGACCGGCGGTTGGGGGGATACTGCTCCCTTCGTCGCGACCTAAGCGCTCCTGGGGCCCGGCTCTATCATGCACAGCGCACTGGAATTCCTCCTACATCATGGCTATGCGGTTTTGCTTGCGTGGGTATTCGCCGAACAGATCGGTCTGCCCGTGCCTTCGCTGCCGATTCTTTTGGCTGCGGGCGCGCTGGCTGGGACGGGCCGATTTAGCTTTGCGGGCTCGGTCTTCCTGAGTGTCTTCGCGTCGCTGGTTGCTGACTCCGCTTGGTACGGGATGGGACGCGTCCGCGGCATCAAAGTTCTTCAGCTTCTCTGCAAAATTTCGCTTGAGCCGGATTCCTGCGTGCGGCGCACAGAGGGTCTTTTCGCGAAACAGGGCGCGCGGTCGTTGGTGTTTGCGAAGTTTGTGCCCGGCCTGGGCAGCGTCGCTCCGCCGCTGGCGGGCATTTTTCACATGCGCCCGGCGCGATTTTTCCTTTTCGACGTGACCGGCGCGCTTCTTTGGTCGAGTACTTATGTAGGCTTGGGTTATGTCTTCAGCGGAGAGATTGAAAGAATTGCCGAGCATGCGTTTCATCTCGGCAGCGGCTTGGGCGTTCTCGTTATCGGCGCCTTGGCTGCTTACATTGCGTATAAGTTCATTGCGCGGCAGCGATTTCTGCGAGAGCTGCGCATTGCACGCATCACGGCAGAGGAACTGAAGCAGAAGATCGATACCGGAGAAGATCTCGTTATAGTGGATCTACGGCATTCCGTGGACTTCGAGGCTGACCCGCATACGATTCCCGGCGCGTTCCGCATGGACGCCAAGGATTTGGAAGAGAAGGATGACCGCTTGCCGCGCGACCGCGAGGTCATTCTCTACTGTACTTGACCCAACGAGGCTACCAGCGCCCGTGTGGCGCTGCTCTTAAGAAACAGAGGCGTGCGGCGCATCCGGCCGTTGCAAGGCGGGTTGAACGCCTGGCGCGAACGCGGGTATCCGTTGGTTACGGTGGCCTTGGTTTGACTTTCCGCGGAACAGAACATTCTCAGCTTTGGAGGGCTCGATGGGCGTCAAGGTGCACGTCATTTTTTATAGTATGTATGGCCACGTCTATCGAATGGCCGAAGCTGTGCTCGCGGGAGTCAAGGAAGTAGCCGGGGCCGAGGCGTCGCTCTTCCAGGTTGCGGAGCTTACGCCGGACGCGGTCTTGGAGAAATCGGGCGCCAAAGCGGCGCGCGCGGCGTTTGCGCACGTTCCGGTGGCGACTTTGGACTCGCTTGCGGAGCCGCATGCCCTGATTTTTGGGACGCCTCTACTAGGTTTGGAAACATGGCTGCACAGATGCGGTATTTTCTGGATCAGACCGGCGGGTTGTGGGCCAAGGGCACGCTGATCGGGAAGATCGGAAGCGTTTTCGCGTCCACGGCTTCGCAGCACGGGGGGCAAGAAACTACCATCACCAGTTTTCACACTACTCTGCTGCATCTGGGAATGATTCTGGTTGGCGTGCCGTACAGCGAATCGGGCTTGACGAATATGGTGGACATCAGCGGCGGAACTCCTTATGGTGCGACGACTCTGGCGGGCGTCGACGGGTCGCGGCAGCCTAGCGCGAATGAGCTGAAAATCGCCCGCTATCAAGGGCGCCACGTTGCGGAAATTGCGAGCAAGCTTTTCCGATGATGCGGTGAGTGGGTTTTGCCCCTATAGCCGCGGCAATACTATGCCGCCCTGCGACTGGTATTTTCCCTTCTTATCTTTGTAGCTGACTTCGCAGTCTTCATCGGAAAGGAAGAAAATCACCTGGCACAGGCCTTCGTTGGCGTAAATTTTCGCGGGGAGCGGTGTGGTGTTACTGATTTCCAGGGTGACGAAGCCTTCCCATTCAGGTTCGAACGGAGTGACATTCACGATGATGCCGCAGCGGGCGTAGGTGGACTTGCCAAGGCAAATGGTCAGGACATTGCGCGGAATGCGGAAATATTCGATCGAACGGGCCAGGGCGAAGGAATTCGGCGGGATCAAACAGGATTCGCCTTTGTAGTCGACCAGCGAGCGTGGATCGAAATGCTTTGGATCGACGATAGTGGAATTTACGTTGGTGAAAATGCGAAATTCGTCGGCGACGCGGATGTCGTAGCCATAAGACGAGACTCCATAGCTGATGACCCCTTCGCGGATCTGGCGATCAGTGAAGGGCTCGATCATTTTGTGCTCCAGCGCCATGCGCCGGATCCAGCGGTCGGGCTTAACGGACATCCACGCCTCCTCAATTGCGTGCAGATCTCCAGGGAACCAGCGAATGCGAAAAGGAAGGTCAGTGTAGATTAGCCACCGCGTCTTGACAACCCACGGCGCAGCCTCTAGCATCTGCCGAGTCGCTGGAGGCACATGTGATCAAGCTCGATATCGTAAATGCCGTCGTTACAACGACTAGTATCAGCCGCACGAAAGCCGAGCAGGCCGTCGAAACTGTTTTCGAGTCGCTGAAAAACGCGCTCGGCCGCGGCCAGCGCATCGAGCTACGGCGCTTCGGCGTCTTCAGTGTGAAGCCCCGCAAGACGGGCATTGGCCGCAACCCGCGCACCGGCCAAGAAGTGAATATTCCTCCCGGCAAAGCAGTGCGCTTCAAGCCCGGTAAAGAGCTGCAAGGAATCGAAGAATCCGCAAAGGCTTGAGATTTTCGTTCTGCAAGAAATCGCGTACAACGACATCTGCGCGTCTCGTTTGCGGCTTGACGTGAGCGCGCTTGCGAAACGCCTCGCAGCCATTTAACCGCTTTTGGCCATTGGTGCATTGACCTTGTCCCGCCTGGAATGGTAATGATGTAGGGTTGCGCGAGGTTTGTTTTGCGTGCTGAGGCGCGTTACGGCGGAATGCCGGGCCATATTTGAGACAGCTAAGCGGGTCAACGCGCAGCGCGAATTCTGCATCACACCCCGACAGCAGTGTGGCAAACGCGGCTCTCAGCGGAATGCCCGGGTGGTGGTTCCCTGGGGACCACCAAGCGAAACCTACCCTCGCGGTCACACGTGGCGATGAAGGAGTGTTCATGAAGCGGTCCTGGACAGCACTGGCTGTCGCATTGTCGGCGGTTTTCGCCGCGATCGGTTGCAATGACTATGGCAACACGTTCCAAGTGCCCACCGGAGCGACCATCACTTCCCTTTCGCCGGCGAACACAACAGCAGGAAGCCCCCAGTTCACGTTGGCCGTGGTTGGCGGCGTGTTTGTTGCCAAGACCGTCGTGCAGTGGAATGGCGGGACCATTGCTACCCAGGTGCAGACCGACAGCGCCGGGAACGTTACGGGCATAACAGCTACGGTGCCCGCATCGCTGGTGGCCAAGCCGGGGACCGCTTTTGTCCAAACGCTGAGCCCTCACTCCGGCGCGGGTACCAATGGACTCTCGAATTCACTCGCGTTCATCATCAATCCGCCGGGAAGTCCGCTGCCGTCGGTTTCTTCCATATCTCCGAGTTGTACCGTTGCGGGTGGCCTGGCGTTCACGTTGACGGTTATGGGCAGCAATTTTCTTCCGGCATCGGATCCGTCAGGAGGGTCGCAGGTCTTGTGGCGCGCGGGTGCGGGGGGAACGCAGACGCCGCTGACTGGGGTTAGCGTCAGCGGCACAACTCAGATACAGGCAATGGTAAGCAACACGCTTATTGCGACGCAAGGAATGGCGAACGTGAGTGTTTTCAATCCGCCTGCACCGCAGTCCGGAAGCGGGAGCGGAGGGGGCGGCGCGAGCCAGAACAGCCCGCCGTTCACCATCGCGGCCACTTCTTGCCCGGCTGGTAGCGCGAGTCCTGCGGCCGCGGTGCAAAGCGCGGCGGAGGAAACTCCGGCGGTGAGCGCGGACGCGCGATTTGTTGCTTACACTGCGACGCAAGATGAGCGCGCACAGATTTTCGTTCGAGACACGTGCCAGGGAGCCACGGGAGGGTGCCAGGCTCGGACGCTGCTGGTTTCCGCGGCGACGGACGGAGCTAAAGGCAACGATGATAGCCGGTCGCCTTCCATGAGCGCCGACGGGCGCTACATCGCGTTTAGTTCCGCGGCTACGAATTTGCTGGCAGAAGCTCCGGGGGCACGTCAGATTTATTTGCGTGATACCTGTTTGGGCGCGGAGGCATCGTGCGCGCCTTCGACGCAGCTCGTTTCGGCCGATTCGCAGGGCGCGCTTGTTGGAACCGAGGCGATTTTGCCTTCGCTTAGCGCATCGGGAAGGTTCGTGGCCTTTGTCGCCGTGACACCGAGTCACGCGAATAACAAATCGGCGACTTCGACGAATAGCTCTGCAGGGACCGCCAACAGCGGGTTCCGTCAAGTTTTTGTGCGCGACACCTGTCTTGGGGCGAGCAACTGCACTCCGAAGACGACTCGCATTTCGCTGCAGCCCGGTGACTCTCCCCCGTCGGAAGGTAAGCCTGCGGGTCCTGCGCTGAGTGGGAGCGGCGACCACGTAGCCATTCCCGATGCCAAGAGCTCAACGATATTTGGTCGCACCGTCGCCATAGATGATCGCGTTTTTCTCGCCCTAACGGACAAACAATAGCTCTTATTCGCGGATCCTGCGCTAGTAGAATCGCACCTTCACATCGGGCCGCTTCTCGAGGTGCACGGAATCGATAAAACGCACTT
>WNFR01010461.1_pt1 | contig 10873 bp, 20 predicted proteins | sample 5400221 | NCBI WGS metagenome assembly WNFR01 (sample SAMN13153357, study PRJNA577476) | soil metagenome | isolation source: 40 cm soil under Madrone tree | place: USA:California | collected 2016-06-14 | reverse complement strand
CCTGGCGTGACGGAACCAAAAATAATGTTCGCTTCCGTACATTAGGGCCGGAACGAATCCCCGACTTCCGCGTGAATGTATAGCTGCGGGGAGAACCATCTTGATAAATCAGCCTGTGATCCTGGTTGTGGAAGATGACCGGGCAGTGCAGATCGTCATCGGGGACGCACTCGACGATGGCGGTTTCGAGCCGGCCATCACCGCGTCAGGCGAAGAGGCAGTTACGCTGCTAAAGGGACAAAAAGGCAGGTACCGAGCGCTCGTGGCCGACATCGGCCTACGGGGCAGGATGAGCGGCTGGGAAGTCGCTACCCGCGCCAGACATATCGATCCGGAATTCCCCGTTGTGTATATTACCGGTTCTTACGCCCACCAATGGCCTTTTCGATGTGTCCCTAATAGCGTTCTTCTGACAAAGCCGTTCACACCCCCGCAACTTGTCAGCGCAGTTTTCCAGCTTCTCGCACCAACGAAGTAAGGCCGCCTCAGTTAGCGGCCTCTTTCATTAAACTAGGGAACGCTTCCGGACCCTTCTGCTTAAACTACAGTCTGCTGCAGTGCGGCAGTCCGGACTAGTATGTGGCATGGCCATTAACCCCGACGACTATTACGTCGTCACTTCGCGACGCGGCGAATACCCTGATCGCTGGAGCTGGGAGATTCGCCGCAAGAGCAAACCGTTGGGCGTCAAGGTGACCGGAGACGGATTCCAGTCAGAGATGGCCGCCCAATTTGCGGGGAAGCGCGCGTTGGCGGATTTTCTGTCCGATTTATCGAAAGAAGAAAAACGCCCGCGCAAGTAAGGCCGCCTCACTGCGGAGAATTAAGTTCACTTTTGTACATTTCTGTCGGAACAAAATGCCGGTTCCCGCGTGATTGTATTTGGGTGGGACAATCGCATGAGGGAGAGCGTCATGGCCGGTCTTTATCTCGGTGTCGCCATTACCGGCGTAAACGCCCTAGTCGGGATGGCGCTGGTTATCGCGTTTATGTAAGGCCGCCTCAGTTGGCGGCCTCTTTCATTTAGAGGCCGTACTGTCCGTATTTAACCCTAAGTGTCCTAAATTGAATTTCGTAGTGTCCTAATTCGCCTTGGCATGGTTTGCCGTCTTAACGACATAGGGAACGTTCGGGATTGCCGCGCGTATTTACGGATGGCCCGCGATAGTTGGGTTGAGAACCTTAGATGCCCCAATTGCCGAAAGACCGGCGAAGCCCAGCTTTCGGCAACGGATGAACATTCGTGGGATACACGGGTCGATAGCTTCCCAGAAGGATTTAAGGTGATCCGGTCAGCGAACGGGCTGCCCAGTTTTTACTGCGTCTCATGTGATACCCCGGTGGAACTATAGAGTATGTAGGCCGCCTCACTTGGCGGCCTCTTTGATTTCGATTTCCGGTTCGTGGCCGTATGACATCTGAAATGCGATCGCGAGCATCTTCAACCAGGTGACACGTTCCGATGCTGGCCAAGGGCCACTTCCCGGCAATTTGTCGATAAGTGCCTGAATCAGAGAATCGCCAGCTCCACCACCCAGCCTGAGCCATTGCGATGCTTTTCCATTAAACTTTTGCTATCGCCGTCCCGTCCCCGGTATCATCGGCGACAGTGAGATCGGTAACGCTCGCGCCGGAAGCCAGCGTGAGCGTCATGGCAGAAAACCTCCCGCCTCCTACGCCTCCTTCCTGTCCGAAGTGCCGCAAGCTGATGCACTTCATCGTCCTAGAGACCGGCGGCCGCAAGTTCCAATGCGTCCAATGCGATGGCGGCGATCCGATGCGATTGTCCGATATACAGGCTTGGTTCAAAGGCGAACTACAGCCGCCGAAATTGCAGTAAGGCCGCCTCAGTTGGCGGGATTTTATCGTTTGCCGGAACGAACTCACGGTTTCCGCTTGAACCGTAATGAACCGTGACGACGAGTATCGGCGGCAGGCAGAGGAGGCAGAGAAGCAGGCGCGTTCCGCGATATCCGAGTTGGAGCGCGATGAATGGCTGCGGATCGCGCAAGGTTGGCGGAGCCTACTTAGGAAGCGTCCGCAGAGCGACGACGACTCTGAAATCGGTTAACCGACAGCCCCAAATTAATGTTCACTTTCACATATTTGACTGGAACAAATCCCCGCCTCGCGCGTGGTAGTCGGGCCGGGAACTCAGCGGAAAAACAAGTGGCAGGCAAGCAGTATCTTATGCGTCAGGCGATGACGCTGTTGAAGTTCGCCCAAACAACCACGGACCCGAACCTTGCGGTTGGGCTTCTCGATAAGGCCGCCGATCTCAAAGCAAAGGTTGATGAATCGACATTGCCGGACCCGACTCCCCGCCCGGCAGACGTAGACCAACGCTCGTAAGCTGACCGTCCTTAATTATTTCTGTGGACACGTCGGGCACCGAACAGACTAGCCGTGAATCGCTGATTTCTAATTTTCCCGCATAGACGTTGCGTTGGGGAGAGCATCATGGCGACGTTCGAAAAACTGTGCCTTGGATCGGCATTAACAGGATTTGTGGTTTTGGTTAGCGCGGTCTTGACGTTGTTTATTGCGGGCTAGAAAGGGCCACCTCAGTTGGCGGCCTCTCTAGAGCGTGATGACTTTTCTTCGAATCGTCATCGCGCTCTATCCTCTTGTTTGAGCATGATCTTTTCGGAAAACCGGTTCCCACTTTTCCGGATCATGCTCTAGAGCGAGATGAGATTAGGTTGGGGCGGTGACGACGGACGATTTTTCTTCTCGTGCCCAGGCGCGCGCGCGGCACGAGTGCTGCGAGCCGGGGCCTATCCTACTTTGCATGGGGTTGTTTTCGCGATTTTGTGTCCACGCGACGCCGCGCCCGGGACACGAGATCGTTAGTGCTTCGCGCTTAAGGCGAATCGATTCAACTCCAACCCATCATGCTCTAGTCATCAAATAGATCTGGTTCATCATCGGGCTGGGGCACGCCCTTAAAGTTCGTGCCGAACGGCTTCATAAAAGTGTTCCAGTCCGGGGAGACGCGCATGAGCGCCGTTACCACCGCCACATGCTTTTTCTAAATGTGGATTGCCAATATCGCCGCTGAGAAAGCGGTGATGATGATATTTTCGACGACCCTTCTGGCTGAGGGCCGTCTAGCTCAGGTTGGCTTCCACGCCTGAAATCACCCGGCCTTGGGAAAATCACTCGGCCTTCGGAGCGTCGCCAGGCTTGACCCGCCTATCCTTACCGGAGCGCCGATCAACTTGGGATCGGCGTTCACCGGTTAGCCGCTTTTCCTCGTCCGAGCGGGTATCTTTTCCGGACCGTCTTTCCTTGGTTGTTCGCCTGTCACCTGACCGCTTCCGATCATCAGCCATTGCGTGTCTCCGTTGTCGAGAATCAGCCCGGATGCTGCAGGGTACTGCCGGCTGCAAGCGCGGGAAAGACTGCGTGATGGTTTGGCGCTCTCACTCCTGTCCTAATTTCCGGTTCCGAGTGTCCGAATTAGGACAGCACCATCCGGCTGGTAATGGCCTGTTTTAACCATCGGTGGCCTAATTTGGAATTTCGCAGTAGCCCATTTTGTTCTCCGTAGTTCAACGGAGTGCCGGCTTAACGACATTGGAACGGTTAAGTTCACAAGTGAACATACTGGACGCTCATTTTGGCGTAGTCCGGTCCGCGCGTCCAAGCGGAACCGGGAGACCCATGGAATACAAAGGGGTGGAATACTCCGTCGTTCAATTGACCGATGACACTGGTTGGCGATGGGAAGTCAGGTTTGACGACGGTAGAAGCAAATCCGGTATAACTCGGGTAAGCCGAGCCTTGGCAATCAAGCTTGCTGAAACCGAGATCGATCGCGTCCTGAACAGGAAGTAAGGCCGCCTCAGTTTGGCGGCCTCTTTCTTTTTGATTTCGATTCCATCGTCAGCGCCGTAAGCGACTTGAAATCCCATCCCCAGCATTTTCAGCCAGTTGATACGGTCATCAGCGGGCCAACTTCCCCCGCTCGGGAGCATTTGAATCAGGGCCCCTCCTTGTCCAAAAGCCGGAACAAACGGCCTTGTTTTTGGTGTTCTGAATTTTTCCCGGATGGTCGCAAAACTGGTCGGCTGACGACGGACGGAATCCGCCGTCTTGAAAATCGGCTCAGGTGGCGCGCATTGGGAACAGGGTAATAGCGCTCGTCAAAAGAAACGGCCCCAGCGCGGGGCAGATGCACTGAGGCCGCTCCAATCCAGACGCCCGACAGGTGACTTGGGGGGTGGACCTATCGGTGCCTCCCCCAGCATTGGAAAACCCAATACGGGTTAATATAAGCCGCCAGTGCGGAAAAGGTTCCAAGCTGTCGTAATTTCGAGGTGCGAGTGTCCCAATCAGGACGGCACCTCCAAACGCGGATGGTGTCCGTCTTTAACCTTAAGTGTCCTAAGTTGATCTACGACTGTCCCAATTTGCGCAACGAAGGACTAAAGCTAGAACGCAGATTTTGAGAACGCATCGGCGCTTGTGCGTAGTTGTGAACATACGTCCGAATGGAACCGGCATAGGCTCTACCCATCACCGCACCGTCCCGGGCATCCATCGGTGACAAGAGACCGGTTCGCGCTCCCGCCCGTTGCAAGCAGAGGGCCCTCATGGGCGGCAAAAAACAATCATCCGTGCAGAAGTGGCACGAGCAGGCCGAAGCCTTCAAACGTGAGGCCGAGAAGCTGCCCTACGGGAGAGAGCGCGACGAGTTATTGCGCAAGGCGCGGCAGCTAGAGACCGCATCCCGCATCAACGAATGGGTGTCGTCGCCGGGACTGTCGTCACCGAAGTGAATCGTTCCGTTTGGTTCCTCGGCGGAACCATCGTTGGCCTTCTTTGACAGAGGGCTTGATTGAACAAATTTCCCGTCCGGCCGTCTTTACCACTAGGCATCCAATAAGCGTTGCCCTGGTACGCGGTTGAAGGGGTTTCCCATGTGCGACACCTGCGCCGAACTCGACAAAAAGATCGAGCATTACCGGCGAATGCTTTTGTCGATTGACGATCAGATCACGGTTGAACGGATTGAGGCCCTGATCGCAGATCTGCAGGCCCAGAAAGCGACACTTCATCCTGAGCAAAAGCAGTAGGCCGCCTCGCCTGTTTGATTTTGGGGATTGGCTTTTTTTGTTCGGCTCCTCAGTTGCCCACAATGAGCAAAGGCAAGGCCGGGTGCCGCGAGTTCCAGTCTGGTATTCCCGCCATATCTGTCCGGATTTTCCCCGCCTTTCACTGTGCGAAAGGCAGTGTCGTTTCGGAAAGTGTGCAATATGGCTCAGCCTGCGGCACACTTCATAAGGAGAACTTCCGTGGCGTCGATCCTGCCGTTTATCAAAAAGTCCGGGATCGTCTTTGACGACGATGCTACCAGGATTGTGGGCGAGGCATTCGACGCCGCTTGCAAAGAGCTTCACGACAAGGGGCAACCGACAATCGTTTACGAAGTGATCGCCAAGCGCATCATTGATGCAGCCAGCAACGGCGAGCGCGACCCAGTCCAATTGCGCAATGTCGGGTTGGCTGGCCTTGGATTCGACAAAGGCGACCAACAGGCGATCTAAGCGGTCGCCGGTACCGCCCTATTTTACGGGGTGTTGCGCGGAAGCTCCCAGGTCCACTTTTGTGCGCATTTGTCCGGAACCGAACCCCGATTTCCGCGTAATGGAGTTGGCGTTGGAGTCGGGGGAGTAAGAGTTTTGGAAGATCAGCTAGTGATCCTGGTCGTTGAAGACGACCAGGAAATACAGATCATCGTTGAGGATGCGCTCACAGAAGGCGGCTTTGAACCGGCCATCGCCCCATCAGGTGAGGAAGCGGTGACCCTTCTACGGGGAAACAAGGGCAGCTACCGGGCACTTGTGGCCGACGTCAATCTGCGGGGCAGGATGGACGGATGGGAAGTCGCCAAGCACGCCAGAGAGATCGACCCGGAATTTCCCGTCATCTACATGACCGGCGCCGGCGCCGACAAATGGCCCTCGCGGGGCGTCCCTAACAGCATCCTTCTGGAAAAGCCGTTCGCCCCGGCGCAACTTATCACCGCCGTCTCTCAGCTTCTCATTAGCGGGACGCCGAAAGCGTAAGGAAGCGCACCGCTCAACCAGGTGATCTCCGGGACTCAAGGAAACGGCCCCAGCCGGGGGCGGGCTGGGGCCGGTCGAGCCAGTACGTGATGTGCCGAACGGCAGGGAACGGCACGGCCACACAATTCTCGGCAATGCCAATTGTTCCTCGGCACCGGGCCGCTTTCTTTTGCAAATTGGCCCGCATTGCTAACAGGGCATTAAGCCGTGCACGACCAAACTCCGCAGAACGACGGAGGTGTTCTCCAGAGGGCACATCTGGCACTTAAGATCACTTTCGTACATTCGGGTCGGAACGAAATCCCGACTTGCGCGTGATGTATTTTGCGGGCACGGGCATTACGGGGAAAGTAGAGTGGTCGGCAGAAGCTATTTCACACGTCAGGCGGCGACGCTTCTCAGGTTCGCCAAATCAACCAACAATCCGGAGCTTGCGGCAGCCCTGATCGAAAAGGCGGCCGATCTCAAGTCCCAGGTTGATGAGACAATGCCGCCGGATCCGAGTCCGCTGGCACCGGATGTGGAACCGGCTGATCAATCCGCCCGCTCCTGAAATTAGCTCGCGTGGATCAACGCCAATCCATATCCTCAAGGGGCTGGGAGGTACACGTTCGTCGCCCCAGAAAATATAACGACCTCGCAAGGCCCGCATCGCGCGCTTGAACCTCGCCGCCAGTCTCGCAGACACGCCTGTGGCTGGGGAAATGGAGGTTCCCATGAAGCGTTTGATGATTTCTGCTTTCGCGGCGGTCGTCTTGCTCGCTGCGGCAACCACCATGCTGCCCTCGGATTCGCCGGCGACGAGCCGCGCTTCCGTAACTGCAGGCATGATGTCGGTGCAGGAGCTCCACGCCGCGGCCGGCGCCAACAAGCTCCCGATCGAGGAGTTTGAGGATCAGTCCCTGGTCTATTCGACCACGACCAGGCATTGACGCTGGGCCTGCTGCGACCCCGAGCGGCCTCATTTCGAATTTCGCCGTCGCCTGGAGGGCGCCAAGTTATCCATTAATAGAACACTAACGATTCTCCGTAGAATTACGGGGGCTTCGCATTTATGGAATGCTTAGAATTTCAGCGTATCTCAGCCCGATGGACCATCAACGGATTGTACCGCGTCGCCGTATCCTGAAGGCCGGCTCGATTGAGTGCGGCGGCGAAGCAATTGCCTGTAATGTGCGCAACCTTTCTGGGACCGGAGCCGCGCTCGAAGCTCTGAGCCCGCTCTATATTCCGGACCGATTCACGCTGGTTGTTCGGACCGATCAACTGAAGCGACCGTGCCACGTCATCTGGCGCAAAGAAAAACGCGTCGGCGTCGCGTTCGATTGAAGTCTCAATTTTTGAATTTCGAGTCGGCAACCGGACAGACAGATATTCAGGCCCGGCGTTATTTTTGCCGGCATGGGGAGCTGGAAAAAGCCCGATCCAGAGCTGTTGCCGATCCACCGACCGCGTTGCGCCAAATGCCAAACGCGAATGATAACGGTTGCCGTCTCGGATGGGCCGGAAGGCTTCGAGCGCCGCACCTTCAAATGTCTGAAGTGCGCACATACCAATGAACTGATGCTGGCGTCGGACCCGCTGAAATCCAGCGCGGCCGGCTGGATCAGAAGCGAACTCCAGCCGCCCAAATAGGTTCACCGCGAACGCCGCATCAGCCGGCACTCGATCCATGGTGCGTCCGGCGCCGGAACCAGAAATCCCGCTTGTACAGATTCCACCCTAACCCGCCTGCGCGCACCGAGGTTTTTGCGGTGTCTTGCCATCCTTCCCCCCCCCAGCCTCCCGCCCGAGCGAAAATGCAAAAACCTATGCTGGGAAAACGTTAACAATCTCATGTGGTTGCAGCTGAAACCTGTCCCCGCCGGTTAAAAGCAACGCTAGTCGGCGCTCGGCAGCCGCCGCATGGTGAATTCGATGTCTCCATCAGGCAGTTCGCGCCAGCTCTCGACGGAGCTCATATAGGCGGCCTTGGGATAGCGGGTGAGGAAATCGCGCGCCCTGGCCCGCGCCTTGTCGCGCGGCAGGGTGAAGGTTTCGCGCAGATAGCCGTCATCAGGCTTGCGCCGTCGGGCCATCCGGTCGGCGAGATCGCGCGGGCGAGAGGCCATGTCGCAACTCCGAACACAAATAACGACCCCCGGAATATAGCGCTTAAGGGAACCAATCCGAGTCCCCTGCCGCCCTGCCGCAAAGAGGAATGAGTCGCTTACCGGACATAAAATCGATACAATCCCAGACATTGCCGGCAACGATCCTCGGGCGCCGGCGACCGAGAGCCCCGAAGAGGACTCCCGCCTCGTTGCGAGTGAGTCCGATGGCGCAGACCTTACACCATCGCGAGCAAGCCGAGCGTTGCCGCCGCCTCGCCCGCGACACCACCGATACGAATTTGCGCTATCGTCTCCTCGAGCTCGCCGATGAATACGCTGCGCGGGCCGCCGCGATGGAAGATCCGGAAAGCCCGGCTCGAGACGCGGGCGCGGACGACGAGGGCGCCGCCTGAATAGCGCGTCGACATCGGCGTTGGATGCAGTCGGCAACACGGAGAAGCAACAGGCCATGCTCAACTGCGATCGACGAACCAACCGGCTTCTCTCGCTTTTGTCGGATAGCGATTACGAGCGGTTGCGGTCCCATTTGTCGCAGGTCGTACTCGACTACAAAAAAAGCCTCTACGAGGCATCGCGTCCGATTGAACACGTGTATTTCCCCATCGATGGCGTGGCATCGCTCGTGATCACTACGGCCGATGGCGCGAGCGCGGAGGTCGGTACGATCGGCGGCGAGGGAATGGTGGGATTGCCGGTTTGTCTCGGCGACCGCGATGCACCGTCATCGGTTTACGTCCAGGTCCCCGGGACAGCTCTCAGACTGGACGCCCACATTTTTCGCGCCGAACTCGAATGCAGTCGGACATTGAACCTGATCATGCTTCGCTACGCCCATGCCTTCTTCAACCAGGTTGCACAATCGGCGGCCTGCACTCACCTCCACAAGGTTGAACAGCGTTGTTGCCGCTGGCTTTTGATGACGCGCGACCGGATGCCTACGGACGATTATTTGCTGACCCATGAATTTCTGGGAATGATGCTCGGTGTCCGGCGAACGACGGTCACCGATGTAATGGGGAGCTTGCAAAAAGCCGGGCTTATCCGCTATCGGCGCGGTCATGTCACGATCCTCGATCGCGAGGCTCTGCGGCGGCGTGCCTGCGAATGCTATGACATCATGAGGCTGGAGTTTGATCGGCTGCTCGGCGATACCGCCGGCGCGCCAAGGACCGACAAGAAACATCGATTGGTCAGCGAAGTCGGATAGTCCGGACAGCACACCTATCGATTGTTCCTGTGTGCGTCTCCGGACACCAAATTCGACCCGGGACAGCACTCCTGTCAGGGATCAGGCCCAAACCGGACCCTCGCTATGACGGCTACCGGACCGACAACGCCCGCTGGTTGTCCCTATATACGAGCTTCCCGCGGTTCGCTTCTCGGAGCGCCCTTCCCCACCCCCTGCGGTAAAATCGGCCCGACCGACCGGGCGGGATATCGCAGTGGCATTAGCCTTTTCAAACGCCGGTCACCCCCTGGACAATAGGCTGCTTGCCGCCCTTCCGCGCGATCATTTCGATCGCCTGCTTCCCCATCTCGCGACGATCGACTTGCAGCAGGGCACCGTGCTGAGTGAAGCCGGCGACGAGGTCGACCAGGTCTACTTCCCGCATTACGGCATGCTGTCGCTGCTCACGGTGCTGCGCGACGGCAAGGCGATCGAGATCGCGACCGTTGGCCGCGAGGGCGTGGTTGGGGCGATGGCCGGGCTTGGTTTGTACAAATCGCTGGTTCGAGTCGTCGTGCAGATGCCGATGGCCTGTAGCAGGATCGCCGCCCCGCATTTCAGGACTGCCGTTGCCGCCAGCGAACCCCTCCGCAATCTCTGCATCCGGTATAATGAGGTATTGCTGTCGCAGGCGCGGGTCACGGCCGCCTGCAATGCGCTGCACTCGATCGAGGCGCGATTTTGCCGGTGGCTGCTGCAATCTGCGGATCGGGCAGCAAGCGACACCGTCGCGTTGACGCAGGAATTTCTCGCCGAAATGCTCGGGGTGAGGCGCACCTCGGTGACGGAAGTCGCCAGCAAGGTGCAGAGCGCGGGCGCGATCACCTATTCGCGCGGCGTGATCAAGATCCTGGACCGGCCGGCGCTGTTGCGGATGTCCTGCGAGTGCTACGAAACGCTGGTCGATCAATCGGCTAGGCTGGCCTGATTGCTCGCGGCGCATGCGCCGCGGGGCACGTTCTTTGAGTCCGTCTTAATTTGCCGTGCTGCCGGTCTTGGTCCGCGGCTTCGCCGGAGCCGAGGCCTTCGGCGTCTCCGCGCCCCGCACGCTACCCCACGGATCGGAAGAGACCTTGGCGTCGGGGATCTTCCGTAGCGATTCCTTGTAGGCCTTCTCTCTCTCCGCTTCGGCTTCCTTCTCCTCCGGAGTCTTGGATTGCAACTCCGGGATCAGATTGACGTTGGGGGTCTGTGCGTAAGCCGGGCCTGCCAACAAAACGATGACTGCCGCCGAGCGGAAAACCTTCATGAAATGCTCCCCTCCATTTTCATCCCAACATACCACCGCGCGGAACGGGACGCCAAGCATGCCGGCCTTGCGTTAGAGTCGGTCCGACTTGCAGGATCTCGGCGATTGCGTCCAGTCGTCCCAGATCGGACCGCATTTGGTGCAGCCACTAAGGGCGAGACCCAGCGCGATCGCACTGAAAATCAGTATCAATCGCCTGAACATGGCG
>WNFR01007791.1_pt1 | contig 10873 bp, 6 predicted proteins | sample 5400221 | NCBI WGS metagenome assembly WNFR01 (sample SAMN13153357, study PRJNA577476) | soil metagenome | isolation source: 40 cm soil under Madrone tree | place: USA:California | collected 2016-06-14 | reverse complement strand
CCGGTCTTTTTGTCGTAGTAAGCCTTGACGATATCGCGAACGACGGGCCCTGCCGTTGTGCCTCCGTGTTCGCTGCTTCCTTGGATAACGGCTGCAATCACGATCTCCGGGTTGCGTCGCGGCGCGTAACCCACGAACCACCCGTTTGTTTCTTTCCCTTTTTTGCCCATGCGGTTTCCCGCCTCATAGCTCATCAATTGGGCTGTTCCGGACTTGCCGGAAAACTCGATATTCTGAAGTTTTAAACTCGCTCCGGTCCCGCCCTCATTGATGACGCCGTACATTCCCTGCGTGACTTGCTCGACCGTATCTTCGGAAAGCGGAAAGCGATCCGTCTTTGCTGTGAAATTCTTCAGAAGATGCGGCTGCAGCAGTTCACCGCCCGTGGCCACGGCCGCGATCATGCGCACCATCTGAATTGGAGTGACCGTAACGGCGCCTTGACCGATGGACACGGAAATCGTTTCACCCGCATACCACTTGTGATGGAAAACGCGCTGCACCCATTCTTCCGAAGGAACCAGGCCGGTTTCCTCGCTTGGCAAGTCGACGCCGGTGCGCCGGCCCAGGCCCAGCCCAACGGCGTAATCATGAATCCGTTCGATTCCCATGCGCTGACCGATGGTGTAAAAGAAAACGTCGCAAGAATCGACGATGGCCTTATGAAGATCGGTTACGCCGTGTCCCGCAGGCCGCCAGCAGTGAAAGATTCGCCCGTAAAAATCAGCGTGTCCCGGACAAAACGCAGTGAAATCCGCAGGGAGCGCCTTGGATTCAAGCATCGCGGTGGCCATCACGATCTTGAACACGGATCCCGGGGCCATCTGCCCTTGAATCGCGCGATTCAGCAGCGGTGTTCGTGGATCGGTGTTGAGCGATCGCCATTCCGCGTTCGGAATGCGTACTGCGAAGTCGTTGGGATCGAAAGTGGGCCGGCTGACCATGGCCAGAATTTCACCGGTTCGCCCATCCATGGCCACGACGGCGCCTTCTTTATCGGCCATGTAGGTATCAGCAACAGCCTGCAGATCGTAGTCGATTGTCAGTTGGATGGGTTTGCCTGGAATGGCGTCCTGCTGTTCGAGGCGGCCGACTTCTTTGCCTATGCTGTTCACAATCACGCGCCGCAAACCGTCCGTGCCCATCAGGGTTTCATTGTACATTCGTTCCAGGCCGGCTTTTCCGACGGTATCTCCCGGCTTCAGTTTCGAATCCGAGGCGTCCACTTGTTCCGCGCTGACCTCACCGACGTAGCCGACTGCGTTGGCCAGCATATCGCCGTGCGGATAGCGGCGGCGGTGAACCATAAGCATTTCCAGCACGGGAATGTCGCCGCGATGCGATTCTATGAATGCAATGTCGGAGGGGCTTGCTTCCGGCTTGATAATAATGGGCTGGAATTTCGGCATGGCCCGGGCCGCGTCGATTTCCTGCTTCAATTCATCCATCGTCATGCTCAGGCCGTCAGCGATTTGTGGGAGCAACCGCTCGACCTGCCCGGGGGCGTCGCGCAGGAGAAGCACGCTGAATGATGGATAGCTGTCCACCAGGATGCGTCCCTCGCGGTCGAGCATTGATCCGCGCGGAGCGATGATGGGAATCGACCGCACACGATTGCGCTCGGCGAGTTGCGCGTAACGATCCGAATCGATGATCTGCAGCTTCCAGAAACCGAACAGCAGAAGCGCAATCATTCCGACGATAACGTAGGAAGTAACCGCCAGGCGTCCCTGCGGCATGCGTTTATCATTTTGAAATGAAACTGGCAACTTCACTCCGAGGCGACGATTACAGGGCGCAACTGCTCACGAATCCCCTTAACTAACCGTCATTCACACTAGCATTTGCACCATGCGTCCGCAAGACGGAGCGCGACTTATCGGATAACTGTTCCTTGGGACGGTGGATTTCTCCGCGACTGCTAGTGGCGCTCATGGCGAAGAACGATCACGACGGCTTGCGGAACTTATCGAGCAGGGGAAATAGCCCCATCGCGATGGTAGCGTTTACCACCGAAGCGATCAGGATCGGGAGGCTTAGATAGGCCTCTCCCTGCTGCGCCAGCAGAAGCCGGCTCATCAGCGCGAACACGGCATGGTGGAACAGGTAAAATCCGATCGTCAAAATGAATCGGGCGATGGGGTGCTCGACGTCAAGGCGCGCGCCGATCGAGGAGGCCACAAATCCCACCAGGGTTTTTGCGATGCCGTATAGCCCCAGCGGCGTGCGGCTCAAACTGTCCTGCAGGAGCCCGATCACCATTCCCAGCATCAATCCAGATGACGGATTGCGCTTGCTCAGGGCAAAATACAGCGTGACCAGCAGCGGCAATTCCAAGTAATGAACCCAGCCGGCGTGAACGGGGAAAAACGCCTGCACCACCAGCGAGAGCACAACGGCGGCTGTTACAACTCCACCATAATACTTGTGCACTTCAATGTGAGGCTCGGGCCCGATGTATACTTCCGTGCTTTCCATTCTTTTTTCTCAGTCTTTCTAAATAAACTATTGCGCGGTCGCCGGAGTTTTAGCTGCCGTGGGAGGCGCCGCCGGACTCGATTCGGCTTCTTTCTTCAAATCCAAATCCTGTCGAGTGAGCAAAATGAGAACTTCTTCCAGCCGATCCAGATGCGCGGCCGGCTTCAGCACGATCTTCATGAACGGAGCCTTGCGGTCCTCCGTTGTCTGGAGAACCGTGGCGACCGGCAAATCCTTGGGGAAAATGCGATCCTGGCCAGAAGTCAAAACGACTTCACCGGGCGATACCTTGGTGTCATTGCTGACGTAATCCATCGCCAGTTCCGGTTTGCCCGAGCCCTTCACAACTCCCTGCGTGCGCGTGTTCGCCAGCAGCGCGCCCACGCCGCTGTCTTTATCGCCCAGCAGCAACACCTGCGAAATATCCGGATAGACGGCAAAAATCTTTCCCACGACGCCGTCCGGTGTGATCACTCCCATATCGCGGCGAATGCCATCGCGTGAACCTCGATCGATATTCACCACCAGGCTCCCGGAGTCCGGACTTCCTCCGATCACGCGCGCGGCGGTCATGGGAACGTCCGCATGGCTGTGGCGAAAATTCAACATGGCGGCGAGCCGATCAGCTTCGAGTGCGCGCCCTTCGAGTTCGGCGTTGCGCACTTTCAATCGGTCCCGTTCCGAACGCAACGACTCGTTGTCCTCCCTGGTGTTGCGCAAGCTCACGTAGTTGCCCCAGCCATGCGCAAAGTTATAAATAATCCAGGAACCCGAGCGCTGAATGGGCGAAATCAATTCCACGGCCCAAACGCGGATCAACCGCACTTGCCGGTCGCTCTTGATCTGCGCCGCAAGCAGCAATACCTGCGCGATGACGACGGCTGCGAGCAGCGTCGAGGATTTATGTCGTGAGGCAATCTCTATCATGGAAAATACTGTCAGCCCTTGAAAAATTTTCGGCAATTCCTGCCGCGACGAATTGCGTGTTGCGACTAGTCGCCCGTCGCGACGAATCGCCTCTCACGGTTAGTCAATGGATACCAGCCGCAGCAGCCGGAAATCGCTCAACATTTTTCCGGTGCCGAGCACGACCGATGCCAGCGGATCGTCCGCGATGGAAACCGGCAATCCGGTTTCTTCACGAATGCGTTTGTCCAGATTCTTCAACAGCGCGCCGCCGCCGGTCAGTACGATGCCGCGGTCGCTGATGTCGGCTGAAAGTTCCGGTGGTGTGCGCTCCAGCGCGACGCGGCAGGCGTTCAATATGGTCGCCACGCACTCGGAAAGCGCTTCGCGAATTTCGCTGTCATCAATCGTGACAGTTCGCGGCACGCCTTCGATCAAATTCCGGCCCTTCACTTCCATCGTGAGCGGTTTTTCCAGCGGATACGCCGATCCAATTTCCATCTTGATCTGCTCGGCAGTCCGCTCGCCGACCAGCAAATTGTATTTACGCTTCAAATAGTGCATGACAGCTTCGTCCATCTCATTGCCTGCAACGCGCACCGATCGCGAATAGACGATTCCGCTCATGGAAATGACGGCAATGTCGGTGGTGCCTCCCCCGATGTCTACAACCATGTTTCCCGAAGGCTCTTCAATGGGAAGTCCCGCGCCGATTGCGGCGGCCATGGCTTGCTCGACCAGGTACACTTCACTCGCGCGAGCGCGATAGGCCGAGTCCTGCACCGCGCGCTTTTCCACGGGCGTGATTTCGCTGGGTACTCCGATGACGATGCGTGGATGCACGAGCACGCGCCGGTTATGCGCCTTCTGGATGAAGTAGGTGAGCATCTTTTCCGTCACCTTAAAATCGGCGATAACGCCATCCTTCATCGGCTTGATGGCCACGACATTGCCCGGCGTGCGCCCGAGCATGTCTTTCGCTTCTTTCCCCACCGCCACGACTTCGCCGCTGTTCTTATTGATAGCCACGATTGATGGCTCGTTCACGACGATGCCCTTGCCCTTGGCGTAGACCAATGTATTGGCAGTGCCCAGATCGATCGCCAGGTCGGAAGAAAACAAACTAAAGACCGAGCGAAGGCTGTATCCGTTCTTGTTCATGGTCCCCTCAGTTCCGGGCGGCTCAAGTCCATCTGCGGTTACCGCGCTTCGGAGTGCGCCCGGCTGCGCGCTGGATGAATCGCCGGCTGCCTTGCTACGGAACTACAACTTCCACACGCTTGATCGCGATGCCGCCCCGGCGATTTTGCCCGGTGACGGCAATCGTATGGCTGCCACGGCCGAGCGACGGTGTGAAGTATTTGAACGAGCCGTCAGGATGTATATCGGCCACCGATTCACCGTTGATGATCAGTGCCGCGCCTGGCTCGGTGCGGCCGCTGATTTCCACTACGTTACCATGCAACTCGGTGGGCCCGATTTCCAGCATCATCTCCTGGCCCTTGCCTTGTGTCGCGAGTGTAAACTTGAACGTGTCGCTTGCCGCACTGACGTGCTTCTGCGCATCCGTGGCCATCACGTCCCAGAAGTAGTCGCCCGGGTCGAGTCCGGTTATATCCGCCGAAGTCCCCGGCAACTTCCGGTCCTCCACGATGCGGGAGAACATCGACGTCGTGCTGACTCGAATCTCGTAGCTCACCGCGCCCTGCACCGGCTTCCACTCAAAATGCACTGGCGAATGTTTCGGGTCTGGGACGCTCATGGGTTGCAGATTCAGGGGCTCAGCCAATTCCGGCGGGGCCAGCACATTCGTTTTTATTACGTTACCACCACCCGCGGGCACAGTGGCGCGCTCCCATTTCCCGATCTCCACGTGCTGGCGCCCATCCGTCGTCGCCAATTCCGCCGTACCAGCCGATACGGTTATATCGGCCTGATTAGTTCTTGGATCGCTGCGCACGGCGGCACGGCTGTTTTGTTGCACGGATGCCACCGCGTTGGAAAATGAAACTTCGGCCTTGGATTTAGGAGACTCCCATGTCCCGGTCGCCAGATCCACCGCTCCGGAACTGATGTGCATGGCGACGCGTGTTTCGCTGTCGCGCCCAACGGAGTTTTCTTCCACGGTCACGAGCGTATCGGCTTGCACGGTGTAAGTCGTGCCGTCCGCGAAGTTGACGCGTGCCGCGCCGTCTCCGCTGGTCTGAATCAAGTCGCCCTTATCGAGAGACATCCGGTAATCGGCCGTGACCCATTGGACCGAGTTCACTTTCTTAACCTGCACCTTGCCGTCCAAATTTACAAACTTTGCCTGCTTCGCACTCATCTCGGCGTTCGCAGTTGCACCGCTGCCCATCATCCGGGAAATCCTGGTCATTGCGCCGCTGAAAACTTCAGGATAGATCAAATACAGCGTCGCCGATATCACTCCCAAAACCAGCATCACGTAGAGTACGACCGTGCGATACGTAACGGTTTTCCAATAGACCTGTACCGTCGAGACCTTTGGGCCTTGCAAGCCGGGATTTCTTTGGTTCTGCATTTGAGAATTTGCTGATTTTTACCCGATTTTAAAATTTAGCATAGCGACCACTCGCCGCCTATAACGCAACGCCACTGTGTTTCCCGCAGTGCAATACTCGGCCGAATTACTCTGCGCAATTTGACTCCATGAGGAAGGGAAGCCCGGCATCAAAGACTGCGTAATCTTAAGCAGGTAAAGGGGTTTGTCAGTCCAGATCTCGATCTAGTCTGCGGGTGCGGTTGCGTGCCTGGCGTCAGCGGCTCTGGAACCTCCGAGGCGTTTCGCAAGCCGGTCGAATGCGAGATACACGACAGGTGTGGTGAACAATGTCAGTGCCTGACTGAAAATCAAACCGCCCACAATCGCGATTCCCAGGGGACGCCGCAGCTCCGCGCCAGTTCCTCCGCCGAGCGCCAGCGGCAGGCCTCCCAACATGGCCGCCATCGTGGTCATCAAAATTGGCCGGAAACGCAGCAGGCATGCCTGATAAATCGCTTCCACGGGACTCTTGCCTCCCTTGCGTTCCGCCTCCAGCGCAAAGTCAATCATCATGATGGCATTTTTCTGCACGATGCCGATCAGCAGAATAATTCCAATCAGCGCGATCACGCTGAAATCGGTCTTGGTAATCAAGAGAGCCAGCAACGCGCCGACACCCGCGGAAGGCAGCGTGGAGAGAATCGTAATCGGATGAATGTAACTTTCATACAGCACGCCGAGCACGATATACACCGTCAGCAGCGCAGCGAGCACCAGGACAGGCTCGTTCGCCAGCGATGCTTGAAAAGCCTGTGCCGTTCCTTCGAACCCGGCATGAATGCTGGCCGGCAAGCCAATATCCTGCTGCGCGGTCTTGATGGCATTCACGGCCTGCCCGAGCGAAACGCCTTCCGCAAGGTTAAATGAAAGCGTCACCACCGGAAATTGCCCTTGATGGTTCACAGCAATGGGAGTCGACTCGGAGGAAAACTGACAAAACGCGCTCAGCGGCACCTGCGTCCCGTTCGATGAGTGCACGTAAATTTGTTTCAGCGCGTCAGGATTCTGCTGGAAGGTCGGGTCCACTTCGAGAATCACGTGGTACTGATTCAGTTGCGTGAAAATCGTGGAGACTTGGCGCTGGCCAAAAGCGTCGTACAGCGTGTCGTCGATCGTTTGCGGCAAAATGCCCAGGCGCGATGCTGTGTCACGATCGATGGCAATCGTCGCCTGTAATCCGCGATCCTGCTGGTCGCTGGCGACGTCGCGCAATTGCGGCAACGCGGTCAACTTGGCGAGCAACTTGGGAGCCCAGTCCGACAGTTCTTTTCCGTCCGCGTCTTCCATCGTGTATTGGAATTGCGTGCGGCTGATCCTGTCTTCCACGGTCAGATCCTGCACTGGCTGCATGAAGAGCGTAATACCTTTAACGTCGTTCAGCCTGGTTTGCAGCCGGCGAATAATCGTGGGCGCGTCATCGGCTCGTTGTTCACGAGGCTTCAGGTTAATTTGTATGCGCCCGCTATTGGGTAACATGTTCGTGCCGTCGATGCCAATGAACGAGGACAGGCTCACTACATCCGGGTCCTTCAAAATGGCCTTTGCCAGGGCTTGCTGCCTCTCCGCGAGCGCCGGAAACGAGAGTGTCGCCGGAGCTTCCGAAACGCCCAGGATTACCCCGGTATCCTGCACGGGGAAAAAGCCCTTGGGAATAATGAGGAACAGAAAAATAGTCAGCGCCAGCGTTCCGACAGTAACCACAAGCGTGGCCGGCTGATGTTGCAGCACAAATCGCAGGATTACCGAATAGCGATCGATAATCCAGTTGAGCGAATTTTCGGAGGCCCGGTAAAACCAATTTTTATCCGTATCTTTTTGGTGGCGCAAGATCTTCGCGCTCATCATCGGCGTCAACGTCAACGAAACTACAGCGGAAACCAAAATTGTCACACTCAATGTGACGGCAAACTCCTGGAACAGCCGCCCCACCACGTCCTGCATGAACAGAAGCGGAATTAGCACCGCGATCAGCGAAACCGTCAGCGAAAGAATTGTGAAGCCGATTTGCTCGGAACCTTTCAGCGCCGCTTCCAGCGGAGATTCGCCCTCTTCGATGTAGCGCGTGATGTTTTCGATCATCACGATCGCATCGTCCACGACGAAGCCGGTCGAAATCGTGAGCGCCATCAGCGACAGATTGTCCAGGCTGTACCCCAGCAAATACATCACGCCGAACGTGCCCACCAGCGAAAGCGGCACGGCCACGCTGGGAATGGAAGTGGCGGCCAGATTGCGCAGAAACAGGAAAATCACCATAACCACGAGCGCGACCGTCAGCATCAGCTCAAACTGCACATCTTTTACAGACGCGCGGATGGTGGTGGTCCGGTCGGTTAAAATCGAAACCTGAACGGAAGAAGGCAGCGTCGCTTTCAATTGCGGCAGCAAATTCTGGATGCGATCGACAACGTTGATAATATTCGCGCCGGGTTGCCGTTGAATGTTAACGATCACAGCGGGCTTATCGTTTTCCCACGCGGCCTGCTTCACGTTTTCCGCGCCGTCGATGACGTTGGCCACGTCCATGATTCGCACAGGCCCGCCGTTTTTGTAGGCGATGACGATTGGCTTATAGGAGTCGCTTGTCAGCAACTGATCGTTGGCCCAAATGGTGAATGCCTGGCGAGGGCCATCCAGATTGCCCTTGGCCTGATTTACGTTCGCCTGCGCGAGCGCGGCGCGCAAGTCTTCAAGACTCAAGCCGTACGAGGCCAGCGCCGTCGGGTTGGCTTGAATGCGAACGGCCGGTTTCTGACCGCCGCTGATGCTTACGAGACCCACGCCAGGCAATTGCGAAATTTTCTGCGACAGAACCGTGTCCGCCATATCTTCCAATTTCATCAAAGGCAAAGTATCCGACGACAACGCGAGTGTGATGACGGGCGTGTCGGCCGGATTTGTTTTGCTGTAAATCGGCGGGTTCGGAAGATTGGTGGGCAGAAACGTTGTTGCGGAATTAATGGCCGCCTGCACTTGTTGCTCCGCCACGTCGATATTGAGATCGAGCACAAATTGCAGCGTAATCAGCGACGCCCCCGACGAACTGGTGGAGGTCATCTGGTTGAGCCCGGGAACCTGCCCGAACTGCCGTTCGAGCGGCGTCGTCACCGACGAGGCCATGACACTGGGACTTGCTCCCGGGTAGAACGTGAGAACCTGAATCGTGGGATAGTCAACCTGCGGCAAGGCAGAGACTGGAAGTTGCCGGTAAGCTGCCAGGCCGGCCAGCAAAATGCCCGTCATCAGCAGCGACGTAGCGACCGGACGGAGAATAAATGGTTTTGACGGATTCATTTTTCTTGGCGGGCTCCACGCTTCACTAAAGGCTCAGCGTAAACGGTCTGCGTAAAGTAAAGCCGCACCTCTAATTCTGCTTCCCAGGGCCCTTTCGTTTGCCGGATCCCTGCGCACCTGCAGCTCCACCCGGCCCCGCATCTCCAGCCGGTTTTGCGCCCCCGTTTGGGCGCCCAGTTTTATCTGCGGCACCATTAGGCGAAGGCCCGCCACCATTATTAGCATTAGCACCGCCCGGGCTGGCTCCGTGGGCCTCCACAGTCGAGCCCGACTGCAGCCTGTCCTGCCCGTCGACAACCACTTGATCGCCTTCAGAAACTCCGCTGGCGATTAAAGAAATATTTCCCTGCGTCATGTCTACCTTCACCGGTTGCAAATTCGCGTGGCCATTTTTGACGGTATACACGTAGGTTCCCTGCGCGCCTCGTTGGACGGCAGCGAGTGGAATAACAATGGCGTCTTTTCGCACAGTGAGCATCAGCCGCACATTGATGAACTGATTCGGCCAAAGGGAAAGATCGCGATTGTCGAATTCGCCCTTGAAGCGCACGGTCCCGGTGGTGGGATCGATTTGATTGTCAATCGTCAAGAGTTTGCCGGAGGCAAGTTTTGTCTGATCGTCACGGCTGTATGCTTCGATCCCTAACTGCTCGTGTTTCAGATGCTGAATTACTTCCGGCAGGCTGTCTTCGGGTAACGTAAATAAAGTGGCGATCGGCTGTACCTGCGTGATGACGACAAGTCCGTTGGGATCCGACGCATGAATCATGTTGCCCTGATCGACGAGGCGCAGCCCGACGCGTCCGCTCAACGGCGCTGTAATCCTGCAATAGGACAATAGTAATTTTTGATTATCTATCTGCGCCTGATCCGCGCGTATAGCTCCCTCGAGCTGTCCCACGGTCGCGTTCTGCGTGTCCACCTGCTGCTTGGCAACAACACCTTCCTTGAACAGCTGGTCAAACCTGCCGTAATCGACCCGGGCATTGTTGAGTTGCGCCTGGTCGCGGGCCAGCTGTCCCTCCATTTGCTCCAGTGCCACCTGGTACGGACGAGGATCGATTTCTCCAAGCAGATCGCCTTCATGAACAAACTGACCTTCGGTAAAATGGACCTTCTCAAGTTGCCCATCCACGCGGCTCTTTACGGTGACTGTGTTAAAGGGAGTAACCGATCCGAGCCCGGAGAGATAGTAGGGAACATTCTGCTTGAGCGCCGGCGCAACCGCCACGGACACGACTGCGGATCCCGCTCCCCTGCCGCCGCCCGGCGCCGGAGCCGCTTTGCTTTCCGACGAAGCGTGCGACCGGTAATAATAGAATCCCGCGCCCGCAAGAACGATCAGTATGAGAAGCCAAATCCAACCCCGTTTTCGCGGGGCGTCGCCCTCTTCGACGGGAAGACGGAATTGAGAAGGAGGTTGTGATGTTTTATCTTGCACAGAGTCAGAAATTGCCATATCCGTCCTATGATTTCAAACGTCAGATTCAGTCCTAATTAGTTGACGCGCCCGGTAGATGCCAGGTTACGCCTCATCTTCTTTTACCCTCTTCGTTTAGCCTGCCCGAATTCAAACTCCAGGAGCCACACAAGAAATATACAGTAGGCCGAATCAATGTTGCCAAGTAATCT
>WNFR01029744.1_pt1 | contig 10874 bp, 8 predicted proteins | sample 5400221 | NCBI WGS metagenome assembly WNFR01 (sample SAMN13153357, study PRJNA577476) | soil metagenome | isolation source: 40 cm soil under Madrone tree | place: USA:California | collected 2016-06-14 | reverse complement strand
GTCGGATGTCACAACAGAATCATGATGGTCGAATAGGAACCGTACGCGAAACACTGCGATGAGAAAGAAGAACCAGAGTGCAGTTCTGACCAATAGCGTGACGAGTGCCCAACCAATCGGATAGCCGGAACCGCGGCAGTACCAGACCCAAAGAGCGGCTGCAATAGCTAGCCCAGCAGCGCACCCGGGCAGCCATGTACGGACCGAGTGATACACGAACCTACCGACTAGATGATAGCCGACCATGGCAGGAATAAGCGCGGCAAACTGAACCGACGCTCCCTTGAGCACAACCCACAGAGTCGCGAAGAAGCGTTGCATGGCGGAGGCCTAACGAGACCAAGCTGAGCGACCGCCGCCGCAGGCAAGCGTGGTCACGACTGAAGGTGCATTAATCATCTGAAGTATAAACACGCGCCGGGCGGCGGTTCGCTCCAGCGGTTGGTTAGGCAGATGAAGATGGAGAGTCTCAATGTGCATCTGAATACTTGCTGGCAAAATCTGCTTCGGTGCTTGGCGGAATGAGGAAGTAACCGCTCCTCTCTTCTAAATCCAAATGCTCGACAGCGTATAAAACTTTTGAGTTGTCAATGACTATCGGTGTGCCTCCGAAAAATCTCATTCTGGTTTCCAGGAGAATATATCTTTGCGTGAACTGAGCGAGAATATCCACGATGTTGCTGTCATGCATCATCGAGGAGAAATCTGCTAGCTTTCGACTCACGGTACTAATGGTTGCCTCCGTAAGTGCAAGTCCTCTCTGCCGATTAAGGTCGGAGAGCACGCGGGCGATGGCTTCGTCAAGCTTAAGTCCCTCTGACAGGTAATAGTTGATCTCCCGTCGCTGAAGTGTCGCTGACTTTCTAAATCGCAGAAAAATATAAAATGCGCGAACCACAAAAATGTAGAATGTCCAAACTAGTGTTATTCCTATGACGATTGCGATGGTGTAAGGTAACGTCATAAATATACGCGGAACCTGCCTAACGAGAACGAGATCAATTAAAGGCTACTGTGACACGTAGAGGCTGTTAACTGGATCGCACGGTTAGCCGACTTACCGGGATTCGACTGAACCATAATCACATCCGGTTATTAGGACGATTCATAGCGTCAGATAAGTCAAGACCGTTCGCGGAGTAAATGTGAACCTTGACAAGCTGCTCGACAAGATCAATCGCTGGTATGAGCACTTCGGCATCTACGCCGTGATCGACATCCGTGGGATTGATGTGGGCGACTGCTCGGTTGGCAGCAATGAGCACAAGGCGAAGCAGCTCGGAGCGGGGATTCTGCAAAACTGCCGATAAGTCGGCTTTAGTCGCTCCGTAAGCATGACCCCGCGCGACACAGGAAGTGATAGTGTGACTACCCTTCGGAACATTTAAGCCGATCTCCCAGCAGAAAAATCGACTCATAAGTATAGAAATGTCCATCGCGCACCGGTAAAGATCGCGGAACTGTTCTGGGTTGAGCGTCCTATCGGAATAGCGTCCGGAATACCGCGTGCGAAAAGCGATGAGGAGATTAACCCGATGTGGTAAGTGTTCGTAGAAGAATCTCTCTTGCTCGCGTGTGAGTTGTGAGGCCGTTCCTTGCATAAGGCGCGGCTAGTCGCCTAACTATGATTAGACGAAATTTCGTAATCAAACGCGAACATTTTTTCGGCTAATTCGCAATCGTGGGATTGAGTCCAAGCAAGGCAAGCATCCGGCCAGTTTTTCCCTTTTCAGCGCGATAGGAGTAGTAGCAGACCAGGTCGCAGGCGGTGCAGATGCCGGAGTCGTGGATTTGTTGAATGCCCAACGCTCGACATTGCCGGACGATTTCGGCGGCGAAATCGACTTCATAATGCGGCGGGCGAATACAGGGACTGAGTTGCACGTTCATGTTGGCGGGATCGGAACCGAAGCGATCAATCATTTGTCGGACCGCGTTTGTGACGACGCCGAGCTCGGTGCCTTTGCGTCCGGAATGGACAAGGCCGATGGCAGGCGTTGTCGGATCTACGATGTAAACCGCGCAACAGTCGGCGACGTAAATGCCGAGCGCGATACCGCGCTGATTCGTGATAATGCCGTCGCACGCCGGGAATTCGCGGCCCGGTAGGGACGCCACTCTGTGGCGTCCGCGGTGCGCGCGGAGCGCCGACCCTACCTCGATCACGGCGATTTTGTTTCCGTGAACTTGTTCCGCGGCAAACAGCGGCCAATCGCCGATACCGATTGCGTTGCGAATTTCTCGATGGGCGGCGTCGAGCCGCTTCAGGACCTCGGCCTTGTCATGTGAGACATCGATACCGGGAATTCTTTGCGTGAAAACGTGACGACAGTTCCCTATCGCGCTCAGTGCAGGAAACTGTTCGAAAGGCAAATGCATCCTTGAAGATTCCAAATCGGCGGCGCCAAATGTCAAATCTGCCGGGCGCGGTCAATGGAGCCGCGGCGCCCTCGCCGCGTCGAAGCAGAGCGGCGCTGCTACCAGAGCGGCGCGAGGGCGCGCCGGCTCCATTCAAGCGCTGTCCTAGGCTTAGACGTTGTTTATTTGGAGCTTGTCCTTCGAGTGCTAGTAGAGACGCGTTCTTCCCCGGTTTCTTTTGGTTTGCCCATGGCATCCACATCACTGCCGGTGTAGTAGGTCTTTGTTGTCGTAGCGCGCGGCCTGAGGTTCGCGAACATTTCCGAGTAGGTGCTCTGTGCGCCGGTGGCGCGATCGAATTCTGCCAGCGACGAGTTGTATCCAAACAGCGCCTGTAACCGTGTCGACTGCGCGGTGAGCAATTGCACCGTCGCATTCAGCACATCCAACTGAACGCCCGCGCCGGCGTCGAGTCGGGCTTTGGCTAGACGCAACGCTTCATCGGCTAACTCGACATTTTTTTCCTGGCTTTTAACCAGCTCCTCGTTCTGCTGCAAATTGGAATAAGCGGTCTGTATCTCCAGCTCGACCTGTCTAACGTCGTCGTCGTACGTGATCTTTGTTTCGGAAAGAAGCGCGCGCTGCTGGATAACCTGACCGGCGATCGCGCCGCTGTCCCAGATTGGAAGACTGCCCTGGACCAATGCGGTCCAACCTTTTGAAATATCATGCCAGCTCGAGTTGATCGGATCGCTGACCCATTCGCCGCCGCCGGTCGTAGTAATATTGGGAAGATATTGGCCTGCCGCCGCGCGCACTTGTTGGAGCTGGTTCAATACATTTGCCCGCGCTTGTTTCAGGAATGGTCGCCGCTGTTTGCCCATCTCGATCGCGTCGGCGAGTTCAATGGGGCGCGGGATGTATGGCATGTCGCCAATGACCTCCAGCGGCGGGCTGTCACCACGTCGCCGTTTGAAATCGAGGCCGAGCGTCTTGGCCAGTTGCAACTTCGATATGCGCAAGTTGTTCTCGGCAGTAATCAGTTGCGGAATTTGGTTGTGCAACTGCACGTCCGCTTGCAACACGTTGAACCGTGGAACTGTGCCCGCTTCAAACCGGTTCTGCTGGTCCTTCAACTGAGCTTCCAAAAGACGCACGTTTTCCTCGTTCACTTTGACGAGGTCACGATTGACGATGATCTGGTAGAACTGCGTCTTCACCGTGGCGATCAATGAATCCAGGACATTGCGGAAAGCGAAGTAGGCGCTGTCGCGCTGAAAGAAAGTGCCCCGGATCTGATTGAAGGTTGTACCGTTAAAAATGAGTTGCGTCCCCGTAACACTGATCGCGTAGGAGATATCGCTCACCTCAACATTTCTGGCGCCTGGTGTCGCCGTCGGCGCAGCCAACGGCGCCTGGAGATCCCTGATTTGGGATGGCAATCCTTCCATCAGGGAGGCGCCTGATCCGCCCGTTGAAAATCCGCTCGTCGTAGTCGTGGTGTTTCCAAGGATTCGAGCCGCGGTAAGGTGCGGATCGGTCCATTGAAAATTAGCGTTCGCATTGATCTGTGGCAGCGCCTGCGCACGGACCTGGATAATCACGCCTCGGGTTCGCTTGATCTCCTGCTCCGCGTTGAGAAGCGTGGGGTTCCGTTGCAGCGCCGTCAGGATGGCTTGTTCCAAAGTAAAGGTAGGCACCTTGCCTGCCGATGTTGTCGCGCCCCGAGACGTTCTTTCGCTGCCGTTTGTTCCTTCGGTGCCAGCGAAAACAGGGCCGCCGAAAATGAAGGCTGCAAGAATCCCAACGCCAAGAAAAAATCTTCTCATACAACGTTAGCAATTAGACGCAGAAAGGCCGGCGCGTGGATTCAACGCAGTCTCATAACACTTCAGCCAACCAAAGAAAAATCATTTCGACTGACAATAATCGTAAATTTTGCTGTAAATGTGGAGCCACGCCTTTTGCTCGTCCGGTGTGAGGTGATTCAGTACTTTAATCAGGTTGCCCACCATTTCCTCACGAATGCGCTGCACAAGAGTGGAGCCTTTCGCTGTGATGCAGACCATCACTTTGCGGCGGTCATCCCGGGCGGCCGAGCGTACGACGTAGCGCAGATTCTCCAGGCGCGCCACCAGTCCGCTGGCCGCTGCCGTGGTGTGCCCCATCTTCTTGGCGATTTCGGACATGGTCAGCACTTCTTTGCGGTCGAGATAAGCGAGAAGAAAAAATTGCGAGAACGACACGTTACCCGGCGCGAGTTGCTTGCACAGGCGCAGCACAAAACAGCGCTGCATTTCCAGAATGATATGGGAAAGCCGTTCGGCATCAGCACGAATTTCATCGGTCGGACTTCGTCCAAATGCGGTAACCGGTCCCATGCTCAAGGCGATAAAACTAGAAATGCGCGAGTGACCTGTCAATTCCTGTGTACTTGGTAGGGACGCCGCGCTGCGCTGTCCCCCGAAAGCGTTCGGGGCAGCGCGGCGTCCCTACCACTCACCAATCCCAGATTTGCACATCGACAATTTCATCTGCTTTCACTGACTCTCCCACTCCGATCCGCAGCAACGCATTCGCCTGCTTTAAGCCAAAAAGCGCATGCGATTCCTGACGACCGACCGGCGTAAATGTTCCATGTTCGAGTTTCCCGCGGATGTAATGCGGTCGATCGCCGTCGCTGGTGACGTCAACAGCCACCTTCGCGGGAAACTGCGGTAGCTCGAGACTGGTCGCCCCCATCATTCTCAAAATTGCCGGCCTCACGAATTGCAAAGATGTCACGAACGCCGACACGGGATTTCCCGGCAGCCCAAATACGAAACACTGCGCCAGATTTCGATTTTCGCTCCGAGCTCGCATAACACGTTCTTCACTAGATCATGCTCCCCGACCGAAACGCCGCCGCTTATGATCAAGATGTCATTTCTGATTCCACGTTTAATTCCCTCGCCTAACGACTCGCGATCATCACGACAATGTTCCACGGCAGTCGCGCTCACGCCGATGCGGTGCAGGAGCGCGCTGAGCAACGCAGAATTGCTATCGTAAATTTGGCCTGCCTGAACTTCGTCGCCCGGGTTCACCAGCTCGTCGCCGGTGGAAATGATTGCCGCAGTTGCTTTGCCGCCGACAATCACTTCGGCAAAACCCTGCGACGCCAGTAAAGCAACCGTCGCTGGGTGAATTCGTTCGCCTCTCGCTAAAATTATCTGTCCTTCCGCCAAATCGCACCCACGCCGGCGGAGGAAATCGCCACCTTCGACGTCCACGTTCACGATGATGTGAGTGTCGTCGCGCGTCACATCCTCCTGCATCACGATGGCGTCTGCCCCTTCCGGACAAGGGGCGCCGGTGAAAATCCGAACGGCTTCACCACGACCGACCCGCAGCTTCCGATCAGGGCCGGCAGGTTGCTCTCCAATCACGCGCAGCCTCTCACCTTTCTTGCACGAACTCGCTACGACCGCGTAGCCGTCCATTGCCGAATTATCAAACGCGGGCAGCGACAGCCGCGCGAAATAATCTTGCGCTGCAAAACAATCGAGTGCGTTTGCGAGTACAACTGCTCGTTCGTCCAGTGCACCGACTGTCTCCAAGATCCGCCTGCGCGCTTCTTCTTCGCCGATCATCACGACATTTAATCAAATTGCCAATTGGAAAGCTGAAATTCCCGGCGATATTCTCGCTCTGAATTTTGGTGAGGTGGCTGAGTGGTCGAAAGCAGCGCTTTGCTAAAGCGCCGTAGCCCAAAAGGCTACCGAGGGTTCGAATCCCTCCCTCACCGAGTTGAAAACGAGGCGAGGGAAGTCAACAAGTCGGGCACGTTATAGGATCACTAGCGGGAGCGTAATCCCTCCCTCACCGCGCTTTATCGTAAGTCGCCGATGCGACATCGTGTGCACGCGAGGGTTTGATCCCCAGTTTAGGATCGGAACCAATGGTTTGCGAATGCACATTCCAACGAGAGGTGCTTCGGTTGTGCACGATAAATATTATCTCTCGACTATGCTGCCTCGTTCATCTATGCATTTGGAATGGCACAAAGAAAAGAGACACCGACACCGCCGCCTGAGCCTCCCCCTCAAGGGGCTCCTGGTCACTAGCCGCTATTCATTGGTTCTTTGCGCGGCGGACCAACTCATAATCGGCGATGGATCCTCTGCGCATTAGATTGGAAATACACGCAAAGATAACGCGGCGTCGATCTGATTTCCGATGCGCTGCCAATCGGTCGGCTGTGGTACGGCGAACCGAACGCGATCACGAATGCAATTGGATATGCGGAGCACCGCAGCCGATCACATCGCGCCATGATTCACATTTATGATGAAGCGGGCAACGTTTCATCGAATTTAATGATCGTCAGGCATTCGTCGTACTTTCCGAGTTCTCCACCTGTGGCTCTGAACTATCGGGACTGATCATAGTTCCGTCGGGCAGAGTGATAATTCCGGTACGTGGATCGATTCCGGCTCCCGCGGGCAACAACTTCATCAGCGATCTCGTCATTCTGGCATCTTCCTCATGCATTTCGTGAATGAGACTGGCAGGAACGAGAAGCGGGAAGCTTTTCGACAAGTCCTGCGGTGGCTCTTGTAACCGACGGTGCGAACAGACATTCAAGGCTCAGGAACGAGTTACTCCGCGACCATTCCTGCGCAACCGGCAGGAACGTTGCTGCTTTACACCATTGTCACCTCGACGTCTGATCTGTCGGCGTGTTCTGCCTCTGGTGTAATTGACCCGCAGATCCTGGCCACGACAAACGTCTTCAAAGTGGCGCTGCCAACCTCAACAGCGACGCCCACTCCAACTCCAACCGCGACACCTTCACCCAGTCCTACTGCGACAGAGACCCCAACGCCAACTCCTTCACCCAGTCCTACCGCGAGAGAGACTCAAACGCCAACCGCTTCACCCAGTCCTTCTCCGACTGCGACACCGACTTCTACGCCGGACGGGTTCCCTCAGATTACCCAGCAACCGGCTAACGCTCGTGTAAAGGTGGGGCGGACTGCCAGGTTCCAGGTCGTCGCCAGCGGGGCTCCCCCGTTAAGTTGCCAATGGAGCAAAAATGGGGTAACGATCGCAGGAGCCACGAATTCAAAGTACATTACGCCCCCTACCACTGAGGCAGATAACGGGAGTCTCTTCTCCGTGGTGGTAACTAACGCTATCGGGAGTGTCACGAGCAACAACGCTCTCCTCACGGTAAGGTAGGAGCGTGCCTGCACGCGCACTCAAAATTGCGTTGTCCGAATTTTTCCGAAACTGAAGGAACGGTTTCCGCGTAAACCTTAGCGAAACGCGCTTCGAGAAAATTGCCGCTTCAGTCGCGCCCGCGAAGAATGATGTACCAACGACCGGGCAAGAGCCTACACTTCATGTGATGGCTGACGACCAAGTCTCCGCGACCTGGCAGACCAAGGCCTTACCCGTCTAGAGGCCAAGGGCAGGGTCAAGACTTGTCAGTGCAAGACTGCGGGGCAACGTCCAGTCACGACGTGTTCTGACGGTAGGTTGCTGTAGCGATTTAGTGGTTGCTGTGGGAGTTTAGTGGTTACGCACAACCGTTTGTAGCGCGGGTCTGCTCAATTCGTACTGTGCGCTTACTTTCTGGATTTGCGCTGACTGATCTTTTACTGTTGTGACGAGACTTGCGACGGTGGTTTCTAATCTCTCGATCTTGTGCTCTACCTCGACGAATGCGGGCCGGCCTGGCGCAGACGGTGAATTTGCCTATTTAGGAATGAATCGGTTACTGAAGCGTGACGGGTTCACTCGCGGTTCCCGTTCGACCGTTGGCATCTGTGACGGTCGCGGAAAGCGTGTGTGCCCCCAAGGCGTAGTGATTGGTACTCCAGATGAACGTCGCTGTCGTCCCGCTGACGGTCGTGGTTCCGATCTGGGTTCCATCCACCGAACAGGTGAAGGTATTTGAGAAGCCCTGCGTGTTCGTGGCACTGAGACTGATCGAAATCCGTCTTCCGTGGACCAGGGCGCCCGATTGGGGCCTGGTAAACGAAAGCACGATCGGATCATTACTTTGCACGATGATCGTGCGCGTAGGAGGGCTGGGATCGTTTACCCCGGAAGCATCTATCGCTGTCATGGAGACCACATAGGTGCCCGCTTCAGGGAAGCACACCAAACCGGGATTTGGCACGGAACTGGACTCGGGCTCGCCCTCGGGGAAAATCCAGGCGTAGGACGCAACCGGGTCATCCGGATCAGTCGCGCTGCCCGCAAAATTGACCGAGTCGCCGGCGATAATTGACATCGCCGGTCGGTAAATCTATCGATCCCTTTGGCGGGAGGTCGGTTGGCGTAGGTGAGAGTTGAATAAATTGCGCTACTGATGGAACGCCGGACTGATTCAGGATGAACAGCATGTAATAGCCCGGCGGCGCGAGGAACCCGGTGGGCGGGGAGGTTGCGGTCAGCACCCCATTAGCTGCCGTAAATGAAAGGTCGATCAATCGTTGCTCGAAATCGAACGAATGAGTGGAGGAACCGTCTCGAACCAAAACGGCGGAACTGATGCTTGCGGAATCCGGCGTCTCAATAGTGAATGTGCTGCCATAACCCACTTCGGCCGGTGCACTCGTGATGACGGGTCGAACCGCGGGAATAACGTGTCCATGGCCGTCGAGCGCGAAGAGATAGGCAGGCGAATAGAGCTCGATGTGTTGCTCGTAAGTTCCCTTCTTCGGGTTGCTCCCGACTACCTCTACTGTGCCGTCGGGCATGAGCAACGCGCAAGAGTGATAAAGCCGCGGATACGTCGCCACTCCGGCAGAAGTCCAGGTTTCGGTCGCTGGATCGAACAGATCGGCCGCCAAGCTTGCCGTTGCCGCATCTTCGTCCACAGCCGATCCACCCAGGGCGAGGACCTTGCCGGTAGGCAGAATGACCGCATTCATGCGGGTCCGTGGCAGGGACATTGGAGCAACCGAACGCCACGCCGCATTGGGCACAGAGAGATCGATGATCTCGGCGGTCGCGGTCGCATTGGGCGTGTCACCGCCCATGATCATGATCTTGGGAAGGTAACCAGTTGCGGGACTTAATGGTAGCAGGACCGATGATCCACCTTTTCGATTCCTAGTATAAACGGTCCTAGCGTAGTTGAGGGCCCATGTTTGGGTGGAAGGCGTAAACATGGTCGAGTTTCTCTGCTCTCCCGAGCAAAAAACCTTGCCATTTGGCATCAGATGCATCCTCGGATAGAGAGGCGGAGTCCAAGGAGCCGTGTAGGGCACGCTCCAGCCGGTGCCGATCTTATAAAACTCCACCGTCTTATTGATGGCGTTCCCGCCTCCATCGTCGTCCGGCGCCGCCCTCCGAGGGACAGGTGTAGCTGTAGGTGTCGGCGACGGTGTCTCCCTTTCTTCCAAGCCGGAGAAGGCCATGAAAGTGCCGTCGCCAAGGTTCGTCACCGTGGCATACCATCGGCCATCGGCCATGCTTTCCACTTGATTGAACTTTTGCGTCGCCGGGTCAAAGATGCTCGCTCGGTAGTCTCCGTAGGGGGGAGCAACCGCCTCGCTCCCGCCGACGATGAGGGGACGCCCATCCCCCAAGTCGAGCATACCGTTGCAGAACAGATCCCACAGCAGAGTCTGCACGGTGATCGTGCCGGTCTGGGTATTCCAGACCGCGGCGTAATATTCTCCCGCCTGATGCTCGGGCGGATCATTTTCCGAACCCGCCACGACCAAAATCTGACCGTCGTGCATCAGGTTAACGTGAATCGGGTTAATCGGCATCAGATAGGACAGGGTCTCCCAAGACCCATCAGTCACCTCGGATTGTGGATGCGGCGCGGTTGGCGGGATTCGTGCTTCGTTAAAAGCAGGCTGTGGGGCCTCTTTCAATTTCGGTTCATGAGCTCGCAGAGAGGAAGCACAGAAAATTGCGGCGAGCACCGCAGCAGCATAAAGGACCGGCGCGCCAGGGGCGCACCGACCCTGAGATTTCCCTCCGGGCGCTGGCGGAAAATTCAATTTCATGGGCGGAATGATGTTGGCAACTGCCCTAGGAATAGTCAAGCTAAATCAGTAGTCACGAAATCCGAGATCGCAAGCTTTCTGCCAACTCGTGCGGGCGGCGCACGGAAAAGCTCGACACATCACGATGAACTGCTCAGCATGTCGATCGGGCGTGCAATTCCCATTCCTATGATCAACAAACTAAATCTCGTTGTCATGACGCCGCGTTGGCGGCGGATTTTTTTCTCATTCCTGTTGACCGCCGCTGGCTTCGCTGGACTAGCCGCGATCAGTTCCTCGCGTGCGACGGATCAGGCCGGCTCGCCTAACCAGAACGACTCGGCCAAAATCGCGCCGTGGGTCGTCGAACACACCGCGAATGGACACCGGTCCGAGTTCATCGTCGTGCTTGCGGATCAGGCCGACCTAAGCGGTGCAGCCATGCTACGCGCCAAGATCGACAAAGGCCGTTTCGTTCGTGACGCATTGTGGAACAAGGCTCAGACGACGCAGGGTCCGATT
>WNFR01007788.1_pt1 | contig 10875 bp, 5 predicted proteins | sample 5400221 | NCBI WGS metagenome assembly WNFR01 (sample SAMN13153357, study PRJNA577476) | soil metagenome | isolation source: 40 cm soil under Madrone tree | place: USA:California | collected 2016-06-14 | reverse complement strand
TCCTTTGCGGCTTTGCGCCTTTGCGAGCGATGGGTTCACGCCAAGGCGCAAAGAAACCACGCGACTCTCAACTCCGCTTGCGACTAATTCGATAGGTATCGTAACGGCAGACGGGCGCGTAGTCACAAAACTTGCACGTCGCTTTTCCCAGCGATGGCCGGACGCGAAAGTCGCCGGCGCGCATGCCGTCGATGAACTCCCAGACTCTCTTCTGAACTTCGCTGCGGATGCGCTGCCACTCAACTTCGTCCAGCTTCGTCCGAGTACTGGTAACGCTGGTGCAATCGGCGAACTGTGTCCGGTACATTCCTTGATTAAGACGGGCGCCTGATCCGCGCAGACGGTAATACCCGCCGCCCGCCAAATCAAATTCTGGCAGGAACAATTGCTCGAGCGCTGCGAGGTAGATGGGAATCTGCACCTGGCGTCCCGCTTCGATGTCCTCGAGCTTCGCGCCCTGCGAAAGCTTGTAGTCGTAAGCAACGGCGACCTTTTCCTGCTCGTTTACATCTACGCGATCGATTTGGCCCTGGACCAGCGCGATCTCGTTCGCGTCTGCGCTCGCGCGGTTTAATTTCAAATATTCCGTTGACGACCCGGGATCGCTGGCTTGCGATGCCCGCCCAAAAGCCAATTCAAAATAGGCGGGCCGGATACCGCGCTCGTTGGTTCGTTCTTGCAGACGCAGTTCGTAAAGCAGGACCTGATCAAGAATCAATTTGCGAATCTCGCGATCGATCTCCCAGATGCGCCGGTTAAGTGGCGGTACCAGCCGTTCGTGCTCATTAAAGACCTGATCCGCGACCCTGGCGAGATCGGCACGCAGCGTCTCTTGATCCAGGGAAGGTAAATACTGATTGCGATGCCGCTCAAAAAATCTTCTCAGGATATCGTGGAGCAGTTTGCCGGCGTCGATCGCCTGCAGGTCAAGCGCGGCCTCAGTTCGCGGTTCGAGCCTGAGCACGCGGCCGGCAAAAAATCGAAACGAACAGTTGCCGTACATGCTCAGGCCGCTGGCACTAAAGACGTGCTCGGCGCCGAAGTACCGGGCCAACATGGCGCGCAAATCAGCATTCGAGATTTCGCCGTCGAAAGGGCCAAACCAGAATGCGTTTCGGTCGCTTTCAATCTCCACCCGGCGTAAGGCAGATTCGGAAATGTAGCCGCGCGATTGGGCGCGCGAAAGCAAATCGTTAAACTCGGTAGTCTGCGAATCTTTCGCAGCGGCAGAATCCTGTCCGCGACGTTCGGCCCTGCGCACCAGAAACGTCGACAGCTCAGATGCCGTCGAGGCCCGGCTCAAATCCTGTGTATCAAGGTCGCTACGAATCTGTTCAGTCTCAAGCTGGGTCGGGGCGATCGCGCGCTTCAGTTCTTCGATATAATACGAGGCTACCGTTTCGTTGCCATCAACGCCCGCCAAAGGTCTTGTCAGGTATAAGCGGTCCGTCGCGCGACAGGCAGCCTGGTAAAAATAGTGCTCTTCTTTGAGCAGCGTATCGCTGGAGATGTCCTCCAGCACGACCCCATATTTCTTCAGTCGTTCACGCTCTTCATGCGGATAGAGCCAGTCGCGAGCCGCGCGCAGCGGAAAGCCGCCTTCGATCATTCCGGCAATGAAGACCGCGCGAAAGCGCAAGCCGCGCACGTCGGTCGCTTCGAGCACGCGCAGCCCATCACGATCGGCAGCGCCAATCTCGAGCACCTGCGCCCGAAGAGATCTCTCAACCTCATCAACGAAAGACGGCAGGGTGACTGTGAGCGACTTGCCGGGCCGGACCACTACCCCGACCGTCAGGGAGGGCTCCGCGGGTGTTGCCCTTGCTGACGCGCGGGCTTCTGAAACAACCTGCGCAGCATAACTAAAGCTCCTCACCGCGGCGGCGAAAGCGCGACGCAAACTTTCCAATCCGCGCACGTCGAGTGTTGCCTGTGGAACATCCGCGGCACTCTCGGCATTTCGCAAAGGCCCGCTCACTTGACGCGAGAACTCCATCCGATCGAGAAGCAGCATCAGCGCCTGCCGCAATTCTTCCGGCGAACCTTCATCCGGCAAACTCGCCACACCCTGGCGCAAGTGTTCCATGACCAACATCGTCCAGGCGATCGCCGCGGGATGGATGGGCGCGGGCTTTTTGCGCCGATCTTTTGGCGCCCCGTCTTCTCCCGCCTCGTCTTGTGCCAGCGCCGCTGCGTCCTCGTTGTCGTCGCCGGCAATCAGCGACCGGGCCGCTTCGGGGGAAGGGAAGACGTCGATTAAGCGCTCGGCGCGCTCCAGCCACGCGTTGATGCGCAGCTCGCTGCCGACATAGGCAATCACGTTCTCCAGAACGTCAGGCGCCCAACGCGCGATGCCCAGTTCGGCGCGCAGGCGTTCGACGCGTTGCGATTCCCGCTCACTCTGATTCTCGTTTTCGTCAGTAAGCTTTGCCGGCCGCGCTTGCCCTTTCTGTAACAGCGTTGCGTATTTCGCATCGAATGCCGCGGCAAGCTCGGGTAAGTCGTCAGGCGAGATACGAAAATACCCGGTCTTCAAAAGGTGAGCGAGATCGCTGGCCTTCGGATTCTTCAGATCTTCACGCGAGGGTTCGCGCAGGAGTTGAAAGAGTTTTCCGCAGGCGCGCAGCGCGGGCACGTGCATCGCTTCGACTTGGCGTTCGAGGTTGCAGGGAATCGATTCCTCTGCACAGACGCGCGCAATCGCATCGGCATAGGCGGCGCGCTCGCGCACGACCAGCGCGACCTCTGAAAGCTGATAGTGCTCTTCCAGAATCAGCCGCTTGATCTCTTTAGCGATGGATCGCACCTCAGTCTCGCGATCGCCGCATTCAAGCAGGAGCGCAGCAGGAGCGCCCGCATCCTGCGGGCGGTTCGCGGGCATCCTGCCCGCAGACTCTTCCGAACTAAACAATCTTTCACGGAGAGGCGCCAGCCCCTGGCTTACGACTACAACTTCTGCGCTTATGTCTGTCTTGAACTCGGTGATCGACTGCAAGTATTCGATGGTCGACTGAAATGGACGAAAGATTTCTTCGTTGCTCGTTTCGCTATTCAGGTTGACGATTACGTTTGGTACCGCGGGAATCAAAAGGCGTAACATCTCTCCCTGTACCGGCGTGAAATCAAAGAAGCCGTCCAGCACCAGCAACTCGATCTGATCGAGCCAGGGCAGCGCCACCGCGCGGCCGTCAACTTCGCCGCGCAGAATTTGCAACGCGCGAACCTGATCTGCATCTGCATCCGTCAAACCGTTAAGATCAAGCGCCGTGGCATAGGCGGAATAGATGAGTGCGACCTCGCGGTCGAAATCGAGTTGGGAACGAAGCGGCGTCGCGGTCCGATCCTGGGGTCTTCCGTTTGCTGTTGCTCCGAGACTCTGCGTCTCTGTGGCGCTTTCACTCTCGCGCTCCTCTACGACTTTGAGAAACTCCTCAGGCGTCTTGCCCGCGCGCTGTAGTTCGCCAATCAGCGACGCGATCGTGTTCACGCAGCCATCGCGATTTGCCAGGGGCCAGATTGCCTTGAGCTTCCCGGCCGCCGCCATCTGTTTGATAACCTGCGAGATCAGGCTGCGGCGCAGCGGCAACTCTTCACGATCGATCGCGATGCGAAGAGGCAGAGCTCCCGCGGGAGCGGGTGTCGGAAGCCCGACCGTCAGGGAGGGCTCAGCAGCCAATCTTGCCCTCCCTGACCGTCCCACCCCAGCCGGGCTGCCCGGCTGGGGACCCCGGCGTCGGGCTTCTGACAGAATCGCGCTAGACAGTACCCGGCGAACAAAGCCGCGGAACAGATAGACGGGAAACTCGCCCCAGACACCTCGCGCGTCTTTGCCGTCCAAAAGTTTTTCGGTGACCAGATCGAGGAGCGGATGCGAGGCGGCGATGTAAAGCAGACGATCGGCCTGGCCCTTTTGGATGTACTCAGCGCAGCGCCGCAGCAGACGCTCGCGATTCGTTCCCAGTACCGGCCCTAACCAAATTTGTTTTGACAATCTCTTAACCACAGATTACGCAGATTACACAGAATCAAAGAAGAGTTTATTGAAGGGCTTCGACGCGCCCCAATTCCGAGGTCTGCGGAATCTGTGAAATCTGCGGATCGCTTCGCCGCGGGACCGTTACCTCAACCCTGACCCGTTGCGTGTTTGGAATTCAACAAGGGCATTGAGTCTTCTTCGGGAACTTCTGTTTCGGTTGCCACCAGTTCCGGAAACAATCCACCTTCATCGCGGCTGAGAGTGCGGCTCAATTTATCGATTGGTTTCAGCTCTTCGATCTCTTCTCCTGAAATTGCCCCACGTTCTCTAAACTTTCTCGCCGTCACCATCACGCGCTGCTCAAACGACCCAACGCCCCTGTTATACGCTTCAACGGCACGGTCAAGCCCCCGCCCAACGTCGTCGAAATGTTCAGTAAACTTACGGAGACGATCGTAGAGGTCTTTGCCCAAACGTCCGACCTCCTCGGCATTGGCGGCCATTTGCTCCTGCCGCCAGCCATACGAGACGGCCTTCAATAAAGCGATTAGGGTTGTGGGGGTGGCGATGATCACGCCCTGGTTCACGCCGTCTTCGATCAGCTTTGGATCGTGTTCCAGAGCCGCACTGTAGAAATTCTCGCCCGGCAGAAACAGCAACACGAATTCGGGAGTGGGCTGCACAGTCTCCCAATAAGATTTTTTGCTCAGCGCGCCGATGTGCGCGCGCACCAGCCGGGCATGATCTTTCAATCTTTCCAGCCGCACCGCATCATCCGTCGTGGAAATCGATTCATAGAAAGCTTCGAAGGGAACTTTCGCATCGACGACGATGGTCCGATTGCCCGGCAGGCGCACGATCACATCGGGACGGATGCGTCCGTCTTCGCTAGTGACTGTTTCCTGTTGGGTGAAGTCGCAGTACTGCAGCATCCCTGCCAGTTCCACCACGCGCCGCAGTTGAATCTCTCCCCAGCGTCCGCGGATGTGGGGCGTGCGCAGGGCCTTGACCAAATTTCCGGTTTCAGCCTGAAGCTGTAGTTGGGAAGTCGCCAGCGCTCTGACCTGCTCGCGCAATTCAGAGTATGCGCCGGCCCTCGCCCTTTCCATCTCGCCGATCTTGCCGTCAACTTTTTGCAGCGACTCGGTCAGCGGCCTAACCAGTTGATCGATGGCCCTCTGTCTGAGTTCCAGATCGCCTTTAGCAGTTTCCTGAAACTTCTCCAGCGTGGCGCGTGCTAAATCGAGAAACGATTGGTTATTGTCTTTCAGCGCATCACGCGAAAGCGCCTTGAATTTTTCCGCCAGTTCTTCGGTGACCCGCTTGAAAGATTCGCTGCGTTCCTGTGCGGCGCGGCGTTCACCCTCGAGGTCGGCCATCAGGACCGCGTTCTCTCTCTTCACGCCAGAGAGTTCGGCGACTTCCTTATCGAATGCTTCCTGGAGCCTTTGCAGCTCGCGATCCTTGGCCGCGAGGCGCTCGTGCAGGGTCGCAATCCCGGTCGCATTGTCAGCTTGGCCGTCGGCATAGCTACGGCTCGCCCTCGCACGCAGAAACAGCCAGGCGACAATCACGCCAAAAGCAGCTCCAACCAACAGGGTGGCAATTGATACGAAATTACCTTCCATTGAATTTAGAGTTTACCAGAGAGCGTTTCGGAAATGAAACAGCGTCGCAGAGACGGAAACCACGATCAATCCGCAGATTACACAGATTCCACAGATTCAAACAAAAACATTAAGCGGCCCAATTCTGATCATAACAGCGTCTTTAATCTGTGTAATCTGCGGATCAAACCCTATCGCCCAAAACACGCAATCAGCCGTTCGTAAACTTTGCGCGTCAGGCGCACGTCGTTCAGATTGTATTCGCGAATCTCAGCCAGTTTGCCGGCTTGATACAGGTCGAAGACCTTGCTGCCTTCGACTTCCCCGGTCTTGCTGGATTCGATCCCCAGCGCCCACGCGATGTCGTCGAGACTGACCCGGCTGCGCCCGCCCAGCCACCAGGCGCGCATAGTGTCGTACACCCCGCGCACATTGTATTCGCCGAGATTGACGAAAGGCCGCGCGGCGATACCGTTAACCAGGCAGCGCTGAAAGATGAATGGCAGATCGAATCCGACGATGTTGTGGCCCACGATCTCGTCACAGTCTGAATCAAAGTCCGCCATCAGCGCGAGAAAATCGCGGAGGGCCTGGGCTTCGTCCTGCTCTTTACCTTCGGCATCGATTCCGAAAGCATGCTCGCTCTGATTTCCGGTCAGGCCTTCAATTTCAAATCCGGGAATCGGTCCGATGTGCACCGCGATCGAAATTACTCGTCCCGAAGTCGCATTCAGCGATCCGAGTTGATAGACACGCTCTTCTTCGGCCGCAATGTCTTCGAGATAACGTTGCTGCTGCTCGAGACGCATATAGCCCAACCGCAGTTCGCGCTCCAGTTTTGGTCCGACGCGATCGCGAAAGCCGGGCAGCGCGAGCGTTTCGATGTCCATCGTGAACCCCCGTGGCAGCGAAGGATCACAGCCGATATATTCACGATACTGTTCGATGGTGATAGGTTTGTATTCAGTAACGATGAACTGCGTTTGATTCTGAAAGGTGTCCAGTTTTCCCGTCACGCCCCACAATCCGGGCGTTAGATTTTCCCGTCCTTCCAGCACATCGGCCCAGATCTTCAGCGCCAGCGTACCAGTCGCATTGCGCGCGCTGGCTTCGCGAAACGGCTTGCCCTGTTGGGTGCGTCGCTCGCGCACGGAAGTCACCGCCACCATCAGCCACACTTCTTCGGCGAGTGGGAGCTCCGGGATGGGGATGTTGCCTTTCATGGGTTAATCAATCGAGAACGGGGCGGCAAAACATTTTCCATTTTCCGATTGCCATTTCACATTAGGCTAATGGGGTTTAGAGTACCGATATCAGTCGGGTTTTTTGATCAGCGAAGCCTAACTAACACTCTCAACACTTGTCTTTAATGATCAATGGAAAGTGGAAAATGACAAATGGAAAATGGTTTCTCCTAACTCACGAACTCAGATTGCGTCTCGTCAAATCCGGGTCTCATAAAATCTCTCGCCCTCGGGAAAGTCGCTTCAGTCGCGTTCCTTATCCGGTCGAGCGTCAAAAGCATTGGCACAATCGAATCCGTTTTGTCTGGTAGAGATCGCTGCAATATGTGCCAGGCATTCAACGAGCGGTCAATGGCAATGAGCGCTATTTTGGCCGAGCCATCCGCATGATTTCCCGAAATCTCAACAAACATTTCGTCGGCCACCGGCCCGGCAGCTTCGCGCCGCGCGCCCGGAACCAGGGCGCCGGCCGACACCTGGTGTTCAAAGCTCATCAAGGCCCTGAAGATCTTTGATGGAATAAAGAACTGATACCAGCGAATCACTTCGATCGCATCGCTTACGTCTATGTCTTCTTCGATGCTGTTAGCGGCGCCGGTGGTGTCGTCGTGCACCCTGCGTTCAATTGCAAGTTCCTGCTCAAACCATCCCTGAACCAATTTGGCGTAGCGGCGCGCTGCCAGTGAGAGTTGATGCTCTTTGGCATCTTGTCTTTGTTGTTCGCGGTCAGCTAACAGGACCTCACCTTCCAGGGTTTCCAGATCGATTCCTTCTTCTTCAGCCCAGTCCACAATCATCCGACGCACTTCTTTGAAAGTTGATTCGAGCTTTTGCCAAAACCTCGCGTTGTTAATGTCATCGATTTCGGAATCGTCAAACGCTCCATCCGCCTTCTCAGTGGCGAACACCAGGCAGCGCGTTGTGAAAGGACAGCGCTCGCACCAGCGATCGCAATAGTTGTAAATCCCCGAGATCAGATCGCGGTTGGCGGCCAGTTCGATCAGTTCGTTTTTGTCCATGGTGCTAGTTCGCTCGGACTTCAGTTTAGAGTTCAATCTTTAGATTGAGATTGGTGCTTTTCAGGAGCCAGGCTAAAGCCTGAACTCTAGACTCTTGTTTTGCGGGGCTCATTGTAATGTATTATTGCGAACGTCACCATGAGCAACGATAACTGTCGAAAGCTGAAGCTGGACGAGGCCCTCAAACGTCTGCCCGGTCCGCAGGGCGAGCGCTCGGTGGCCCTGTTCGAACACGGTTCGCTGGTCGTAAAGCTCTACGCGCCGCGCGGAAGCGATCCCCAAACACCACACTCGCGCGATGAAATCTATGTCGTAGCGCTGGGCCGGGGCGAGTTCATCTGCAACGGCGCCCGCCAGAGCTGCGAACCTAACGACGTCCTTTTCGTCGCTGCCAATGTCGCACACCGCTTTGAAAACTTTAGTGAAGACTTTGCAGTTTGGGTTTTCTTTTACGGCCCGGAAGGTGGCGAGGCGGACACCGGGTGACCTGCGAAAAGACCTTATCCAGCGCCGCTTTTGTGTTAGAGTTAATCTTCCCCCAGCAAAATCTTGCCCAGAGTGCACCACTCTATCCGGCACATCCGTTTGGCCGGTGACCCAGTAGGGTTCTTATGGATTTGGCCCAACAACCGAACACTATTCCAAATAGTCCATGGGCATTTGGATCTTCTCTGTGGCCGCGCTCGGGGCCTGTCGTCAACTTAAGCGGCGGCTGGTATCTCTTTACGATCCTGGTTATTGCCGGCCTTTATTTTGCGGCCGCCAAGCTCGGTCTTTCCCTCGCTTCAGTGCACACAAATGTTTCGCCCGTCTGGCCACCGACGGGTATAGCGATCGCGGCCGTTCTGTTGCTCGGTTACCGCGTCTGGCCCGGCCTTCTGTTGGGTGCTTTTCTCGCGAATTTCCTGACCCCGGTTCCGGTCGCCACCTCAGTAGCGATCGCCATCGGAAACACACTTGAAATGTTGTCGGCAGGTTTTCTGCTTCGGTCTTTCGGTTTTCGCAACTCCCTCGATCGCGCGCGTGATGTCTTCAAGTTTGTCGTCGCAATACTGCTATGCACGATGGTCAGCGCCACCATCGGCACCTTTAGCTTATGTCTGAGCCATACTGCCAAATGGGCTGACTTTGCCTCGCTTTGGATGACCTGGTGGCTCGGAGACTCAGTCGGAGGACTGGTGCTGGCGCCGTTACTGCTGGCCTGGCGCACAAAAACCCGCGGATGGTTGCCAAAACAGCGCGACGTCGAAGCTGTGGTCTTGCTGGTGTTGCTGTCCTTGTCCGCAATCGCGACCTTTGGTGGACCGTCGCCAGTTTCTGTTCACTATTATCCCCTCGCGCGCCTGACAGTGCCGCTCTTTCTTTGGGCTGCATTCAGGCTGGGACAGTCGGGCGTAACCCTCGCGAGTGTCGTGTTATCGATATTCGCGGTTTGGGGCACAGCCAACGGCTTGGGACCCTTTATTAGCAGCACGCCTAACGAGTCGCTTCTGCTCCTGCAGGTCTTCCTCGGTTCCAATGCCGTGACTTTCTTGTTCCTGGTGGCAGTCGTGGAGGAGCGCCGTCGGATACAAGAGACACTGCGCGAAAACGAACGCCGCGTGGCCGCTCATCTCGCCGTAACTCGAATCCTCGCCGAATCGCCGGCTCTGAGCGATGCGACGCCGCAGATCCTCCAGAGGATCGGCGAGACACTCGGATGGGAAGTTGGAGCCATGTGGACGCCGGACCCGGAAAGGGAAGGCTTGCGTTGCCTGACGGTCTGGCATGCTCCCTCGGTAAAGATTGATCGGTTCGAATCGGTATCCCTTGAACGCACGTTAACGCCAGGTATCGGATTGCCCGGACGCGTATGGAGCAACTTACAGCCCGCATGGATTCCCGATGTAAGTAGGGACCAGAATTTCCCGCGAGCACCGATCGCGGCCGCCGAAGGTCTCCACGGCGCGTTCGCGTTTCCGGTTCTATTCGGTGAGAAGTTTCTCGGAGTAATGGAATTCTTCAGCCACGAAATCCGCGAACCCGATGAAGCCCTGCTGGCAATGGTTCGGAGCATCGGACATCAAATCGGCCAGTTCATGGAACGCAAGAGCGCCGAGGAGGCTCTGCTTGAAAACCGAGAATGGTTGCGCTTGACGATGGCCGGCAGCCGGATGGGAACATGGACGCGCGAGCTGGACGGCACCAATCGCGTGGTGTGGTCACCAGAGCTCGAGCGAATCTTTGGATTGGGGCCCGGCGAGTTCCCGCAAACCGAAGAAGCGTTTTTCGATTTCGTTCATCCCGACGACCGCGCGGCTTTAGCTACGGCCGTGCGCCGCGGCATTCAGACTCATTCAGACTATGACATCGAGTTTCGTTACACGCGAAAAGACGGTGCCAGACGGTGGATGTTGGGTCGCGGCCAGTCCTTCTACGATCAATCAGGAAAGGCGTACCGGCTTGCCGGCTTAGGATGGGACATCACTGAGCGCAAAGAAACCGAAGAGGCCCTGCGACTGAGTGAGAAGGAACTGATTGAATTCTTCGAAAATGCGACCGAACCAATTCACTGGATCGGGCCGGATGGAACAATTCTGCGCGCGAATCGAGCTGAAATGCGGATGCTCGGTTATAACGCTGACGAGTACATCGGGCGAAACATCGCCGAATTTCACGTCGAACAAGATGTGATCGAGGACATCCTGGAACGATCGACCCGCGGTGAAACCCTGGAAAGATGTCCCGCGCGGCTGTTGTGCAAAGACGGCTCGATTCGCGACGTGCTGATTAACTCAAGCATCTACTTTGAAGAGGGAAAATTTATCAACGCGCGCTGCTTTACGCGCGACGTTACTGAAGAATTGCGCGTAGACAAAGCGCTGCGGCGCCTGGCCGACATCGTGGAGTCCACCGACGACGCCGTCATCGCAAAAGATCTTAACGGAGTTATCACCAACTGGAACTCTGGCGCAGAGAAATTGTACGGCTATAAAGCGGAAGAAGTGATTGGCAAACCAATCGCGGTCCTGATTCCACCCGACCGGCCC
>WNFR01007786.1_pt1 | contig 10875 bp, 11 predicted proteins | sample 5400221 | NCBI WGS metagenome assembly WNFR01 (sample SAMN13153357, study PRJNA577476) | soil metagenome | isolation source: 40 cm soil under Madrone tree | place: USA:California | collected 2016-06-14 | reverse complement strand
CGCCGAAGCGCATTCCGGAGCCGTCGTCCTCGTCGGCTCGCGCGACGCCGGGCACATCCGCGAGGCTGCCGCCGCCCTCGGCTAGGTACCGTCGCCCGCGATGCGTCGCCTCTTGCTCGCCGTGGGCCTGCTCTTCTCGCTCTGGCTCATCGCCGTCGCGCTCCTCTTCGTTTGGCCGCAGGCGAGCCAGACGCCGCCGGCACACGCCGACGCGGTCGTCGTCCTCTCCGGCGGCCGGAACTCGCGGCTCGACCCGGCGCTGAAGCTCGTCGAGCGCGGGGTCGCGCCGGTGCTCGCGATCTCCAGCCCCTTCCACGATGCGAAATGGGAGAAGGCGCACCGACTGTGCCGGGCGCATGAGCGCTTCAGGGTGATCTGCTTCGCCGCCGTGCCGTACAGCACACGCGGCGAAGCGGAGACCGTGAGCCGCTTGGCGAAGCACAACGGCTGGACGCGCATCGTCGTGGTCACGTCCGCCTACCACGTCACGCGTGCGCGGATGCTCTTCCGGCGCTGTTACCGCGGCCGGCTGTGGACGGTCGGAACGACGTCGAGCTGGACGACGCTGCCGGAGGAGTGGGCATTCGAGACCGGGAAGCTGATCGTGCAGTCGGTGTTCGAACGGGGCTGCTAGTCCCTGGATCTCCAGCCGCCGGTCGCGCCCTTGTACGTCCCACCGAAGAGCGCGAACGGCGTCTTCGCGAGGATGCGGAGGTCGAGCAACGGCGAGCGATGCTCGACATACCAGACGTCGAGCTCGATGCGTTCGTCCCACGGCAAGGTCGCGCGGCCGTGCACCTGCGCCCAGCCGGTGATGCCGGGCTTGACGGCGAGCCGCATTCGCTGACGCGGCGTGTAGCGCTCGACCTGGTAGCGCAGGGTCGGGCGCGGGCCGATCACACTCATGTCGCCGCGGACGACGTTCCAGAGCTGCGGCAGCTCGTCGAGCGAAAGACGGCGCAGCACGCGACCCACGGGCGTGATGCGCGAGTCGCCGCGATCGACGGCATAGCCGGCACCCATCGTCTCGGCGCCCTCCACCATCGTCCTCAGCTTCAGGAGCTCGAAGTCCGTCCCTTCCCTGCCGACGCGCGCCTGCCGGTAGAGCACGGGCCCGCGGCTCGTCACCTTCACCGCGAGCGCGGCGAGCGCGAGAACGGGCGACGCGACGACGAGCACCGTCCCGGCGATCGCCACGTCGGCGGTGCGGTTCAGCGCGCTCCCTCCACGACGTCCCACGTCGACGGGACGCCGCGGCGCAGGTAGTTGAAGAGCGACTGCACCGTCGCCCACGTGATCAGCACGTAGTAGCGCGGCAGCCCGACGCCGACGAGCGCGGCGAGGAGCACGCCGAGCTGCAGACCGAGCGCGACGGCGTACACCGTCCCGTGCCCGATGAGCGCGATCGACGTCGCGAGGAGGACGAGATGGAGCAGCCCGCTCGCGTACCGCAAATGACGGTGCGAGAGGATCTCGATCAAGTACAGCGGTCGCAAGCGGCGTAGCATCTTCCCCTCGAGCACGATCGCCCAGCAATGCTCGAACATGCGCACCTTGCGGCGGTACTCGTCCACGTTCGTCGGCGTCGCCTTCTCGTATGCGTTCGCCTGCGACTCGTACACGGCGCGCCGTCCGCGCTGCGCCATCAGATACGGGAGCGACAGGTCGTGGCCGAAGCGCGGGTCGACCTCGACGTAGTCAGAGCGACGGACGGCGTAGATCGAGCCGTTCCCGCCGGTGACGGAGCCGAGCCGCGACTCGGCGTCGCGCACGCCGAGCTCGTAGCGCCAGTACAGCCCTTCCTTGTTGCTCCCGTCGTCAGCCTGGACATTGAGCCGGCCGCAGACGTAGGCGACGTCGGGGTCGGCGAACGCGCGGACGAGGGCGCGCAGCGCGTCCGGAGCCCACGTCGAGTTGGCGTCGGTGAACGCGACGACGTCGCCCGAGGTCTGGCGAACCGCGTTGTTCTGCGCCGCGACTTTGCCGCCGCGCGGATTGCGGATCACGCGTGCGCCCGCCTGAGCCGCGAGCTCGTCGGTCGCGTCGGTCGACGCATCCGAGGTGACGACGATCTCGAGGCTGTCCGCCGGGTAGTCGAGCGCTCTGAGGTTCTCGACGCGCCGCTCGATCACTCCCTCCTCGTTGTGCGCGGCGACGATGAGCGCCACCGCCGGCATCGCATCGCCCTTGCGCACCGGCCGCGACCGGACCGCCGCCAGCATGCGGGCGGCGATCGGATATGCGGCGTGCGTCCAGACAAGAGCAGCGAGCGATGCCCAGAAGAGGACGACGGCCGCAGTCATCTCCGGAACGCTCCCATCTTTCGAAGGAGCCGGTCGACGGTGCGCGGGTCGACGCGGAACGTCGACGCCGCGGGTTCGGGCTGCAGCGAGTAGTACCTGCGCCCGCCCCGACGGTCGATCGTCTGCACAACCCGGCCCGCAGCGTCTGTGCAGAGCTCGAGCGCGTACGGATCCCCGCCGCGCTTGTACACGAGGCAGTCGAACCCGGGGAGCACCCGATAGCCGATCAGGTTGACCGAGTCGAGCGGCCCGATCGCTGCGCGGACGCGCTCCATTCCGTGCACCTGGGACCGCACCCAGCGGCCTCGTTCCCATCGACCCACGGCGACGAGCGCCGCCAGCACGACGATGCCGATCGAGAGAGTGGCGACCAAGCGCCTGCGACTACGCATCGACCAGCTCCAGGAGCAGGCGCTCGTACCGTGCCATCGCCACGCTCCGATCGGCCTCGGTCACGACGTACTCGCGCCCGCGCCGACCCATCTCCTCGAGGTCGAGCTCGCCGTCGTGCGCGCCTCTGATCGCCTCCGCGAGCAACTCGGGCCGTCCCGGCGGGACGACGACGCCGCACCCGACGCGTGTGACGAGCTGCGCCGTCTCGCTCCCTTCTTCTGCTGCAACGAGGACGGGCCTGCCGACGGCGAGGATGCCGTACAGGCGGCTCGGGACGACATACCCGGCAAGCCCCCGGGCAAGGCCGACGACGTGGATGTCGGCCGACGACAGCGACAGTGACAGCAGCTCCCGCGGTTGATATGGCAGGAACTCGACGGTGTCGGCCTCGAGGATCTCCGCCAGGTCGCTCAGCGCAGCATGTCTCGCCCCCCCGCCGACGATGGCGACGCGCAGGTCGATGAGGTCCCGGAGGAACGTCGTGCTGCGCACGAGCGCGTCGAGGTTCTGCGCATGCCCGATGTTGCCGGAGTGCATGACGACGAAGCGATCGACGAAGCCGTGCTCGCGCGCCCACTCGTTGTCCTTCGGCGCTGGAGCGACCTTCGTCGTGTCGACCCAGTTGGGAATGACCGAGATGCGGTCGCGCGGCGCGCCCTTCCCGACGAGGCGCTCGCGCATCGTCTCGCCGATCGCGACGATCCGGGCAGCCCGGCGCAAGTAGAAGCGGATGAGGCTCCGCAGGAGTCCGACGACCACGGGATTCTCGAGCCGGCCGAGCTGCACCGCGATCTCCGGGAAGACGTCCTGGCTGATGACGACAAGCGGCGCGCGGAAGCGCCGCGCGACGAAGAGAGCGACGTCGCCGACCACGGGAGGGTCGGTCATGCAGAGCACGACGTCCGGCCGGCGTGCCCGGAGCGCCTCGGAGGAGGCGCTGAGCAAGAAGGTCAAGTAATTCATTCCTCGCCGCCCCAGTCCGGCCCGGTCGAAAGTCGTCGACGGAACGCGGACCACGTGGACGCCGTTCGCCTCGAAGCGACCGTGCGGTGCCGGCGGGACCGCGAGTGCACCGGTCACGACCGATACCTCGAAGCGATCGGAGAGGGCCTCGCACAGGTCTCCGAGGAGCTGGGCGGTCGCCTCGAAGCCGGGCCGGTAGTACTGGTTGATGACGAGGATGCTCGGCTTCTTCATTGGAACGCTCATGCGGTCGCCTTGGTCCGTACGGTCTGCGCCGCCGCAACGAAGGCGGCCGTCCAGAGAGCGAGCGTGGCGATGTTGCCGACCGAGTAGAGGTACGACTGGACGAGACCGAGAATGAGCGCAGCAACGAACGCACCCAACGGCCCGGCCGCCTCCCATCGGCTCGAACGTCGCACCGCGGCCCACACGAGGGCGACGACGAGCGCGGCGAGGGCGAGCAGTCCGACGATCCCCAACTGGAGGTACATCCCGATGTACGAGTTCTCGGGCAGGCCGCCGACGAAGTCGGCCCACCGGTCAACGAAGACGCGGCCTTCTGTTCCGAATGCGTACCCGACGAAGGGACGCTCGTCGCCGAGGTCGATCGCACCACGCCACGCTTCGCCGCGACCGGTGAGGCCGAAGAGGGTCCGGCTCGTCGGCTTCGAGTCGATGAGGAGCGTCCCGATGTCGGAGTCGAGCGGAAACGATCCCTCGACGTTCGTGTAGCCCGGGTTCGGGTGCGATCCAGGCGTGGCCACGTGTACGACGGGCGGTGGGCGCCATGCTGCGCCCTTCGATTTCGGCACGAGCGCGAGGCCGATGCTCGCCGCGAGCGCGGCGGCGGTGACTGCGACAAGAGCGGCACGTGTCCGCGTCTGTGCCGGTAGGAGCACTGCGACGACGAGCACGCCCGCGAAGGCGGCGATCAGCGAGCCGCGCGAACCGGACGCGATCATCGAGCCGTCGAAGAGCAGCGCGACCGCACCGAGAAGCATCCGCCGACGGCTCGACGATGTGCGGATCAGGAGCCAGACGGTAAGCGCGAGGCAGGGTGCGAGCAGGAGCGGGACTGTGTTGGGGTTCTGCCCGAGCCCCTGGTAGCGCGCGGGGAGGTCGCGCGTCGCCGGCTCGACCGCGTCAGCGTGGCGGAAGGCGAGGACGATGAGACCGGCGAGCGCGACTGCAGTGCCGCCTCCCACCACCCCCGCCATGAGCCGGTCCGCGGAAATGCGCGATGACGCAAGCAGTCCGACCGTGGCGAAGAGCACCGCGAGCGTCACGGCCTTCTCGAGCGACGTTCGCGGAGCGACCGACCAGAGCGTTGAGGCGAGCGCGAGCGCGGCGAGCGCAACGGCGGCGGCGACCACGGATGCCGGGAGCCGCAACGGCCGCCGGTCGCGCAACGCAGCGACGAGTGCGAGCGCGAGCAGGAGGGCAAGGAGGACCCAGCGCGCCGACCGGCCGGCCTGCTGCACCCGCGAGACCGAGCTCGAACCGCACGCGAACGTGAAGATCGCGGCGCCGAGCACGACCGGGAGAAGCCCTTCGGGCCGGATACCGCGCGGCATCCGCAGCAGGATAGTCTGCGTCAGAACGGGCAACGCAGAGGTCGAGAGGCGCCGGACTATACTCGCCGTCCGTGCCGTATCTTGCCGCTGCTGCCGTGCTTGCAGCTGTCTACGGCACCGGAAACGCGCTCACCGCAGGTGGCCGCATCGGGATCGAGGACGGCGTGCGCCGCCGCCTGACGGTCTTCGCGGTCGGGTTCGCTGCATTGTCCCTCACGTGCTTCGGTCTCAGCGTCACGGGCGCGTTCGACCGAACCGCGCTTCTCGTCCTCACGCTCGCCGGGGCGGCCCTCGCCGTGCCGATCCTTCCGGCAGAAGCCCGCGCGCTCGCATCCGCGTGGCGACAGGCGGGCCGCGAGCGGTGGGTCCTGCTCGCCGTGGGCGTCATCGTCGCGTTCGACGCATTCCTCGCGGCCGCACCGCCGACGTCGGGGGATGCGACGGCATATCACCTCGCGGCACCGCGCGACTGGCTTGCGGCCGGTCATTTCTTCCCGATCTGGTGGGACCTGGGCGCGTTCCAGCCGTTCTCGGTCGAGATGCATTTCGCGCTGGCGCGCGTCATCGGCGGCGGCGGCGGCGCGATTCTCTTCGGCGCGCTCATCGGCGGCTTCAGCGCTGTGTGCATCTACGCGCTCACGCGGACACTGTTCGGTCGGACGGCCGCGGCTGTCGCGGCGCTGCTGTGGGTGGCCCAAGGGATGTTCCTCTGGGAGGCGACGGGCGGCTTCGTCGAACTCGCGCTGTCGGCGTTCGTCGCGCTGGCCGTGCTGCAACTCGTCGCGTTTGCGCGCTCAGAGCGGCTCTCCGACGCCGCGTGGCTCGGTCTCGCGCTCGGCCTCGCCGCGTCGACGAAGTACCACGGGCTGCTGTTCGTTCCCGTCTTCGCGGCCCTGGTGGCCCTCGTCGCGCGTCGGCGTCTGCTCGCTGTCGGAGCTTTCGTCGTCGCCGCGCTCGTCGGTCTTCCGTGGTACGTCCACAACTGGACGGTCACCGGCAACCCGCTGTATCCGTTCTACTCCACCGTGCTCGGCGGGAAGTACATGGACGCCGGCTCCCGCTACGACCTGACCCAGAGCCTGCAGGGCTACGGCATGCACGGAATCTGGCGACTTCCCATCTTCCCCCTCGAGTTCGTTCTGCACACGGACAAGTACGAGCGCGGCTACAGCTTCAGCCCGGCACTGTTCGTGCTGCCGCTCATCGGCGCCGCACTCGGTGGACGCGCCGCTCGGCTGCTCCTCCTGGGCGCATTCGTCTACGTCGTCGTGTGGTGGGAGACGATGCAGCAGATCACCCGCTACCTGCTGCCAGGACTCGCGCTCGCGACGCCCGTCGCCGGCTGGGCGGCGGTCGAGCTCTGGCGCCGCCGGCCGCGGGGGCGCGCGCTTGCCGCGGCGATCGGCGCCGCGACGCTCGCGCCGTTGCTTGCGATCAGCGGTCTGTTCGCATGGCGGATCGCACCGGGCTCCCTCGGCACGGAGAGCCAGGCCCACTTCGTCCAGCGGCTGACGGGAACATACGACGCCTTCCGCTGGATGGACGAGAACCTCCCCCCGCAGGGACGGGTTCTTCTCAACAACCGCGACACCTACTGGCTGAAGCGCCCATCCGCCGTCTTCACCGTGCCGTTGTTCAACTTCTCGCAGCGCCCGTCCCAGACGATCGCGTACATGCGCCGTTTCGACGTCCGGTACGTCGCGTTCTTCGAGGGGACGTTGCCCCAGCAGCTCACGCCCATCCGTCCACAGCTGCACATGCTCGCCCGGCTCGACGTCCCCTACGTCACCTCGCGCACGCTCGGGCACGTGGAGCACAAGATCCTCGACGTCTGGGCCTGGTGCGGCGCGAGAGGCGACCCATGCAAGAAGGCGGCATGAACTACCCGGAGCGGATCGTCCCAGGCGAGGCCGAGGCCGGCGTCGACGCCGTGCACCTGAAGCGCTATGAGTTCGCTGCCCCGCTGTGCGCAGGCCGTGCCGTCCTCGATGCGGGTTGTGGCGTCGGCTACGGAGCGGCACGGCTCGCAGCGAGGGCGGAGCGCGTCGTCGGCGTCGACGTGAGCGAGGACGCGATCGCCTACGCGCGCGCGCATTACGGCGCTCCGAACCTCTCGTTCGCGGTGATGGACGTGACCGCGCTCGCGCTTGAGAGCGTGTCGTTCGACGTCGCCTGCTCGTTCGAGACGGTCGAGCATGTCGACGATGCCGAACGGGCCGTCGCAGAGCTCGCACGCATCCTTCGCCCCGACGGCGTCCTCGTCGTCTCGACGCCGCAGGTGGAACGGACGACGACGTCCCCGGCGAACCCATTTCACCGAGTCGAGTTCTCTCGTGTGGACTTCGAGGCGCTGCTCGCCCGCCACTTTGCGTCGGTCGAGCTGTACGGGCAGCGACGGCTGCAGACGCGCCGCCACCGGCTCGCGCAACGGCTCGACGTGCTCGGACTGCGCCGCCGCCTCGCGATTCTCCGTCGCGCGTCCGTCGTGTTGGGGACGACGGCGACTGCAGATCTCACCGCCGACGACATCGTCATCGCGCAGGATGGGATCGAGCGGGCAAGCGAGCTCGTGGCGGTGTGCAGGGCGCCGCGGCGGTCGCAGTGAAGATCGTCCACCTCGTGATCGGCGGAGAGATCGCAGGCGGCCAGATCGTTGCACTGCGACTTGCAACGGCCGCGCGGGCGGCCGGCCACGAGCCCGTGTTCGTATCGCCGTCGAGCGGGCCGTTCCTCGACCTCGTCGCGGGCGAGGGAATCTCGGCTCACGTCGTCCCGATCGGCGGCGCTCTCGAGCCAGGAGGGATCACGAGCCTCCGCCGCGTTCTGCGCGACGAAGGCGCCGACATCCTCCACACCCACACGCACTTCTCGCTAAACGTCGCCGGACGGCTCGCAGCGCGTGCGGCTGGCGTCGACGTGATCGCCCACATGCATATCGAGAACGTCTTCCGCGACGATCCGTTCGCGCGGCGCGTTCAGGTCGCGCTCGACAACGCGACGGCGCGGCTGTGCAGGTGGATCGTCGCCGTGTCCGACGCGACACGCGCCGCGCTCGTCGCGCAGGGCTACCCGAAGGAGCGCACGATCACCGTGCACAACGGCATCGAGCCGCGCGAGGCTGCGGCTCCGGCAACGCTCGACCCCGAGCCACCGGGGCCCGTGCTCCTCGAAGTCGGCCGTCTCTGCGACGCGAAGGGCCAGCGGGAGCTGATCACGGCGCTCTCGCAACTCGAGCGCGACGACGTCACGCTTCTGCTCGCGGGCGATGACCTCGAGAGCGGTGGGGCGTATCGGCGCGCGCTCGAAGAGGAAGCGCGGGACCGCGGCGTCGCAAACCGCGTTCGCTTCCTGGGGAGACGCGACGATGTGCCCGCGCTCCTCGCCGCCGCCGACGTGCTCGTGCTCCCGTCCTGGATCGAAGGGCTGCCGCTCGTCGAGCTCGAGGCGATGGCCGCGGGCATCCCCGTCGTCGCGACAGCGGTCGGCGGGACACCGGAGGCCGTCGTCGACGGCGAGACCGGGTTGCTCGTCCCTCCCCGCGACGTCCCCGCGCTGGCCGGTGCCATCGACGAAGTCCTCGGCGATCCGGAGCTCGCCCGGCGTCTCGGCGCGGCTGGACGGCAGCGAGCGCGAGAGCGCTTCGACGCCGAGTCGGCCGCGCGGACGATCGTCGGGCTCTACGAGACCCGACCCTAGAATCTGTTCGTGAAGGATCCGACGCAGGCGGATGTCCGCGATTGGTGGACGCGGAACCCGATGACGTACGACTGGCGGGGTGACATCCCGTACGCGCCAGGAAGCACGGAACATCTGGAAGAGGTCGAGCGTCGCTTCCTCGTAGCGTCGTGGTTCGCGCAGGCGCCGGGCGGACGACCGTATTCGGCGCTCATCCCGTTCGACGAGCTGGCCGGCAAGGACGTGCTCGAGATCGGCAGCGGCACGGGTGTGCATGCACGCCTGCTCGCAGAGGCCGGCGCGAATGTCACGGCCGTCGACCTGACGCCGACCGCCGTCGAACTGACGCGGCGCCGGCTCGACGCGCACGGCCTCGACGCCGACGTCCGCGAAGCCGACGCGCAAGAGCTCCCGTTCGCGGAGGCGTCGTTCGACTTCGTCTGGTCATGGGGCGTCATCCATCATTCCGAGGACACCCCGCGCGTGGTCGCGGAGATCGCGCGTGTCCTCCGCCCCGGCGGTCGGCTCGCGTTGATGGTGTACCACCGAAGCTCGATCACCTATTGGGTGCAGTACCAGCTGATCCGCGGCGTCCTCGGCGGCAAGCTCCTTCGCATGAGCCAGGCCGACGTCGCGAACCGCTACTCCGACGGCGTCGTCGCGCGCCACTACACTCGCGACGAGCTGGGCGACCTGCTCGCGCCGTGGTTCGAGGACGTGCGGACGAGGGTGATGGGGCAGCTCGGCGAGGCGGTCCCGCTGCCGGCTCGCCTGCGGCGGCACGTCGACCCCCTCGTGCCCGTCCCCGTGCGGCAGCGCGTCCTCCGCCGGTGGGGCTGGTTCCTCTTCGCGACCGCGACGCGGCGCGCGTGAAGCGCGTCGTCCTCCTCACGGAGATTCCAGCGCCGTACCGCATCCCCCTCTTCAACGCCCTGGCGGTGAGGGTCGATCTCGAGGTCGTGTTTCTCGCGCGACGGAACCCGGAGCGGCCGTACGAATTGCACGAGGAGGAGTTGTCGTTTCGGTGGCGCGTACTGCCGCACCGCGATGTCACCGTCGGCGGCCGGTGGTTCGTGCTGAATCGCGGCGCTCTCGGTTCGCTGCGCGGCGCGGACGTGATCATCGTGGGCGGCTGGAACCAGCCGGCGTTCGCGCTCGCGCTCGCGTGGGCGCGAGCTGCGCGAATACCTGCGATCTGCTGGATCGAGAGCACGCTTACCGACCGTCGCCCGTCGCGGACGGGCGCAGTCAAGCGCATCCTCGCGCGCCTGTGCACGGCCTTCGTCGTTCCCGGAGCAGCCGCACGCGAATACGTGGCGACGCTCGCGCCACGAGCGCGGATCGCGACGGCGCCCAACGCAGTCGATGCGACCTTGTTCGCGTCGCGCGTCGAAGATCGCGACGCGCTCCGCGCCGAGCTCGGGATCGAGGGCTGCTGCTTCCTCTACGTCGGCAGGCTCGCTCCCGAAAAGGGTGTCGACGTCCTCCTCCGTGCGTTCGCAGGCGTCGACGGCGAGCTCGTCATCGCGGGGGCCGGGCCGGAGGAAGAGCGGTTGCGCCGGCTCGCACCGCTGCGAACGCGGTTTCTCGGGAACGTCGAGCGCGACGCGCTGCCGGCGTGGTACGCCGCCGCCGACGCGCTCGTGCTGCCGTCGCTCTCGGAGCCGTGGGGAATGCCGCTGAACGAGGGCGCTGCCGCAGGGCTTCCGCTCGTCGCGACCGACGCGGTCGGAGCGGCGCGCGAGCTGATCGAGGACGGCGGCAACGGCTTCGTCGTCCGGGCCGGAGACGTCGACGCACTGCACGACGCGCTTGCGCGAATCTCGACCGACGCCGCGTTCCGCGAAGCGGCGGGCGCGCGCTCACGTCGCGTCTCAGCCGCGATGACGCCGGAGCGGTGGGCCGACGCCGTCGTCGAACTCGTCGACGATCTCGCGGGCTAGAGTCACGCGATGGCGATCGTCCTC
>WNFR01020233.1_pt1 | contig 10876 bp, 11 predicted proteins | sample 5400221 | NCBI WGS metagenome assembly WNFR01 (sample SAMN13153357, study PRJNA577476) | soil metagenome | isolation source: 40 cm soil under Madrone tree | place: USA:California | collected 2016-06-14 | reverse complement strand
TGACCCGGCGTAACACCTGCGGCGATCTCCAGCGCATCGACGTAATTCGAAATTAGTTCAATGTCCTGAATGCCGCTGACCTTCGGGATCAGGATGCCGTCAAGGCCCGGACGGACAACGGCAGCGAGGTCGCTGAGCGTCAGCCCGCTTCCGAGCGGATTGATGCGCACCAGAAACGCCCATTCGCGCGGCGGGCCGCCCAGCAGATTTTTCACCATATCGCGCGCAAGCGCCTTGCGCGGCGGCGCAACAGAATCCTCGAGATCGAGAATCAGCGCGTCGGCGCCGATGCCGGACGCCTTGGCGAACTTGTGTTCGCTGTCGGCAGGAACAAACAGAAGGGAGCGCAATTTCATGTGGGACGCCTCGTCATCAGCCCGATACGGCGGCAATATGCGATTTCCTCATTGCGCTGATTGAAGCCGCGATGTTCGAACGTGACTATTCCCTGGGTCGGGCGGGACTTGCTTTCGCGCACTGCCAAAATCTTCGTCTCCGCCCGCAGAGTATCGCCGGCAAAGACCGGGCGCGGAAATTTGGTTTCTTCCATACCGAGGTTGCCGACTGTCGTTCCCAAGGTGGTGTCCTGCACGGACAGGCCAATGATCAAGCCCAGCGTGAAGATCGAGTTCATCAGCGGTTTGCCGAACTCGGTCGATTTGGCATATTCGTGATCGATGTGGACAGCCGCCGGGTTATACGTCAGCGCCGAGAATAGAATGTTGTCCATGTCGGTGACCGTGCGCCTGATCTCATGAACAAACGTTTGCCCGACGGAAAACTGCTCGAAATAGAGTCCCGCCATCTTTGTGTCCTCGCCTCGGAAGTCCGACGATACTGCCGCAAGCCTGTTTGCGGCGGCCGCCTCGCCGGCTTCGTTTTCTTACTTTTTGTCTCTACCACATCTAGCGCACGGCATGATTGTACATGAACGCTTTGGAGGCGTCTTCGGACGCGTTGCTTGCGATGAAGCGCAATCTGCTTGCGATGTCCGACGGTAACCCACTCCCGGGGAGCCGCGAAGAAGAAGTCATCAGCAGGGAGAGCAAACCTCGCAAGGGGAAGAAGGCGGCGTAACATCCCCTATGCATTGCCGTTGCATATCGCCAGTGAGCCGTCTCCGCTTGCGGTGCCAATCCGTCAAGCTGTCCCACTTTCGCTACCCGCCGTCTACATGATATATGGCAAATATACAGGTGGGATGGATATCCGGCTTGATCTTTCATTGGTCGATGTGGGTAACAAGTTGACGAAGAAGCAGGCAAAACGCGGTTCTCGCGCAGCCGAAGCCGAGGACGGCACTCTTACAGACCGCGCCTATCGCGAACTCGAAGAGATGATCGTCACGCTGCAATTGTCGCCGGGAACGGTATTGTCGGAGCAGGCGCTCGCCCTGCGCCTGAAGATCGGCCGAACGCCTATCCGGGAGGCCCTGCAGCGTCTTGCGAGGGACGGCCTCGTTGTGATCATGCCGAGGCGCGGCATCATGGTCTCCGAGATCAATTTACGCCTCCAACTGCGGCTGCTCGAAGTGCGACGTGAGTTGGAACGCCTTATGGCAAGCCTGGCGGCGGAGCGCGCCACCCCCGAAGAACGGCGCGAATTCGCTGAGGTCGCGGAAGCCATGCTCGTCGCCGCCGCCAAGGCCGACGACATCGCCTTCATGCGCCTCGACCAGCGTTTCAACATCCTGATCGCGACCTCTGCCCGAAACGAATTCGCCCGGCGGTCCATGGGACTGATGAACGCCTTGTCGCGCCGGTTCTGGTATCAGCATTACCAGCAGGTCGCGGATCTGCCGCTTGCCGCCAAGCTGCACGCGGCAGTCGCGGAAGCGGTTTCGCAGAAGAAAGCGAAGGCGGCCGCCACTGCCTCGGACCGGCTGATCGACTACATCGAGGATTTCGCCCGCAAGACGCTCGATACCTAGGGCGGCTTCAATCGAACATCATGACGCTGCGAATGGTTTCGCCGCCCTTCAAGGCGTCGAAACCGCCGTTGATCTCGTCAAGCGTGATGCGGCGGGAGATCAACTCGTCCAGCATCAGCGAGCCATCGAGATAGGCACGCGCGAGCAGCGGAAAATCCCGCCGCGGGCGCGCATTACCATAGCTGACGCGGCGGATGCGTTTTTCCTGCATCAGCGAGCCCCAGCGGAACGCGACGTCCTTGTTGACGTCGATCTTGCCGAGCCAGATGACCTGGCCGCCGGGCCGCACGGCCTCGGTGGTCACCCGAAAAGCCGAACCGCTCCCGGCCGACTCGATGACGACGTCGACACCGCGGCCGCCCGTCTGATGTTTGCCGGCAGCGACCACGTCGTCTGTGGAGGCGTTGACGCTATGCGTTGCGCCCACCCGCACGGCGAGCACAAGTTTTGCCGGGTCGAGATCGACTGCGATGATCGCACCTGCGCCCGCCAGCCGCGCGCCTTGAACCGCGGCGAGGCCTACAGCTCCGCAGCCTATCACCATCACGGTATCGCCATGCGCGATCGCGCCGAGATTGAGGGCCGCGCCGATGCCGGTCATGACGCCGCAGCCGATCAGGCACGCGCGGTCGAACGGAATATCTTTTGGAACGGGAATGGCTTGTTGGTCAGCCACGACACAATATTCGCCGAACGATCCCAGGAACATCAGCTGCTGAAGCGGGCGGCCATCGGCCAACGCCGCGCGGCTTTCGCCATCGAACGGCAGCGCCTTCGGTCCCTCCCCGAGATATTGCTCGCACAGGATCGGGGCGTCGCGGTCGCAGTAAAAGCAATGGCCGCAGTGCGGATTCCATGAGAGTACGACATGGTCGCCGACTTTTACGCCGCGCGCGGCAGAGCCGACCCGTTCGACGATGCCGGCGGCCTCGTGCCCGAGGACGATCGGCATTGGATAGCGCAGCGATCCTTCGATCACCTCGAGATCGGTATGGCAGAGGCCGGCCGCGCGGATTCGAACCAGCACGTCGGTCGGCTGCAAGTCCGTCGCCGTGATGTTTTCGATCGACATCGGCGTTTGCACGGCATGCAACACCGCGGCCCGATACTCGAGGGTCATCAGGCAACCGCCTTACCGGAAAGCGCGGCCAAAGCCTGGTCAATATCAGCCGAAGTCATTTCCCATTCGTTGCCGAAATTCGCCACGACGGCGCGCATAAAAGCCTCTACCGAACCCTTTGCTTTGTCCTTGTCGCCGAGATGATCGACCAGCAGCGCCAGCGCGAGCTGGCGCGGCTCCGGCCCCTCATAGCTCCACTCGAAGCCGTTCCTGGTGAACTCCATGACATCGACGCAAGGGTCGAGTGGCGCGCCATCGACGGTCACTTTCACACCATCGATAGTCCGATCTCCCGCATAGCGCTTCATGTTACCCTCCCGCTTCCGATCCGAATGCTTGCCCCCTCACGAGGCGACCTCGATCTGGCCTGCGATCACGCGCATGACGTCGCGGTCCTGATGTGCCTGGGCCAATGTGCCCGAAAACATCACCTCGCCTCGCTCCAGAACATAGATCCGGTCGACGTAATCAGGAATGTGGTGCACATTGGATTCCGCCATCAGAACACCCTTGCCCATCGCGCGGATCGAAGCGACGCCTTCCGCGATCGATGGAATGATCGCCGGCGACAGGCCTTCGAACGGTTCGTCGAGCAGCAGCAGTTTTGGATCAAGCGTCAGTGCCCTGGCGATCGACACCATCTTGCGCTCGCCGCCGGAAAGCTGCGCACCGCCGCGGGCGAGATATTGGCGCAGTTTCGGGAACACGGTGTAGGCCTCTTCGATGCGGGCCGCAGCCGGACGACCGGAAGGCCGCGTCCAGGTCGAAAGCTCGATATTCTCGGCCACGGTCAGGTCGTTATAGACTTCGGACTCTTCGGGCGAAAAGCCGATACCGCGTTGCGCGATTTGCCAGGTCGGCAGCTTCGTCAGGTCGCAGCCGTCGAAGCTGATATCGCCCGAGCGCGCGCGGCGATAACCCATAATGCTGCGAAAGGTCGTGGTCTTGCCAGCGCCGTTGCGCCCGACGAGACAGACAAGTTCGCCGGCCGCGACCGACAGGCTGATGCCGTTGAGGATGCGACTGCCCTCGATGTCGACGTTCAGGTTCGACAGGTTAAGCATCAAGACATCTTTCGCTGGGTTTGCGGGCGCGTTCCTATCACTGCGGCGATCAGGGCCGGATTCGCGAAGAAAGCGTCGGGCGGCATGTCGGCCAGCACGGACCCTTCCTGTAACGCGACAATGCGATGCGAATACCGCTCGACAAGATCCATGTCGTGCTCGACCTGGACGATGGCACGCACGGTCGAAACGCCGCTGGTCGGCTCGTCCAGCAGGATAACGCTGGGATTGAGCGCAAAGGCGCTGGCGATATCCACCAATTTCTTTTCGCCCTGCGACAGCGTCGAAGCCACCGTTTCAAGCCTGGCGCGCAAGCCCAGAACTTCCGCGATACGCTCGGCGTCGGCTTGCAGTGCGTCATCGCGCTCCAGCGAGCGGAACGGATTGCCGACGCGGCGCAGGCGGGACGCGACCGCCACCGCCAGGGTTTCGCGCACGGTGAGTGCTGGAAAGATGTTGACCAGCTGAAATGCGCGCGACATTCCGAGTCTGGCGAGTTCCACCGGCCCGATGCCGGCGATGTCGCGACCCAGAAAGCGAACCTGTCCGGCCGTCGGTCGCAGCAGACCGGTCACGACGTTGACCAGCGTGGTCTTGCCGGCTCCATTCGGTCCGACGATCGAGACAAACTCGCCGGCACGGACATGAAAAGAGACATTGTCCAGGGCCTTGAACACGCCAAAGGCTTTCGAGACGTTGATGGTTTCGAACAGCGGTGCTGTATCGGCTGCGCGGGCCGGCTGCATTTTCATCGCCCTCCAGCGCGCCGGTTAACGAGAGCCTCGATCGTGCCCGATAGCCCCTGCGGCATGAAGACGACCAGAAACACGAGCACGCCGCCCATCACAAAGCGCCAGTATTGCGTGATCGACATCACGAAATCCTGCAACACCACGAAAACCAGCGCACCAATCGCCGGGCCGGCAAATGTCCCGCTGCCGCCAAGCACCGCCATGAAGACGAGATTGCCTGAATGGGTCCAATAGGCCAGTTCGGGATCTGCCAATCCCGTAGTGACCGCCAGGATGGTTCCACCGATGCCGCCATAGATCGCCGAGATCACGAAGGCGGCCAACCGCATGCGAAAAATCTGCACGCCGACATAAGCGGCCTTGCCGGCATTCTCGCGTATCGCGCGCAGATGCAGACCGAACGGTGACTGCGTGATGCGCCACATCGCGAGACCAAGCAGCGCAAACAACAGCAGCGCATAGTAGTAGAACGGACCGGTCAGAAACACGGTCTTGCCGCCACGCCATTCCATGCCGAGCAACAACGGCCGCAGCACCCGCATGCCCTGGTCACCACCGGTAATGTTGTAGAATTTAAACAGAAAGGAGTGAAACAGCATGCCGAACGCCAGCGTCAGCATACCGAAAAAAATCCTGGTGTAGCGGACGCACAGTGCGCCGATCACCAGCGCTACCAGCCCGGACGCCAGCGCCGCCGCAATCAGCAAAACCTCGAAACTGAGAATGCCGAATTTCGAAGTCAGCGCCGCTGCGGTGTAGGCGCCAACGCCAAGAAAAAGCGCGTGCCCGAAGGACAATAGCCCGGTAGTTCCAAACAGAAGGTTGAATCCCAAAAGCGCAATGCCGTAACCAATGAACGGCAGCATCAGGAGCAGCGCATAGGGCGAGGCGACCAACGGCAGCAGCGCCATGACTGCTATCAGCCCAAGCAGAACCCACAATCCATTGGGCTGCGGTACCGTTGTTCGTCGCGCAGCCGCCCGGGAAGCGATGTCGATCGACTGATTGCTCACGCAGTTGCCTTCCCGAACAAGCCGGCCGGTCTGACAATAAGCACGACGACGACAACCAGATACACCGACAACATCTCCAATTCGGGCATCAGCGAAATTGCTGCCGCGCGCATCAATCCAACGGTGAGCGCGCCAACCAGCGCGCCGCGCATGCTGCCTAGGCCGCCAATGACAACCACCGCGAACGATTCCACCACGAGGTCCACCGCCATATCGAGCGATGCTGCGCCGGATGGTACCACCAGCGCGCCCCCGACCGTGCCCAGCATGCATCCCACGGTGAAGACAAGCGCGAAGATTTTCGAAGCATTGACGCCGAGACCCTCTGCCATATCGCGGTTTTCCGCGGTGGCGCGCACGATACGCCCGGTTTTGGTCCGTTCGAGAAACAGGCCGAGCGCCACCGCGATGGCAAGACTTGCAGCGATCACAAGCAGATTGTAGGTCGGTACCCGAACTCCCAGAATATGCGCGGTGCCGTAGGCGAGATAGACATTGTCCAACGTTCGCGGCGTCGCGCCCCACAAATAGCGAAACGCATCCTGGAACATCAGAAGGAAGCCAAAGGTAATCAGCAGCTGATAGCTCTCGTCGCGGCGATATATCGTGCGCAAAACGCGCTCGATCGGCAATCCGACGAGACCGATCGCCAACCCGGCTAAAATCAGGACCGGAAAGAACAGCAGCGGCGGCATGCCGAGCTTGATGGCGATACCGACCGCGGTGATTCCGAAATATGCTCCCAGGGCGTAAAAGGATCCGCACGCCAAATTGACGATCTTCTGCACGCCGAACACAAGCTGCAGCCCGGCGGCTACGAGAAACAGCACCGCAGCGTGGAATGTCCCGCCGAGGATGACATCCACAAGTTCAGCCATCCTCAGACCGGCATCTTCGCGCTCTTGATCCACTCCCAGAAATCTGCGCCGGGCGGTTTTTGCAACTGTTCGGCCTGGAATGTGTCGATCGAAGCCAGCGTCGGAAAATCGTAATTGTTGGTGTTCGTAGACGGGCCCTGATAGAAAACCTGTTCCGCAATCTTGTCTTTGCGGAAGCGGCCTTTGCCACCGAGACTTTCGACCTCAAGGCCGGGCATCGCTTCCGCCACTTGCTCCGGCGTCGGCCATTTGCTCGCCGCCTTTTGTGCGGCTTCGACGCCGGCCTTGTAGGTAGCAAGTGCGAAATACGCCCTGTCCGCCTCCCAGTGCGGCACCTCCTTGTAGCGATCCTTATAATCCTGGACGAATGCCTTTTGCAGCGGTGACGCCTGGGGATGGTCGAAATACAACGTGTTGTGGCCAAAGATCACGCCCTCCGGCATGAATTCCTTCTTGAGCTGATTGATCTGCCATCCTGCCGCCGGCAACACCATTTTGACGCCGTCAAACAGACCCGCTGCATTTCCCTGCTTCATAAACACGGGCAAATCGGCAAACAGCATCGAGGAGAAGATAAGATCCGGTTTGGCGGCGTTGAGCGCTGCGATATGCGATGTCAGGTCCATCGTCCCTACCTTCGGCCATTGTTCGGCGACGAACTCCGCCTCGAGGCCGTAGCGCGCCAGGATTTGGCGGAAGGCTTCCCAATTGTTCCGGCCATAGGAATAGTCCGGGTTGATGCCGGCCACTCGCTTGAACTTGCCCTTGAAATGCTTGATCGCGAGAAGCGACCCCATCACTGCTTCGCATTCATTGTCAGTTGAGCGGAAAACGTAGCGCGGATTCGCCATCGTCTCCTTGACGCCGTCCTGTGTGGTGCCGTCCCACATCACCAGAAGCGCCTGTTCCTCCTCGGCTACGGGCGCGACCCCGAGACTCACGCCGGTCGAGATCAAGCCGTGGACGGCCTCGACCTTCTCTTGCAGGATCAAACGCCGGAAGCGCTCGATGGTATCTTTTGGGCTGGTCTCTTCCTCGAACACCAACTCGATCTTGCGGCCGGCGATGCCGCCATCCTTGTTCATCCGCTCGGCCGCCCATTGCACGGCGCGAATTCCGCACTCGCCAGCGGTACCGGCGGCGCCTGATCGCGGCGCAATGATTCCAATCCTGAGCGGCTTTTCCTGGGCAAAGGCAGGCGCAAATATCCCTGGTGCAGCAAGTGCCAGGACGCCGGAACCTGCGAGTTTGGAAAAATTGCGGCGCGTGAGCTTCATGGGTGCCTCCCGTGATACATGCATACATGCGCATCTGTCGCGCGCTTGTTGGCATACCATAAATATATCAGCGACATCGCAGCAAGCGCTTTTTTCGGGCAATGTCGGTCTGAAAGCCGTTGCCCAACTAATAGATTGGTGATATATCAGGGACAGTGCCTCGCGAGCGACGGAGAAGGCGTGATGGAATTATCATCGAGTCCAATGACGGAGCGGCAGCGGAATTACAGGGCGACGTACCGTCACCGCATCGCGGGGTGGTATAATGGCTGGCTCCATGCCTTCGTCATCTATGTGATCGGATTCACCGCGCTGTCGGTTTATTTCGCGAACATCAGCGACTTACGCTGGTGGGAACTTATGATTGTTCCTGTGACTTTCCTGTTCGCAAACTTCTTCGAATGGTGGATCCACCGCTTCGTCATGCACAGGCCATCGCAGATAAAGGCGTTCCGCGCGATCTATAACCGGCACACGCTAATGCATCACCAGTTCTTCACCGAGCAGGAGATGCGCTTCGCCGACCATAACGACTGGCGGGTGACCTTCTTTCCGCCCTACGCGCTGGTAACCTTCACGATGATGTCGATCCCGCCCGCGCTTGTTTTCGGCTGGCTGATCTCGCCCAATGTTGGCTGGCTGCTGATCTCGACGACAACATCGATGTACCTGATTTACGAATTCATGCACTTCTGCTGCCACGTCGAAGAAAACTGGTTCGTACGAAACGCGCCTTTCGTCAACACGATCCGGCGTCATCACACCGCCCATCACAATCAATCGATCATGATGGAGCGAAACATGAACCTGACGTTCCCGGTGATGGACTGGCTGTTTGGCACCTCGGATCTTGACCGCGGCCTGGTTGGCCATCTGCTGAACGGCTATGACGCCCGCTTCGTCAAGACCAATATGCGCAAGACCTCGCGCACACCAAAGCCGGACATGGCGCGGCAGTCCGCTGGATTTGTTGCGCCTGCCGAATAGCGCCGCGCCCAATCGGTCGCAACTCGACCGAGCGGAGGAGCAGTCATGGACGCCATCGAGCCAAACTGGATTTCCTTGCTCTGGTTTGCGGCGTTCGCGACCGTCTGTACTGTCGCTTTCCTCGTCGTTGCCGGCATGTTTCCGCTCCGCTCCCGACCGGAGTCAGTGAGATCGAGCGCGGCAACGTTGCTGGTTGTCGGCAACGCTATTTTACTGGCAGCCCTTTTAACGGGCACAGGACTTTACGGTTACACCGAACTCAGGTGGAGCACGTTGATTGTCGTGGCCGGTCTTGTCGTGCTGTTTGCGCCCGGCCTTTTCGAAGTTTGGCCATCGTCGTTTCGCGATGGGAGGACCGGACTTATCGTATTGGTCGGCGTTCAGATACTGGCTCTCACCACCCTTGCAAAAATCGCGGGAATGTCTTGGGCAAACATGTCGTGAATGTTTAGGAGGATATAGCTATGCCTGTAAAAATTAAACTCGGCCTTTCGCTGGTCGTCGTGCTGGTGGCAGCCATTGCTTTCTATTTCGAGCATATGCTTGGCCACGATCGTATCCAGTACGTCGTTGCATTCCTCGGTTTTTTTATGATTTTCGCCATGTGGCTATTTCCCGAAGTCAAGCGTGACGAGTCGGCGGGCGGTGTTCGCCGCGATCCGTAGCGAGAAGAGTCGACATACAGGTCTTCAGGTCGGTGGTTTCAAAGCCCCTTCGTACCGGACGGCGGAGGGACATCCGAAGGAAACTGCTTGACCGACCCGCCGAATCGCTCCTTCGCGCGCTCGCGCAACTTTTGGAATGTCACGTAGAGCATCGGCACCAGGAAGATTCCGATCGAACTCGCGGCCAGCATGCCGCCGAACACGGGAGTTCCAACGCCGCGCCGGCTAAGCTCCGCAGCACCGGTGGCGATCACCAGCGGCAGCAAACCAAGAATGAAGGCGATCGAGGTCATCATCACCGCGCGGAACCGAGTCTGCGCGCCGAGGATTGCCGCCTCGTCAGCCGCGATGCCGGCCTCGCGCCGCTCCTTGGCGAATTCGACGATCAGAATGCCGTTCTTGGCAGCGAGAGCGATCAAGACAATGAGTCCGATCTGGCCGTAGAGATCGAGATTCAGTCCGGCAACCTTGATGCCGATGTATGATCCAAGCACGCCGACAACCACCGATAGCAACACCGGGATCGGGATCATCCAGCTTTCATACAGCGCCACCAGGAACAAATAGGCGAACAGCACCGCGAGCGCGAGAATGGTGCCGGTCTGGCCAGACGCCTGCTGTTCCTGAAAGGCGGTGCCAGTCCATTCAAAAGTGTAGCCCGCCGGCAGCGTCGCATTGGAAATCTCTGTCACGGCGGCGAGCGCCGTGCCCGAAGAGACACCCGGTGCCGGACTGCCGTTGACCGTAACCGAGCGGTAGTTGTTGTAACGGGTTATGACCTGAGGTCCCGTCACGATCGTCATGCCGGCGATAGAGCGGATCGGCACCATCTGACCGGTGCTATTTCGCACGTAGATTCGCCAAATGTCCGAAACGTCGCCGCGATCGGAAGCCTCGCCCTGAACGTTGACTTGCCAGGTGCGGCCGTAGAGGTTGAAGTTGTTGACGTAGACGCCGCCGAGCGTCGCCTGCAGTGCGGTGAACACGTCGCTGATGTTGAGGCCGAGCGCCTGCGCCTTGGCGCGGTCGATATCCAGATAAATCGACGGATTGGTCGCCGTGAACGTCGTGAACACGCGCGCGAGCCGGGGGTCGCGATTGGCGGCGCCGATCAGGCCGCCGGCGACGCTGCCCATCGCGGCCGGATCCTGTCCCTCCAGCGCTTCGAGCTGGTACTCGAAGCCGCCGCT
>WNFR01012330.1_pt1 | contig 10876 bp, 10 predicted proteins | sample 5400221 | NCBI WGS metagenome assembly WNFR01 (sample SAMN13153357, study PRJNA577476) | soil metagenome | isolation source: 40 cm soil under Madrone tree | place: USA:California | collected 2016-06-14 | reverse complement strand
CTCACCTCACGGCGGAGCACGGCAAGGTGCCGTCCGACGCGCTCGGCGAGATTGCCCGCGGCATCGAGAACCTGGAGTTCGCGACGGGGATCCCGCACCTGCTCAAGGGCGGCTTCAGCGAGCAGGTCTCGGGTGGCGTCGACGTCTACCAGATCCGCCAGCCGCTGGGCGTCGTCGCCGGAATCACGCCGTTCAACTTCCCGGCGATGGTCCCGATGTGGATGTTCGCCAACGCGATCGCCTGCGGCAACACGTTCGTCCTCAAGCCGTCCGAGAAGGACCCGTCGGCCTCGCTCTACCTCGCCGAGCTGCTGGCCGAGGCGGGCGTTCCCGACGGCGTGTTCAGTGTCGTCCAGGGTGATCGGGTGGCCGTGGACCGGATCCTCGAGCACCCGGACATCCGCGCGGTCAGCTTCGTCGGCAGCACGCCGATCGCCCGCCATATCTACGAGACCGGGACGAAGAACGGCAAGCGGGTCCAGGCCCTCGGTGGCGCCAAGAACCACATGGTCGTCCTGCCGGACGCCGATATCGAGATGGCCGCCGACGCCGCCGTCTCCGCCGCCTATGGCAGCGCCGGCGAGCGGTGCATGGCGATCAGCGTCGTCGTTGCCGTGGGCGACGTCGCCGACCCGCTTGTCGAGGCAATCCGCAGGCGTCTTCCGAAGATCACCATCGGGCCCGGCTCCGATCCGACCGCCCAGATGGGTCCGCTCGTCACCCGCGAGCACCGCGACAAGGTCGCCTCGTATCTCGCCAAGGGCGAGGAGCAGGGCGCCGAGGTCGTCGCCGACGGGCGCGACCACCCGCTTGCCTCGGGTGACGGATTCTTCCTGGGAGCGTCGCTGCTCGACCACGTCACGCCGGAGATGGACAGCTACCGGAACGAGATCTTCGGGCCGGTCCTCGAGGTGGTCCGGGTCCCGACCTACACCGAGGCGGTCGGGCTCGTCAACGACAACCCGTACGGCAACGGCACGGCGATCTTCACCCGCGACGGAGGTGCCGCGCGGGCCTTCCAGTTCGAGGTCGAGGTGGGCATGGTCGGGATCAACGTGCCGATCCCGGTGCCGGTCGCGTCCTACAGCTTCGGCGGCTGGAAGAGCTCGCTCTTCGGCGATCTCCACATGTACGGGCCCGAAGGGATCCAGTTCTACACCCGAGCCAAGGTCGTGACGAGCCGCTGGCCCGATCCGGGAACCTCGAAGGTGGACCTGGGCTTCCCCCGCACGCGCTGAGGAGCGAAGACGCCGCGCCCCAGGGCGCCGCGCCTGACACTGCCGCGCCTGACGGCGCCCTGCCGCCGCGCGCACGCTCGAAACGCGGTCAGTCGCAAGGTGATTGATTCGGCGAGGAGGCCGGCCGGAACCGATCCTTCGCGCCCGATCTGCGAGGCTCGTGTCAGGTCGCAGGGGGGCGACCGACAACAACTCGCAGCGAGAGGCACGTCATGGGCCTGGTTAGTTGGATCATCCTCGGCCTGGTGGCCGGGGTCATCGCCGAGTTCCTGATGGGCGGCGGTCTCGGGATCATCGGCTCGATCATTCTCGGGATCGTCGGCGCCATCGTCGGCGGCTTCGTCGCCTCCGCGCTCGGTGTCGGGACTGTCAACGGGCTCAACGTTGGCAGCATCGTGATCGCCGTCGTCGGGGCCTGCCTCGTGCTTGCCCTCGTCCGAGCGTCCCGCAGGTCACGCTCTCGGGCCTTCTAGAAACAGTCGGGCCGTCTCGAGTCCAGCAACAGCTCGAGCCATCTTGCAAGGGGGGGACGCCGGGCCGTGCGACAGGCGCGCGGCCCGGTTTTGATGCGCCGACGAGGCGCCCGGTCAGGCCAGCCGAGCGTGATCCGCGATCGAGCGCTTGATGAACCGGCCGTAACCGCGGCGGCCGGTGAATTCGCCGTCGCGGACGATGACCGCCCCCCGCGACAGCACGATATCCGAGCGACCCTGGACCGTCCGACCTTCGTAGCACGAATAGTCGACGTCCATGTGATGCGTCGCGGCCGAGATGGTCCGCTTCGCGCTCGGGTCGTAGACGACGATGTCGGCATCGGAGCCGACCGCAATCGCCCCCTTCTGCGGGTACATCCCGAAGAGCTTCGCCGGCGCCGTCGAGATGATCTCGACCCACCGCTCCTTGCTGATCCGGCCGCCGACCACGCCGCCGTCGTGGAGCAGATCGACGCGATCCTCGACCCCCGGGAGTCCGTTCGGGATCTTCCGGAAGTCGCCCTTGCCGAGCTCCTTCTGGCCATGGAAGTCGAACGGACAATGGTCCGTCGACACGAGTTGCAGGTCGTCCTTGACCAGCCCGCGCCAGAGCTCGTCCTGATGGTCGGCCGTGCGAAGGGGCGGGGAACAGACGAACTTCGCCCCCTCGAATCCGTTGCCCATGTCGTCGAGTGACAGGAAGAGGTACTGCGGACACGTCTCGGCGAAGGTCATCGAGCCGCGGTCGCGGGCGGCGCGGACCGCCTCGAGGGCGTCGCGGGCCGACAGGTGGACGATGTAGACGGGGACGCCGGCGGCCTCGGCCAGGCGGATGACCCGGTTCGTCGCCTCGCCCTCGAAGATCGGGTAGCGAGCGACGCCGTGGTAGTACGGGTCGGTGTGGCCGGCGGCGACCTGGTCGGCCGCGACGACATCAATCGCCATCCCGTTTTCGGCGTGCATCATGATCAGCCCGCCGTTCTTCGCCGTCCGCTGCATCGCCCGGAAGATCGCGCCGTCGTCGCTGTAGAAGACGCCCGGATAGGCGGTGAAGAGCTTGAAATCCGGGATGCCCTCGGCGACGAGCTGGTCCATCTCGGCGAGGGTGTCGTCATTGACGTCGCTCATGATCATGTGGAAGCCGTAGTCGGCGACGGCGTTACCCTCGGCCTTGGCATGCCAGGCATCGAGCCCCTCGCGAAGCGACTTCCCGCGCGACTGGACCGCGAAGTCGACGACCGTGGTCGTACCGCCGAATGCCGCCGCCCGGGTCCCCGTCTCGAACGTGTCCTTGGCGAACGTCCCGCCGAACGGCAGCTCCATGTGGGTATGGACGTCGATCCCACCGGGGATCAGGTACCTGCCGGCGGCATCGATCGACTGATCGGCGGTCAGGCCAGTCGACTCGAGGTCGGACCCGATCGCGGCGATCGTCTCATCCTCGATGAGGACGTCGGCAGCGGTCGAGCCTTCGGCGCCGACGATGATCCCGTTGGTGATGAGCGTCCGCATTCCGGTCGATCCTCCCGGTTTCAGGCGCCGACGGCCCCGCCGCCCGCGAACAGTCGCAAGGAGGTGAGGATACGACCGGCGCCGCGACTCGGGGCGATCGACGCGCAGGGGGCGAGGACCCGCGGGATCGGCTCTGTCTGGGGTCGATGGGACCAGTGGGGCCGCGCGGCTCAGCCCTGCGCTGACGTGCCTCGGATCCGAGCGACAGCGAGGAGTGCGCAGCTCGCCAGCAGGGCGAAGAGGGCAACGGCAAGGACCGGTCGAAGGTTGCCGTTCGTGGTGAGTAGCTGCGGGTCGAACGCAGGCAGCCTGGCGGCGACAAACGCGACGAAGACGACGCCGAGCAGGAGGAGTCCGGCGCGCAGGAACTTCCGCACTGATCTGGAACGGCGGGCGGCGGAGCCATCGAGATCCCAGAACGGGTCATGGCGGCGGCTGAGGGACGGTCGTTGCATCGCAGCTCTCCGGGCGGCTGGGGTCGCTCCAACCATGCACCCTCCCGGGTCCCGTTCACCAGTCCTACGGTCGGGCCAGGTACCTCTACGGACCACACCGTAGTCCACCATCGCGGAGAGCGGCTGTCGCCAGGATGCACCACCCGGGAAGCCGGTCAGGTCCCTGTCCGGGCCTCCACGTCGGCAAACGCCGGGATGATGTCTCGACCGTAGATCTCGAGCATCTCCTCCTCGTCGCCGTTCATCAGGTAGACATTGAACTGGTCGACACCGACTTCGGCCAGGCGCCGAAGCTTGGCCACGTGGTCGTCGACGGAACCGATGACGCAGAACCGGTCGGTCACCTCGTCGCCGACGAAGCCCGCGTTCGATGAGCCGACTTCGGCGTGGTGGAGGTAGTCGTAGCCCGTCCGATCCCGGACGTAGCCCGTCAGCGACTCGGGAAGCTCCTCACGCGGGTACTTGTTGATGAGATCGACAACGTGGTTGCTCACGAGGGCCGGGAACCAGCGTGTCCGCTCCCGACAGACATCGAGATCACCCACGTGGGCCGGGGCCGCGGCCTGGACCTGGACGGATCCGGCCGGCCGACCCGCCGCGACCTCAGCGGCCCGAATCTGGCCGACGAACAAGGCGACCAGGTCAGGATCGGCGAGCTGGAGGATCACCCCGTCGGCAATGCGGCCCGTCATCGCGAGGGCCATCGGACCGTAGCCCGCGACCCAGACCGGCAGCGTCCAGTTGCCGGTCCACGGCATGCGCAGTTCCATTCCTTCGTAGGTGACCGATCGGCCCTCGACGAGACCCTTGATCGCGACGATCGCTTCTTCGAGTGTCGCCATCGTCGTCGGTGCCTTGCCGAGGACCCGCCTGGCGGAATCGCCGCGGCCGATGCCGAGATCCATCCTCCCGCCCGACAGCTCGTCGAGGACGGCAAGTGCCGATGCCGTCACCGACGGTTCGCGCGTCGCCGGGTTCGTCACGCAGGTCCCGAGGCGCATCCGTTCCGTCGCCTGGGCCATGAGCGTCAGCAGGACGTACGGCTCCCGCCAGAGGACGTGGGAATCGAACAGCCAGCCGTATGTGAAACCCGCCGCCTCGGCCCGGCGGGTGAGATCGACGGTGCGCTCGAGGCTGTGGTCGGGCTTGAGGGTGAAACCGAACTGCATCTCGGGTGAGCACTCCAGCCTGGGGCTCGTCGGCCGACGAGAGGCGAGAGGGTACACCCGATAGCCTCGCGTCCAAGGGAGCGATCACGCGGTTGGGCCTCGCCGGCGCGCCCGCTATACGGGTCGTCGCCACCAATCGATGATCGTCCCGATTCGAACGGCCGCGAAAGTCACTTCTTGTCGACCCAGTTGCTCCGGATTCGGACGGAACCCCGAGATCGACGTGAATCCTTGCGCCGTGCGATATCGGACCAGTTGCCCGCTCCGACTGCCCAGAAGCGGGTCGGCAACAAGGAGAGCGCGGCTCGATCGGTCTCCTCCAGCCGCTCGAGCCGCGCCGTGAGTCTTATATCGAGGGAGACGCCAAAAGGTTCACCGCGTGCGCACCGGACCGGGCGGAAGCTCCTCCGCAGCGACCGTCAGGGCCGAACCAGGTCGTCGTACGCGTCCGGTCGGCGATCGCGGTAGAACTGCCACGTCTGGCGGGCCTCGGTGATCTTGTCGAGGTCCATGTCGCGGACGATCAGCTCCTCGTCATGGGCCGATCCAAGATCGCCGATGAACTGGCCGCGCGGGTCGACGAAATAGCTCTGGCCGTAGAAATCGTCGTCGCCGATCTCCTTCTCGATCCCGACCCGGTTGATCGTCCCGACGAAATACCCGTTCGCGACCGCGTGGGACACCTGCTCGATCCGCCAGAGATACTCGGACAGGCCACGCGACGTCGCGCTGGGGATGAAGACCATCTCCGCGCCGTTGAGCCCGAGGGCTCGAGCGCCCTCCGGGAAGTGGCGGTCGTAGCAGATGTAGACGCCGACCTTGCCGACGGCGGTCTCGAACACGGGATAGCCGAGATTTCCGGGACGGAAGTAGAACTTCTCCCAGAAACCCTTCACGTGGGGGATATGCGTCTTGCGGTACTTGCCGAGGTATTTCCCATCGGCGTCGATGACCGCGGCGGTGTTGTAGTAGATGCCCGACGCCGTCTCGTCCTCCTCGTACATCGGCACGATGAGGACCATCCCCGTCTGCCTGGCGAGGTCCTGCATCCGCTTCGTGGTCGGTCCGTCCGGGATGAGCTCCGTGTAGCTGTAGTACTGGGCGTCCTGGACCTGGCAGAAATACGGGCCGTAGAAGAGCTCCTGGAAGAGCATCACCTGGGCGCCCTGCGTGGCGGCATCGTGGGCCGCCGCTTCATGCTTCTGGATCATCGATTCCTTGTCGCCGGTCCAGGTCGCCTGCAGGAGCGCCCCTCGGACGTTGCGCGGCATCGGTCGTTCGCCCTCCACGTCTTTGATTTCGGTGCGACTGATCGTCGTCGGAAGAAGGCGAAGCGTACACCGGCGGGCGGGCCGAATCAGCGCTTCTGGCGGGCGTTCGAGGCCACGTCCGGGCGCGATCGCGGACCCGCTGCAACGCGACTGGCATGACCGTCGGGCGTGCGTGGGCGGCGCTCGGGACCTCCGCCGGGCGAGGATGTCGGCTCATGACGATCCTGGTCGACCGATTGCGCGCGCGCCGCCCGACGACGACCGAGGTTTGCTCACCTGGCCCGCTTGCTGCCGTCGTTGTACCGCCTCGAGCGGCCGTCATCCGGAGCCGGATTCCGACGCTCGTGGGTCTCGCCAGCCTCGCCGGTTTCGGTGTCCTCTACGCACTCGTCCGGGTCGGCCGCACTGCCGCCTTCGACGCCGCGCTCACGATCAGGATCCAGGCGTCCCGCAATCGGGCGCTCGACGCACTGATGCGCGCCGCCTCGTGGCCCGGCTTCGCACCCCAGAGCCGGGTCATCCAGCCCTTGATCATCGGGTCGCTGGCAGCGGCCCAGCTGCGTGTCGAGGCAGTCGGCCAGACGTTGGCCTGGGGGACCGCGCTCGTGTCAACGGTCGTTAAAGGCTTCATGGGCCGGGCACGACCCGTGGCGGGCCGGGACCTGCGGGTCGTTGCTGCGCCGCTCGGCGGATCCAGCTTCCCGAGCGGGCACGTCATGACGTATGTCGGGGTCTACGGCTTCCTCGCCTTCCTCGCGGCGACCCTGATCCGCCCGGTCGCGTTACGGCGAGTGATCGTCGGCTCTCTCGTCGGGCTCGTCGCGCTCGTGGGGCCGAGCCGCATCCAGCAGGGCCACCACTGGGCGACCGATGTGACGGCGTCCTACCTGCTCGGGACGAGCTATCTGCTTGGGGTCGTCGCCATCTATCGGCGACTCAAGGGCCGGCGCGTCGCGCCAGGACCGTGAGCGACCGCTCGCCGCGCGGGCCGATCCGGGTCGTCTACAACGCTTCGGCTGGCTCGAAGGGTGGAATCCGGACCAACGGCGTGACGAAGGCCGACATCGAGGCCGTACTCGATCGGGTCGGGGTCGCGGCCGACGTCGTCGAGAGCCCCTCGGCCGAGCGGACGCGCCACCTCGCCGCCGAGGCCGTGCGGCACGGGTACGCGGTCGTCGTCGCAGCCGGTGGCGACGGCACGATCGGCGCCGTCGCCACGGAGCTGCTCAACTCAGGGACGGCTCTTGGGGTGCTGCCGCACGGCTCGATCATGAATATCCCCAGGATGCTCGGCATTCCGCGCGACCTCGCCGCCGCCGCCGCCGTGCTCGCACACGGCGCGATCAGGCGAATCGACGTCGGGGATGCGCGCGGTCGGCCCTTCTTCGAGGTCGGTTCGGTCGGCATGAACGCCGCGATGTTCCGGGAAGCCCAGCGGTTCGAGGCAGGCGACCGGGCGTCGATCCCGCGGACGATCTGGGCTGCGATCCGTTATCGACCGGCCAGGATGGAGATCGCGCTCGACGAGCTGGTCGTCCGGACGCGCGCCCTTGCGGTGACCGTCGCGAACGGCCCGTACACGGGCGCCGGGATGACGGTCGCACCGGACGCGCGGGTCGACGACGGTCGCTTCGACGTCACCGTCTTCGAGCATTTTTCGAAGTGGGAGCTGATCCGGCACCTCGGGTCGATCGCGTTCGGGCGACGCCGCTATGCGCCCCACGCGTCGACGTATCGCTCGACGTTTGCCCGGATCTCGAGCGTCAGCCCACTCCCGGCCCGAGCCGACTCACGCGACCTCGGGACGACACCCGTCGAATTCCGGGTGCTGCGCGCCGCGTTGCCCGTGATCGTCCCGCCCGACGGACCACCGAAGGGCGCCCAATCGGGCTGACGACCGCCGATCAGCGCTTCTTCTGGTCGCCGCGATCGCCCTGACCCGTCGGGACGACGGTCTTCGCCTGTTGCCGACGATCGGTCGCAAGCGATCGGCCTACCTCGGTCGACTCCGTGAACCGGCCCCGCTCGTCGCGTCGGATGAACCGCTTGTCGCTGCCGGTGTCGATTCGCTCTCGCTGCTGAGGCATCGTGATCTCCTTTGTGATGCGTCCGGCCACCGTAGGCTCCGCGGCCTTGGCGATGGCTCGCCGAGACGAGGGAAGTCGTTGCATGCCGGTTGCATCGGCTCGCGGTCATCCAGAGGGGCGCGCGGACCGGGCGAGACCATGCCCAGCCGTCGCAGCGGCCGGCGACGCGAACCGGTCCTCGCAGCACGGCCGGCACGGCCGAAGAGGTGGACGATGGGCATCAGCACCGCACCCGGGCAGATGACGAGCGAAGAGATCGTCGCCCTCTCCCGCGAGCACACGTTCTTTTCATGGTCGGCCCAGGGCGCGATCGACCCGATCGCGATCGACCGGGCGGAGGGCGTCTACCTCTACACCCCCGAGGGCCGCCGGATCCTCGACTTCAACAGCCAGCTGATGTCGGTCAACATCGGCCACGGCGATCGGCGGGTGATCGACGCGATCACCGCCCAGGCGACGAAGCTCCAGTATGTCCAGCCGGCGTTCGCGACCGAGCCGCGGGCGCGCCTGGGAGCGAAGCTCGCCGAGATCCTGCCCGGTGACCTCGACAAGGTGTTCCTGACCCTCGGCGGGGCGGAGGCGATCGAGAACGCGATCAAGATCGCGCGCGCCTTCACGGGCCGTCACAAGATCCTCGCCCGGTATCGCTCGTACCACGGGGCGACCCTCGGGGCGATGACCCTGACCGGTGACCCGCGACGCTGGGCAAACGAGCCGGGGATCGTCGGCGTCGTCCGCTACCCGGACACCCATCGCTGGGGCGAGAAGGAGCCGCGACCCGCCGCCGAGAGCCTCCAGGGCCTCGAGGATGTCATCCGCTACGAGGGCGCCCACACGATCGCCGCGATCTTCCTCGAGACGATCGTCGGGACGAACGGCATCCTCATCCCGCCCGACGGCTACGTCCAGGGCGTCCGCGAGATCTGCAACCGCCACGACATCCTCATGGTCGCCGACGAGGTGATGGCCGGCTTCGGCCGAACGGGCCGGTGGTTCGCCGTCGACAACTGGGACACCGTCCCGGACCTCCTGACGATGGCCAAGGGTCTGACCTCGTCGTACCTGCCGCTCGGCGGGGTGGCGATGAACCACGAGATCGCGAAGCATTTCGAGACGAACTTCTACTACGGCGGCCTGACCTACAGCAGTCATGCCGTCAGCTGCGCAGCGGCCCTCGCCAACATCTCCGTCTACGAAGAGGACGGGCTGCTCGAGAACTCGCGACGCCTCGGCGAGGTCATGCGCGAGCACCACGAGCGGCTCTACGCGAAGCATCCGTCCGTCGGGGCCCACCGCAACCTCGGCCTGTTCGGGATCATCGATCTCGTCCGCAGCCGCGAACCGTTCACCCCGATGACGCCGTTCAACGGGACGTCGGACGAGATGAAGGCCGTCGGCAAGTTCCTCCGCGACAACGGCGTCTACACGATGATCGCCAACAACTCGATCCACACGAACCCGCCGCTCTGCATCACCGCCGAGCAGCTCGCCGAGGGCTTCGAGGTCATCGATCGGGCGCTCGAGATCGCCGACCAGGCGGTCACGGGCTAGTCGATGACGAGCGCGGCGGCATCCACCCGCGGCGCCTTCGGTCGACGCCCGGCGGTCGCGCCCGCCGGCAGCAACCGGCGGTCCATCTTCACGTTCGCTCTCGTCGCGGTCGCCATCCTGGTCGTCTGGGAGGCGCTCAAGTTCGTCGGCGGTGTCCCGTGGCGAGCGCCAGGGGCCGGGCCCGGCTCGCCGGCGATCTGGAATCCGCCGCTCCGCCTGCCGTTCGCCAACGACCTCAATCTGCCCCATGTCTGGAACATCGTTCTCGCCTTCGGGCAACCGTGGCAGCGCGGCGCGGACCGGAACGTCGCCCAGTTCCTCTTCGACGCGGCGCTCTACACGTGGCGCGAGGCGTTGATCGGGTTCGCTCTCGGTGCGCTACTCGGGCTTGTTCTGGCCACCGCGTTCGTCCACTCGCGGTTGCTCGAGCGGGCTTTTGTTCCGTACGTGATCGCAAGCCAGACGGTGCCGATCATCGCCCTCGCCCCGATGATCGTCTTCGCGTTCGGGGCGAACGTGACCTCGGTCGTCATCATCACGACCTACCTGACGTTCTTTCCCGTGACGATCGCGATGATCCGCGGGCTGCGCTCGTTCGACCCGAGAGCGATGGAGCTGATGCGCTCCTATGCGGCATCGAGGGTTGCGATCTTCTGGAAGCTGCGCCTGCCAGCCTCTTTGCCGTACCTGTTCACGGCCCTCAAGATCTCCGCCACCGCGAGCATCGTCGGGGCGATCATCGGCGAGGGCCCAGGCGGCATCAGCGACGGGCTCGGCCGGGTCATCATCACCTTCAACCAGTACTACATCACGGGGCCCGAGAAGCTATGGGCGTCGATCGTGGCCGCGGCGATTCTCGGGATCACGTTCTTCCTCTGCGTCCGCGCCGTCGAGGTGCTCGCGCTCCGCGGTCGGCCGCGGGCGGCGGAGGGATAAGGATGGCGGAACAACAGTGGGGCTTCGAATGACGTTGTCCGACCAGTCCGTCGTCCAGCTACAGGGCGTCGACAAGGTCTTCGGTGGCGGCGACCAGCCGGCGACGACCGCGCTCGAGGGGATCCACCTCGCGATCCGAGCCGGCGAGTTCATCTCGCTCATCGGCCCGTCGGGCTGCGGCAAA
>WNFR01007785.1_pt1 | contig 10876 bp, 6 predicted proteins | sample 5400221 | NCBI WGS metagenome assembly WNFR01 (sample SAMN13153357, study PRJNA577476) | soil metagenome | isolation source: 40 cm soil under Madrone tree | place: USA:California | collected 2016-06-14 | reverse complement strand
GTTTCGTCTCCACCGCCGGCGAGCAATTCTCGCTGGATTGCGAGCGGCTTTTCAGCGATTCGATCTTTAACGCCACCGGGTCCGCAGGCACCATGTGGCTGGTCAATACGATGGCACTGCATCGCGGCCTTGTGCCGACCAAATCGCCCAGGTTGATCGTCTGGGCCCGCTATGGGCTCGGACCCTCGGTCAACTCGATAGACACCGAGCAGGGACCGGTCGCCAAGCGGCTGATTCCGACCTCGTTGGTCGATACGCCGAGGAATCGGTTCGTGAATCGCCTGCTTTTTGATTTCGATCGAGGGCCTGACTACTAGATGACGCGCCGGAGGCGTCATCATTTCATCGGATACGATCACGGAGCACAAATTGTTGTTCCGCAAGACCGTCGAGCAGCTGCGTCGCCGCATCCCGCTTCTCGCCCCTGAACATTCGGGCGAGCGGAAGCTGGAAATTATTTTGCCCGATCCTGCTTTGGCCGAGGGTATCTCCAAGAACAACTACCTGGCTGCTTATGCGCGGTCCGTGACGTCGCAAGATGGCGAAGACGGCGTGCTTGCGGAAATCATGCGGAGAATGGGGATCACCAAGGGCTGGTGTGTTGAATTCGGCGCCTGGGATGGGAAGTTCCACTCAAACACATGGGATGTCGTTCACAATCACGGCTGGAAGGCCGTTTACATCGAATCCTTTGCCAAAGCCTTCGAAACTCTTGTGAAGAACTGCGAAGGGTTGCCTGACGTCTATTGTTTCAACGACGCCGTGAGCTCGGAAGGCGATAGCGCGCTCGATGCCATCTTTGCGAGGACGCCCATTCCTGCCGATTTCGATCTGCTGGTGGTCGATATCGACGGCGACGATTTCTACGTATGGCGCGCCTGTGAGATCTATCGTCCCAAGGTGGTGATGATCGAGTTCAATCCGTTTGTCGCGGCGGACATTTATTTCGTGAAACCAGCCGGTGAAGATATCAGGGCGTCGGCCTCTCTTCTCGCGGATTGCGAACTGGCGAAATCAAAGGGCTATGAGCTGATTTGCGTGGTCGGCGGAAATGCCATCTTTGTCCGCAAAGAGGACTACGCGCTCTTTTCAATTGCCGACAATCGGCCCTCCTCCATGTTCCAATCGAGATGGGAGACCAAGATATTCCAGGGATACGACGGCAACCTGTTCCTTGCCGGGAATCGCAGGCTGGTTTGGCGGCATCAGGTCGATCGGTCGGGTGTGCTCAATCATGTCCTGGTGACGGATGCCGACATCCAGGTTCTTCCGGACGGTCTTCGAATATTCCGTCCGAGGCTATCGTACAAGAACGTCTTCCTCGAGGAGCACGCAGGCCGACTTGATCGGGCGCGTGTTCCTTCGAACCGCCTGCTCGCTTTCCAGAAAAATGTAACTTCGGAATGCGGGGAGGACGGTATCCTTGAGCATATATTTGGGCAACTCGGCATAGCGAACGGCTATTGCGTTGAAATCGGTGCGTTTGACGGCGTGGCGTTCAGCAACACATGGTCACTGATCAACAAAGCAGGTTGGCGCGCACTCCTGGTCGAAAATGACACGGCAGCCTACACAGCACTGCAAGCCCTTTATGAAAAGAAACCCAGCGTAACGACGCTGCAGGCGAACGTCGCTACAAACGGCGATGCGTCGCTCAGCGCCATACTCCGCAAGGCGGGCGCTCCGAAGCAGTTCGACTTTCTCTGCATCGACGTCGAGGGCAACGATTATAATCTGTGGGCGTCGCTTTATCGGCACCGCCCGAAAGTCGTCATGGTCGATTTCAACCCGTCAGTGCCCAATGACGTTCTATTTGCACAAGAGGACAGCTCCGAAGTCAACCATGGAGCATCGCTGCGCGCATTCATCGAGCTGGGAAAGTCGAAGGGCTACGAACTCGCGGCGGTGACGACCTGGAATGCCATCTTCGTCCACGAGGATTTTTTCGAGGCGCTCGGAATTTCCGATAACAGCATCGATAAGATGTATTACCCGGTGTTCGAGATGAAGATTTTCCACTCCATCAACTGCTACCTGAGCACGACGGGATGCGATAGGCTGGTGCGTCACAACTATGTCTTCGACCCGGAGCAGATCCAGGCGCTCCCGCCGAATGTCCGTGTGCTGCCCTTTACGACTGAAACTTTAGGCGAACTTAAAAGCACGTTCTTCTAATCACAATGGAATGCCACGGGCGTCTGCTGCCTTGGACTCAGGTATGCATGCCAACAAGGTCGCGATGCCAACCGAATCGCGCCGCTAGCCGGGCGAGCAAGCTGTCGCCCAGACCTTGATCGCGCTCCCGTGGATCAGCGGCGCGATCCGAGGTGGGGCGGAGTGCCGGCCGGCACATGAGAAACTCGCCACCGGGGAGGGAACCACCGACGTGATGTATCGTTTCTGATCTGAGGTCACGCTGGACCCGATCCGCTTTGATTGCTTCGCCTTTCTGGCTCCGCTGGTTGTCGACGCTTGCAAGAGGTGGGGAGATCTATCCATGCCGTTACTGTATGCCCCAGAGGCCGCAGAGCGGATCAACTGGGCGCGGAACATGGTCAACCGCCGGCCCATTGAACGTGGCAGCGATCCTGGTCCCAAGGTTTCGGTCATTTGGTATGGTCGCAATAACGTCGAGTCAGCAAAGGAAAGCATTGCCGCGCTTCAAGCGCAGACCTACTCGAATTTCGAGTTCATTGTCGACGATGGCGGCTCCACGGACGGAACGCTCGGGGTCTTCCAGTCGGCGGCGGCACACGACCCGCGCATCAGGGTTTTCACCGGGATGCCGACAAGCTCGGGCGAAAGCCTGATCAGCGCCCTGAGGCGATGTCGTGGCGACTACATCGCCATTTGTCCAAATGAAGGGCGCCTCCTGCCCAACGCGCTTGAGTTTGCAGTGAGCCAGTTCGCGCAGCGGCCGGACGCCGGCGCAATCTGCGCCAGCGGTTTCCTGATCGATGGCCATGGCGCGACCCTTGAGCCCGTCGACATCGTCACTCTGCTGCTCACAAGCTATCGGCCCTTTCTCCCGGCTGGATTTTTCAACCGCCAGGTACTGGTGGCCGCGGGCCTCGACGACGAAGACTGGCTCACAGAATCCGTCGAATTGGAGCTGTGCTACCGGATCGCGACCACCCAGGGAATCCATTCCGTCGCTCAGGTTGTCGTGGAGTGCCAGGACCCGCTGCGGCAGCCAAATGGCCTGCCGCGAAGCGTCAAGAAAGCGATCGAGGAACGGCTGAGGCTCATCTCCAGGATTTTTTCCGCTGAGGGATTTTTCGGTCCTGACTGCGAGGCACTCGCCCTTGAAAGCAAGGCCAACCAACTCAGCATTCTATGGCAGCAGTTCCGGTGCCTCGGCGAACATGACATCGAGTATCTCGTGCTGCCGCCCTTGTCCGCGGTTGCCTGGGGGCTTGATGCTTTGATGCACACCGATCATCGCGCCTTGCGCAGTCTCCACCGCCTGCTCTGCGTGCGAAGCCACAATCTAGGAATCCTGTCGCCGCCGCTTCAAAAGCTGTTTTCTTACACAACACAGCTCCACGGTCGGCCGCCGCTGCATATCGGCTACTTCGTTTGGAATTTTCCATTTTATGGTGCATGGCTGAAGCAAAAGATCATCACGCTCACCCTGCCTCTATCGGACTTCCACCGGTCCGCCCCGCAAAGAGCGGCGATGTTCGCCGAGATCTATTCTGTGGCGACTTGGCTATACGACGCGCGCGGGCAGATCGAACTGGCGCTGGAAATGGTCGAGCGCGCGCGGCCGCCGGACGATATGCCCCGGGATAGCCTTGCCTGCCAGGCGATGCTCAGGCTTCCGGCCGGGACGGATGAGAAGCTTGCGTCATTTCAGCATGCTTGGGTGCGCCGCTATATCGGCGACCAGCCGATCGTTTCGCTGCCCGCGCCAGACATTAAAAGCAGCGGGCGAAAAGTCCGGATTGGCTATCATTGTTCTTTTATGGATGGCGACACGATCCGCTTCATGATGAGCAAAGTCATGGCCGCGCACGACCGGAGCAGATTCGAAGTATTTGGCTACACGCCAACTCCGCTTCCCGACGATATAAAAAGGTCATTTGATGTCGTGCGTACTACAGCCGTTGCAAAAGCCCATCGGGATTCGGCGATAGTCGGGACCACGCCGACAATGAGCGAAGACGAGTTCGTCGACCTTGTGCGGCGTGATCGGATCGACGTATTCGTCGAACTCTCGGGATTCTCGGTCGGACATCGCTTCGTGTCGATGAGCCGTCGTTGCGCGCCCGTCCAAGTGAGTTTTCTCAATCACACCGCCACGAGCCAGGTTCCCAACGTCGACTATATTTTGGCTGACGAGATTTGCGTTCCTTCCAGTTCCCACGCTCAATCCTTCTACTCCGAGAAAATTTACAGGCTGCCAGGGTGTTTCTTCAGTTTCGACTATAGAGGCTCCGATTACCCCGCCCTCGTGGAGCCGCCGTCACTCAACGGCGCTCCGTTGACGTTCGGGTGCTTTGGCAGCGGCTTCAAGATCAACCTGACGCAGATTGAATGGTGGAGCCGCCTGCTTCACCGTGTCCCGCAGGCAATCCTCCGCCTGCAGAACGCCCAGCTCGACATCTATGACAATCGTCGCTTCATGGCCCAGCGCTTTCGGCGCTTCGGAATTGGTCGAGAGCGCCTGCTCTTTTCCCGGAGCGTGAACCGGCGCCTCCTGCTCGACGCTTACAATCATATCGACATAAGCCTCGATACATGGCCGTACTGCGGTGGAAATACGATTGGCGAATCGCTGTGGATGGGCGTGCCTGTCGTCACCTTGAAAGGGGACCGATTCGGCTCTCGCTACGGCGCTTCCCTCGTAACCGCGGCCGGATGCGCCGATCTCATCGGCGAGACTCCCGAACAGTATACCGACATAGCCGTGCGCCTCGCGAACGACCTGCCGCGCTTGCGAAGTTTGAGACAGAATCTCCGGCGCATGTGCTTCGAATACGGACTCGGCGACTCGACGCTTTTCGCCCGCCGACTGGAGGCCGCCTATATCGACATGCTGGGAGCGCTGAAGTCCGACACCATCATTCCTAGCCGTGAGAGGGCATCTGTGTCAGCGTGACCGCGCAAATCCGCGGAGCCATGGATCCAAGGCCCCGAGCAGTTCGCGGAAGATGCATTAGCTAGGATGGCGAAGGCGACGGTGCGTTTGGAGTCCTCGTGGAGGGAATCTTAATGAAATCGCCATGGAAGCTCAGTTTATGCGCCATTTATGGGGCGATTATTGGCCTGGGGATTAAACTCTTAGTACGAACTGAGGTTGCGGCTAACATTTTCGCGGCGTTTAGGGATGGCAACTACGGCGGGATTGGCAGTCCTCTGGTAGAATTGGGCGGTGTCATGGCGGTCTGCGCTGGTGTAGGCGTCCTGGTGGGCATTATTCGAAATCTCTCCATGACTTAGGTAACTTCGGCCTCCCCTGATCGATGTAGAAGCAACCGGAAGCGGGAATGACTTTCGGATGGCGCACAAAAAGAAAGTTGCTCTGGGATTTCTTGCAATTATGGCGGCCATGCTTTTGGCCGGAGTGGTGCTGCGGCCGATGCCCGTCCGGCAGACCAGCAGGGCCGAGGTCGTGGAAACGAATGGGCCGCTGATGTCGCGCGGCAACGTCGATTCGCCCACCGGAACGGTGGTGATTGCCGGCGATCTCGGCGGTGGCGGGGTTTTGGACGAATTGCGGATCACCGACGGCCAGAAAGTCAAGAAAGACGACATTGTGGCGGTGCTGTCGAACTATTCGCGCGCCGAAGTGACGGTCCGGACGTCCACGGCCGAGCTCACCAAGGCCAAGCGTCAGCTTGAGGCGATGAACTCGGGCTACCGCGTTTCTGAAATCGCGGTGCAGCAGGCTGTGGTCAAGACGACATCTCTCAATACCCGATTGAAGACGTTGGAAGTTCCGCGTTCCGGCAAGACGCCGGAGATGAAGGACCTCGAACTCAGAATTGCTCAGCAGGACCTCGAGCGCGAACAGACGAAATTGCGCATGATGACCGAGACGCTCAGCACCGATCGCAGTCAGACTGAAAGCGACATCAAGATCCTCGAGGCCAAGCTCGATCAGGCGCTCACGGTGCGCGAACAGTCCCTGGTGCGCACACCAATCGATGGCGTTGTCGTGCAGATCTATTCGCGTCAGGGCGAGCGCGTGTCACCTAACGGCATTGCCAAGATCGTCGATCTCGGCCAGCTCCGCGTTCTGGCCTATATCGACGAAGTCTATATTGGCCGTATAGCCAAGGGCAGAAAGGTTCAGGTCGCTTTCCGCGGCTACTCGTCGGTCTACACCGGCAGAATCGTCCGTGTCGCGCCGGCCATCAATCGGATCAGGCTGCCGGAGTCGGACAGCGGCTCCTCGTCTGACGGCCGCGTCGTTCAGGTCGAGATCGAACTCGATGATCCGTCCAAAATGCCGCAAGTCATCGGACGCGAGGCACGCGTCACCTTCCTCTAAAGACAATCGCTTTCAATCGGCCTTCCGTCCCACCTTCGCCGCCAGCCACGTGAACAGGGAGTTGGGCGGGGTTTGTCGCGAAACTGGCGCCTCACGGCTTTGGGGAAGGGGCAGGTCTTGTAGCGAAACTGACGGCTCGCTGCTTTGGGGAAGGGGCGGTGGCGAAAAGTAGTTTTCAATATAGCTTGTATAGTCCGTGAACTGCCCGGCGATACCGGAGGCCAGCAGGTTGAGTAGCATTCCGGTGTCGGCGATTTTCTGGAGTCGCTCCCGGTTGGCCAGTATCAACTCCGCCGCCGAGTCGTTTAACGAATACAGTTCCATCAAGCAACAGAGCTTGAGGACGCTGGTTGGCGCCGTTTGGACATGCCGCGCCTCGTTTACCTTGAGCAGGAGATCGCGGAAGTAAAGGCCGTCTCCATCCTGCACCTGCCCGCGCGTGGTATAGGCAAAGAACCGCTCGCCCGACGAAAGGCGGTAGTCGGCTGAGCCCGGATAGGGCAGGGCAATCCGGCTTTGCCGTGTGAACTGGAGATCATACAGCCTGAAGCCATACTTGCGCAGAAAGATGTCTAGCTCGGCGAAGGGCGGGCTGCCGTTGATCTCCTCGTGGAAGCGCATTTCCGCGAGGACGCCCAGGAGGGTTTTGCCGCCGACACAGGCCACGCCGCCTTCGAGGATATCCAGTTCGGCGCCCTCGGCATCGAGCTTGATGAAATCGACGGAACCGATGCCACGTTCGGCCAGAACTTCGTCGAGAGATCTGACAAAGACCGATCTTTTATCCACGATCCTGCCGTTGTCGCGATTGAGCAGTCGATCGAAATAATCCGGCCGGGTTTCGTAAAGGCCCGTGCTCGCCGCGAGCTTGGCCTCGTAAAGCGTCGCCATTCCCGACGAACGGCCAAGTGCGCTGGGAATGTAGTTCACTCCCGGGGGTGCCGCCTCGGCCAGGCGCCGGCATTCCTCTTCATCCGGCTCAAAGCCGTAGATCTGAATCTGATCGGCAAAGACGGTCCATTCGGTGTTGAACCCCCCGCGGGCGCCGACGTCCAGAATGACGATGGGATCGTCGCGAAAGATCCGCAGATCGCGCACAAGGTAGCTTGTCATCAGTGGAGAGGGGTTGATCGCGAATTTGCTCATAGGCTCCTGCATAGTCCTGACGAATTGAACGTCCTCACGCCACCGGCCGCAGCTTCGGCAGCACCACGCGGAACTGGGCGCCGCCCTCGGGACGGTTTGCGGCCACGATCTTGCCGCCCATGCGGTTGACGATGTCATAGCTGATCGACAGGCCAAGGCCAGTGCCCTTGCCGACCGGCTTGGTGGTGAAGAAGGGCTCGAACAGGCGGGCCATGGCGGCCGGGGGGATGCCCGGCCCGTCATCTTCCACGATCAGGGCGGCGCCGTCGTCGAAGCGGCCGGGATCGATGCGCACGTCTATGTGCCCCACGCTGCCTTCGGCCGGCACTCCGAGGCGGTCGAGAATGGCGTCGCGCGCGTTGAGCACCAGATTGATCAGGATCTGCTGCACGCGGCTGGGCTCGCCCAGCACCATCGGGCCGGGCGAGGGGAGCTCGAGATTGAAGTCGATCCGCGCCAACCTGAGCTGCTCGCGCAGGAGATCGCCGCCGACACGCATCGCTTCGGCCAGGTCGAAGGGCTGCGGGTCGTTGGCGGGCTTGCGCGCCACCGTGCGCAGGTCGCGGATGATGCCGGAGGCGCGCTCGGTCTGGGCCACGATGCGATCGAGCTTCTGGACGACGAAATCCCGCATTTCCGCAGGCAGTGCCGCCACCTCCAGGCTGTCGAACTCCTCGCGCAGGGCGTCGGTGGCGAGCCGGATCACCGCCAGCGGCTGGTTGATCTCATGGGCGATGCCCGAGGCCATCTCACCGAGATTGGCCAGCCGCGAGGCGTCGAACAGCCGGATCTCGGCAAGGCGGCGGCGCGTGTCGTCGACGCCGATCAGCACGATGTACCGCAGGTGACCGTTTTCGTCCTGCGCCGGATTGGCGGTGAAGCGGAAGACGTGCCGCTCGCCGGTCGCGTCGGCCAGGCTGCTCTCGAACTCGATGGGCTGCAGGCGCACCCCACCCACCTGGGAGCTGCCTTCGGCCTGCCACGCAGCGAAGGACGAGGCGTCGAGGCCGGCGAACTTCAGTTCGTCGTACGGCCGGCCGACGACAGCGCCGCTCTCCAGGCCCAGCACATCGAGCGCCGACTGGTTGGCCAGCACCACGCGCCCGCCACGATCGAGCATCAGCACGACGGCGCCGGTCGATTGCAGCATCGAGTTGAGCCGCTCCATTTCGCCCGCCAGCCTCTCCTCGAGCCGCTTCAGTTCACCGATGTCGATGCGGACGACGACGCGGCCGCCGGCCGGCATGTCGCTGACATAGGAGCGCCGCCATTGGCCGTCCGGCCGGAGCGAGTCGGCGACGCCGCCGCGATCGAAATCGGCGATCACCTGGGCGGCCCAGGCTTTCCATGCCGTCTCCGTCTCCGGCGTCTGGAAATGTGCGACATAGCTCGCCATGATCTCGTCGATCGTCTGGCCGGAAGCCGCGCCCGGTGCCCTCCAGGGGCTGGCCTTGCGTGCCGCCTGGTTGGCCACGACCAGCTTGCGGTCGCGGTCGTATTCGACGAATTCCACCGGCACCGCATTGATCGCCGCCAGCAGGCGTTCGCGAATCGCATCGGCCTGCTGCGTGCGGCGGATCAGCAGAAAGGAAAACCACAGGATCAGCACCGAGCCGGCGGCCGCCGAGACGACGATCACCGTTTGGACCGGCACGGTCTCGGCGAACAGCACCCGGCGATCGAGGGCGGCCGTGACCGAGAGCGGCCAGCCAATCAAAGGATGGGACCAGGCCAGGCGGTCCTTGGAGGAGAAAGCGAGATCGAGCTGGGCGGTACCCGCGGTCTGGACGCGGGGCCAGCGCAGCCAGACCGTGCCATCGTTGCCGGCGAGTTCGATCACGTCCCCTGATCCCAGACCGACGTCGAACCAGATATCCTCGAGCGCGTTCACGTCGACTGCCACCACGAGCACGCCCATCAGCTCGCCATTGGGACGCCGCAGCGCCCGCGACACCGGAATGATCGGCAAGGTGCTCAAGCGGCCGATAACCGGCCGGCCGATATAGGTGTCGCGCGAGGTGCCGTCGGCGTGGACGCGGAAATAGTCGCGGTCCGACATGTCGAGATCCCGTTGCGCGTCGTCGGTTACCAGCACGCCCGCGGCCGGCCGGCCGTTGGCGCCGATCAGCATGAACGAACCTGGCCTCACCAGATAGGTGGGCATTTGCCCGCTGGCCACCAGCTCGGAGAGTCGCGCCGGCCGATTGGTATCGAGGATTTCCGCTCCGATATAGCGCAAGGTTCCTTCGACCATGGTCAGGGTCGTGCTGAGCTGGTGCGCCACCGTTTTGGCCAGCCGTTCGGCATGCTTCTCGGCGGCAACGCGGGTGATGCGGTTGTTCTCCCGCAGGATCAGCACGGTGAAGGCCACGAGCAGCAGCACGCCGCAGATCCCGACCAGGCCGATGATGCGCGTATCGCGCAGCCGGACCGTCATGATGTTTCCACCGATCTCGCGGAGCCGGCTGGCCGCATGCTTGAAGAGAAGCGTGGGCTTCATATGCGCACTCCCCACTACCGCGCGCGTGGTGCCCTGAGGGCTGTCGTCACGGGCAACGGCGGCAGGATGACGCGAAAGCGAGCGCCACCCTCCGTCCGGTTCTCGGCCACGATCTCGCCGCCCATGTGGCGGACGATATCGTAGCTGATCGAAAGGCCAAGGCCGGTACCCTTGTCGACCGGCTTGGTGGTGAAAAACGGTTCGAACAGGCGCGTCAGGACGGCAGCGGGTATGCCCGGCCCGTCATCGTCGAAGGTCAGCACCGCGCCGCCGCCGACCGGATCCGCGACGAGTTCGATGGCGATCCGCCCGAGACTCCGTCCCGCAATATCGGCCGGGGGAGCCCCGTCGCGGCCCAGGATGGCGTCGCGCGCATTCAGGACAAGGTTGATCACGACCTGCTGCACGCGGCTCGCCTCGCCCAGCACCATGATCGGCGTCACGGGCAGGCTGACGTCGAATTCGATTTGGGCGAGCTTGAGCTGCTCGGTCAGCAGATCGGCGCCGACGCGTGTTGCTTCCACCAGATCGAAGGGCTGCGGATCGTTGGCGGGCTTGCGCGCCACCGCGCGCAGGTCGCGGATGATGCCGGCGGCGCGATCGGTCTGGCTGATGATGCGGTCGAGCTTGAGCCGGATGAAATCGGCCAATGGCCGGGGCAGCGCCGCGCCATCGGCCCCCTCGAGTTCCTCGCGCAGGCTTTCGGATGCGAAGCGGATCACGGTCAGCGG
>WNFR01007783.1_pt1 | contig 10876 bp, 7 predicted proteins | sample 5400221 | NCBI WGS metagenome assembly WNFR01 (sample SAMN13153357, study PRJNA577476) | soil metagenome | isolation source: 40 cm soil under Madrone tree | place: USA:California | collected 2016-06-14 | reverse complement strand
CCGCAACCATGCTCTCTGCCGATCGCTCCAGGCAGAGTCCCACGGGACGATCCGCTCCAACTCCCTGCCGTTGCAAATAGTGCGCCAACTGGTTCGAGCGTTCGTTCAGCTCGCGATAATTAAGCGCCTGCTCGCCGCAGCGTACGGCCAGGCGTTCGGGAGTACGCGCCGCCTGCTGTTCGAACAGTTCCTGTAAGCATTGCTTTTCGGGAAATGCCGATGCTGTCTGGTTCCACTCCACCAGAAGCGGCTGCCGTTCTTTCTCCGACAGCAGCGGCAAACGCGAAACTGGAGTCTCCGGATGAGCCAGTGCAGCCGCCAGAAGATTCTGGTAATAGCCGGCAATGCGTTCAACTGAAGCACGCTCGAGCCGCGCAGCGTCGTAGTGAAACTCCAGTTCCAGTTCCGATTCACGCCGCACCACAACCAGCCGCAGCTTGAAACGCTCGCTGACCACGTGCAGCCGCTCCAGCCGAAACCCCACCCCACCGTATGTGTGCTTCCCGCCGAGATCGTAATCAGCGAAACTAAACGGCAACGTCGGATTGTCAATTTCCGAAGCCTGGTCTCGGGTAAAACTCTCCTGCCAATTGCGTGCCTCTGCGATCGCCTGCTCGACAGTGTCGCTCAGTTTGCGGAACGGAATATCCGGCTTGGCTTCTATTCGAATGGGCAGAGAACGCGCAAGCGGACCGAGGGCGGTCTCCAATTCTTCGTAGCGCCGTCCATCAAACTCAACTCCGATCGCGATGTCCGGCTGTTCAGTAATTCGCGATAGCAGGGCGTTCCATGCGGACAGAAGAATGGCCTGTTCAGAAACCTTCAATGTGCCGCTGAGGGAGCTGATCTGCTGCGAAAGGCCAGACAATGAGGCGGTGATGCATCCAAACGTAAAGGGCGCCTCAAGTTTCCTCTCTAACGGCAGGCTGGCACCATCGAGCGAAGTGAAATCTATACTGCGGCAGCACTCTCGCCAGAAATCTCTTCCGGCTTTGGTCTCCTCGCTGGCCAGCAATTCATTTTGCCACTCGACCAGGTCTGCGTATTGCATTGCCTCGGACGAGTCGCTGCTCTCGCCGCTATACGCAGCTGCGATCTCACGGCACAAAGTTTTCAGAGTTGAACTGTCAGCGCAGAAGACGGGCAGCGTCAAAATCAGCGTATTCGACTCGGAACCATTGGTCGCCAACAATGCCCGAAGCGGCTGGTCGCCTAACGCTGAGGCCTCGCGCTCCTTACGAAGCAACTCTTCTGCGTTCTGATGTGCGCACTGTTGGAAACGAAACGCGGACTCTTCCTGAATGACTTGAAATGGCAGCTTGATTGCGGTCTGGCGCCGCAATACTGTTCGCAAGATTTCGTACTTCAGTACAACTTGTCGCAACGCTTCTTGTAGCTTTGCTATATCCAGCGGCCCATCGAGGCGTATCACGCATTGCGCAAACTGGGCCACGCCGCGCTCGTGTTGAGACCAAGCCCGTTCCTGCTGCGAGGAAAGCCGGAAAGCAGCCGTCGCTAACAATGGATTCGATGACATTATTTTCTCTTGAATCCCATTATGTAAAAGTTCAATTTGACATCCGAGCGTTGTTTCGGGATCTTAACTATCGCCGCAGCTTACTTCGCGTCGGCCGCCTGCTCCAGATACCAGCGGTGTTTCAACACAAGCGTTCCATTCCACGGAACTTTCCCGGTGCCGTAAAAATCCGACTCCAAAACTCTGATCTTGGCTGCGTCTTCTATGGCGTCCGCTTCTGAGCCTTTCAGATCAAGCCACACTTTTACGGTGTATTCACCAGGCATCAGCGTAAAACTGGGAATCTCGCAAGAAAAAACAGTCGCACCTTCGTGTTCTTTCTCTGAACGGTTCGGTTCAAACACGCTGTGAGCGGTGAAGATTCGCTGGCCATAACTGTTGTTGAAGCCGAGCCCAACATTGAAGTCCGAGATCGCCTTGGGCAAATCAAAATAGACCTTCACTTTGAGGCGGGAACCAATCGGCAGTCCTTCAGCTAGGGGCTGCTCGTTTTGCGTGAGAAATTCCAGACGCCTAAGCAGCGGCGCAATAATCGAACGGCGGTCGCCGACGCCACTCAGTTCGACTACATGGCCCGTCCCGCTCTGAGTTGAGAGACTGTTGAGATAAAACTGGATGGCGTCTTTGGATGTCCCATCGAAGCAAAGCGCGCCCTGATGCAGAACGATTGCACGGCTGCACAAATTTTCAATCGCAGCCATATTGTGCGAGACGAACAGCACAGTGCGCCCACCGCGGCTGACCTCGCCCATTTTGCCGAGGCATTTTTTTTGAAATGAAAGATCGCCGACGGCAAGGACTTCGTCGACAACAAGAATCTCGGGATCCAGGTGTGCGGCCACGGCAAATGCCAGCCGCACATACATTCCGCTCGAGTAGTGCTTCACCGGAGTGTCAAGGAATGTTTCGACTTCGGCAAATGCGACGATCTCATCGAAGCGTTTGGTGATTTCAACCCTGCGCATCCCCAGGATCGCGCCGTTCAGAAAAATATTTTCCCGCCCGGTGAGTTCCGGATGAAACCCGGTGCCCACCTCGAGCAAGCTAGCCAGCCGGCCACGCAGAGTTACGGTGCCTTCCGTAGGACTCGTAATACGCGAGAGAATTTTCAGAAGAGTACTCTTGCCTGCGCCATTCCGGCCAATGATGCCGATGACGTCTCCCTGATTGACGTTTACGCTGACATCCTTCAATGCCCAGAATTCGTAAAGCTCTTCTTTCTCAACCTCACCAGCTTCGCGGCCCGCAATTGCACGGACAGGTGCGCTCACCGCGCGATGGATGACTTCGCGGAAAGTGTCCGTCTTCCGGATGCGCTTTCCCCCAAGCTTGTACTGCTTGGAAATATTACGGATTTCGAGTATCGGCTCCATCAGATGATGTCTGCGAATCGGTTCTCCATACGGCGGAAAATCAGCAGTCCTAAGATGAATAGAGAGAGACTCATGGCCAGCGAGACGCCAATGACCTCCCATGACGCCGGGCTGCCGAGAAGAGCATGGCGGAATCCGATCACGACTCCCGCCATCGGATTCAGCCCCAACAGAAATTGCCAGCGCTCCGGAATGTAATGCGCAGGGTAAATCACGGGAGTCACAAAGAGCCCCATTTGCACCATAAAGGGCACGGCGTACTTCACATCGCGAAAGCTAACGTTGAGCGCAGAGAGAATCAGTCCGGTACCCGCGGCAGCTAGCACTGCGCCGACGATAAAAAGCGGCAGCCAAAGTACCGCCAAGGTCAGCGGCCAGTGGTAGTAGAGCATCATCACCCCGAACAATCCCAGTGAAAGAAAAAGATCCACGAGAAGCGCCCCGATGGCCCCTAAGGGGATGAAAATACGAGGGAAATAGACCTTCGATACCAGTTGATGGTTGGCGATCAAGCTGTTGCTGGATTGGGTCACAGAAGTGGAAAAAAATGTCCATGGAGCCAGCCCAGCATAGGCAAAAAGTTTGTACGGAGGGCCATCGCTCTGGACATGTGCCAGACGGTTGAAGATGAACGAAAAGATCAGCATGGCAATGAAGGGCTGGAGTATGGCCCACAATCCGCCCAAGAGCGTCTGCCGATAACGAATCTTGACATCGCGCCAGACGAGAAAAGCCAGCAGCTCGCGATAAACGTAAGCTTCTTTGAAATCAATGGCCTGCCAGCCTTTGCGAGGCTTAATGGTCAGCTCAAACGTGGTGGACATTTGTCTCCCGAAGCAGGTCAAATCACAAATTCGAAGCTATGGGGAGGGTGCACGGCCTATCGGCTTCCCGGTAACCGGAGAGCTCTGTTTCGAGGCAGCGAAGGGCAACTTAAAACAAACCTTCTTAGCTTCTTTTCAGAGGTTTGCACAAATCATGCCACTTGTCCAGATTACCTGCAAGAAATTGTCACTTTCACAACTGGAATATCACGTGCACTGGAAGGGAGTAGCATATTCGGGGAGACTAGGTTAATGAGAACGGCTGCCGTCATCGTTGTGGTTATATTTGCCCAAATGTTCGCTACAGGCCAGAAGCGGACGGGTTCAGGCGTACATAAGAGTGTCAGCTCCAGCCAGTCCATGCCAAAGTCGGTCAGTTCGGAAGCGGTGGCAGCTGCCCTTAGGACGAATTCCTCCTCGTCAGCGAATGAACTTTCGAAGATTGAACACGAGAATGTGAAGCCGCAATCGCGCCCAGCCGCTCAGAAGTCGGTGTCTCAGAATGCGGCCCCCGACTTGGGTAAGAACAAGCCTATGAAGTTTTCTCACAAGCCTCCGCGTAAGCCCTGAGGCCGGAAACGCGTCGCCGTCGCCGATTAGCTCTGATCTTTCTCCAGTTCGGCGGCAAGCAGCCGTTCTGCTTCTTCCTCCGAAATACCTTCCAACTCCTGCAGCAGCCGTGCCATTTCTTCCTGCTCGCTTTCGATCGTGGGGCAATGGCCGATCTCTGGTACTAGAGCGGCTATCGTTGGATTCCGAAGGAAAGATTGCAGCGGCATTTGCACCCGGAACCGGCTGCGGATGCGCGAGATGATCTGAGTCGCGAGCAGCGAATGGCCGCCAAGCTCGAAGAAATTGTCAGTCATTCCGACGCGATCCAGTTTCAGCACCTCTTGCCAAATCTGCGCTAATTTCTCCTCGTCAGGTGTGCGCGGTGCCACGAACTCACGTGATGCGGCTTGCTGCTCAGGTGAGGGTAGCGCGCGGACGTCCAACTTGCCGTTCGCGTTCAGGGGAAGGGTATCCATCGAAACAAAAGCCCCCGGCACCATGTAGTCAGGAAGTTCTTGCGCGAGAAATGTGCGCAATTCTTCCGCCTTGGTGCGGCCCACAAAGTAAGCGGCCAGGCGCTTTTCTCCAGACTTGTCGTCGCAAGCAACGACGGCAGCCTGCTTTACCGCGGGATGTCGTTTCAGGATGGCTTCAACCTCGGCTGGTTCCACTCGAAAGCCGCGAATCTTTACCTGCTGATCGATGCGGCCCAGAAATTCAATATTTCCATCCGGAAGAAATCTTGCCAGGTCGCCTGTACGATAGAGCCGCGCGTTCTTATCGGAAGAGAATGGATTTCGCACGAAACGCTCGGCTGTTTGCTGCGGCTGATTCAAATAGCCTTCAGCGATTCCCGCACCTCCGATACATAATTCTCCAGCGACGCCGACCGGCAGCGGCTCCATTCGCCGGTCAAGAATGTAAACCTGATCGTTCGCAATAGGACGGCCAATTGGGACTGTGGCCGGACTCCATGCGCTCACATCGCTTTTGTCAACGCTGAAAGTGCAACATCCGACTGTAGCTTCCGTAGGACCGTAGTGATTGAGAATCGCGCATTTGCCGATTGCTCTGACACGGTTGATCAGATCCCAACTCGCAGCTTCTCCACCGAGCAATAAATATTTTCGAGGGAGCACCTGTGGCGCATTGTTGGAATTCAGCAGTGTCGAGAGATGCGAAGGCGTGATCTTCAGCACATCAATGGGATGTTTCGATGCATATTCCGAAAATACTGCTGGCGACATTGCCGTCTCATAACCGATTACGTGGAGGCACCCGCCTGAAATCAGCGACGGGAAAATGCTGGTGTTTCCTAGGTCAGCCGCGATGGTCGAGACTGTGGCAAAGTGCAAGCCCGCAGATTCTTGCTCCAGTTCGAGGCGGCGGCAAATAAAACTGCTGTAGTTGACAAGATTGGAGTGCCGGACGGCTACTCCCTTGGGCACGCCAGTTGAACCTGAGGTATAGATGACGTAAACACGATTTTCTGGAGAGACGTTTACTTCGGGATTGGAATCTGAAGCGGACGAAAATAAATCCTCATCGCGATCCAGGCAAATCGCCTTGCCGTTGAACTCGGGCAATTGCGCGAGATGCTTTTCTTCCGTGAGCAGGACAGGCGCGCCCGTTTCGGCCAATTGATGCGCCAGCCGAGACTTGGGGTTATCAGGAATCAATGGCACGTAACAGCCGCCGGCTTTGAGAACTCCCAACAGTGCGATGATCATCTCCGCCGAACGTTCTAAGCACAGCGCGACGGAGACATTGGGTGCAACGCCGTTGGTGCGCAACACGTGCGCGATCCGATTGGCTGCCTGGTTCAGTTCGGAGAAACTAAGCTCGCGTTCCCTGCAACGAAGCGCTGGCCGCTCTGGATGTAAGGCCACCTGATCTTCAAAAAGCTGGTGTATGCACTTGCTCTTAGAGTACTCAGCCGCGGTCTGATTGAAATCTACAACGACTTTCCGTCGCTGCGTCTCAGTTATGATCGGCAACTCACTAATCGCAGAGGACGGAGCCGCTTTCGCAGCTTCAATGAAAACTGCCAGATTTTCTGCGAATTGCGCGATGACTTCCGTCGGAAAATAAGCGCGGTCGAAGTCAAGAAGCGGGGCCAATGAACTTCCGTCGCTGAGGCAGCGGAGCTGTAATCGAAAGGCGGACGGATTAGCCAGTCGGCCATATTCCGAAAACGTTATATCGGTGGCCGCACTCGTTCCCGACGTTTTTTGAAAGACGACCCCAACTGTAACGTGATCACCAATTCTCTCTGCGGCAAAATAGTCTTGTAATTCGAGAGCGTCCGCTCGCTGATTTTCTGTTTGCTGCGAGAAATCAACGAACCTGTTTTCGTTCTCGAAATTGGCGATCAGTGGAAGTGGTCTAGCGAACATTCCGATTCCGGCGGCGAACTCATCATGGTTCCGACCGTCACTCATGCAGCCGACGGCAAATTCGTGCTGTCCCGTGATGCGCCAGAGGAACGCCTGCCAACAGGCCAACAACAAATCTTCATCGTCCGTGGTCTGCTGTAAATCGCAACATACTGGAACACAGGCCCATGCCGTCGCGTCGCTAGTGTGCTTCCACTCAAAAGGAATGCTCAACTCAAAAGGAATGCTCAACGATGGAATGGATTCGATCTGCCCACGCTTCCAGAACTGTGCAGCTTTCCGCGCTTCCGCATCGTCGGTGCGTAGCCTCTCATTCTGCCATTCCGAATAATCAGCGTATTGCACGACTTCTTCGGTCAGCGACTCACCGGAATAGAGCGCCCTGATTTCTGAGAAAAGGTTGTTCAAGCTCACATCGTCAACACAGAGAATGGAGAACGTAAGCGCCAGCACGTGCCGGTCGGATCCCAGTCGTGCAAAGCGTGCAATCAAAGCGGGACCGGCTTCGATATTGATTTTCGACCCGTCGCCGAGTAGCTCCTCAATCCGCGACCTCTGTTCGTCCGCACTTAGCTGCTCAAGCCCAAGTTCTTCCCATGCAACTTTCGCGCTCTCGTTTACCACCTGGAACGGAAAGCGCATTCCGGCGCGCCGTTGAAAGCTGGTGCGCAAAATCTCATGACGATCAACGAGCGACTGCACTGCCTGACGAAGCTTGCCGGAATCGGCTTTGCCTTCCAGCAAAATCGCGAGGCCCACTACGGAATTTTCTCGGTGCAGGCCGAAGATCAGTCTCTGTTGTGGGGACAGCTCGTAAGCGGCGCTCATCAGCGGTTGCATGCAGTCGTTCTACTCCTTGGCAGGCAATCTGGTTGAAGTATGCCCCAGGGGAGGACTGGCGGGGAAATTAATTATACTTTGTCTAACGAGGCTGCTCTCGCCGGTGTTACTTTCGTTTACCCACGGCGTCACGCACTTAATTCTTTGTGTCCAGGGAGCGGTTTGCCTTAAGGTAGATTAACTTCGTGGGAAGTTCCACAAACTACAAACCGACTCTGGTTGTGCAGCGCCGCGCTCCTGATGAGCAGAGGACGCTGTCGTTTGCACAGGAGCGTTTGTGGTACATGGACCAGTTGGCTCCAGGGACGTCGGTGTACAACACCCCCCTGCTGGTGAAATTGCAGGGAAATCTCGATGTCGATTCAATTCAACGGGCCTTGGACTCTGTCGTGCAACGTCATGAAGTGCTGCGTACGGCCTTTCTTTCAAGAGGCGGCCGACCCTTACCGTTGGTTCTGAAGACGCGAACGGTTGATTTGCCGACAACCGATCTGCGCCATTTGCCATTGCCACAAAGAGAGGCTGAAGCGAAGCGGTTGATTCACGAGGAGGCCGCTCGACCTTTTAATCTGGCACGCGACGCGGTCTCACGCTCGTTCTTGTTCCGCCTTGGCGAGCAGGAATACATCTTCCTCTACGTGGTCCATCACATCGTTTTCGAGGGAGGGTCGGTTGCTATTCTGTTTCGCGACCTGGCTGCCTTTTACAACTCCCTCGTGTTGGGTGGTGCGGCTAAGATCCCAGAGTTGAGGATCGACTACAGCGACTTTGCTTCATGGCAGAGGCACTCTGTCACCGATGAACGCCTGCAAGTTTTGAGCTCTTATTGGAAGAAACGGCTGTCGGGCGCTCCCACAGTGGATCTCCCGGCGGACTTCCCGCGGCCAGCGGTCCATACAATGCGTGGGGCGAAGTATTTCTTTGAGTTCTCCCCGGAGCTGATCTCTGCGGCTAGCGTTTTCTTGCAAGAGGCTGGCGCGACCTCTTACCGCGCGCTGTGCGCCGCCTTTGGGGTGTTCCTGCAGGCTCATACCGGACTGACGGACATATGCATAGGCACGCCCTGCACGCCGCGTTGCCGAGGAATTGAGGAGCTAATCGGATTTTTCGTGAACACGGTTGTGCTTCGAATCGATCTAGCTGATGACGTAACTTTTCGGAAGCTGATTCGCAGAGTGGACGCCGCTTTGCACGGCGCGATGATCCATTCCGATCTTCCATTTCATAAGATCGTGGAAGCAGTGCAGCCGCCACGCGACCCCAGTCGGACTCCGCTCTTTCAAATCAATTTTCGCGCGCCTCAGCAACCGTACCCTCGATTGGAGTTAGACGGCATCAACGCCAGTCCAGTTGAGGTCCTCGATAACGGCACGGCAAAGTTCGATTTGGCATTGGAAATTGGCGGATTCGTTGGTGGCGCCAGCTACTTTGAGTACTGCACTGATCTATTCTCCGAAACGAGGATCATCCAAATGGCCCAGGATTTCAGAATTTTGCTGACCGAACTAATCGCTCGGCCCGATGTTCCGGTGAGCCATCTAGACGCAGTCACCGAAATCAGCCGCCGCGTCCGGCCGTAAACAGCGGAGGTATTACGCTAGTTTCTTTAAAACGTCGGTAGAAGCCTGTACTGTTGGCTTCGAACGGGCCACGTCGGACAATGATTGAGAGCCAAAGGGGGAAGCACGTTTGCGCGATGACATTTTGACATTCATATACTCCGCTATCGACGAGGTAGAAGCGCTGACTATAGGTGGTGCGCCGGTCGAGAAGACTCCCGAGGCTTGCCTCTTAGGAAGTGACAAGGGCGTGGATTCTTTGACTTTTGTGAACCTGGTTGTCGCTGTCGAGGAACAGATTCACAAGAAGTTGGGAAAGTCAGTCGTGCTAGTGGATGAAGACAACATGGGCCTTGAGGAACATCCCTTCCGCACGCTCGGCACCATGGCGGAATATATTGAAAAAGTCCTGGGCAAGCGCCAAACGTCGTGAGAACTGGATGCACAATCTTGATCGCCGGCAGTCGGCAGGGCGTGGGCAGGGGTTTGGCGGAACATTACGCCAACGCAGGGCACACGGTTTTTGGATTGAGCCGTGGCGAGAGTGATTTTATCCACCAACGCTACCGCCATATTCGTGCCGACGTCACAGAGGAAGACACGCTGAAATCGGCGTTCGCCGAAATTTCGGACGCGGGCTCGCTTGAAGTGGTGATCTATTCTGCCGCGGTCAACAGTCCGGGGCTGGCGTTGCTCGTTCGCGGCAGCCAGATCGAAAATATGCTTCGCACCAACCTGCTCGGGGCATTTCTGGTAAGCCGTCACGCGCTGCGTCTCATGAAGCGGTCCGGCTTCGGACGGCTGATTTACTTTTCTTCTATTGCTGTACCTCTGGGCAGCGCCGGAACAGCCATGTACGGCGCCACCAAAGCTGGAGTCGAGCAATTGACGTTCTCGCTCTCACGCGAATTCTCGCGCGAGAACATTACGTTCAACACGGTAGGGATTTCGATTTTCGCTTCTCCCATGCTCGATTCCGTTACTAAGAAAGCACTCGATGAAGCGCGGGCTCTGCTGGTTAAGCCCGATCTGGTTCAACTGGATGAATTGGTGGCCGCTGTTAACTTCTTCGCCTCCGATGCTGCTCGTCAGATCACGGGCCAGAGCATTTACTTTGGTGGTTTACGTTGACGCCGGAGGTCCATACTTTTGTCAACGGCAGGTGGAAAGAGAACTGCTACATTGTCACAAAAAATAACGATGCTCTGATCATCGATCCCGGCAGTCAAGCCGACGAACTTATTGGCTGGATCGATCAGAACCGTTGGCAAATTATTGCTATTGTGAACACGCACGGGCATTTCGACCATATAGGCGCGGTTGCCGCGCTGAAGGAGAAATTTCAGGTGCCGTTCTATTTACACGGCGCTGATGCGCGACTAGTCGAGCGAGGCAATCTCTTTCGGATGGTTTTCGAATCTCATGAGCCTATTCGGATTCCGACGACTGACCACGATATTGCCGAACTGGCGAGTCCCTTTGGACTCGGGCCATTCCAGATTTCGTGGTTGTCCACACCGGGACATACCCAAGGCAGCATCTGTTTGCAGATCGGAGATTTTCTTTTCTCCGGAGATACCTTGATGCGCAACGCAATCGGCCGTACAGACCTGCCGGGTGCAGACCGCGAGCAACTGATAGCCTCAATTCGCAAATTGAAGGCTCTGCCGGGTGAGCTCGTGGTGTGCGGCGGACATGGGCCACGTACGACTATCGCAGCAGAATTCTCTACGGGAAGCCGGGTAGCAAGTCTCGTTTCATGACCAGCATCGAAGCCATTTCGTATGCATTTCCA
>WNFR01007781.1_pt1 | contig 10877 bp, 9 predicted proteins | sample 5400221 | NCBI WGS metagenome assembly WNFR01 (sample SAMN13153357, study PRJNA577476) | soil metagenome | isolation source: 40 cm soil under Madrone tree | place: USA:California | collected 2016-06-14 | reverse complement strand
CTCGATTGCCGACCGCACATTGCACGCGCTGATCGGCCCCAACGGCGCCGGCAAGACTACGGCGTTCAATCTGTTGTCGGGGATGTATCCGCCGGACGAAGGTACGGTGTCGCTGATGGGCCAGCCGATCGCCGGACATGCGCCGGAGGAGATCGCCAGCGCCGGCATCGGCCGCTCGTTCCAGATCACCAATCTTTTTCCGGCGCTGAGCGTCGGCGAGAACATTCGCCTCGCCGTGCAGGCGCGGCATCCCCGCCGCTTCGATCCCCTCACCAATGCGTTGTCGATCGATGCAATCAATGCCGAGACCGACGCCACCATCCGCTATCTCGGCCTTGCCGGCATCGAAAAAGCCGAGGCGGGCATGCTGTCTTACGGCGGCCAGCGCCTGCTCGACATGGGCGTGGCGCTCGCCACCGCGCCCCGCATTCTGTTGCTTGACGAGCCGCTCGCCGGGCTTGCCGCGGCGGAACGCGAGCGCATCGGCGCCATCATCAAGCGCATCTCGGCCGACCTGCCGGTGCTGCTGGTCGAACACGATATCGACCGGGTGTTTCAACTCGCCGATCAAGTCACTGTCATGAATGAAGGCCGGGTGCTGCTCGACGGCTCGGTCGAGGACGCGCGCGCCAGCACCAAGGTGCAGGAAGTGTATATCGGCTCCGGCGCGACCGAAATTGCCGCGCGCCCGCGCGAGACCGCCGCCCGCGTCAACGCGCTGCTGACGGCAACGCATGTCGACACCTTCTACGGCAAAAGCCACATTCTCAACGACGTCAACTTCACGCTGCATGAAAACGAGATCATCGCGCTGCTCGGCCGCAATGGCGCCGGCAAGTCGACGCTGCTGAAGACGCTGATTGGGATCGCGCCAGCCTCGAATGGATCGATCAAGCTGGTGGACAATGAATTGATCGGGCTTTCGTCCGCAGAGCATGCCCGCCTCGGCATCGGTTATGTGCCGCAGGGCCGCGGCCTGTTTGCAGGCATGAGCGTCGGACAAAATCTCGAGCTCGGCGGGCTGAAGCGTCAGACCGGCAACGGCGTGCACTGGACGCGGGAACGCATCTACGAATATTTCCCGCGAATTCGCGAGCGGCTCGATAGTCCTGCGGATTATCTCTCCGGTGGCGAGCAGCAGATGGTCGCGGTGGCGCGGGCGCTATCGGGCGACGTGCGGGTGCTGCTGCTCGATGAACCCTTCGAAGGTCTCGCGCCGACCGTCGTGGAGCAATTGTTCGAAACCTTCGATCGCCTGCGCAAGGAAATCGCCATCATCATCGTCGATCACAATCTCGATCTGGCGCTGGCATTATCCGACACTACGGTGGCGCTGGAGCGCGGCCGGGTGATTCACCAAGGGCCCTCCAAGGCGTTGCGTGACGATCTTGATCTGCGCCGCAAGGTCCTGTGGCTGTGAGAGGAAAATGAAAGAGCAAAATCGAAACGTCGCCATCGTCGGCGTCGGCCTGATCGGACGCGCCTGGGCCACGATCTTTGCCCGCGCCGGATGGAACGTGCGGCTTATCGATCCGCATATTCCGACACTGGCGGCGGCGCCCCGCCTGATCCGCGATGAATTGCACGCGCTGGCACACCACGGGTTAGCCGACGATCCCGATAGCGCTGTCGCACGGGTCTCAGTTGCGGCGAGCCTCAAAGAGGCCGTGATGGACGTTGAGTTCGTCCAGGAAAACGGGCCGGAGAACGTCGAAGAGAAGAGAATCATCTTCACTGAGCTCGACAAGCTTGCGCCGCCGGACGCGCTGCTGGTCTCCTCGACCTCGGCCATAACAGCGTCGCGCTTCACGGAAATGCTGCCGGGCCGGGCGCGTTGCCTTGTCGGTCATCCCGTCAATCCGCCGCATCTGGTGCCGCTGGTCGAATTGTGCGGCGCCCCGTGGACCGCGCCCGATACAATCGACCGTGCGCGCAAAGTCTATCGCGAGATCGGGCAGGTGCCGGTCACTATCAACCGCGAGATCAGCGGCTTCGTCCTCAATCGGCTGCAGGGCGCGTTGCTTGCCGAAGCGTTCCGGCTGGTCGGCGAAGGTTATATCTCGGCGGAGGATCTCGATCACACGGTGAAGGATGGTCTCGGGCGGCGCTGGTCGTTTCTCGGGCCATTCGAGACTATCGAACTCAATGCGCCCGGCGGCATCCCGGATTATTGCGCGCGCTACACCGGCTTCTACAAGGAGCTCGCGTCGGCTTCCGCCGGTCCCGAAGTTTACCAGAGCCCGAATGTGGACCGGGTAATTGCAGCGTGGCCGCATCAGCCGACCCCGGAACGCATCGCCGCGCTGACGCAGCGGCGCAACGAGCGCCTTGCCGCGCTGGCGACGCACAAGGCTGCCCAGAACGACAAATCCTGAAGTATCGACCCGCAAGAAAGAGAGCAAGCATGAGCCGCAAAGTCATCATCACCTGCGCCGTAACCGGCGCCATCCACACCCCCTCGATGTCGAAGGCCTTGCCGGTGACGCCGCAGGAAATCGCGGACGCCGCGGTCGACGCGGCGGAAGCGGGCGCCGCCATCGTGCATCTGCACGCCCGCAATCCCAAGACCGGCCAGCCGGACCAGAGTCCGGAGGCCTTTGCGCCGTTCCTGAAAGTCATCAAGCAGCGCTCGAACTGCGTGATCAACCTCACCACCGGCGGCGCGCCGACCATGACGGTGGACGAGCGCGTCCGTCCCGCCGCGGTCTACAAGCCGGAAGTCGCTTCCCTCAACATGGGATCGATGAATTTCGCGTTCTTCGGCATGCTCAACCGTTTCAAGAAATTCGATCATGAGTGGGAGCGCAAGCATCTTGAGAACAAGGATATCGTCTTCCGCAATACCTTCCAGGACATCGAATACGTATTGAAGACGCTGTCGGAGACCGGCACGCGCTTTGAGTTCGAATGCTATGACACCGCGCACCTCTACAACCTGAACTACTTCCTTGAGCAGGGCATGGTGAAGCCGCCGTTGTTCGTGCAGACGGTATTCGGCCTGCAGGGCGGAACCGGCGCGCATCCGGAAGACGTGCTGCACATGAAGCGCACTGCCGACCGTTTGTTCGGCGACAAATTCGTCTGGTCGGTGCTGGGCGCCGGGCGCAATCAACTGCCCATTGCGGCAATGGCGGCGGCGATGGGCGGCAATATCCGCGTCGGGCTCGAGGACTCGCTATGGGCGGCGCCCGGCCGAATGGCGGCATCGAACGCCGAGCAGGTGCAGCTCGCCCGCAAGATCATCGAAGGCCTCGGCCTTGAAGTCGCGACCCCGGACGAGGCCCGTGAAATTCTCGATCTGAAGGGCGGCGACAAGCTGGAAGTTTGATGGATTGAGGTAAGCGTGGCTGCGCTCTTCGGTCGCACCGGCAAGCGCCTTCATAGGCTCGCGAGCGCACCGCCTCGCGTTAGTCCGAAGTACCAATATCGACATCGGTGCTTGTTGGTTGCGCAGACGCCCCGCCATGATATCGTTTGAGACAATCGGGCCGATATGAAGCCGAATATCGAGGGAGGGAAGCATGCGGAGCATGCGAGTGGTTGGCGCCGCTGCCTTGTCTTTGCTGGCGGTCTCCGGTTTTGCGGATGCGGCCGAGAAGCAGGGCGGCATCTTGCGGGTCTATCATCGGGACAGCCCGGCCAGCGCCTCCATCCACGAGGAGGCGACCTACTCGGTCAACGTTCCCTTCATGCCCGTCTTCAATAACCTCGTCATCTACAGACAGGACGTGGCGCAGAACAGCATGGACTCGATCGTTCCAGATCTGGCGGAGAGCTGGGCCTGGAGCGGCGACAACAAGACGCTCAGTTTCAAGCTGAGACAAGGCGTCAAGTGGCACGACGGCAAACCGTTTACGTCCGCCGACGTGAAATGCACATTCGACATGCTGATGGGCAAGTCGCAACAAAAGTTCCGCAAAAACCCGCGCAAATCCTGGTACGACGAGGTCGTCGACGTCACGCCGAACGGCGACTTCGAGGTCGCTTTCAACCTCAAGCGGCCGCAGCCCGCACTGCTGGCCCTGCTCGCTTCCGGTTATACGCCGGTCTATCCCTGCCATGTTTCGCCGGGAGAGATGCGCACCAAACCGATCGGCACCGGCCCGTTCAAGTTCGTGGAGTTCAAGGCCAACGAATCGATCAAGCTCACCCGGAACCCGGATTATTGGAAGAAGGGCCTTCCGCATCTCGACGGCATCGAGTTTACCATCATACCCAATCGTTCGACGGCTATTCTGGGATTTATCTCCGGGCAGTTCGATATGACATTCCCGACCGAAGTGTCGATCCCGCTTCTGAAGGACGTCAAGGCGCAGGCTCCGAAGGCCGTATGCGTCGTCGAACCGAACAACGTCAGCACCAACATCATCGTCAATTCCTCCTCGCCTCCCTTCGACAATCTCGACATTCGCCGTGCGATGGCGCTGGCGCTCGACCGCAAGGCCTTTATTTCGATCCTGTTCGAAGGCCAGGCTGATATCGGCGGCACCATGCTGCCGGCGCCGGGCGGGTTATGGGCCATGCCGAAGGAGATGCTGGAAACGATTCCGGGCTACGGCCCTGACATCAACGCCAACCGCGAGCAGGCGCGCAAGCTGATGCAGAAGGCGGGCTATGGACCGGACAAGCATCTCGCGGTCAAGGTCTCCACGCGCAATATTCCAGTCTACCGCGATCCCGCCATCATCCTGATCGACCAGCTCAAAAGCATCTATATCGATGCCGATCTTGACGTCGTCGAAACCGCCAACTGGTTCTCGAAGGTTGCGCGCAAGGATTACGCGCTTGGCCTCAACCTTACCGGCAATGCGGTCGACGATCCGGACCAGGCGTTCGACGAGAATTATTCCTGCAATTCGGAGCGGAACTACACCAACTACTGCAACAAAGACATCGAGAAACTGTTCGATCAGCAATCCCAGGAGACCGACATCGGCAAGCGCAAGAAGCTGGTCTGGGAAATCGACAAGAAACTCCAGGAAGACGTCGCTCGTCCGATCATCTTCCATAGCCGCACCGGCTCGTGCTGGCAGCCCTATGTAAAGGGCATCACCATCATGGTGAACAGCTCCTACAACGGCTATCGATACGAGGACGTTTGGCTGGATAAGTAACCTCCATCGAATGTAGAACCTCGCGCCGGCCAAGGGGAATAGTCAGGTGTTTGCTTATATCGTGCGGCGCCTCGGACTGATGCTCGTGACCCTATTCGGGATCTCGGTCATCATTTTTGTGCTGCTGCGCATCGTGCCAGGCAACATTGTCGATATCCTTTTTGATGCCGCGGGATTCGTCGATCCCGCAGACAAAGCCAATCTGGAGCGGGAACTCGGGCTCGATCAATCGATCGTCGTGCAATATTTGCACTGGATCGGCGGATTGCTGCGCGGCGACCTCGGCTATTCCTATGTGTCCGAAAAACCCGCGCTCGATGAGATTCTGCCGCGAATTCCGATCACCGCGCGTCTGGCCGGGCTTGCACTGTTGTTCTCCGCGTCGATCGGCATTCCGCTCGGCGTGATCAGCGCGGTAAATCAGGGCACGCGGCTCGACTATTTCTTGCGCGTCGTCAGCCTGAGCGGGCTGTCACTGCCCTCCTTCTGGCTCGGCCTGTTGATACTGATGGCCTCCGTCTCCCTGTTCGGAACCATGCCGATCTTCAATGCGAATCCGAAAACGTGGACCGAGGCATTCGCGATTTATTGCATTCCGGCGATGGCGGTCGGCTTTCGCAGCGCCGCACTTACGATGCGAATCACGCGCTCTTCGATGCTCGAAATCTTGCGGCAGGATTACATCCGCACCGCCCGCGCCAAGGGAGCGTCCGAGGCGGCCGTCAACTATCACCACGCCCTGAAGAACGCCGTTCTGCCGGTCATTACCGTCATCGGCATCGAGGCGGCGTTCCTGATCGGCGGCTTGATCGTCACCGAAACCGTTTTCAATATCCCCGGCGTTGCCCGCTTTCTGGTCGAAGCGCTGCGGTGGCGCGACTACCCGATCGTCCAGAACCTCGTGATGCTGATCGCGGTGGTCGTCGTGGTCGCAAACTTTACGGTGGACATGCTCTACGCGGCGGTCGACCCGCGGATCAGATATACGGACTAGGAGCGAGCTTGGACGCGATCAACTACGATACCGAACTGAGACGCGCCGGCGCCCATTCCACGCACGGCTGGCGCAAGCTCACCTTCCTTGCGCAACGTCATATCCTCGGCGCTATCGGTCTCGTCATCATGGTGACGTTCGTGCTGGTCGCAGCGTTTGCCGATATCATTTCCCGCTTCGACCCTCTCTCCGTTGATTCCCTGCATCGGCTTGCGGCTCCCGATGCACGGCACTGGATGGGCACGGATTCGTTCGGCCGCGATGTCTGGAGCCGGATCATCCACGGCGCCCGCATTTCGCTCGCCGTCGGCATTGGCTCTACCGCGCTCGGCTCATCCATCGGCGTGATGGTAGGCCTCGCGTCGGGTTATCTGTCCGGTTGGGTCGATCTGGTTTTCCAGCGGATTACCGATATTCTGCAGGCCTTGCCGCTGTTGGTTCTTGCGCTTGTCATGACGGCTGCCCTGGGGCCTTCGCTTCCGAACGTGATCATCGCGATCGCTATCCCGCTGATCCCCACTGTCGCCCGCGTCATCCGCGCCAATACTTTGGCGCTGCGCGAGCTTCCCTTTGTCGAGGCCGCCAAGTCGATCGGCATGAGCGAGACGCGAATTGCGCTTCGCCACGTTTTGCCCAATACGCTCGCGCCGCTGATCGTGCTGGCGACTGCGCAACTCGGTTCCACCATTCTCACGGAAGCGTCGCTGTCGTTCCTCGGCCTCGGCATTCCCGAACCCTATCCGTCGTGGGGGCGCATGCTGTCGGAATCGGCGGCAGAATATGTCCGCGTCGCGCCATGGCTTGTGATTTTCCCGGGCGTGGCGATCAGCCTGGCGGTGTTCGGAACCAACCTGTTCGGCGACGCGCTTCGCGATATCCTCGACCCGAGGCAGCGCGGCTGATGAGTGAGACGCAAGTCGAAGAGACGGTTCTCGACGTGAAGGGCCTGCAGACGGTTTTCTTCACCAACTCGGGACTGCTCAAAGCTGTCGATGACGTTTCATTCAGTGTTCGGCGCGGCGAAACCCTGGCGATCGTCGGCGAGTCCGGTTGCGGCAAGAGCATGACCGCGCTTTCGATCATGCGCCTCGTGCCCGACCCGCCGGGCAGGATCGTCGGCGGCTCCATTGTACTCGAAGGGATCGATCTTCTTGGTCTCGACGAGCCCGAAATGCGCCAGATCCGCGGTAATCGCATTTCAATGATCTTCCAGGAGCCGATGACCTCACTCAACCCGGTGATGCGGATCGGAGACCAGATCACCGAGGCGGTCCGCCTGCATCGACCGATGACCCGGAAGGAAGCATGGGACCAGGCCGTCGAAATGTTGCGCCTCGTCAGAATTCCCGTGCCCGAGCGGCGGGCGCTGGAATATCCGCACCAGCTATCGGGGGGAATGCGCCAGCGCGCGATGATCGCCATGGCGCTGGCTTGCCGGCCGGCGCTGCTGATCGCCGACGAGCCGACCACCGCGCTCGATGTTACGATTCAGGCCCAGATACTGGCGCTGATACTCGAGCTGCAGAAAGAGCTCGGCATGGGACTGGTTCTCATCACCCACGACCTTGGCGTGGTGGCCCAGACCGCGCAGCGCGTCATCGTCATGTATGCCGGAAGGAAAGTCGAAGAGGCCGATGTCGAAACCCTATTCGCCAGCCCGAGGCATCCCTACACCCGCGGTTTGATGGCCTCGATCCCGGCCGTGCCCTCGCTCGGCACGAAAGCCGATGCGCGCCTGGTCGAGATTCCCGGCATGGTGCCTTCATTGACCAGGCTGCCAAAAGGTTGCGCGTTCGCGCCGCGCTGCGAGCTCGCGATTCCGCGCTGCCGCGAGGAATATCCGCCTCTCGAGAGCTGGGGCGCCGATCATTTGGCGGCATGCTGGCGCGCAGGCGAAATCGCAGGCCCGCCATGACCGAGGCGCCCGCCCTGCTCGAGGTTTCGAACCTGGTCAAACATTATCCGGTGCGAAGCGGCATTCTTCGCCGCAAAGTCGGCACCGTGCATGCCGTGGACGGCGTAAGCTTCACGGTTGGCGTGGGAGAAACCCTCGGGCTTGTCGGCGAATCCGGTTGCGGCAAATCGACGGTAGCGCGCAGCATCCTGCGCCTGGTCGAACCGACCAGCGGCAGCATCGCCCTCAATGGCCTGGATATCACCCATCTCGGCAAGTCCGAACTGCGTCGGCACAGACGTTCGATGCAGATCATCTTCCAGGACCCGTTTGCCTCGCTCAACCCGCGCATGACGGCCGGCGATATCGTCGGCGAGCCGCTCAGCGTCCACGGCATGGCTATGGGTAACGAAAAGCGGAAGCGGGTCGCCGAACTATTCGAGCAGGTCGGGCTCAGGCCGGATCAGATGCACAATTATCCGCACCAGTTCTCCGGCGGCCAGCGCCAGCGCATCTGCATCGCGCGGGCGCTGTCGCTCGGGCCGAGCCTGATCGTGTGCGACGAGCCGGTATCGGCGCTCGACGTGTCGATCCAGGCCCAGGTGATGAATTTGCTGATCGATCTGCAACGCAAGCACGAGTTCTCATACTTGTTCATCGCACATGATCTCGCCGTCGTGGCCCATATCAGTCACCGCGTCGCCGTGATGTATCTCGGACGCATCGTCGAGCTTGCAGAGAAGCGTGAGCTGTTCGCAAACCCCCGCCACCCCTATACGCAGGCGCTGCTCGCCTCCGTTCCGGTCGCGAATCCCAAAACAAAGCGCCTCAAAGCGCTGATCGAGGGCGACGTACCGAGCCCGATCAATCCGCCATCCGGCTGCGCCTTCCACACCCGCTGTCGTTATGTGATGGATCGCTGCAGGATCGAAACGCCGAAGCTAACTGAGACCGGGTCGCAGCATAAGGTCGCTTGTTTCCTCAATGAGGGAACGGGGCGGAAGGCCTGAGATCGGGCGGTCCCGGCGGAATGAGCATCGCGCCGCTTCACGAGCGCCGCGCGACCTTCTGCCGCTCGCCGGCGAGATTCTCGGCTTCGATCGCCCGGCGAAAACCGTCGCGCGCCTGCAAGCGCTGCCAATAGGCCGCGACGCCGGGCGTGAAATCCTTGCTCAGGCCGATGCTCTGCGCGAGCAGCAGCGCGTATCCAACCGAGATATCGGCCGCCGTAAAGCGGCCTCCGCACAGCATGTCGCGGTCAGCGACCGCAGCCTCGGCTCCACGGAGGCGGCCGAAAAACCATTTCGCATAGTCGGTCGCGACTTGCGGATTGCGCCGCTCTTCCGGCTCGAGCTGCGTGTAGCGCAACACCAGCGTTTGCGGGAATGTCAGCGTCGCTTCGCCAAAATGCAGCCAGTTCAGAAACGCGCCGAAGTCCGGCTCCTCCACCCCTACCGCGAGCGGCGTCGGACCGTAGCGCGTCACCAGATATTGCGCGATCGCTGCGGACTCCGTCATGCGGGTGTCGCCGTCGAGCAAAAGCGGAATAGTGCCGAGCGGATTCAGCGCGAGATATTCCTTGGCCAATACCCTTGGCGGGAACGGCAGCATCCTCAGATCGTAGGGCAGCCCGAGTTCTTCCAGCGTCCACAGCGCCCGGAACGAGCGGGCCGCGGCGCAATGATACAATATGATCATGCGATTCTGTCTCCATCTCTGGCTGGTCTGGTGCGCGGGAATTTTCGCGTCCGCACCCTCCGAGGCCGGGATCAAGCCATGCCACAGCGCCTCAACGCAAGACAGCATTCCGCGCGAACATCTCCGATGCCAATAGCGTGGTGCTGAGGCAGGCCGGCGACAACCTGACCCGGGAAAACCGCTTTGCTCCTCGTGATGACGAGAAGCGCGGCCCATTGTGATCCACCGCAATGGTTCCCAAATAGATGGCGAAACTGAACCAACCGACGCTGAACCGCCATGTATTCCCAGCTTCACTATCTGCCCCTGACGCCGGGATTGTTTTCGATCCTGGTCTTTCTGGTTGTGGGGCTGCTCATCCTGATTCAGCTCGGCATTCTCAGATATGCCTATATGCGGCTCGGCGTGGGCCCGGGAGCCGCTCTTCTTCTCCTGTTCGGCTCGCTGATCGGCAGCTACTTCAATATTCCGATCACGGTGCTGCCTGGATCGACCGTGAGGTCGGGAGAAATCGTCGATTTCTTCGGCATGCAGTACGTCGTGCCGGTTGTCGTGTCATGGCCCGGTACGGTGCTGGCCGTGAACGTCGGCGGCGCGGTGATTCCGACGATCATGTCTACCTATCTCGTGATCCGATATAATCTCTGGTTCAAGGCGGCACTCGCCACGGCCGCAATCGCTTTTATTATCCATTGGATGGCCACGCCGGTGCCGGGAGTCGGAATCGCCGTGCCGGTCTTTGCGCCGGTCGTCACCACCGCCATCCTTGCCCTTATCCTCTCCCGGGAGTATGCGGCGCCGCTCGCCTATATCGGTGGCTCGATGGGAACGCTGATCGGCGCCGATCTACTTAATCTCGACAAGATCAACGGCCTTGGCGCGCCGGTCGCGTCGATCGGCGGCGCGGGCACCTTCGACGGCGTCTTCCTCACCGGCATTCTCGCAGTCCTGCTCGCCGGCATCGCGTCTCCTTCGCGCCCGCGACCGGCCTGGTAAGCGTATGGGAATGGAAGTCGCGGCTACCCGTCTTGTTCGTGCCGGAACGTGCTGAATTGAAACCTCTGTGTAACGCCCCAGGGCGTGGTGTGCTCATGCCTCAGGGTGTCGATTAATTTAAAACCGCCCCCAAGCGTTGCGGCCAGACTGGTTGCGTCGTAACGGCTGACGGCAAGGCCGC
>WNFR01007777.1_pt1 | contig 10878 bp, 9 predicted proteins | sample 5400221 | NCBI WGS metagenome assembly WNFR01 (sample SAMN13153357, study PRJNA577476) | soil metagenome | isolation source: 40 cm soil under Madrone tree | place: USA:California | collected 2016-06-14 | reverse complement strand
AGCGACAGGACGATGGCAGCGAGCGTCCGAGCGTCAAGCGCGCGGGAAGCAGCACCAGTGCCGATGTCGACGATAGCTTCTCCAAGGATGATGAGAATGACGAGCCCATGTCGCTCGACGAAATGCGCGGAGTTGATCGAGAAACCCTGTTCACGACGCAAGATCGTCGCGATGGCGAACAGGGTCACGGCGGCGAGGAAGAAGAGCCAATTCCACCCCGCATGCATGAGCCCAGCCGCGATCACGAGAGCGGCTGCGCCCAGATTGAAGGGAGCGACACCGAGCATCGCCTGCCTCGCGCTCCTTCCTCCCTTGATGAGGAAGGCCACCAAGTGAAGCACGATGACAAAAAGATACGCGAGCCCGAATGTAAGCCCATCGGTGCCAAAGCTTCTGGGAAGAGCGAGCGCCATCACGAGAAACCCGGCCATGGCGGCAATGAGCACCAGCCGCATCGGTTGCCCAGCGCCCGCTTCATTGGTCAGCCACGCGTAGGCATCGTACATCCACCAGATGAGCATTAAGACCAGGAGCACCAGCAGGAAGTCGAGCGGACCATGTGCGCCCGCGACGAGGTACGTCAGTTGGGTGATGGTAAACACAAAGACGAGATCGAAAAACGACTCAATAGTCGAGACACGCATCTCCTCCTTGGGCTCTGTTGTCTGCATCTTCATCCTGTATCTCTCCTCAAAGCCCTACTCAATAGAGTGGAGTGTTGTCTGTACATCCTATGCTACACACGCACGTTTTGGCAAGCGAACGGTGCCACTGTCATTCCCCAACGGCGTCAAGCATCATCTGGCGGGGTTTGCTATGAGCGACAAAAAGATGGGAGAACCTGTACTCGCTTGAAGTGGCAAGAGGTGACGCACGAGGAGAAACACGAATCATAAACAGAAGAGGAAAAATAGCTGATGAAGATGTCTATCCAGATCAAGCTGCATGGAGCAAGCGTTGCCGTAACAGCGGAAGTTTAGCGCGACCAAACATGGAGCGTTTGACCAGTTTGAGCTTGTGGACCAGGGCCTCGACGGGACCATTGCTTACGGAGAGCGTCAAGCCAGCAACGACGGCATCCTTGTCCTTGCATAAGCTGTGTGCAAAACGAGACAGCTCAGCAATGTGGCTCGCTTCGACGGCCTGCAACCACGCCTCAAATTCCTGACCACGACGCAAGCGGAGCATCGTCATGAACTGTTGTGTCAACGCATAGGTCTTGCGCGCCGTCTCGCTGCGCTGGCAAATCAGTTCCAGTTCGGCTTGTTTCTCGGCAGTCAACTGCTTGGGATCACGGATGAACAACCAGGTCGCGGTATTGGACGAGAAGTGATCGGCTCCTGTTGGTGGAGGAAGGACGATCTTCTCTGGATCGTCGCGAAGCGCCTGGAGAAAGCGTGCTACGATGCGTACAGTTCCACGAAAGCAGATGTCGCACGAATTTCTTCATACAGTTGTTTCACTTCATGAATCCCGTCTTGCCACCGCGCGAGCACATAAGCCGCGTAGGGGTCGAACACGCTGCGACGCCGGGCATGGCGCTTCCAGGTGGGGGCTTTCCCTTGTTTGAGCCAGTTGCGTACTGCTCTCTCAGACATGTGCATGCGCTGTGCCACTTCTGCCTGCGTCAGGCCCTGCGCGCGAAGGGTCGTCATTTGGCGATAGCGATCATCACGACTGGCTTGGCGTGCCTGATGGGCTTTTTCAATCTGAGGAGGAGTCCGTTGTTGCCAGGTGACGGGGGTAGGCAGGGGGCGAACGATCTTCTCAGGCAAGGGCAAAGGGCTCTCCTCCTGGCGAATTTCTGCACGGCAGTGTCCCAAGACGACTTGAAGCGTTTCGGCCAGGTTGCGAACCAGATGAAAACGATCGACTACCTGTTGTGCTTGAGGAGCGGCGAGGGTCGCTGCTTTGCGAAAGGCCTTCCCGCGGTCACGACTGACCACTTTGACATCGGGATGGTCCTTCAGCCACTTCTCGACGGTGGCACTCTCACGATCAGGAAGGATCTCGATGATCTTTCTGCGCTCAAGGTCGACCAGCAGCGTCCCGTAGCGAAAACGCTTCTTCCAAGCGAAATCATCAATCCCAAGCACGCGAACCGCTCTTGCCACAGGTGTGGGCAACTGCATCAGATGGCGCAAAAGGGTGGTTGGAGTGGTGGCGATACCCGATCGGTCAGCCAGCCGCGTGCCCACCTGGCCACCTGCTGCCAACCCCAGCACTTGCACAAGTGCGATGAGCCTACCGGTCATGCGAGCATAGGACTGCACCAGCCCTGGGAGCCGCTCCGTGAAAATCCGGCGCGGGCAGCCAGGCGTGGTACAGACGAATTTGCGCACCGTGAGCGCCAAGATCACGCTGCGACCGGCACACGGCAGATCGGCGACCGTGCGTCGGTAGTGTCCATGAATGCGAGCCGAGAGCTGATGGCACTCGGGACACGGCATGCTGGGAGTCTTGCATGCGATACCAATGACCAGTTCGTTGGCGCTTGGATCGATGGAGTCAATGATGATTCCAGCGGGAAAATGAAACACTGAGGAAAGCAGTTCTTTCGAGCCCATCAACCTTCCCCTCCTTACCACATCCTATAAAGTCTCTTGCTGACATTCTATCACACTGCTCAGTCCCTTTACAGCAAGCAGGCTCACTTCTTTTGGGGAAGGGCCAGAATAATTATCGCTCAACAGCCTCCACCAAACCGGTCCGAGAGCCCCATATGGCTCTCAGCCTCGTTCGGTGGAGGTCGTTTGCTAGAGATAGCATGGGCATTATCTCGTGTGACAGGCCGCCTGGATATTGCTCGCCTCTACGCCGAAGAGTGACAGAGGATTGTCATCATTCCTCTCGTATACTCATTATGATGGTAACGATACTGCTCACCAACTGGAAAAGGAGAAGAGTATGAAGGTCTTGTTCGTCGCCGGATTCGGGCCGATTGTCTCAGATAGGCAGAAAAGCGCAGCTTTCTATCGAAATAGCCTGGGCCTTGCTTTCCAGGAAGAAGCTGACGGGTACTTGCACACCGAAGAGCTTGTGGGGGTCAAAACATTTGCCCTGTGGCCGCTTTCACAAGCGGCTCAGTCGTGTTTCGGTGTGAACGAATGGCCAACTGATCTGCCAACTCCCACCTCCTGGCTCGAATTTGACGTAGAAGATGTTGCCCAGGCCTCTCGCGAGCTGAAAGCAAGGGGCTACACGCCTTTGATTGAAGCAAAGAAAGAGCCATGGGGCCAAACCGTGACCCGTCTGCTCAGCCCTGAGGGCATTTTGGTCGGCCTGACCTATACGCCAGGGATGCGTGAAAGCGAATCGTAGGTGCTTTCCCAGCAGATGCAGGCGACATGGCCTCTTGATGATTGCTGGTCGCCTGCCGCAACCTTTCCTAGAGCGGTGCTGACAACCCATAGACACCCAGAGAGACAAACGGCTACAAAGGCCGTGAAACAAGGCCAGTTTTCGGGCTTAGAGGCTGCCGCATATCTTCACCAGTTTTGACTCCTGACGCATAAAAGCACATTTCGGCGAGGTTATGGTATTAATGACATTCCTCTTCATGACTACCTCAGGTAATTCGCAAAAAATCACCTCATCGTATCTGCACATTTACACTGACGGGCCTCGTGTTTATTCATAGCGGAGCACCTCGAGCGGGCGAACACGCACCGAACCCCAGGCGATGAGGGTCGCCATGAGCATGGCGAGCAGCGACGAACCACCGATCAGGCTGACGACGATCAACGGTGACACGCTGAAGGTGAGGTTGAAGAACAGCCTTCCAAGCAGGGTGATCGCTCCTGTTGCCAGCAACATGGCCATGAGCGCGGCGACCGCGCCGACGATCCCATTCTCAATCACCACCTCGCTCAAGACGGTGCCACTCGTATAGCCCACTGCTTTCAGGATTCCCAGTTCACGTCTGCGCTCGAGCATCGCCAGCGCAACGGCGTTGGCGATGATGATCACCCCGGCAATCAGCGAGAGTGAGGCAATCGCCACGAGCATCTCCAGGATGCTATTGAGGAGCTGTCCAACGTACGCACCAATATCGGCCAGGTTTTGCACCGTCGCGTTCGGGACGAGCTTCCCCAATGTGTTCAGCGCAGTATTGACCTGCGCGGAGTCGATCTTCATATAGGTGACTGTTGTTACCCCGGTTGTTGCCGGGCTGAGCGTACTCACGGTCTCTGTCGATGCTAACACATTCCCTACATGGTCATTGAAGGAGGAATTGGGATCATAGATACCAACCACCGTCGTTGACTCCATCGTCTTGCCATCTGTGCTGGCAAAGATGATGGTATCGCCCGGTTTCAGGTGCATCTGGAATGGACCCGTGGCGGTCAGCAGACCGCTGACCACCACATTCGTCGTGCCTGCATCGCTCGCATGCAAGTTACGGCCCTGCACAATCGTCAAGGAAGGTGCTGGCTGTGAGAGGTCGTATCCCTCCATACTACTCAGGAACGTGATAGCTCGCTGGCGGCTATCGCCGGTCGGCAAGACTTGCTGTAATGGCTGCCCATCGATGGCTGTCGGCACGATTTGCGCAAATGTATCTGTCCGCGCTTTCGAGAGGCCTGGAACTGTTCCAAGCCTCGCTTGCAAGGCAGTCGTATCTGTTCCAGATGTCATGGTGACAACGTTGTAGGTCAGGTTCTGCGCAAATGCGTTGCGAATCTGCGCTTGTAGGTCTTGCCCAAGCGCCAGCACCAGCCCGATGGTGAAGACTCCGATGAACAGGGCCAGCATGGTCGTCGTCGTACGTGTGCGTTGCCGCCCAATGTTGCGCAGGGCCATCTTCGTGCTGACCTTCCAGGTGCGCGGCACCAGCACGATAACGATGCCCACCAGCGAAGCAGCGAACAGCAGGATTCCAAACACCGGCAGCACCAGGTACAGCAGCACCGATGCAGCCATACCCACCAGGATCAGGGCAAGGTACCTGAGATCAAAGTGTTCCGGCACCGGCAGTTTGCTGACGACGAAGACGACCAGGCCGAAGAAGACGCTCAGCACCAGCAGGAAAGCGAAGGCGCCGTAGACCGCTGCTATGCCCAGCACCACATCATTCTTGAGGATCACGATCGCCAGCGCGCAGAAGAGCACGGAGAGTACGACCAGTAAGGCAATCGTCAGGGCGATACTGCTCGCTCCCCGGCTTTCGGACAGGTCGCGTATGACATTCAAGGGGCGAATGTTGGCCGCCTGCACGATGGGTATCAGGCCAAAGATCAGCGCAGTCACCAGGCCGATTGCGACTCCACCGGCGATCGTCCAGGGATTCAGCTGGAACGGAACGGTTAAGCCGAGATTTTGCATCAGCATGCGCACGATGGAGCTGACACCAGTGGCTGCTGCCGCTCCGATGATGCCGCCAACCATGCCGAGCAGGCCCGCTTCCAGGCCAAACAGCACGTAGAGGTCCACGCGGCGATAGCCTGTTGTCTTGAGCATGGCAATCTCCGTCTTCCGACGCGAAAGCAACACTTGCATGGTATTGACGATGCCAACGCCACCGATCAACAGCGCGAGCAGACCCGCAATCTCTAAGAACTTGCTGATCAGGTCAATTGAGGATTGCTGGGCTTGCAGCGCGCCGGCCACCGTCTGCGTAGAGGCCAGCGGGAAGTGCTGGTTAATAGCCTTGACCACAGCGTCAGTCTGTGCCTGATTTGCCGTTGTTACATAGACGGCACTATAGGATGCAGGCGTACTCGGAGCCGCGGCTTGCTCGTCATGAGCCGAAATGAGCATGAGATTGCCAGATTGGGCGAATACGCCTGAATCAGCGACGACCCCTGCAATCGTGACATGCAGTGTTTGACCTGAACCGGCTTGCGTTTTGATATACACCGTGACGATGTCACCCACCTTGTGGTGAAACGTGGTGCTCAACTGCTGGGTGATGATCACCTGGTTCCTGGTGAGCAGGTTCGAGACGCTGCCATAGCTCGGCGTGACGAATGTGGGCGGCGATACAACCGGGTAGTTGTTTGGGTCGACCGCATTGACGCTGAAGGACTGGGATGACGATGCCACTGGACTCAAAGGGCCGCTTGTACCGGGAGATGCCACCGGACTCAAAGAGCCATTGGCGCTCATGACAGCAGTGTAGTTCGTGATGGCGCCCTCGCTTTTGAGCTGCTCGAAGTAGGACAGGTCGCTCGCTTTGAACGGCACGCTCTGGGCCGTCACCGCGATATCGCCGCCATTCGTATCGCGCGTGCTTGAGGTGAGCGAGTTTTGTAGCATGGAGCCGACCAGTTGCAAGGCGACAATGGCCATCACGCCGACGGCGACACAGAACACGGCCAGCAGTGTGCGCAGCCCACCCCGGAGCAGCGAACGTGAGGTATAGTTGAAGTACATGGAAGCTTTCATGGGCGTCTCCTTTCGTCGCCGTCATTACGTGAAACTGCCGTTGGAGTGCTCGATCTCGGTAATTTTGCCATCGACGATACGAATGGTGCGGTCGGCATGCGAGGCCACCACTGGGTCGTGTGTCGCGATGATGAAGGTTTTCCCTGTCTGTGTGCGTAGTTGGGCGATCAGCTCAAGCACGTTTTCGCCATTGCGCGCATCCAGGTTGCCGGTTGGCTCGTCAGCAATCACAAAAGCGGGATCGGTTGCCAGCGCACGCGCAATCGCAACACGCTGCTGCTCCCCACCGGAGAGCTGGTTCGGTCGGTGATCGAGCCGGTGCGTGAGACCAACCAGGGCCAACAGTTCTTGCGCACGCGCGGATGGCGAGCCTTTGTGCTTTCCGACATACAGGGGAACTTCCACATTTTCTTGGGCGGTCAGCGTGGGAATCAGGTTGAAGGCCTGGAAGACCATACCGATCTCGCTGTTGCGCACCGCCGCCAACTTGCCCTCGCTCATGCGTGTGATATCAACGCCATCGATCAACACCTGCCCGGTCGTGGGATTATCCAGACCGGCGATAATGCCAAGCAATGTACTTTTCCCTGAACCGGATGGCCCAACGATGGAGACGAACTCTCCACTCCTGATCTGAAAACTGATGCCCTTGAGGATCTCGATGCGTTCGCGACCGAGGGGCAGATTCTTGGTGATGTTTAGCACATCCATCACAACTGTGCGCTCAGTACTTTGTGCTTGCCCGGTTTCGGGCGGAACAGTTGTATGCATATGACTTCTCCTCCTTCTTTCTTGGTAAGCTACTCGTTCCGATCCCTATCTCAGCGCGCTGTGCGGCGTCCATACGCACAGACTGCCAGCGGAATGAAGATGACGAGGAGACCTACACACCAGGCCAGCGCCTGCCAGATGGTCGAGGCATCCGGCTGGTTGAGCAAGAGCCCGCGCACGGCGTTGACGATCAGGGAGACCGGCTGGTGCTCGGCGAAGGCACGCAGCCAGCTGGGCATGCTCTGAGTCGGCACGAAGGCGCTACTGGCGAAGGTCAGCGGAAAGAGCCAGATGAAGCCAGCCGATTGTGCTGCCTCCACACTGCTTACCACCAGTCCAACCGTCGCCGAGATCCACGAGAAGGCAAAGCTGGTCAGCAGCAAAAGCCCCGCCGCCGCCACCCAGGAGAGGACATTGCCCTGTGGTTGGAAGCCGACCAGCAGCCCGACCATCCACATGACAAACACGACGAAGGTACTCCGTACCAGGTCAGCGAGGGTGCGACCAGTGAGGACGGCCGATCTTGCCATCGGCAGCGAGCGAAAGCGGTCCACCAGACCTTTTTGCAGGTCGGTGGCCAGGCCGATACCGGTGTTCGTCGAGCCGAAGATGACGGTCTGAGCGAAGATGCCGGCCATCAGGTAGTTGACGTAGCTGGTGCCACTGACCGCGATCGCCCCCCCAAAGACGTAACGGAAGAGGAAGACGAACATGATCGGCTGGATTGTCGCGAAGAGCAGTTCTTCGGGGATGCGCGGGATCTGCACCAGCTGGCGCCTGGCCAGCACGAGCGCGTCGGCGAGCGTCCAATAGATCGAGGGACGGGCCAGCGGCAAGAGGGTATGGGTCGTGTGCAAGGTACTGCTGTTCATCGTGTACTCCTTACCAGAGGTTGGCTGTCTGCGATCTCAGCGGGCAGCTCTGTTTCCGAAGCCTCGCGCCCGGTCAGCGTGAGAAAAACATCATCCAGGGTGGGCTGGCGCAGGGCCAGGTCGTCCAGGGGAATCTGCGCCGCATCGAGATCGCGCACGATGGCAACGAGCTGGTGCGCCCCGTGTCTCACCGGCACAACGAGCTGGCGGCGCTCCGCGTCAACCTGGAGTTCGCCTGAACTGTAGGGACGCAGCGCCTGTGCAGCGGCAGCCAGGTCACCCCCCTGCGCCAGCGTGAGCTCGATGCGCTCGTCACCGACCTGGGCCTTCAGTTCATCGGCGGTGCCGTTGGCAATCACATGCCCATGATCCACGACAGCGATCTGGTCGGCGAGTTGATCGGCTTCCTCCAGGTATTGGGTGGTGAGTAAGGCCGTGGTCCCGGAAGCGGTGAGTGTTCTGATGACCTCCCACATCGCCAGGCGGCCGCGTGGATCCAGCCCGGTGGTCGGCTCATCCAGAAAGAGCACCGGAGGCGCGATGATCAAGCTCGCCGCTAAATCCAGGCGCCGGCGCATGCCTCCCGAGTAGGTCTTGACCGTGCGTGCGCCAGCATCAACCAGGTCAAAGTCTGCCAGGAGTTGATCGGCCCGTTGCCGTGCCACGCTCCCTGACAGATGATAGAGTTGCCCAAACATCACCAGGTTTTCGTACCCGGTGAGGTTCTCATCGACGGCAGCATATTGGCCAGCCAGGCCAATATGCGCACGGAGCGCGTCGGCGTTTTTGACGACATCGAGCCCGGCCACCTCTGCTCGCCCGGAGTCGGGACGCAGGAGCGTCGTCAAGATACGCACGGCGGTGGTCTTGCCAGCGCCATTAGGGCCGAGCAGGGCGAGGACGCTCCCCTGCTCAGCGACCAGATCGAGCCCTGCCAGGGCATGCGTTTTTCCATAATGTTTGTGGAGTCCTTCGGCCAATATGACCGGTCTGTTCGCCATGGGAGATTCCTCCTTTTCCAGGCAGCTACCGATAGCATTTGTTACTGTTTGGTCATACATAGACACAACTAAAAGAGCTGTTTCCTCGTGTCTCACGATCAAGAACGAGGTGACTCTGCACGCTCCAGACCAACCAGGTCCGCACTCATGGTCCAGACCCGCTCTTGCAACGCCTCATCATAAGAATTGGGGACGGATCGCCCCTGCTTGCTGCGGACAAAGTACTGTCCGGTGACGCCTTCCACCTCTGGCGACGTTGCCAGATAGAGCGCGGTCTGCGCTCCTTGCTCCGGGGTCTGGAGGAAGCGTTTGATGATGCCGAGAAAAGGACGTGCGATCGGCGGTGCCACGGCATCAACGATGTTGGTGGCCGTCAAGCCTGGATGCAAGGCATTCGCCGTGACGCCCGTGCCTGTGAGCCTGCGAGCCAGTGCATAGGTGCAGAGCGCCATCGCCAGCTTGGCCTGCCCGTACACGGCAAAGGGCACAAACATCTGCTCACTCTGCAGATCATCCAGGTTCACCGAACGGGTCATGGCATTGGACGCCACATTGACGATCCGTGCTGGGGCACTAGCGCGCATGGTATCCACGAGCAAATTGGTGAGGAGAAAGGCCGAGAGATGATTAATGGCCAGATTCATCTCTATCCCATCAACACTCAGCTGGCGCTGTTGCATATGAGCACCCGCGTTGTTCACTAAGATGTGGAGGCGAGAATAGCGCTGCTGAAATTCCTGGGCGAGTTGGCGGATCGCTTGTTGCGAGGAAAGATCGGCCACCAGGAGATCGAGGGAGGGATTGCCTGTCACCCCCGCAATTTCGGACAGGGTCTCCTCGCCTTTCTGACGGTTCCGAGAGACCATCACGACGGTTGCGCCCTGTCGAGCGAGGCCAGTGGTAATAGCTTTTCCCAGGCCAGCACTTGCGCCTGTGACGAGGAAAACTCCGTTTCTCTGGATCATGCGTGTTCCTTTCTTTGGCTCACGGGTGTTGACATGCTATTTCTCGCGAGTAAGAGTGGTTTCCGTTTCTCCAAAAAGTTCTGACTTCTTCAACTCCCTCTTGGACGCTTCAACTGTGACGGGTAAGCTGATCAATCCACGCAACGCGAACCTGCCACGCCATATGACTACTTCCAAGCAACTCTTTTGTATAGTTTCATTTTGCTTTCTTATCAAAATGAAAATAAAAATAAACAAAAAAAGAGGATGGCGTTCTACACAAATGCTGATGCTTTCTCGAGAAAGGACTACGCATCCTGTCTCTGATTCCAATTTGCCTGGACTTTGGTAAACAATTCGACGAGGATCAATCGTTCCGCTGGTGTGAGTGCAGCGAGTAGATCCTGTGCAAGGTCCCCGAGTTGTCCGGTAAAGACGTCAAGAAGTTGCCTCCCTCGCTCGGTAGGAGTGACAAGAAAGCTCCGTCGATCTTCACGATTAAGGGTACGAGTCGCATATCCATGCTCTTCCAAGCTATCAAGAATACGTGTCAGTTTACTGGGATCTATTCCAGCCATCCCCTCGGCGATTTGCTTCACCATCATAGGCCCGCGCCGGGTAAGGAGAGAGATCACGCTTACCTCGTCAGGAGAGCACAAGGTCTCCTGCTCAAACAGCTTCGATCTTTGGCTTAACGTGTCACTCAGGAAAAGCATAAAGTCAAGGACAGCACGCGTCTGCGATGACTCAAGATCGTTATCCATAAAGACTCCTTCTCTACCAGTTCATCTGCTCCCTCGTGGGATGATCTCGCGAAACACTGGTCGCACACTATTTTCAATAAGATATTATTGTAATATGATAATTTAAATCTGTCAAGAGCACTTTACCTGAACTGCAGGG
>WNFR01007773.1_pt1 | contig 10879 bp, 10 predicted proteins | sample 5400221 | NCBI WGS metagenome assembly WNFR01 (sample SAMN13153357, study PRJNA577476) | soil metagenome | isolation source: 40 cm soil under Madrone tree | place: USA:California | collected 2016-06-14 | reverse complement strand
TGGCCATCGGCGATGGAACGGATGCCATCCGGCTTGGCCGCGCCGACGTGATGTTCTGCGGCGGCACCGAGGCAGCCATCAACAAAGTTGGTATCGCAGGCTTCGGCGCGATGCGCGCGTTGTCGCGCCGCAACGACGATCCGGTCCACGCGTCGCGGCCGTTCGACGCGCGGCGTGACGGGTTCGTGATGGGCGAGGCCGGCGCGGTGCTCGTGCTCGAGGAGCTCGAGCATGCGCGTGCGCGCAGCGCGAAGATCTATGGGGAGATCGCCGGCTACGGCGTATCCGCGGACGCGAGCCACATCACCGAGCCCGACCCGACCGGCGTGAATCCGGCGCGCGCGTTGAAGATGGCGATGGCGGACGCCGGCGTTACTTCCGATCAGATCGACTACGTGAACGCGCACGCGACCTCGACGCCGATCGGCGACTCGAGCGAGACGCGCGTCATCAAGCTTGCGCTCGGCGAGGAGGACGCGCATCGCATCGCGATCTCGGGGACGAAGGGCGCGACCGGCCACTGTCTCGGCGGCGCGGGCGCGGTCGAGGCGCTCTTCACGACGCTTGCAGTGCACGAAGGCGTGCTCCCACCGACGATCAACTACGAGTACGAGGATCCCGAGTGCGACCTGGACTACGTGCCGAACGAGGCACGCAAGGCTGAGGTCGACGTCGCGATCAACAACTCGTTCGGGTTCGGCGGGCACAACGCCTGCGTGGTCATCCGCAAGCACCAATAAGCGCTGCGGTTGGTAGCCGGAAATCCCTCTGTGTGTTAGCCCGGCGCGCGCAGACGGACGCGCGGGAGACCCGCGCGTCCTGAAGGCGGCGCCGACAAGTGGCGCCCTAGCAGCGGGCATAACGCATGCGTCGTCATCCGCAAGCACCAGTAGCTTCCTTGTGATTGGACGAGCTCGTGGTGGTGCGCCGCTCGCGGCGCGCGAGGCGCTGGACCATCGACCTGCCGTGGGGTGAGCCCGCGCGGCTCACTGTCCCCGCGTGGATGTCCGACGCCGAGATCGACCGCGTCCTGCACGAGCACCGCGACTGGCTGAAGGCCGAGCGCGCGCGGCAACGGCCTCGCCTCGGGCTCGACCCGCGCAGCGTCTCGGAGCTCGAAGGACGGCGCGCGGCGCGCGAGCTCGCGGCGATGCTCGTCGAAGATGAGGCCGCTGCACTCGGCGTCGAGGTGAGCCGCATCCAGATCCGCGATCAGCGCACGCGCTGGGGCTCCTGCTCGCCGTCCGGAACGTTGTCGTTCAACTGGCGGCTCGTGCTCGCGCCGTTCGAGGTGCTCGACTACGTCGTCGTGCACGAGGTGTGCCATCTTCGCGAGGCGAATCACTCACGCCGGTTCTGGTCGCTCGTCGAGACCAGGAGGCCGGCGTGGCGGGAGCACAAGCGCTGGCTCGACGAGCACGGCCCCGAGCTGCTCGCCTTTCGCCCGGCCGCGTAGTGTTCCGGCGTGGACCGGTGGGCGACCTTCGACTGCTACGGCACCCTGATCGACTGGAACGGCGGGATCGGGCGCGAGCTCGAGCGGCTCTACGGCGCCGACCGCGCGTCCGCGCTCCTGCACCGTTACCACGAGGTCGAGCCGCAGGTGCAGCACGAGGAGCCGACTCGGAGCTATCGCGACGTCATGGCGATCACGCTCGCGCGGCTCGCGGACGTCCCTGCCGGCGAGGAGGACGCGCTCGGCCGGTCGCTGCCGTCATGGGAGCCGTTTCCGGAGATACGCGCCTCCCTGGAGGAAGCCCGGGCGCGCGGCTGGAAGCTCGCGATCCTCTCCAACACCGACCGCGACTTCATCGACGCGTCCATGGAGCGGATCGGCGTGCCGTTCGAATTCGCCATCGTCGCCTCGGAGATCGGCTCGTACAAGCCGGGGCATCGGCATTGGGAGGAGTTCGCCGCCCGCACGGGAGCCGGCCGCGACGGCCATGTGCACGTCGGCGCGAGCCTCTTCCACGACGTCGCGCCGGCCCGGGAGCTCGGACTGCCCACCGTCTGGATCAACCGTCTCGGCGAGGAGCCCAAGCCGCAGCCGGACGTCGAGCTGCGCTCGCTCAGCGGCCTCGCCGACGCGCTCGACTCTCTGGCGTGAACGTCCGGCCGATCACGAAGGGGGACGCCCCTGCGGTCGCGGCCCTTGCCGATGCGGACGAGATCGCGCTCCGCGGGCACTCGTCGCACATCGGCCCGCACGACGTCCTCGACTGGTGGTCGCGCAGCGACCTCGAGCGCAACACGTGGCTGTTCGAGGACGGCGGCGCGGCGGTCGCCGCAGGCTGGTTCTCTCCCTGGGGCGATAAGGCGACGTTCGCCGGCGTTGTCGCCCAGGAATGGAAGGGGCGCGGCATCGGCGCCGACATCGTCGAGCGAGCGGAGACGCGCGGCCGCGAGAGCGGCCTCGCGCGCATGCACACGTGGGTGTTGCCGGAGGATGCGGCTGCGATGGCGCTCTTCGCGGGTCGCGGCTATCGCGAAGTGCGGCGCTTCTACGACATGGCGATCGCGCTCGACGCCACGCCGCCGGAGCCGGTCGTCCCGGCCGGGCTTCTGCTCGACGACTTCCGCGTCGAGGACTCGCGCGCGTTCCAGGAGGCGCTGCATGAGGCGTTCCAGGATCACTGGGAGTGGCACGGCGTCCCGTACGACGAGTGGTGGGAGATGCGGGAGGGCGACGACCATTCGCTCTGGTACGTCGTGCGCGACGGGGACGAGATCGCCGCCGCGGTTCGCAACGAGACGGGCCGCCTCGGCGGCGGCTACGTTGCGATCATCGGTGTGCGTCGCCCGTGGCGCGGTCAGGGGATCGCGAAGGCGCTCCTCTACCGCTCCTTCGGCGAGTTCTGGAAACGGGGCATCAGTCGTGTGACGCTCGGCGTCGACGCCGAGAGCCCGACAGGGGCAACGAAGCTGTACGAGAGCGTCGGCATGCACGTCGAGAGCGAGAACGCGGTGTACGAGAAGTGAGCATCCTCCGCGCGAAGTGCCCAACCTGCCGCGCGCACACGGCGGTCGCGGTCGGCGCCGGTTACGAGTGCCACTCCTGCGGGCGCACGTTCTCCGCCGGTCTCGTGCGCGTTCCGCGCGCATGGGGCGACGGCGGCGAGGAGATGGTGGAGGCGGCGGGCCTCCTGCTCGACTACCCCGAGGCGTCGGTGGTCGAGGAGGACTCGCTCGTCGCGCAGACGCTCGCGGTCGCCTCGGATCTTCCGGACCGGCCGCTCGTCCTCGGCGGCTGCTGCTGCTCGCACGTGGGCGCGGTCGAAGGTCTCGCCGCCCGGCACGAACGCCTGGGCGTGATCTGGCTCGATGCCCACGGCGACCTGAACACGCCGCAGAGCTCACCGTCGGGCAACCAGTGGGGCATGCCGCTGCGGATGCTCCTCGACGGCGGCGCGGTGGAGCGTGCGGACGTCGCGCTCGTCGGCACTCGCAACCTCGATCCGCCCGAGACGGACTTCATCGCAGCGACCGGCATCGACGACGACGTCGAGCGCGTGCTCGCGCAGGTGTCGGCCGTGTACGTCGCGCTCGACTGCGACGTCCTCGCCCCGGACGAGCTGACGGTGTTCATGCCCGAGCCCGGCGGTCCCACGCTGGTGGAGGTCGAGCGCGTGCTCGGCGGCATCCGCGAGGGCCCCGCCGCCGTTGCGGGCCTCGGGCTCACCGGGCTCGCTCCCGATCCGGCCAATATCGAGCCGCTCGAGCGGCTGTGCGCCGCCCTCGGGCTCTAGCCGCGCAACCCCACGGAGCCAGGCCCGGTCTAAGCTTGCGACCGTGGCCAAGATCGACGTCTCGATCGAGACCGAAAACAAGCCGGCTCCGCCGCCCAAGCACCCGAACACCTGCCCGAGCTGCCACTCCCACTACCGGGACGACGAGCTCGAGCGGGCACAGTGGGTGTGCGCGCAGTGCGGCCATCACTTCCCCATGCGCGCCCGCGCGCGCATCACCTCGCTCGTGGACGAAGGGACGTTCTACGAGGAGGCGGCCGACCTGCACTCGGAGGACCCGCTCGGCTTCTTCGACCTGCGTCCGTACACCGAGCGGCTCGCTGAGGCGGAGATGTCCACGGGGCTCGCCGAGGCAATGGTGATCGGGCAGGGCGCCATCGAGGAACGCGGCTGCGAGCTCGCGGTCATGGACTTCGCGTTCATGGGTGGGTCGATGGGCAGCGTCGTCGGCGAGAAGTTCTCGCGCGCGTGCGACTCCGCGACCGAGCGCGGCGTGCCGCTCGTCGCGGTGACAAGCTCCGGCGGCGCGCGTATGCAGGAGGGGATCCTCTCGCTCATGCAGCTCCCCAAGACGGTGTGCGCCGTCGAGGATCTGCACGACGCGGGCCAGGCGATGATCGTCGTCATGGCGCACCCGACGACGGCCGGCGTGCTCGCGAGCTTCGCCAGCCTCGGGGACGTGCTTCTCGCCGAGCCGGGCGCACTCATTGCGTTCACCGGCCCGCGCGTTGTCGAGCAGACCACGCGCGAGAAGCTTCCCGACGACTTCGGCCTCGCCGAGCAGAACCTCCGCTTCGGTCACCTCGACGCGATCCTCGAGCGGCGCCAGATCCGGCCCACGCTCGGCCGCCTCCTGAGATTGTTCGGCTGATGGCGCAGAGCGAGCACGAGCTCCGCCTGCGCGACCGGCTGAACCGGCTGCGCAACGTGCCGCTTCTCGGCGGCGCAAAGCTCTCCGGCGAGCTCGAGCGCCTGCAGCGCCAGCTCGACCGGATCGCGCAGGAGCCGACCGGCGACGACATCTGGCGCTCGGTCGAGCTCGCGCGACATCCCGAGCGTCCCTACACCCTCGACTACGTCGAGGCGCTCCTCGACGACTGGTTCGAGCTGCACGGCGACCGCGGTCGCGGCGACGACGGCGCAATGGTGGCCGGGCTCGGCAGGCTCGACGGCCGCACGATCGTTCTCATCGGCCAGCAGAAGGGTCGCGACATCCAGGAGCGCACACGCCGGCAGTTCGGCATGCCGTATCCGGAGGGCTACAACAAGGCCATCCGCGTGTTCGAGATCGCGGACCGCCACGGGTTCCCGATCGTCTCGCTCGTCGACACCCCCGGCGCGTATCCGGGCGTCGCGGCCGAGCAGCACGGCCAGGGCGGCGCGATCGCGTCCTCGCAGGCGGCCATGGCGCGGCTCTCGGTCCCCACGGTCGCGTGCGTCATCGGCGAGGGCGGCTCCGGCGGTGCGATAGCGATCGCGCTCGCCGACCGCGTCCTCATGCAGGAGAACGCGATCTACTCGGTCATTTCGCCGGAGGGCTGCGCCGCCATCCTGTGGCGCGACGCGGGTCAGGCGAAGAAGGCCGCCGCCGCCTTCAAGCCCGACGCCGTCCACTGCCTCGAGCTCGGGGTCGTCGACGGGATCGTCCCCGAGCCGAAGGGCGGCGCCCAGTCCGATCATCAGGAGGCCGCCCGGCTCCTGGGGGAGTCCCTTCGGGAGGCGCTGGACGACCTGGTCGACGTTCCCGGCGACGAGCTCAAGCGCCGCCGGCGCGCCAAGTTTCGGTCGCTTGGAGTGTTCGCCTAATCAGTTTTGAGTAGGTTCGTTCCACTCCTATCCACAGCGTCCACAGGCTTATCCCCGACGACTGGCCATGTTTACAAGTGGTAAACACCGAGTCGCAGGGCAACCCACGACGCGCTAGAACACGGCCGTGAGCCTCGACGAGTACCGCCGCAAGCGCGATCCCAAGAAGACCTCGGAGCCTTTCTCGAGCCGTGGATCGCCCAAGCGGGCGCCGACGTTCGTTGTGCAACGGCACGACGCGCGCCGTCTGCACTACGACTTCCGCCTCGAGCGCAACGGCGTGCTCGCGTCGTGGGCGGTGCCGAAGGGCGTGCCGCTCGAGCCGGGCGTGCGCGCGCTCGCCGTCCACGTCGAGGATCACCCGCTCGACTACGGCGGCTTCGAGGGCGAAATCCCGAAGGGGCAGTACGGGGCGGGTACGGTCGAGATCTGGGACTCGGGCACGTACGACCTCGTCGAGGAGAAGCCGGACGGCGGGCTGACCGTTCGCCTGCACGGCAAGCGGCTCGACGGCACGTGGACGCTCATCCCGGCGCACCTCGACGGGAAGGAGCAGAACTGGCTCATCGTCCGCAAGAAGGACGAGACCGTCGGTGTGCTGCGCAACGACTACAAGCCGATGCTCGCGACGCTGACGGACACGCTGCCGACTGGGCCTGAGTGGCTGTTCGAGGTGAAGTGGGACGGCTACCGAGCGCTCGGCTACCTCCGCGCCGGCAACGCGAAGCTCGTCAGCCGCAACGGCAACGACCTGACGCCGCGGTTCGCTGAGATCGGGAGGGCGCTCGCGCAAGCAGCGAAGTCTCCGGACTGCGTCGTCGACGGCGAGGTGGTCGCCCTCGATGAGCACGGCCGTCCGAGCTTCTCGGCGATGCAGCAGGGCAAGCCGGGGACGCCGATCGTGTACGAGGTGTTCGACGTCCTCGAGATCGACGGCGAGCCGGTCCTCGACCGGCCGCTCACCGAGCGCCACAAGCTGCTCGAGGGGCTGCTCGACAAGCGCGTGAAGAGCGTGCAGGTCTCGGGCGACTTCGACGACGGTGAGGCGCTCTTCACCGCGGCGAAAGAACAGCACCTCGAAGGCGTGATGGCGAAAAGGGCGTCGTCGCGCTACGCGGAAGGGAGGCGCACGCGCGACTGGCTGAAGATCAAGACGCACGGCGAGCAGGAGTTCGTCATCGTCGGCTACACGAAGGGCGAAGGCCGCCGTGCGCGGACCTTCGGCTCGCTCGTCCTCGCCGTCAACGAGGGCGGCACCTTGCGCTGGGTGGGCAACGCCGGCACGGGCTTCACCGAGAAGACGATCGACGAGCTGCTCGACGCGCTCGAGCCGCTGCGCGTCGCCAAGTCGCCGCTCGCAGTCGTGCCAAAGATGCCGAAGGTTCGCCAGTCGGACATCGTCTGGGTCCAACCGAAGCTCGTCGCGGAGGTGAAGTTCGCCGAGTGGACGCACGACGGTCACCTCCGTGCACCCGTGTACCTCGGCCTCCGGGACGACAAGGCGGCGCGCGAGGTGCGTGCCGAGAAGCCGGAGCCGTCGTCGCGCGTGAAGTTCTCCAACCTCGACAAGGTCTTCTGGCCGGACGAGGGGATCACGAAGGGTGACCTGATCGAGTACTACCGCGCGGTCGCGTCGGCGATCGTCCCGCACCTGCGCGACCGGCCGTTCACGATGCGCCGCTATCCGGACGGCGCATTCGGCAAGGCGTTCTTCCAGAAGAACGCGCCGTCACACATGCCCGAGTGGATTCCCCGGTTCCACACCGACCAGTTCGACGCGCCCGTGGTGAACAACGACGATGCGCTGCTCTGGATGGTGAACATGGGCTGCATCGACATGAATACGTGGTACTCGCGCATCGACAAGCCGGATCGCCCGGACTTCGTGCTCTTCGACCTCGATCCGTCACCCGACGTCGGCTTCACGCAGACGGTGCAGGTCGCGCTCCTCGTGAAGGCTGCGCTCGACCCGCTCGGCCTCGCCTCGTTCCCGAAGACGTCGAGCGCGGACGGAATGCACGTCCTCGTCCCGATCGAGCGGCGTTACACGTACGACGACACGCGCGAGTTCTCCGAGATCGTTGCGGGCGCGATCGCGCGGACACATCGCGGGCTGGCGACCACGGAGTGGACGAAGTCGAAGCGTCGTGGCGTCCTCATAGACTCGAACCAGAACGGCGAAGGAAAGACGATCGCGTCCGCGTATTCGGTGCGGCCGCGCGCAGGAGCGCCGGTCTCCACGCCTCTCCGCTGGGACGAGGTCAAGGATGGCCTCGACCCTTCGGCCTTCACCATGGACGTCGTGCTCGAACGCGTGCGCGAGCAGGGCGACCTCTTCGCCGGGGTGCTGACGACGAAGCAGCGGCTGAAGACGCCGTGAGCCTTCAGGTCTCGGTCATCGGCAGCGGTGCCGAGCACGAAGAGCGCGCGGCGGAGGTGGGTCGGCTCCTGGCCCAGCGAGGCGCGACCGTCGTCACCGGCGGCCTCGGCGAGGTGATGGCGGCGGCGGCGCGCGGGGCGAAGAGCGCGGGCGGCACGACCATCGGCATCGTTCCCGGTGAGACGCGCGATCGCGCGAATGCGTGGGTCGACCATGTCGTCGTCACCGGCATCGGGCATGCGCGCAACCTCGCCGTCGTTGCCTCGGGCGACGCGGTGATCGCCGTCGGCGGCAAGTACGGGACGCTCGCGGAGATCGGCTTCGCGCTCACGCTGGGCCGCCCGGTCGTCGTGCTCGAGCCCGGCTGGGACGTGGACGGCGTTCGCCAGGCGGCGACGCCGGCGGAGGCGGTCGACCTAGCGCTCGAGCTCGCGCAGACGGCCGGCTAGAAACTCGCGCTCTACCTCGCTCGGCGCGAGCTCGATCGCGCGTGTGTACGCGTCTTCCGCCTGGCGGCCGAGACGTCGGAGGAGATCGGCACGCGCCGAGTGGAAGAGGTAGTAGCCGTCGAGACCCTCGATGCGGTCGAGCACGTCGAGACCGGCCTCGGCGCCGTCCGCCATCGCGACGGCGATCGCCCGGTTGAGCTCGACGACGGGCGACGGCTCCAGCTCCGAGAGCAGCCCGTACAGGCCGGCGACGCGCGGCCAGTCCGAGACGTCGTCGCTGTGCGCGGCGGCGATCCCCGCCTGAAGCAGGTACGGGCCGCGAGACCGAAGCGCCAGGGCACGCTCGAGGGCGCGGTGGCCTGCAACGATTTCCCCGCGATCCCATAGCGACCGGTCCTGCTCGTCGAGCAGCACGAGCAATCCGTCGCGGACGCGCGCGTCGCGCCGCGCGTCCTGGAAGAGGAGGAGCGCGTGGAGCCCGTGCACCTCCGACTCGTCGGGCATCAGTAGCGCGAGCATCGCGGCGAGCCGAATCGCCTCGTTGCAGAGATCGCGCCGGACCGGCGGGCCGTAGCCGGCGTTGAAAATGAGGTAGACGACTCGGAGCACCGCGACGAGCCGGTCGGGTAGGACGTCGTCTGGCGGGACGCGGAACGGGATGCCCGCATCGCGGATCTTGCGCTTCGCGCGCACGAGCCGCTGCGCCATGGTCGCCTCCGGCACGAGGAACGCCCGAGCGATCTCGCCTGTCTCCAGGCCGCCGAGCGACCGGAGCGTCAGGGCGATCCGCGCCTCGATCCCGAGTGCGGGATGGCAGCACGCGAACACGAGGCTCAGACGTTCGTCGGGAATGGCGGTGTCCTCCATCGGCTCGGCCTCGGGCTCGACGAGCAGCTCGGTCTTGCGCCGGAGCGTCCGATCGCGGCGGATCCGGTCGATCGCCCGGTTTCGAGCGGTGGTTACGAGCCACCCCGCCGGGTTCGCCGGCCTCCCGTCCCGTGGCCAGCGCTCGAGCGCGATGGCGACGGCGTCCTGGAGAGCGTCCTCGGCGAGGTCGAAGTCGCCGAGGACGCCGATCAGGGTGGCGAGGACGCGGCCGTGCTCCTCGCGAAAGAGCTGCTCGAGCGGCGCTCGTTCGGCCGTGTCGTCGAGGTCGACACGGCCTCTGCTGGTCGGCATCGCAAGCGAAGCCTAAGCGCCGACCTCTGCTTGGCGCATGACGACAGGCCTGACCTCGATACCGCCGTAGCGTGCCGACGGAATCTTGGCGGCCCAATCGAGCGCCTCGTCGAGCGAGCCGACGTCGATGAGGTAGTAGCCGCCGAGGACTTCCTTCGTCTCGGCGAAAGGCCCGTCGGTGACGACGTGCTCGCCGTCGCGGACGCGGACGACCGTCGCCGTGCTCGTCGGCTGGAGCTGGTCGGCGCCCACGAGCGCCCCGCTCTGCTGGAGGTCGGACGTGTACTGCCCGTACTCGCCGTAGACGGCGTTGCGCTCGGCCTCGGGCATGTCGGCCCAAACCCGCTCGTCGTCGTAGATGAGGAGCATGTACTGCATGTGGATCCTCCTTCGAGGTGGATGTCGACAGTACGACGAACGGGCTAGGCGGAATTCGACATCCGCCGAAGCAGAGTAAGGGCGCCTTTCTTGTCCAGGTACTCGTTCAGGTTGCCGCATTTGGGGCTCTGGACGCAGGACGGGCAGCCGTGCTCGCACGCGCAGCCGGCGAGGAGCCTCTCGGTGTCTGACACCCAGCCCTCGAACTCCTCGAATCCGCGCTCGGTGATCCCGACCCCGCCGGGGTGGCCGTCGTACACGAACACCGTCGGTGAGCCGGTGAAGTCGTGGTAGTTCGTGGACAGCCCGCCGATGTCCCAGCGGTCGCACATCGCCCACAGCGGGAGGATGGCGATCATTGCGTGCTCGGCCGCGTGCAAGGTGGAGAGCAGCGTCGGCATCTGCTCCAGTCCCTCGAGCTGCGCCCCGGTCGGCACATACCAGATCGCCTCGGTGTCGAACGTCGTCGCCGGCAGGTCGAGCTGGACGGTGGCGATCGTCGCCTGGTCGCGGATCCCCTTCCGCTGGTACGCGACCACCTGCTCGGTGACGGCGACGCGGCCGAAGGTGAGCTCCAGGCCGAGCCGGCGCTCGGTGCGGAGCGAGTCCTCCACGTCGGTCGACGTCTCCTTCTTCACCTGCGTGTACCAGTCGCCGCTGAACGGCGTGACGACCGCGGTGCGGCCGGCGACGTCGAGCTCGTGCACGAGCCACTGCTCGCCGAGGTGGAGGTAGACCGCGCCTTCGTGGATCGTCGAGTACGCGCGGGCATGCTCGACGATGCCGAGGATCGTTCCGGTGGTCTCGTCGACGACCGAGAACGCGTCCGCGGTCGAGGAGCGGAGCGGCGTGTGCGCCGCCGGGTACCCTTTGCCCGCGTAGACCCAGCCGCGCGGGGTGCTGCGCAGATCGGGGACGTGCGGTGCGCGCTCGAGGGCGGC
>WNFR01017018.1_pt1 | contig 10882 bp, 7 predicted proteins | sample 5400221 | NCBI WGS metagenome assembly WNFR01 (sample SAMN13153357, study PRJNA577476) | soil metagenome | isolation source: 40 cm soil under Madrone tree | place: USA:California | collected 2016-06-14 | reverse complement strand
ATATTCGATCGAGATTTCGGTCTTCACCCGGCGAGCTCCTTTCCGATGAAAATGGTACGGAAGTCGAGAGAGCGGGTCAAGGTGCGAGCCGCACTGGCATTTTAGCAGAAGCAGGCGCTTGGCACGAAGCGCCTCTAGACCTTGCGCGGCTTACCGATTGCGAGTGGAAGCCGGCGCTTCGCCGCCTGCTTCTTCAGCCGCAACCGGTCCACCGCCGCCGAAGTAATAGGAAAAGACAACAAACAATTGCATCACCGGCGATTTATGGTTCACGCCGAACAACGGCGAGATATCGAAACGCGTATTTCGACTTGGTCGCCAGGCCGCAGTCGGTCCGATGACAAAACTGTTGTAGGGTTTGCCGCGAATTCCCTTGTCCGTAAAGCTGCGAAACAGAAATTCCATTCCGCCTTTCAGTTCTTCGTGGCTAAGCCAAAACGGCATCACCAGACTTTGGGCAAAACCCCACTCCCGACCGCGGTCGCCGCTCGTTTCCTGTTCGAAGAAAAGATTGAAGGCCCATTCGACGCGATCGTAGAAATCTTCCGAGAGCAACAGGCGCAGCTCGTAAGCGTCGGGAATGTCCATCGAAGTGTCGAAACCGCCCGGACCAAATTTGTGAGCTGGAGTCGGCGGACCTTCATCGTGAAGAATTCTACCGCCACCAACTTTGTATTCGGCAAAGATGGTCGGATTTAAAGGAATCTTGCCCCAATTTGCGAAGGCGTATCGCGCTTCGACACTGAAACTGCGGACCTGTGTTTCATCCCCGTAATGTTCGACATCGGTCTCGGTTGCGATGTTGATCCGGTAAGGCAAACCGAGCTCGACCTCTTGAGTGAAGTCATGATCGGGTCTGCGAAAATGCACCACGGCGTCTTCGTAAATCAAACTGGCGTAAACCGCGCCGGGCGGCAGCACATAAGCGTTCGTGAGCGGCGAGAAACGCGATTGGGAAAAACTGGTTGGCGCACCGTAAGCGCTCGGTAACGGTTCGCTGGTCACGACGATATGCTCGGCCGCGGCAGTTTGGGCGTGACTCGAATGATTGATCGCCAGAAAAGCCAGGTAAGCAGAAGCGAGTAACGGAACCACCAATCGCGAGGTGCGGAAAGAGACACGTTGACATTTGCGGGATGCAATTGTTACCCGCGGTAACGCGAAGAAGTCAGGCGAGCAGTCCGGGAAAAATTCGGTGCGTTGCATTTTTGCGAGATATTACCTAACAGCCTGATGGCAAGGTCAAGTTCATTGGCGGCGTTTCCTTTATATATATAGAGAGAGATAGAGGGCGTCGCGGGCATCGCGTTGATTTGACTGGGCGTGAATGTTAGCGTCCGCGCGCCGCGATGAGCCAAAATTACAAAGACACGCTCAATTTGCCGCGCACCGATTTTCCGATGAAGGCGAATCTGGCCTCGCGTGAACCGGAGCTGCTCAAGATGTGGGATGAAACGCGGCTCTACCGGCAAATCCAGCGATCGCGCAAAGACCGGGAGCTGTTTGTGCTTCACGACGGCCCGCCTTTCGCCAACGGCGACGTGCACATGGGCACCGCGCTCAACAAGATCCTGAAAGATTTCGTTGTGAAATCGCAAACCATGCTGGGCAAACGCGCACCTTACGTTCCGGGCTGGGACTGCCACGGACTGCCGATCGAGTACAAAGTGGTGAAGGAGTCGCGCGATTTGTCACCATTGGAAGTTCGCAAACGCTGCGATGCGTTTGCGCGCAAGTATGTCGATCTTCAGCGCGAGCAGTTCAAACGGCTCGGCGTGCTTGGCGATTGGGAGCATCCGTATCTGACGCTCGATCCAAAATACGAAGCGGAAATCCTGCGCGCATTCGCAGTCTTCGTCGAAAAAGGATTGGTTTACCAATCAAAGAAGCCGGTTTTTTGGAGCACCGGCGCGCAGACCGCACTCGCCGAAGCCGAAGTGGAATATCAGGAACGCGACGACACGGCCGTTTACGTAAAATTTCCAATCGCGAGCGGCAAGTGGAAAGACAAAGCGAGCATTGCAATCTGGACCACAACTCCCTGGACTTTACCGGCCAATCTCGCGGTCGCGGTTGACCCGAAAGAATTATATGTCGTCCACGAATTTTCGCGGAACGGAACGTCGGAAACTTTGTTACTCGCCGACAAACTGGTTCCGCAATTTTGCGCGAACACGAAGTTCGAGCCCACAGGAGAACCGCTTGAATCTTTTCCTGGCGCCAAGATCGACAGGATCAAAGCGCGCCATCCGTTTCTCGATCGCGAAGCCATTGTGTTGACCGCCGACTTCGTGACAATGGACACAGGCACGGGCGCGGTGCACATCGCGCCCGGTCACGGCGAAGACGATTATTGGCTAGGCAAACAAAACGATTTGCCAATCCTATCTCCAGTCGACGATCACGGCCGTTTCACCGATGAATCGGGATTGCCAAATCTAACCGGCAAATATGTCTTCGACGCGAATGCTGACGTCGTGAATTTATTGCGAGAACGCGGCAATTTGTTAGGCGCTCAAAACTTTCATCACTCATATCCTTACTGCTGGCGTTCGAAAACGCCGATCATTTTTCGCAACGTCGAACAATTCTTCATTCGCATCGACGACCTGCGGGGCCAAGCTCTCAAAGCAATTCATAACGAAGTGAAATGGATTCCGGCCTGGGGTGAGAACCGGATTGCCGGAACGGTCGAATCGCGTCCCGATTGGGTGATCTCGCGTCAGCGCAGCTGGGGGGTGCCGTTACCGGTCTTTTACTCGGCTGAGGGCAAACCGATTCTTGATGCGAAAATAATTCGCAAGCTTGCCGATCTCGTTTCGGAGCGTGGCTCGAACATCTGGTTCGAATTGAACGATGTTGATCTTGCAAAGCAACTGGGACTTCCCGCTGGAACAACTAAACGCAACGACACGATCGACGTTTGGATCGACAGCGGGGTCTCGCATCGCGCGGTTTGCGCGTTGCATCCTGAGTTGCGCGACCCGGCCGACATGTATTTGGAAGCGACCGATCAACATCGCGGTTGGTTTCAATCTTCGCTCATGACCAGCATCGCGCTGAACGATCGCGCGCCTTACAAAACGTGCGTTACTCACGGGTTCGTTGTCGATCTTGACGGCAAAAAAATTTCCAAATCCGGCACGTATGACAAACCTATGGACGTCGGTCACTTCGTCGGGCGTCACGGCGCGGACCTGGTTCGATTGTGGGCGTGCAGCATCGATTACACCGATGACGTTCCGTTTTCGGAAGAGATGTTTACGCGCCTCGGCGACACTTACCGGCGGATTCGGAACACGCTTCGGATTTTGTTAGGCAATCTCTTCGACTTCACTCCTCACCCTGCCCTCTCCCCTTCGAGCAGAGAGGATAAAGGGGAGGGGTCATTCGCAGGCGCAACTTTAGTTGATTGCTGGGCTTTGGAACGGCTTGATCAAGTGGTCCGTGACTGTCGATCCGCTTATGAAGCGTTCGAGTTTCATAAGGTCTATCACGCGCTCAATCAGTTTTGTGCAGTCGATCTGAGCAGTCTGTATATCGATATCACCAAGGACCGGATGTACTGCGACGCGTCGGATTCCTCTCGTCGTCGCGCCACCCAGACGGCGATGCATGAAATTTTCAGCGCGCTTTGCCAGTTGCTTGCCCCGGTGATCGCATTTACGGCCGAGGAAGCGTGGCGTCACTCGAGCGCCGGCTCGTCGGTTCACTTGGAAGAATTTCCGAAAACTCAGAACCGCGGCGATAAAGCAAGCATGCAGGTGGCGGATCTTTTGAGATTGCGCGGGGTGATCGGTCAAGCGATCGAAAAAGCGCGTCAGGAAAAGCTGATTGGCAATGCGCTCGAGGCGGCGGTTGTTCTGCGTTCGGACTCGAATGTGACAAGCGAACTCAGCAAAGAGGAGCTGGAAGAATTTTTTATTTTGAGTGATCTCAAGATCGAGCAGGCGAAAGAGGCGAGCGCAACCGTGGCGAAAACGCCTTACCAAAAATGCGCGCGGTGCTGGCGGCATCGGCCGGCGGTCGGCAAGAGCAAAGCGCATCCGGATTTGTGCGACCGCTGCGAAACCGTGGTTAGTGTGCTGGAAAAGCAGCGTGACGATTAGTACCCTCACCTCGCGCTTCACGTCCGCCTCTCCCTCAGGGAGAGGATTGAGGTGAGGGTGCTCGGCTGACTACGACATGAAATACATCTTCTTCATTTCGCTGCCGCTCTATGTGCTGGACCGGATCACAAAATATTGGGTCTTGCACTCGATCGATCCGGATCAGCCGATGGTCGTGGTCCCGGGCTTTTTCCATTTGGTGAACGTCACCAATACCGGCGCGGCGTTCGGCTCGTTCAAGAACAACAACGCCTTTTTCATCGCGATTTCATGCCTGGCCTTATTGTTCGCGCTGATACTTCTCCTGGGGCGACACGGGCATGGAGCATCGGACCGTCCAAAGTCGCTTTGGTGGACACGAAATTTCTGGCGCGATCTGGCGCTGGCGCTGTTACTTGCCGGCGTGCTCGGAAATCTGACTGACCGCTTGCTTTACGGTCACGTGATCGATTTCTTGCTCTTTGATCTGCATGTGCCGTTCGCCCATCCGTGGCCGGCGTTCAATGTGGCCGATTCCTCTATCTGCATCGCCGTCGTTTTCTTCATCATTCATTCTTTTCGACAGGAAAAGAAAGCACCGGTACCTGCATAATTGTAACGGCGCTCTCTGAGCGCCGACCGTCGTTACATTATCATATGCGACGGTCAAAGACCGCCGCTACAATAAGTGCGTGAAAATGTCGCCGATGGAGAAAACTGCGCGCGACATCGCGCAGCGCTTGCGCGCGGCCGACCACATCGCTTATTTCGCGGGCGGATGCGTGCGCGACATGGTCCGCGGTTTGGCGGCAAAAGATTTCGACGTTGCGACCGATGCGACGCCTGACATTGTGCAGAAGATTTTTTCGCACACCTACGCTGTCGGCGCGCACTTCGGCGTCGTCGTTGTCGTCGAGAATGGATTTAATTTTGAAGTTGCGACATTTCGGTCGGACGGCGCGTATCTGGACCACCGTCATCCCGTCGATGTTCGATTTTCGTCGCCGGAAGAAGATGCGAAGCGGCGCGATTTTACCATCAACGGAATGTTCTTCGATCCGCAGAACAACGAAGTGATCGATTTCGTCGGTGGCCGCGCTGACTTGGAAGCAAAACTTGTTCGAGCAATCGGCGATCCCGCCGCGCGTTTTGCAGAAGATCGGCTGCGCATGTTACGCGCAGTTCGTTTCGCGACCGTGCTCGATTACAAGATCGACAATCGAACATGGGACGCGCTCGTTGCGAATGCGGCATCGATCAATGAGATCAGCGCTGAGCGAATTCGCGAAGAGCTGGTCCGAATTTTCCTATCTGCCAACCGCGTGCGCGGCTGGGACTTGCTCGACGAAAGTGGATTGCTGCGCACGATTCTACCCGAACTGGACGCGATGAAAGGTTGTTTGCAGCCGGAGCAATTTCATCCCGAGGGCGATGTTTTTCAGCACACGCGACTGATGCTGGAATTGTTGCCGGAAGAAGTTTCGGCGCCTCTCGTGTTCGCCGTTTTACTTCACGACGTCGCGAAGCCGGTAACGGCGCATGTCGATGAAACCGGCAGGATCCGTTTCAACGAGCACGACCGCATTGGCGCGGCGATGACGGAATCGATCATGGAACGGTTGCGATTTTCGCGCGCGGAGATCGACGCCGCGGTCGAGATGGTGCGACAACACATGGTGTTTAAAGACGTGCTGAGGATGCGGGTGGCAAAACTAAAGCGATTCATGGCGCGACCGACGTTTGAAGAGGAGCTCGAGCTGCATCGAGTCGACTGTGCAAGCAGCCATCAGATAATGGACAATTACGAGTTCCTCTTGCGCAAACGCGAGGAGTTCGCAAACGAACCGATCATCCCGCCGCCACTCGTCCGAGGCGACGATTTGATCGCACTCGGAATGAAGCCCGGTCCGAAGTTCGGGGAGATCCTTGAAGCGGTCGAAACGCTACAACTTGAAGGCGTGTTGAAAGATCGGGAAGAAGCCCTCGATTGGGTAAAGCGCGAATACTCGCTAGGCCAAAAAGCTTAAAGAACATTCGGCGCCCAACGTTGGAAGTTGGACGCCGAATGCAATAGATCTGCCCGACGCTACGGCGCGATCTTCGCCGACAAAACACCTTCGCCACTCCGACTCTTCGGGTACAAAAACATGCCGCGCGTTTGGCGCGGCATGTCTAGACGTAGAATTGGCTGTTGGAGACGCTTTTTACCTTGTCTGGTTGCCCTGAATGAAGATGGTGATCGTGTTGCTCGTGTTATTGTTTTCGATGCTTTCGGCGACTGCGTGACTCGAATCGGCAATCGCGAATATGTTATGATTACCTTTCTTCACGTTTGAGGTGTCCCAAGTCAACGTGACGGTGGTCGATTGATTAACGCTCAGCGCGCCAGTGCCAACTTGACCGATCAGTTTACCGTCGAGGTAGAATCCCGTGTTAGAGGCGGCTGCAGTCGCTTCGCCTTGGTTCTTAATCGTCACAGTCAAAGGAATCTTTTGTCCTTGTCTCGCTTGGTTGTTAGTAGATGTGAGATTCAGGGCGATCAGGTCCGGCAACGGCAGACAGGTCCTAACGACAGGATTGGTGAGCGCCAACGGGCCGCTAGCCTGCCGCGCGAATTCCGGATGCCTCGGCCCTGTTGTATCCTCGGCATAAACGACGTTCGCCAAACCGTCGGGCCCAATCGCGACTTGGAAAAAGTCGAGCAGGTTACGCGTGCCACTGGCGCACAGGAGGCCGAGGTTACAAATCGGTCCGACGTGGTTTACGTGATCACTGGCTTGACTGATCGTGAACACGGGCTCGCGAGCGGCTGCGTTAAGCGACTGCGCGAACATGACGTTCCACTGATCCGTCGTGCTCGTATTCGGATCCTGCGTGCCATTGGTCGCGAGAGACCGCGTACCAGACGTTAAAGTGATTGATGCGCGCATCATTCATCGCCCACGCCACGTAAATATTGCCGGCCTTATCAATAGCTGCGGCCGGGAAATCGTTCGCTGTGTTGTTGCCATAAGTAGTAGCTCCCGGCGGCGGCGGAGTCGTACTAGATGAATCCTGCACGCCTTTAAACACTGGATTGTTAGTGAACGGGCCAGGCGGTGCGCCGGCGCTCGCTGGTGCCGCACCGATCGCGTCCCACACGTTCGGCAGTTTGCCGAAGGGCGGTTGGGCCCGGTTGGTGCGCACAGTGGAAGCGCAAAATACGCCGCCAATCTTGTGGCTGTTGTCTGTCGGATCGACAAAGGTAAAGGCAGGACCGGGATTAGTATTCGGAACAGTGCTATCCGGAGGGAGGAGTAGCTCTGAATTGGTAATACCGCTTGTACTTGCCCATGCTCCGTCGTTGGTCGACGCCGAGAAGCGAATGACCTCGGTTGCGAGCTCATGATCCATTTCGTAGAGCGTCGTATCAGTCGCTGTCGGAATGCGATCAAAAGCCAGCCATTGTCGGTCAGAAGAAACCGACACCTCGCCTGCGACTCCACCTGTGCCCGGCGGAAACCACGTTGCGCCCCCGTCGGTCGATTTCCTAATATGCACCGAGCTGAGGCCTAGGTCAGCGAAATAGAGGATATCAGGACGCGCGCCGGAAAGTTGCGGGATGGGCAGAACGTCTTCATCACCACCGATGAGCCCAGTTTCATCCGCCACCGGGTTAACTGGAGCAAGGAAGCTCGCCCCGTTGTTAACCGATTTCCAGAAATCCGGGTCACCAGGTGCAGCCGAGAACATGCAGTTATGACTATCGACCTTTGAGTTTGGCTCGGCGCCACCGCCGCCGTTGGCGGCGACATTCACGTTAGGTCCGAAGCTAGCCGCAGCAGGTGGAGCCGGTGGAGCAAAGGCGCTCGGGCCGCTGCTCTGCTTGACGAACCAGGCGTTATTTATGCAAGTAGTCGCCGGGCAATCCACCGTTAGGCTGTCGGGGAAAGCGATGTTCGCGTTCCCAGTGGGATCGACTGTGACGGTGTAATATTCGAGCAGGTCTCTATTACCGCCGCCTTGCCGCGGATTGTCCGTGCAACCGCTGCCGTTAAAACAGATGTCCTGGTCGTGTATGCTTTTGGTTAGCACCTTCTGCTCGTTAAAGGTGACACCGGTAGTCGAAAGGGCGTTACGCGTTTGGGCAAAGTAAACGAACCAAGCGCTCGGAAAGGTGCTAGGCGAATTGGGCGAGCCAAGCCAGGTGATGTCCACGAAACCTGGGCTACCCGCCACCACCCACGGCATCACAGCAAAAGTAGTGTCGCCGGTCCCACTATCCACTTGCACCGGAGCGAGCCAGGTTGCTCCCTGGTCCGTTGAGCTCGTCAGGTAAACGTGGAAGCTGCCGTCCACATGACTTTCGCTAAAAACGAGATGGAGATTGCCGCCGCGATCTACTGCTAAAATCGTGAACTTATGGCCAGCATTCGAGGTCGAGGCTCCGCTGTAGGCTGTCGTCTCCGCCCAAGTCGCACCACCATTCGTCGACTTTAGCAGGTGGATTTCGTTATGAGCAGTGGTCGGAATCGTAGTCGTATAGAGATTCCCGTTATAGGGATCGACAACCAGATTGCCTTCGGTGCTGTTTCCAGTGCGCATCAGCACGGGCGTGCCGAAGGTCTTTCCTGCGTCAGTGGACTTGTTAAAGAACAGGTCACCTGTGCCCGGCGCCTGCCGATAAGTCATGTTTAACGTCTGCGGACCGTAGGCAGCGATCCACTGCCGATCATCGACAATCACACTCGCCGCTGTTGGATTAACCTGCCAGGCTTGACCAGGCTCCGTCCCGCCGGTCCTGTTGGATTAACCTGCCACGCTTGACCCGGCTCGGTCCCGCCCGTCCCGCCGTCCATCGAGGTGGACACGGTCACGTTACCGATCCACAGACTCGAGACATACAAGTAACCGCCCGGCGAAACATCAGTCGAATCGTCACCACCACCCAGCCCGGCACATTGCAATAACGTGTTGCAATGGTCTTGGGCACCATCTGGCTCGCCCAGATAGACAAAACTTGCTCCCTTGTCGGTGGATTTCCACAGATCAGTTCCACCAGGTACGCCATTGATCGCGGTAACGTATATATCGCCGTAATTGTCGACGTGAATTTCAGGCTCGCCGTCCTGCTGGAAAAAGATTGGGCTAATCGGCGATTTCACCAATTCCACGGGCGTGGCGAAGGTAAAGCCGCCACTGACGTAGCTTACCGTCCTGGGGGTGGCGGCAAAGCTAAACAGCGCCAGCCACGCGCTACCGGAGCAGAGCACGAGCGCGATGAAGATACGCCAGGTGAGGAGACCGTATTCGGATGCGGGGTTCTTTTTCATAGGAGTTTATCTCGCTTCATAGAATGGTACAAAAACATGCCGCGCTTTTGCGCGGCATGTTTAGATTTCAACTCATCTTTTGAGTAGGCTTTCTACTTTGTCCTGTTCCCCTGGATGAAGATTGTGACCGGCGCGCTAGTGTTATTGGTTTCGTCGCTTTCAGCCACTTCGTTCCTACTGTCGGCTGTCGCTGAGACTGTGTGGTTGCCTTTCTTCACACCGGCTGTGTTCCAAGTCACTTGTACCGACACGTACGATTGAGCCGATATAGCTGGCGTGGCTATGTCACCAAGCACCGTGCTGCCGTCGAGTACGAATTTGGTGTGAGACGTCCCAGCGTTTGCCTGGCCAATATTACTGATTGTTGCCGTTATTGGGATCTTCGCACCTTGTGGCGCCTGATTGTTAGCAGCCTTGAGGGTAGAAACAATCAGGTCGGGTGCGGTAACCGTGATCGTGACCTCCGCCGCGTTCATGCTCTGCGCGCCGTGTGAGTCGGTCACAGTAAGCGTCGCCGCATACGTTCCCGCCTTATTGTACGTGTGCGAAACAGTCGGCGTGCTTTGCGTCACCGATTGTCCATCACCGAACTTGAAGGTGTAGGAGGCAATGTGGTCTCCGGAGTCAGGATCGGAGGAGCCTGAGCCGTCGAAGTTCACCGTCAATGGCGGCGGACCGGAAGTTGGATTCGCCGTTAACACTGCCGTTGGCGGGTTATTTGGCTGGCAGAAGGCGTTGCTATTAACCGTGTAGCTGCCGGTAAAGGCGAGGCTATCTGGCGACGACCTTATTGAATGGAGGCGCGTAACCACTGCTTGGTTCGGCAGGTTTCTGCGACCCACTCGTTACAAATCGTCCATCGATTCCACCACTGCCGTTAGGAGCCGGCGTGTAAGACTCGAATGTTGGTGTCGGACCATTCCAAGTCATATGCACGGCCTTGTAATGGAAGGTGGTGGCTGGAGCCGGGTCAGGTATTTTCATTGCCACATACCAGGATGAGCCCACAGGCTGTGGTGACTCGCCGTTGTCGGTGTTAATGGTAAACGCCAGCCTGATGACGTTGTCTGCGGCAAAAGGCTGCGCGATCTGGAAGGAGAGCAGATCCGTTCCCGGCGGCGTTGGAGTACCAGGACCGCCAATCAAAGTTGCGGTTGCATCGCCAGAAGGATCTGTGAGTTTGGTAAGGCCAGGCAGCGCGCAAACGTTTTCGGGCGGCGGCTGTACAACCACAACCAGGTCGATCTCATTGCTCGCCAGCCCGATTACAGTGCCGTTGCTGTTGATCGCCTTGACCGTATAGAAGTAATGCGCCACAGAAGGATCGGCCGTCGCGTCGTTGATCTTTGTATTTGTATTGCCGGTATTGGCGAGAAGCACTTGTTCACCGCCTGAGCTTGTGCCACGCAGGATCTGGTAACCGGTGATATCCGAGCCGCCGTTGTCCGGTACCTTCCAGCTCAGATGCGAAGCAGATGGATC
>WNFR01008231.1_pt1 | contig 10884 bp, 8 predicted proteins | sample 5400221 | NCBI WGS metagenome assembly WNFR01 (sample SAMN13153357, study PRJNA577476) | soil metagenome | isolation source: 40 cm soil under Madrone tree | place: USA:California | collected 2016-06-14 | reverse complement strand
CAGGCGTCGCCCATACGCGCTTCAGCTTCCAATGCCGGCACTTCGAACACGGCTCAAGCGAGTGTAGCAAGTTCCGCAGGAGACCTGGTGTTGGACACGCTGGCGGTAGCAGGCGGTACGAGCGTGACCACTGGTGTCTCGCAAATCTTACGGTGGAGCGCATCTTCGGGTAGTACAGGGCAGGACGTGGTTGGGGCTGGTGCCACGAGCGCCGGGGCGGCGAGCGTAACCATGTCTGAGGGTCTGAGTGCGAGTACCGCGTGGACCTTGGGCGCAATCTCGATTCGAGCGAATCAGTCCGACGTCGCCATCATCAAGTCAGGTTCCCCAAACCCGGTGTTGCAGGGTCAGACACTCACCTACACACTCGTCGTCACCAATAACGGTCCACTGGACGCCACCGGCGTAGTAGCAGCGGACACGCTTCCCACGCAGGTAAGCTATGTTTCAGCAAGTACGACCAGGGGAACCTGCCTGCAGGTTGCCGGTGTCGTTACTTGCAGCCTCGGCACTATGAGCAACGGCGCGACCGCGACCATCACGATCGTTACGACTGCAGTAACACCTTCGCAACCTACAAATACCGCCACCGTGAGCTCGACTTCACTCGACGTCTATCAGGCGAACAACACAACGTCTGCCACAGTAACGATCGAATTTCCGAATGCAGTGAGAATGGGCGGCTTCAGCGCCGCGCAAACGGCGAATGGTGTGCTGCTCTCCTGGAATACTGGCGGCGAGCTGCACAATCTCGGGTTCAACGTCTATCGCGACGTCGCAGGAGATAAGGTACGGTTAAATCCTTCCCTGATCGCGGGATCGTCGCTGCTGATGCGCGAAGCCCTCGAACAGCATGGCGCCAAGACGTATGGATGGATCGATCACTCACCAAATGCAGGCGGCCTGTACTGGCTGGAAGACGTGGATCTGAACGGGACGCGGACAATGCACGGTCCGGTGTCAACGCAGGGAATCGCGGCGGCCCCGCGCGGGCAGGCAATGACTCGGGCGATGACCATTCAGGAGTTAGCACAGGTGAGTAGTTCGCAGACCGGTGCAACCTCCGCGAACAGCCCCCTAAGCCATGTTCGCGAAACCGTGGCCCAGCCCAGGATTTCTGAAAGCACGCAGAGTATTGGCTTCCAATTGGCGGCCCGGCCGGCAGTGAAGATTGTTGTGGATCATGAGGGTTGGTACCGGATTACACAGCCTCAATTGAGGGCCGCAGGCCTGTCTCCGGCCGCAGACGCACGGTCGCCGCATCTGTTTGCCGAGGGAGTGGAGCAGCCGATGCGAATCACGGGAGCGGCATCGGGCTTTGGGCCGCAAGCCGGGATTGAATTTTATGGGACCGCAATCGATACGCCGTATTCTGCCCAGCGCGTTTACTGGCTGACGTTAAGCAATCAGCCGGGAATGCGAATTCCGGATGCGTTCGCGAGCGGCAGCGGGGGCCCGCAAGCCCAGAGCTTTATTCAAACCCTCGACCTGAAACCTCGCACCACGTATTTCGCGGCGCTGTTGCGTGAAGACACAGACAATTTCTTTGGGCCTTTGATTTCGCCTGCCTCGTCGGTGTTGACGTTCAACGTTTCGAACCTGGCGGCTGGCACAGGCACTTTGTTTATAACGTTACAAGGCGTCACCCAGGCCCAATCACACGATGTGACCGTGGCCGTAAACGGCGCAACTCTGGGAGATGTTAACTTCGACGGACAGCAGAAGGGTAAAGCAAGTCTCGGAATTCCAGCCGGAGTTTTAACCAGCGGCTCCAACACCATCACCCTCACGGCCCAGCAGGGCGAGAACGACTTGAGTCTGGTTGATTACGTTGACATCAGTTTCCCACACACCTTCACAGCGGAATCGGATTTGTTGAAATTCCAGGCGGGCGCGGGAGACAGCGTCACTGTCGGTGGATTCCTGCATCCACCGACGCGGCTGATTGATGTTACAAATCCAGCCCAGCCATTTCTGGTGGCTTTCCAAACCACAACGCTGACCGGCAGTTATGCGTTGCGCGCAGTTGTTCCGTGGAGTTCGCCTGGGCCACACAAATTGCTCGCGCTCTCGGACACGCAGCTCGCAAGTCCAGTGGCATTTGCCCCGCATCGTCCTTCAAGCCTGCACACGTCGCAGGCTGGAGCGGAATTGGTGATTCTCACAGCCCCGCAGTTCACTGCGCAGGTACAACCGCTGGTGGCGTTTCATCAAGCAGAGGGGAAGTCGGTCGCGCTGGTCAATGTGGATGATGTTTACGACGAATTTAACTTTGGTGAGCGCACGCCATATGCCGTACGACATTTCCTGAGAACTGCCACGGCCGCATGGAAGAACAAACCACACTACCTGCTCCTCGCAGGCGATGCCTCGGTTGATCCCAGAGACTATCTTGGATTTGGATTCCTCGATTTTGTTCCTACAAAGGTCGTGGTTACGTCCGAACTGAAGACTGCGTCGGATGACTGGTTCTCGGATTTTGACAACACCGGTTTCGCGAAAATCGCCACCGGACGCCTGCCGGCGCGAACGACAGCCGATGCGCAGACCATGGTTGCAAAGATCGTGGGCTATGCAAACGGTCAAGGTGGTAGTTGGACGAACCAAAGCATGATGGTCGCGGATGTCGATGATCTAGCAGTCAGCTTCTCCCAGGCCGCCCAGGCTGTGCAGAGGATGCTTCCGCAAACCATGAACGTCACGGATGTCTTCGCCAGCGTAGTAGGACCGGCAACGGCAAGGCAGGATCTTCTTACAGGAATTAACAGCGGGCAGCTTTTAGTGAACTACAACGGTCACGGCTCGGTCCAAATCTGGTCTGGAAGTGACCTGTTCGACGACACCGCCGCTGCATCACTGACGAATGGCAACAGGTTGCCAGTCTTCGTGATCATGAATTGCCTGAACGGCTTCTTCCACGATGTGTACACGCGGAGTCTTGCCGAGTCCTTGATGCTGGCGCGAAACGGTGGCGCCGTCGCAGTGTGGGCGTCTTCTGGACTTACCGTCCCAGATCCGCAGTTCCAAATGGACAAGACGCTGATGCAGACGTTGTTTGCGCCGCCGTCCATCACGCTGGGCGACGCAGTGCTGTTTGCGAAATCGGGAATTGGCGATCAGGATGTGCGGAGGACATTCATCTTGTTCGGCGATCCCTTGATGCGGCTGAAGCAACCGCAGGGTCCCCAAATACACTTTCCGAGACCGCATCCCGCGCCAGGGCAATTAGGAAACCCTGCCTCTACTTACAGTCGCGGAGGTTCTCGCTAGAGTAATTTAGTCGATCGGAGCCGCGCGGGGCGTCAAAATCGCCTACGGTACGGGTACGGGCGAAAGGGCAACTCTAGCGGTGATGCCTTTTCCTTCCACAACTCTATAGATGAAATCTGCTGGAACGTCCTTCAATACCTCTTTGTCGCCGCTGGGCCAGCGGATAGTAACTTCGTTCATCTTTGCTTGAGCTGCGAGTCCGAAATGCACTCGCGGGTCGTTGCTCGAAAGGTAGCTTCCTCCCGCGCGCACTTCTGCCGTCTGAACTAGCTTGCCAGCAGTGACTGTGACCTTAGCGCCAATTGCCATTTTGTTGCTTTTTCCGCCGATGAGTTGGAAGAGTACGCGGTGATTGTGGTTTCCGCCTTGGTTCAACAGCAATTGCGGAGGGCCGTCCATATTGAGAACGACAATATCGACGTTGCCATCGTTGTTCAGGTCGCCAAATGCCGCGCCGCGGCGAGAGGCGTTGGGAATTCCGGCAAAGATGCTGGAAACGTCTTCAAACGTGCCGTCACGCTTGTTGCGGAAGAGTTGCATCGGTTCAGCGTAACGCGCAGCGCCAGGAATTTGATCCATCTGGGGATACACATGGCCGTTGGCGACAAAAATATCCAGCCAGCCGCTGTTTGAAAAATCAACGAAGCCTGTGCCCCATCCGACATTCAGATATGTGGGTTGTGCCAGCTTGGCGAGCCCTGTGGCATCGGTAAATTCGGCTTTGCCCAGGTTGCGGTACAGGTTGTCGGGCTGCTCGGTGAAATTGGTGACGAACATGTCCATGCGCCCATCGTGCAGGTAGTCGCCCCAGTCCACTCCCATTGATCCTTGCTGTAGCCCGTCGCCGCTGACAGCAATTCCAGCAAGCATGCCGTTCTCTTCAAAAGTGCCGTCGTGCTTATTGTGGTAAAGATAATTTGGCCCCGAATCGTTGGCCACATAAAGATCGGGCCAGCCATCGTCGTCGTAATCGCCCCACTCGACGCCAAGGCCGTAGTAGCGATCGGGATCGTCCACGCCTGCTTTCTTCGAGACCTCTTCAAATGTGCCGTCGCCGCGATTGTGAAAGAGCAGGTCGCTCTCGCCCTGCATTCCCCACGGCCCGCACTGCACGCGAATTCCTTTGAAGCGGCAGGTCTTCTCATCGCTGCCAAACGTGGGGAGCTTGTTGATATCGAAATGCACGTAGCGGGAAACGAAAAGATCCACGTGACCGTCGCGGTCGTAGTCGCCCCATGCAGCGCCGGTGCTGAAACCACCCGCAGCGACTCCGGCTTTCTCAGTGACGTCTTCAAACTTACAGTTACCGAGATTACGGTAAAGCGCATTGCCGCCATACCCGGTAACGTAAATGTCGGGCAGACCGTCGTTGTTGTAGTCGGCGACCGCTACCCCCATGCCCCAGCCTTTGCGGATGAGTCCGGCGGATTGCGTGATGTCACTGAACTTAAAGCCCGCATCCTGATGATAGAGCGTGATCATCGGATCACCGCCCTGCCGGAAGTGATCGATAGTCGAGCCGTTCACCGCGATGATATCGAGCTTGCCATCGTTATCGCAATCGATCAGGCCAATCCCGCCGCTCATGGATTCCACAATGTATTGTTTGTCGGGACTGGAGATGTGCGGGACAGTGAGGCCAGCTTCACGGGAAACATCTTTAAAACGGGGACCTTGGGCCCATGCGGTCGCCGAGAAAATTAGAACTAGAAAGAGAATTGTTCGTATCACAGTCAGAGTGGGTTTGATTATAGAGGAAGGGCATTCACCACAGGGACACAGAGTCACAGACACCGAAAACTGTATGACGTAATTTCTTCTCTGTCTCCGTTTTCTCTGTGCCTCTGTGTCCCTGTGGTGAATCGTTCTTGGGTGATCTTGGTTCGAACTTGTATTCCAGTCAAACGAATGTAGAATATCGTTTTTCTAAGTAGCTGGCCAGATTGTGCAAAAGTTCTGGAGGAAATTTCATGAAGATGTCTGCGCGCTTGTTGCTCTGCGGGTTGATCTTGCTGGGCCTGCTTGCTTCGGTACCAAGGGCGTTTGCGGGAGACACCATCCCCAAAGCCGCGTGGAAGCGTGGGATTGGTCAGCCGCTTGAGAATGCCGGGGGCCGCAAACCGGCGCTCGCGCAATCCGGGATGATTGACGATGGCTACTGGCAGGGCGCGCCCGTGGGCGGTTTCGGCTCAGGAACGTTTTCGCGCACGTATCGAGGAGACTTCGCCCGCTGGCACATCAAGGGCGGCGTGCACAAATATCAGACTGTCTGGACCAATCAGTTTGCGATGTACCAGAAGCTGGAGGGCAGGGAATCCGTCGCACAAGTTCTGACTTCAGCGCATCCCGAGGGCGGCATGCTCGGCGCGTGGAAGTGGGACTATCCAGCGGGCGCTGGCGATTACTATGCGCTCTATCCAAAATCCTGGTACGACTACCGCTGGGACAAGTTTCCCGCGCACGTCGTCCTGGAACAATTTTCTCCTGTGCTCCCCAACAATTACCGCGAGAGCAGCTACCCGGTGGCCGTGTATCGCTGGCACACGGAGAATCCGACGGACAAGCCGGTCACCGTGTCCGTGCTGCTGTCGTGGACAAACATGCTGGGCTGGTTCCGCGACTTTGGTCCGGACATGAAGAGCTCGCTCGACCATGGCAACCGCAACCGCTTCGTGGACGAAGCTGGCGTGAACGGGCACGTGAAGGGAATTGTATTCGACCGCGTGCATCCCAAAGGGGTGCAGGACGATTTCGACGGGCAGTGGGCGATTGCGTCCGTCGAGTCGCCGGGAGTTGATATCAGCTATCAGACTACTTATGTTCCCGATGGCGGAGGCCAGGAGGTTTGGGGCGCGTTCTCAAAAGATGGCCGACTCGCGAATGATAATCAGGCGTGGATCAGCAGTGGCGAGCCACTGTCCGCAGCAATTGCGGTACGCTTCACGCTCCAGCCCGGCGAAAAGCGTGTGATTCCCATGACGATTTCGTGGGATATGCCCATCGTTCAGTTCGGATCAGGACGCAAATGGTACCGCCATTACACAGACTTTTACGGGACCACCGGAACCAACGCCTGGAAGATCGCAAGAGACGGATTGCAAAATGCTGGCAAATGGAGCGATGAACTCGACGCCTGGCAGGCGAAGTATGTGAACGATGAAAGCAAGCCGGAGTGGTATCGCGGCGAGCTCTTCAATGAAATGTACATCCTGACCGACGGCGGTTCGTTTTGGGGAAGGCCGGTCGGCTCTGACCCGAAGACTCCGGCGACCTTCGCCTTCATGGAGTGCTTCGATTATCCCTACTACGCAACTCTCGACGTTCGCTTTTACGGCTCCATGCCTTTGGTGAAATTCTGGCCAGACCTCGACAAACAGGAGCTTCGCCAATTCGCGGACACCGTTCCCGAAGATCTCACCGACAAATACCTATGGATATGGAAGTCACAGCACACGCAATCCCTGCAATTCCGGTTGCGTAAAGCAAAGGGCGCAGTGCCGCACGATCTGGGAGTTCCGCAAGAGGATCCGTTTAAGCTGCCGAATGCCTTTAGTTGGCAGAACACGAATGACTGGAAAGATTTGAACAGCAAATTTGTGTTGATGATCTATCGCGATTACGTTTTCACGGGGAAGAAAGACCTCGCATTCCTGAAATACACGTGGCCGGCGGTGCAGGAGGCGCTCGATCATCTTCGCCAATATGACCGCGTCGGCGATGGTCTGCCCCAAGGCGACAATTATCCTGACCAGACCTACGACGAATGGATCGTCCAGGGCGACAGCGCATATAGCGGCGGATTATGGCTAGCCTCTCTGCGTGCTGCGCAGGAAATTGCGCGTGCGCTCGGCGACAATGCGTCCGCGACGAAGTATCAGGGCTGGTTCGCAAAAGGGCAGAAGACTTACATCGATAAATTGTGGACCGGCGAATACTTCCGCTACGACACCATGAGCGAGTATCGCGACAACATTCAGGCCGACCAGCTTGCCGGACAGTGGTACGCGAATATGAATGGCCTGGGCGATTTGGTTCCACGCGACATGCAGGTGAAGGCGCTAAAGAAAATCTATGACTTTAACGTGATGAAGTTTGGCAATGGCGAAATGGGTGCCGTGAACGGAATCGCCCCAGACGGAAAGTTGGTCACCACCAACGAGCAAGTGCAAGAGGTCTGGACGGGAACAACGTTTGGCGCTGCCGCGCTGATGCTCAGTGATGGCTTGAAAGACGAAGGTTTTCGCACGGCATGGGGCGTGTATCACACGACCTACGAGACTCAGGGATACTGGTTCCGCACGCCGGAAGCGTGGGATGTCACAGGTCACTATCGTGCATCCATGTATATGCGCCCGGCTGCGATCTGGGCGATGGAGATGACGGCGCCACCAAAATAAATCGCCAGAGACAGCAATTCGTTTGCGGGCGCATAATCAGAGGTCATGATTGCCCAGATAGAATTGCTAAAACAAGAATGGCCCGAGTTGCCGCTGAAAGCGTGGGAAGACACTTACCATACGCTGCACATGTGGACTCAGATCGTCGGCAAGATTCGTTTGGAACTTGCCCCACTGCAGAACCATTGGTGGAATGTCGCGCTTTACGTCAACGCGAGAGGCTTGACCACCTCCCCGATTCCGTACCAGGGCCGCGACTTCGAAATCCAGTTTGATTTTCTTAATCACCAACTACAGCTTCGAACGTCTGACGGCACAGATCGTGCCCTGGCTCTCTCGCCGAAGTCTGTCGCAGCGTTCTATCGGGAATTGTTTTCAATGCTGCGCGGGGCTGGCATTGATATACAGATCAATCCCAAGCCGCAGGAAGTTCCTGACCCGATTCCGCTGGACCACGACGAGACTCACGCGTCCTACGACCCGGAGTACGCAAACCGGTTGTGGCGTATCCTGCTTTCCACCGATCTGGTCTTAAAGGAATTTCGCGCACAATTCATCGGCAAATCGAGTCCCGTCCACTTTTTCTGGGGCAGCTTTGATCTGTGTACCACGCGATTCAGCGGACGTCGTGCTCCGCCTCGCAAGGGCGTGATCAGCAGCGAAGCCTACTCTCATGAGTGCAGCAGTTTGGGCTGGTGGCCGGGCGGCGGAGATGTGAAAGGGGCGGCCTTTTACGCTTACATGGCCCCTGAGCCGGCGGGCTATAGTGCGCAACTGGTTCGACCCGAGGGTGCTTCATATCAAGACCAAATGCGCGAATGTCTGCTTATGTACGATGATGTGCGTCGCGCGAAGTCCCCCGGCACTGAAATTCTCGAATTCGCGCAGAGTACTTACGGGGCCGGAGCCAATCTCGCGGCGTGGGACAGGGACGCTCTCGAGAGGAAAGCAATTCCCCAACCCGGGTCGAAGAAACCCGCCTAGGTTCCCTGATGCGGCACGACTTTGGCCAGTGCAGCGGCTAATTCCTCAGCTTTAAAACCAAAGGGACCGGGCTTGCTCTTGTAAGCCACGTGTCCGTTTTGGTCAATGAGGTAAATGCGGTCGGGCCAGCCGGTGTAGGCCTGTTCGGTCGAGTTGCCGAATTCGTCGAGGACAGCAGGGAACTTAATCCCCAGCTTGCGCACGCAGGCTCCTGCAATGAAGGCACGCTCTTCTTCATTCTTAGGACTGGCGAACACGACCTTATCTTTTATATTGCTTTTCATCTGCCAGACGTCGCTCGGATGCGCCTCGGTGATGTACACCACGAGAAACGCCACTTTGTTTCCGTACTGATCGTAAAGTTTGTTGAGGGCAGGAACCTCCCGCCGGAATGGCGGTCAAGTATAACTGCCGAAAACCATGACCACCGGCTGCTGTTGGTTCAATGCGGAGAGCTGAATTCTTTCGCTCTTGTCCAGTTTCAGCAGGGAAAAGTCAGGCGCCGCATCCCCCACGTGCAGAGTGCCGGCCCGGGCCCGACTCCAGAGGGTTTCAAAGGGCAGGATCAGAAAGACTTGCCAGGGCAAGTGAGACATCACGCTGGCGAAGGCCTCTGGCGGACGATGCATCGCGCGCCAGATGAAACTAACGAAAGCAAGCCAGAGCACGAACACACCCGCGAGAATGCCCGCGGTGAGTTTCTTCCAACGGCGGCGGGGCCTTGAGGGATTCGCGGTCAAGTTGGGTGCGGTCGCCATGATTACGTAGTTGTCGGTTGCAACTATTTCTTCGCCTCTAGCGGCTCTACCTTGCTGATGACGATTGCGCTTGATCCGCCGCGCTGAAACACCTTGCCGCTTACGGTCACTTCTTTCCCAGCGTAAGGAAGCAGCTTATCATTCTGGCCGCTCGAAGGGGTGGTGTCGGCGATCGGCCAATAAATTGTGCCGCTCGGAGCCAGTATGACCAGCGGCGATCCCGCCTTCGCGCATGCGACCGCGCATTCCGAGCTTATCGGCTTCTTCAGTCCTTTTGTGAAGGCACATGCGGAATCGAGCACGTAACCTTTGACGGTGGTGGTTTTAGTGGTCTGCTCTGCGGCGAAGACCACAAGCACGAGCACAAGCGGAAGAAACAGTTTAGCGAAGGTGCGGAAGCTCATCATATTTTCCTTTCTAGAACGAAAGTCCGGCACTCAATTGTATTTCGCGCCTCGGCGCTATTGCTTCGGTAATGGTCCCAAATTGCGAGAGGAAGGGCAGACAGATGATAGCCTGAATTCGTTGCAAAGTGCCTCCGCGAACTTGCGTATACGATCTGTCTGGGTTGACGCCCCATCCGGCAATGCTGATCTAAAGCGAATGAAAAGAAGTACAACCCCGAGTGTGGAGGAATGTAGTCGGATGAGAGTCTCGGATCAATAATGCAAAAAGACTATGGGTGTGGACGTTTGCGCCTAGAGAGAACCCGAGCCTAGCGCCGCAAGCTCAGGATGTCAGCTTGCCGGTGGAAAGGTAGTCCTGCGAAGGAACACCGAAGGCATCGGCAACCCGATTGAAAAAGGCGAACATCGCTGTAACGTAAACCGCTTCGGCAATCTGATCTTCATTCCAGCCTGCGTCTCGGAGCTTTTGCACGTCTTCAGAAGTGGTCTTGCCAGTCAATACGGGCAACGGTTCAAGTAGGAGACGTGGCTGGCGATCATCTCCTTGTGCCGCCGTGAAAGATGCCCCTCCGAGAAATGGATGGTGTTGGAGAATTCGATTACCTGGCGCAGGAAATCTGGCCGTGCCCCGAAGCACTTAATGATTCCCGGAACTTGTTTTCGTCCCGATCCAGCGCGCCAGAAATCGTAGGCTGCGGCGACGTCGCCGGTTGCGTCAGCGTCTTCGGTGATCGCGATTTTTGTCCCAGGATTGGTGACCGGAGCTTCTTTCGCCGCCTCGGACCGTTTCTGTTTATCTTTCATCGCAGAGTTTGAAGCTAGGTCAAACCTCTTTCAACGTTTCATCGCGCGCGAGTTCATCACGCGCACTGGCCCTCATTGTACCCTTGCGTTGGAAAGCGCTATAGACGGGCAGTCCCGCCAGAACCACTGCAGTTCCGAGCAACACCTGTCTCGGGCTATGCAATGCCAGAAGCAGCAACAACACCGACATCAACGCGAGAAAGATCACTAGAGGAAGCGGATATGCCGGCGTCAGGAATGCGGGGGCGGCATCTTGATTACGCG
>WNFR01016590.1_pt1 | contig 10886 bp, 13 predicted proteins | sample 5400221 | NCBI WGS metagenome assembly WNFR01 (sample SAMN13153357, study PRJNA577476) | soil metagenome | isolation source: 40 cm soil under Madrone tree | place: USA:California | collected 2016-06-14 | reverse complement strand
CAAGAATCACTTTTTGTCGGCGGTCGCCAAAGAAAAGAAGCTGTTCGTGATTGGAGACGAGCGTGAGTTTCGCCGATTGGGTCAAGAACGGCTGGCTCGTCGCGCATAAGAGCAGCAAGCAGGAGATCGCTAATCTGCTTGGAATTGTGGCGCGCGACAGTCATCACTATCGGGTTATTCAATCGCTGGAACTCACCGTGGGAAAAGACTCCAAGTTCATTGGAGCCTTCGACGCATTCCGTAAAAAGAGAAATGTGGGCAGTTACGACATCGGCGGAGGAATTTCTCATCGCGAAGTGGAAGAGATGATTGGGATTGCGCAGAGTCTGCAGCATGACGTCGAGCAATGGATCCGCAAAAGCCATGCTTCACTTCTCTAGCGAAACGACGATTTCCTCTTTCTCCGGAACCGCGCTCTCTGTTCTCGCCATGGCGTTTCGCCTCTCTACGTAGCGGTCCAGCTCGAGCCGGTCAACCACGCGGCGCTCGCCGAGCACAAAGGAAGGGATGATTTTTTCCCGCAATAAGGTTTCGACCTGCCAGGTCGTCGCACTCAGGTATTTCGCGGCATCCTGAATACGCATCAGGCGGGGAACAACGATCGCCGGCAAGGACCCGCCAGGATCGTCGACGACCGGCAAAATGGCGATGAGCTTTGTCTTGGTCGTCATGGCCCACCCGGTCAAATTCCCTTGCTATCCACTCTTGCTTCGTCCGTGCGCATTTCATCGGGGCCGGTGCCCGTCCTTTGCATTTCGGCTTGCGCCCTCAAAACCGTGCGCCTCGCGTAGTATTCCGGATCGTGTTTGTCATGCGCACGATAGTCGGCGATGCGGCGCATCACCTCCTCGGGCGCGTCTCCCCGCGAAAGGGCACGTTTGGCGTACGCCCAGTCCGCTTCCGACTGGCTCCGGTGTCCACGGGGAAGAGAGCGTGTCGAGCGTGAAGAGTCGCGGGCAAACCGGGCCGAGTCCGGCGAATCGTCATTCACCGTGAATTCCCGCAGCGAGTAGATGCGGCCGGATTCCTGGCGTGCCTGAACAATGAATTCCCCGTCCCGCGCGTACTTGCGATTTACGAAGCCGGGCACACGCAACACGCGTGTGGCGTCAGTGGCCGCGGGATCGCCCCCAAAGTGATTGGCCAGACAGTGCAGCAGTGACTCCGCCTGTTCAAGGTCCGCGCCCTCAATCTTCCAGACGACCTGATGCTTCGCCGGAGATGTGTCGAGCACGAAGTTCGGGCGCGGCGCGTCGAGAGAATCGCGCACGTTCGCAAGGGCGGCTTTGGCGTCTTCGTCGAGATCGAGGTAGACGTGGCGGATTTCGCGAATGCTCTCCTTCGTGCGGCTGGTAGCGCCGTCTTTCAATGGGTTCATGCCGATGAAAACGTCGGAACCTGAACGATTCTGGTCCCGAAGCCAGTTCTGAAATTCCGGGACCACAATGGTCTCGACGCTCGCAATACGCTGGAGCGTTTGGCCGCGATGCCGGTTCACGAGAAGAACCGCGACCTGGTGTTCCGGTTCGTGGAGCGCGAGCGTATATTCCGAGGCAGATAGCGCTCTCGACTGAAATTGGACATCCAGTTTCACTGACGATCCTCTTTCACGTACACCGGCGTGAAATCGAAGTGATCCGCATCCGGGTTGTAGCCATGCAGTTCCAAGACTTCAGAAATGAAGCGCTTCCCCGGCCTGCGTTCGACATGCACGAGAACCTCGATGAAGTCGGCTACGTTCGTCTTGATTGCGGAGTACGGGAGTTCCACACCGCTCTCGAGGACGCAACTCGTGAACCGCGCGAGACCTTGCTTCGCTGAATTTGCATGGATTGTCGAGAGCGTGCCGGCGTGACCGGTATTCAGGAGTTGCAACAGGTCGAATGCCTCGCCGGACCGGACCTCACCCAGGATGATTCGGTCTGGGCGGTGACGAAGCGAAGCCTTCAAAAGATCGCGGATCGATACGGCTGGGACGCCGCTTTGCTCGCGGCGCGCTTCGAACCGGACGAGATTCGTCTGAAGCAGGTGCAGTTCCGCGGTGTCTTCGATGAGGACGATCCGCTCGTCCTCGGGAATGAATCTCGCAAGCGCCGCCGTGAGCGTGGACTTACCGCTGCCGGTACCGCCGCAGATCAAGAGCGACTTCTTTCGCAAGACATAGTCTTCGAGACGGTTGGCAAGCTGGCGGTCAAGCGTTCCGACGCGAATCAGGTCCTCCATATCGAAGTGGCGTGAATTGAACTTACGAATCGTCAGCGTAATTCCGTTGAGGCTACAGGGCGGGATGACCGCGGCGACGCGGCTGCCGTCCGGCAGACGCGAATCCAGAATGGGCTTCGATTCGGAAATGTCGTCTCCCAAGCGCCGAGCGATGTTCTTGACGGCAACGAGCAGCGACCGCTCGCTCAGCGACACACCTTGCACCTGTTCCAAAAACCCGCTCTTCTCGACGAAGATGCGCTCTGTTCCGTTGACCATGACTTCGCTGATGGAGTCGTCGAGGATGAGGTGCTCGATGGGTTTCAGAAACGGCAGGATCACTTCAAATCCATTCATCACAGGGCTCCTTCCGCAAGCTGCTCGAAGTACGACTTGTTGGGGTCGTTGAAGTAAGGCTTTAGGTAGCAGAACGTAGGCGGCATCGGATTGAGGCCGTCGTAGGCGATGGCGACCGACTGAGCGTTTCGCAATTCGGTGAACGTCTTCATGTCGAAACGGAAGTCCGTCTGGGTGTTGTAGCTCTTCGAAGCGGTGATGTTGGCCTTGTGCGAAAGCGCCTTGCCCGTCAGCAAGCTGACGCGCGCGTCATGGCCGCTCTCGGACAAGTTGTAGCTCACCTTCAGACGGTCTTCGCGCCCACAGAGTTCGCTCGCGGTTCTCGCGGAGAAATCGTCCGAAAGCGTCAGGAAAATCTTCGTGCGAAAGGTCTGGAGCAGCGTGCGCCAGCTGTCGCCCGGAAGGGTGGAGCGCAGCGAGCTGACGCTCTGGGTGGCGATGATGGGAATGCATTTGGGCTGGCGCGAAAGACTGAAGAACTTCCCGCTGCCAGTGCGGCCGAGAATCATCGAATGCGCCGTATCGCGGTAATGGAGATTCAAAAAGTAGGGCGTGCCGTGATTGGTTTCGAGCGCAGCGAGATATTCCCGGCGGAGATGGTGATTCCGCGTTTCCCCGGAATGCAGGGTAAAGAGAAAGGATAAATCGGCATAGTTCGTGTTGAGGAGGTAGAGATAGCGGAGATTGAAGGCGCAGTTGCCCGGTACCGCCGCAAGGAAGGAATTCAGAAGGTTGTAGCGCTCCTCGTAGAGCTGGGCGTCGTGAACGCCAAAGATCTTATAAAACTCGGCGGCCGCGCGCTCGACCGCGGCGAGGTCGTGGTCATAAATGACCACCGTCAATGAAAACTGTCCAAAGTAATTTCCCCGAAGTTCCATCTCCTCGATTCCCTTGCCCAACTCGCGCACTTGGGATTCTTTGGCGTCGTCGAGCAGCGTGTCCCGGGCCGTTGCCTCGTTGAGGTTGACCTGGCTGAAGAACGAGCGCTTGGTGTTGTGGAAGTGCCGGCGCTTGGCCTGAATGGCGCGGCGCGTCTTGCCGGGTTCTTCTTTTTTCCATTCGGTGACGACGTGGTAGTTCGCGTGCACGTCGAGGAGCCCTTTGAGCAAGAGGGGAAAGGTGTGGGCGGAAGGTTCCTTGAGCGTGAGAACTTTGACGAAGTAGTCGTCGAGGCGCAGGTGACTGCGATGGCATTCGAGGTGCGACTCGCACAAGTAGTAGTCGAGAAAGGTGTCGTGTTTCAGTTTGGCGGCGTCGAGTTTCAGAGGATCGAAGTTGAGCGTTCGTTTGAGAACGACAAAGGCTTCGTCCTTTCCTAGAATTCGAACAGAGACGAAGTCGCTGACATGAGTTCGAAAGCTTTCGACCTTTTGCCGCAGAGTTGCCTTGGCTCGGGTCAACTGCACGTCGTCGAGGCGGACGGAAGCTTGGGAGGAGAAATGAGCGCGAAGCTCAGCGATCGAGCCCCGTGGATTCTTGCCGAACTCGAAAAGGCTGCTGGCAAGCGACCGGCGGGCGGAAAGCGCGGGGCACAAGACCACCAGGTAGATGGAAAGAGAAAACAGATTGTCGGATTTGGCGGTGAAATAGGCGACGCGGTCGCGGATGGCGGAGTCCACGACCGCCTTTCCGCAGAATGTATGCGGAATGGCCTGGCGATTCCGTTTGAAGAGGAGTTGATAGACGCGATAGCTTTCATCGAACAACCGCAGCGCAGATTCCAAGCGCTTGGTGAAGGCGTCAATCGTCGTGGTATCGAGACACTCGTAGTCGACGCCCTGCAATTCGAGAACGATGCCGGCGTCGCCCGATTTCGTGAGAAAGACATGCGGTCCAATGAAGCCGAAGAGGTTAACCATGGCGTTGAGTGAGCCGGTCTCTTCGTAGTTCTTGAAGATGCGTTTGAGGTTCAGCATGGTGTCGCTCGCAAAACCGAGATTGGAGTCAGCTTCATGGGATCGTATTGGCGGCGCAGCTTGGCCGCATGGAAGAGCAGTCGGAGGATCTGCGGGTCGGTGACGGTCGCCCAGCGGGCGACGAAATAAAGAAGCAGGAAGATGCACAAGCCGCCGAGAAGGCTTCCCAAGAGGTTGAACGTGGCGGCGCCGAGACACATGGCGAAGAAAAAGAGCTTCCGCTCCGCACCCAGAATGGTGAGCGGGCGGGAAAGCGATCGTTGGACAGGATTGATCCTCCGCGTGTTTGTCATGCGCCTTCTCCGTCTCCAACCAACATCATGGAAACAGCCAGGCCATGAAGTTGACGGCCGCGATAGCCATGCCAACGCCAAAGAGGACGCCTGCGAGGACACGCTTCGAGCCCCCTTCGCCGAAGGCGAAGGTCAGACCGGACACGACGATGGCCACGAGCGAGAGTCCGCGAGCGATCGTGCTCGTGAATGCCTGCTGCAAGACATTCACGGCGTTCTCCCATGGCGAGTTGCCGGTTGTCTGCGCAAAGGCAGGTGCCGCGAGCATCAGACCAAAGATCAAGCTTAGAAATTGGCGCGCGAGTCGGGAGAACGAGATGGTGCAGCGAAGGAATCGTTTCATGGCTATGGGCTCCAGGCGCAAGTTGTAGGGAAGCGTTCGCCACTCCACGGACGGATCGAACGCAGCGGTCTAGAGGACATCCTGTGTTCACAGAACAGGAGTGAGCACGAGCCCGGAACTAGATGTCCCCTGCGGTCTTAAGGACGGTTCGCGACAAGACGGGAAACAGCCTGAATCCCTAACAGCAATTCCGTCCGAGCGTACTTGGCAAAAACTTCCCTCTATATAACTAATCAGCGAAACGCGAGGGAATTTGTGTCGCACCTTCCCCCAAAAAATTTTGCGCCGCGCATCGCGACGCAGTTCGGTTCGTTATGTAGATTCTTTCGCTCCCTCGGGAGTCGCGGCCGGAGACGGTCTTCGCGCTGCTTTGCGAAGCTTTTGGAGAAGGCGCTTAATCTTTTGCCGCAAAGCGTTCGAGTATTCCCCGTTTTGCTCCGCGAAATTTCCTTCTAGTTTGATATGGACGAGAAGTTCCAAGTCCGAGCCGGTGAGCAACCCTTCCCTCTGGCAACGGCAGAGAAAATGCCGCAAAAGGACAGCCTGCTCGATGGGTTCGGAAATTCCACAGACAACATCGAGAGCAGCGAGCGGTTCGTCACGCTCCGCATTGCCGGGAGTGCGCGTTTGGCGCTCTGCCCACTCGAACATGCTGCGTTTCGCCATGCGGGAGATGGCAAAGGCGAGATGAGAATTCCTTGCCAGCAACTCTTGGGAGTCAAGCGCTTCGAGCAGCGAGGCAACCAGGTGCTGTGCGGTGTCCTCGTCCGAAAGGAGAGGATACCGTCGATTGAGTTGTCGGACGGCGGAGTGAAGGACGGGGATAAACGCGAGCAGAAGAATATCGCGCAGAACAGTACTTCCTCCGTTTCTGTGCCGGAGGTGAAGTATTTCGTGAAGAATCCCATCTGCGGGATGCGTCCCGTTGCCGTTGCTCCGGCAGGAGCGCAAATGCGCGGTCAGTGCAAAAGAGTTCGGAAATGCGGACAGCAGAAAGCTCGAAGCGGTCATATTCGAGAAGTTTTCCTGAGAATCAAGTTCACGCAACTGTTGTTTCAAGTTGAATTCCAGTTCGCAGAGGAGACAGTGGCTCGAGGAACGAGTTCTCATAGCAGGCCCCCAGATTGCGACCATCAGGGCTGGTGCGCCGTTGCGCGCTGCGCGAATTTCTGCGCATCTTGAGTTTTCTGTCGGCAGCGGGGACGGGGCCGGCAGCGATACTGCGTGAGCGATAAGTGCTCGTCTCGCTTTCCGCACTACTTGCAATGCGGTGAACGAGAAAAGCCCGCCCATCCTCTTAGAACGAGGGCGGTCCTGTGTGCCTTTTCTTTTTCCGGCCGGATTTCCGGACACGAAAGGACGCGCCGCTCCAAGCGGCCTGGCACGCAAGCCGTTTCGCGGCCTGCGTGCTGTAATTGGCGTCCAGTTCGACGCCGGGTTAGGCAGCAGGAGCGCTGCTAGGGCCAACGGGAAGAGTCCCATCGCGGAGCGGACAAAGAGCAAGCGAATCCAAACGCGGATGGCGCCGAGCGGCAATGGAACAGCGATGCGGTGCAGTTCAGGAAGGAATCAGGGATGGCGCGAACGGAAGGGCAACTAAGGAACGACCAACAGGAGAAAACAAAGGCCCTCCGGCTGTGCCGCAGGGCCCTCATGCCGAACGCGTCAGAACGGAGGCTCGCTCGGGTCCGACGCCTGCGTGGTCGCGGGCGCCTCGGGCTCGGGTTCATTGCGATCGAGCTTGCGCACGACGTCTGCGCGAATCGACCACGACGTGATCTTCGCCGTCTTGGACTTCTTGCCTTTACCGTTCGGCTGCTCGTAAGTCGAGCTGACGAGGCTGCCTTCGATGAGGACGTGCGCACCCTTTTTGATCGCGGTGAGGACGTACTCGGCGAGCCGTGGACGGAAGATCGAGACGCGGTGCCACTCGACCTTCGAGGCCCATTCGTCCTCGACGTATAGGACATAACTGTTTTTTCTCCTTTTTCTGCCCCATTTTCTTGGGGCACCTAGAGGCGAGTGGCTTCTGCTTCCAAAGCGAGCGGCTGCTTTATGGGAGGGAACCCAAATGCTGTTAAGGGCGGAACCGGGAAAGCAGAGGCCGCGAAGCTGCAGGACGAAGGAATTAGCCCGAAGCAGTGGCCCAAGAAGAATGAGTGGCAGAAAAAGGCAGACGTACCGGACTCGGTAGGAGTCGGCTGAGGAAGAGACGGAGGTTAGAGTGAAGCGAAAATACGGTCGAGAGTTTTACGCTGGAACAAAGGGTCCGTTGGATGAACAGCCCGGGGCGAATGAAACCTTCGCTACGAGTGGACCCGCAGCAATGAACCGCGTATCGCGAGGGCGAACGTACTCGGGTGAGCGTTGCAAAGCGAACAAGCACAACGATAACGACGCACTGGTCCGTCGACTGCCTTGATCTTTTGCGCTAAGCCCCAAACTGCCGCAGATGATGGTCCATGTGGAGGTAGGCGTGACGCATGCGCTCTGTCCTCGACATCTGACCAAGCATCGCGTGAGGAGCGAACTCGCCACGCGAAGTACAGAAGTGCTCAAGAAGTATGCGTAGGTTCTCCAAATCAGACGCGAACTCCGTGGGTGGCGTACCACCTTGCAGCTGATCCATTTCAGGACGTGTCTTGATGCCGCGAGGCCACTGGAGCGGGACCCATAACGCTAGCCACTTCAGAAGTGTGCGCTTCAGGAAAGTGCTCGAGGGACTGATGTGCTTTTCGTTCAAGGAAGCCCTAAAGGAATCACTCAGATGACAAACCATCTGATGCGCGGACATAGTTCCCCAACAGGGCCGACTGTCTGGATGTACCTTGGCGAGTCGATCGAGTATTTCGTTCCGGTCGCCAGGACTCAAGAGAGTTTTCATTGGGAATGATTTTACTCGCGAACTTAAGCGAGCATTTTACTTCTTGAGGCCGCACCCGTCACCCTGGCCCCTCCCTCCACTCCGGCCTAAACGCTCCGCCTACGGCGTCGCAGGCCTTCGTTCCGTGAGGGGCCAGGGCAATAAGTCAGTCCAAGCTTGATCGAAAGGGTGTTCTGCCACACGGAAATGGTCTTGCCACCGGACGCAGGAATTGGCCCGAAGCAGTGCCCGAGAAAATGAGTGGCAAAAAAAGGGCGGCCTACTGAACTCAGGAAGAATCGGCGTGAGGGCAGGGCACGTCCGCCAAGTTAAAGCGGGGAAGGTCCGAAAGTCGCGTTCCTTTTTGAAGCCGCTACTGAGCGTGCCCCTCGAAGCCAGACGAACGCCACAATCTCTGCGAGTAACTCGTCCCAGGGGTTTGCGATCGTTCCTACAGTAAACTGACTACGGTCAAGTGGCCGCAGGCTGCGCGATTCGTTTCCGAGTACGCGTCAATACCCCAAAATGTGCAGGCCACGAACGGCACTTTCTTCGGGATACTCGTGAAGCCTGCCTGGGTGCTAGAATTCGCGCGAAGCAGACCGAGCTACCACCATGACTAGCTCAAATAGACTGGCTGTCGTGTCGACTACCGTTCTCTTTTGCTACTACGAGATCTACAGATGGATCCCTCTCGGGCCATGGAACGGAGAGCCCCGCTGGCCCGTCAGGAATGATCAGTTCTACCCCGACATAGTCATTGGGCTGCTCTTGTTGTGGATGATTTGGAACTTTATGCACCAACGAATTGTTGGCATGTGGATAGGCACGGCGCTACTGACTCTGTGGATTGGGGTGCATTTGAATGACTGGTGGATTCCCTATGCCCGCGGAACCGGAGTAGAGCGCGATGGCTTTTACCGTTTCTACAGTTCACGCACGCAAGTCTTACCGGTTATAGGCAATCACCATCCGCCAGACGGTGGTCACACGATCCTCGATCTTCTTGTTCTGGTGGTATTCGTCTTAAGCTTCGCCGCGGCGTTCGCAAACAGCCGCAAAACCTGGCGACCCAAAAGTGTATAAAGGGTCGGTCAAGAATGACTCAAAAGCATGTAAGTAGGACATGAAAATGTCTCCTTTTTCTGCCCCATTTTTCTGGGGCACCCAAAAGCGAGGGCTGCTGCTTCCAAAGCGAGCGGCTGCTTTATGGGAGGGAACCCAATGGTGTAAGGGCGGAACCGGGAAAGCAGAAGCCGCGAAGCTGCCGGACGCAGGAATTAGCCTGAAGCAGTGCCCAGGAAAATGAGTGGAAGAAAAAGGGTCGCCTACTGAACTCAGCAGGAATCGTGTGACGGGGAGGCCCACCGGGGCCATAGGCACAGCGAGGATCGTCTGGACCGCGGTTGTGGTTTGTCTTTCGCTAGCAAGAAGAATGCACGGTCAGTGTCTGCGGATAGTCGGCGCGGAAAAAGACCAGGCCGGAGGGTGGGGCTCGTGGTGGAGCCGAAATATAGCGTGGAAATCGACACGGTGTCGCGCTGGCAGCTTCGGTGAGACGGATCATCAGACTTAACTGTGCCGGGTAGGGGGCGATTTTTTGTGTTGAATCGAAACATGTCGAAAGGCAACAATATGGCCAATGAAGAATTCGCGAGAGACCAGTATCGGGCCGGCGCGAGATTGGCAGGTCATCCAGCGGCTGGAATGCCCTCAGTGCCAAAAGCGCTATGTGGGTACCGTATGGAAGAGGCGTCGAACTCCGCCCCACTAATCCGACCGCCCAATCTCCCAAAGGACCTGGGGACACCCAAGCTACTTAACCATCTGCAATAAGACAGATCAGAGCAGAAGGATCCCTCTCAGAATCGGTGCGATGACAGATTACCCGAGACTCTGCGCAGGGCGACGTACTATGCTTGCATTCGAGTCGGCGTACAAATTCGGATGGTTGCAGGGTTTGGGAAGTGATTGAAAGCGAAGCAACGTTGGTTGCGGCGGCCCGATACGTACCGAATACACAATTATTGAGCATCCCGTTCCGCAGCGAATTGATCCACTCAGCTGCCTAAACCTCATGTTTTCAGGGGCCAACCCAACCAATTGAAGGAGTGAGACGGTCGAATCGAGCGTCGCGCTTTAACTCATCTGGCGTATTTTGCAAGTAGATTGGCGCGTTCGGCTAGTGCGCTCCGCCGGTGCGTACATCTAAAGTGTGGACGACAAGGACGTTCGGGAAATGCGCGACGGCACTCGAAACGTCGAAGAACGGGACCAAGCCCCAGGAGAACGTGCAGGCAGCACATTAAGTGAAGGAGGAACCGGCCAATGAATTTGTCTCTTGAGAACAAAGTCGCACTAGTCACCGGGGCAGGCTCAGGTATGGGCCTGGCTGCGGCGCAGGCATTTGCCGCAGAGGGTGCTGCGGTCGCACTGGTTGACATCAATGAATCGGCCGTGCGGATAGCCACCGAGCGCCTGGTCGCTGCCGGCCATAAGGCGATTGCTATCCGCTGCGATGTCACCGATGAAGCTCAGGTGAAGGCGATGGTCGAGCAGACAGTATCGGCATTTGGGCGGCTGGACGCCGCGTTCAACAACGCCGGTGTGCAGAGTCTCGCCGTTGAAACTGCTGATGCCACTAGTCAAGAGTTCGACCAAGTGAATGCGATCAATCTCCGCAGTGTCTTCCTCTGCATGAAGTACGAATTGCTCCAAATGCGCAAACAAGGAAGCGGGGCCATCGTGAACAACTCTTCTATCGGCGGCCTCATAGGCATCCCGGGCCGGGCCATCTATCACGCAACGAAACACGGCGTGATCGGGCTGACGAAGAGCGCAGCGCTTGAATATGCCTCCAGAGGTATTTGCATCAATGCCGTGTGCCCCGGTGCAATCGAAACACCGATGGT
>WNFR01012705.1_pt1 | contig 10886 bp, 6 predicted proteins | sample 5400221 | NCBI WGS metagenome assembly WNFR01 (sample SAMN13153357, study PRJNA577476) | soil metagenome | isolation source: 40 cm soil under Madrone tree | place: USA:California | collected 2016-06-14 | reverse complement strand
ATGATCGCGCTTGAAAGAATCTTGAGCCCGACCGATTTCAGCGAGCCATCGGACGTCGCCCTGACGTACGGACTCGAGCTCGCGCGTGCGTTTCGAGCCACCGCGATCGTCATACACGTCGTGAAACACAGGTTCGCCCGCGTCTTTGGCGACGGCATGGTCGTGAGCACTCCAGAGCTCCAGGCCGACCACGAGAACTCGGCGCGCCGCCGGCTCGACCTGCTTCTGGACGGCGGGCATCGCGATCTTGTGCAGACGACGGTGATCGTCTCGTCCGCGCCGGCGGATGCGATTGCTGGCTACGCCAGGGACGCTGACATCGATCTGATCGTCATCGGAACCCACGGGCGGGGAGGTATGGCGCCCTTCCTTTTGGGGAGCGTCGCCGAGCGCGTGGTGAGGATTGCACCATGTCCAGTGTTGACGGCTCGACACCCAGAGCATCGGTTCGTGCCGCCCGACAAGGCGGCGCCTATCGCACACGTCGCGAGGTGACCAGTGGCCCATCCCGGTGTTCCAATCGTGTTGACTGCGCCGTTGACCGAGAGCATCGACCACGCCGGATTCTTCATCCAGATGTCGCTGGCCTCCATTCCCGAGTGGATGGAGTGGGTCATCGACAAGAAGTATCCGGCGTGGCGTGACGTTCCCGTAGACTCCGACGGGAAAGCGGGGACTGCGCCGGCAGGGCTGCGCGTTCTGGAGTCGGTGCTCGCGCGTGAGTTCGGGGCCGAGCACGTCGCCGTCTGCTATCCGGATCAGTTGTCGGCGTTCATCGGCGAGGCCACCCGCGTGGTGGCCGTCTCCACGCACAATCCGCTCGGGACGACGTTCGCAGCCGGCGTGTACGCCTCGATCTTCGGATCGTCGCGCGAGCCGATCAATGCGCTCTACGCGCGGCGCATGTTCGACGCCATCCGTGACGCGCGCGAGCATCACCGGTTCGCGATCATTCTCGGTGGATCCGGCGCCTGGCAGATCCAAGAGACCGACACGCGGGCCCAGTTCGGCATCGACACGATCGTCGAGGGCCGTGCGGAGAGCCGCGACGTGGTGGAGCTGTTCCGCCACGCGCTCGCGGGCGAGACGCTGCCGGACCGCCTCGAGGCGCGCCATCCACACGACGCCGCTCAGCTGCTCGTGCCCGAGACGCGCACGTCGTTCGGCGTCATCGAGATGACGACGGGCTGCGGACGGCGTTGTGCCTTTTGCCAGCCCGATCTGAACCCAAGAATCTCGGTCCCCAAGGCGCAGATCATGAAGGCGGTTGCAGCCAACGTGGCGGCGGGCAATCGGCAGGTCTCGTTGGCCACCGAAGACATGTTCATCTGGCGGACCGACGAAGAGGGACTGCCGTTCTTCGTGCCGAACCGCACCGAGCTGCTCGATCTCTACCGAAGTATCGTCGAGTACTCGGGTGTCGAGCAGATCACGCTGTCGCACGCCACTATCGCGCCTGCGATCGTCGATCCCGATCTGATTGCGGAGTTGAGCGCGCTGCTGCTCGATCGCAGCCCGATTCAGCTTCGGTCGGTCAGCACGCATCCGGAAGGCCGTGCGCTGGCGCCGCTCATCGGCATCGAGACGGGCTCTGTGCGGATCGCACGAAAAATCATGGCGGGCAAGGCGTTGCCCTTCGATATCGGCGACTGGCCCCACATCGTCCTCAACGGTCTCGAAGTGTTGAACCGCAACAACTGGTTCCCCGTCTGCACGCTCATTGTCGGATCACCCGGAGAGACGGACGAAGATTCGATGGCGACGCTCGATCTTCTCTACGAAGTGGAGCGGCGCGGCCTGCACTGCATGTGGGTACCATCAATCTTCACGCCGCTCGTGCGCACGCGGATGGAGGACAGCGTCGGGATCCGCGAGACCCAGCATCTGTCCAAGCTGCAGTGGCAGGTCATCATGAAAGCCTGGGCGGTTGCCTCGCGCATCGGCCTCCAGACGACGTGGGGCAAGCTGTCGTTCGGGCTCGGCGCGCTCGTCCTGTGGGCAACGCGTCTCAGACGCCTGAATGGACCGAATTTCACATGGCCGCTCGTGCAGTTCTCCGGCGTCGTTCCTGAACGATGGCTTGTACGCACGCGCGCGATCTACGAAGGGCGCCCGCTGCCGCGCCGGACACGTGACGACCTTCTGGCGCCGGTTCGGTCCGATTGGCGCGACGAGATCGATCGCGCGCGCGTGGGTGCCCGGAGGCCACGTCGGCGCCTGGCGCTCGCGCATTGAATCGACACCGGAGGCATCTATGAATACGGGACGCTTTCTCGCGGGCTGGGGACGAATCCTCGCCGGGATGCCGCCGATGCTGTCGATCGAGATCACGCGGGAATGTCCGCTCAGGTGTCCCGGCTGCTACGCGTACGAGGGCCAGCACCTCGGCGGGAGCGTGACGCTGCGGCAGTTGAGCGACCTCCAGGGCGACGCGCTCGTCAGGGGCGTTCTCGATCTCGTCGCACGGCATCGTCCCGTGCACTTGTCGATCGTAGGCGGGGAACCGTTGGTGCGACACCGTGAGCTCGGCGGAATTCTGCCGGTCCTCAGTGCTCGACGGGTTGAAACGCTGGTTGTCACGAGCGGCGTCATTCCGATCCCGGCCGCCTGGAACGATCTGCCGCACATTCGGATCGCCGTGTCGGTGGACGGTTTACGCGAAGACCACGATCGCCGCCGCGGACCGGCGACGTACGACCGCATCCTGAAGAACATCTCGGGACGGCGCGTGGACATCAGCTGGGTGATCACACGGCCCCAGATGGAGCGGCCCGGCTACCTCGATGCGTATCTTGCCTTCTGGACCGACCGTCCTGAGATCGACCGCATCTGGCCAAGCATTTACACGCCGCAGATAGGGGAGGACAGCCCCCAGATGCTGACGCCGGCCCAGCGCCAGGATCTCATTACGCAGTTGCCGAATCTCAGGAGGCGTTACCCCGCACTGCTCATGAACGACGGCATCGCCCGGGCCTTTGCTTCGCCGCCTGCAAACCCCGAGCAGTGCATCTTCTCGCGTATGTCGGTGAACTATTCCGCCGATCTGCAAACGCAGGTGCAGCCGTGCTTTTTCGGCGGACAACCCGATTGCCGTCAGTGCGGTTGTGCTGTGACGGCCGGCCTTCATTGGGTCGGCACCAGACGATTGCTCGGCCCGATCCGAGCGTCGCACGTGATGAAGGCGTCCATTGCGGTCGGCGCATTTGCGTCCGGCGCGCGTCGAGGCCGCCTGTTGGCGCTTACTGGAGGATGTCCATGACACGGCTGAAGATCATTCTTGCTTCAATTGAGGGAGCCTTGGCGCTGGCGCTCCTGGCGCGGCTGCCGGTTTCGAACCTTCTCATGACTCCGCCGCGGAGGCCGACGGTCATGAAAGCGATCGGACTCCATCTGAGTTGGTTCGTATACCGCGGCACTGGTGGCGTCACGTTCGAGCCCGAGCAGATTGAACCGTGGGAGGATACTCGGAACGGGGCGAATTCGCCATGGGCAGCATTGTGGTTTGCTCCGGTGTTCCCTCAGGACGGAAGGACGAGCACGACGGTCACGTTCACCAAGCCCGATGAGTACGTGCTTCGAGCCTTGGCAGACGACGGTGCCCTCACGGGCTTTCAGGACGTCAAGGTCGTCGTCACGCCGTAGAACGCTGTCGATACATGACAACAGTCGATGCCGATGCTCGCCCGGAGACCTGGCCGGAGGTTGACGCGTTTCAGGATCTGCTGGCGACACTGGCGCGAGGACTCGACGTCCGCGAATTCTTTCAGCGCCTCGCCGGCATCGCCAAACGTATCGTCCCGCACGACGAGGCCCATTTTGCGGTGTTGAGCGAGGACGGTGGCGGCGTCTGTCTCCACGCTGCCGTTCCGGATGACGCGGTTGAGGCTCTGCCCGTCGAACGCACCAGCACGCTTCTCGACGCCGATGATCAATCGCGGTTGCTCGATGTCGTGCCGGGGCCGGACCGCGGCCTCCAATCCGGCATCCGTGTGCCTGTAAAGATCGATGGCCGCGTGGTCGGCGTCTTTGCGCTGTTCCCGCGGCAGCCCGAGGTATTCTCGGTCGCCGACGTACACCACGCCGAGCACCTCGCCGGTTATCTCGCCGTGGCGGTGGCGCACCGCCGGCTCGCGAAGCACGCGCGCGATGCGGTCGAACGCGATCGCGCCGCCAGCATGGCGACGGCCATGGAGCTGCTGCACGCCATCGCCGATGCGCTCGACATCCGCACGATATTTGCGCGCGTGTCCGAGATTGCGAACCAGATGCTGCGGCACGAGGCGCTCACTCTGAGTTTTGTCCACGAGGACGGGCATGTCGTGCGTCAGGTGACGTCGGCGGACGACCTGAGCGACCTTCCCGAAGAGCCCGGCTGGGAGAAGCTGACGACGGAGCGTCGTGATGAACTGTTCATCCACGATTTGACGACCGAGCCGTTTCCGTTGACGGCGGCCGAAGATCGCCGGAATCGTCTGGTTCGTGCAGGTTATCGGTCGGTCCTTGCCGTGTTCGCCCGCGCGCGCGATCAAATGATGATTGTGTCGTTCTGCGCGAAGCGGCCGCACGCGTTCGACGAGCGCGACGTCCCTGCCGCGCGCCGCATCGTGGACTACATCGCCCTCGCGGTGTCGCACGAGCAGCTGGCCGAAGCGGCCCAGCAAATCGCAGAAGCCCGCGCACATGCAAACCAGCTCGAGGCGCGGGTGCACGTGCTCACACGCGAGCTCGAGTCGAAAAGCCATCTACGTGTCGTGGGCGTGTCGCGCGAATGGCGCGATGTCCTGAAGAAGGCGACCCAGGTCGCGGGAACGGATACGACGGTGCTTCTCATCGGGGAATCTGGCACTGGGAAGGAAGTCGTCGCGAGATTCATTCATCGCGCGTCGCCGCGGAGCGCGGGTCCGTTTGTCGCCTTGAACTGCGCGGCATTGCCCGAGCAGTTGCTCGAATCAGAGCTCTTCGGGTACGAGCGAGGGGCTTTCACCGGCGCGCATCAGGCCAAACCCGGTCAGATCGAGCTGGCCTCAGGCGGTGTGCTGCTCCTCGACGAAGTCAGCGAGATGAGTCTGTCCGCGCAAGCCAAATTCCTGCGCGTGCTCCAGGAACACGAATTTCAGCGGCTGGGTGGGACGCGTACGCTGAAAGCGAATATTCGCGTCGTGGCCGCCACGAATCGCGATCTTCGAGCCGCGGTCGAACGCGGCACGTTTCGCGAGGACCTCTTTTATCGCCTGCAGGTCTTCGACATCCAGATCGCGCCGCTCCGCGAGCGCCGGGCCGATATCCTCCCGCTCAGCGAGGCGTTCCTGCGGGACATTGGCAAATCGTTCGGACGGCCGCCGGGCGGCCTCACGGCTGACGCGCGAGAGGCGCTCCTCCGATACGACTGGCCCGGCAATGTTCGAGAACTGCACAACGCGCTCGAACGTGCGGCGATTCTATGCGAGGGCGGCCTCATTGATGCGGAGCATCTCGCCCTTCACGGCGGCAGCCGCTCGCCTCAGCAGTCAATCAGCGATCTGAGCACGATCGAACGCGAGGCGATCGTAAAGGTCCTGCGCGAAACTCGGTGGAACAAAGCGAAGTCCGCCAGACGTCTTGGATTGACGCGCACTCAACTGTACCACCGCATTAAAAAGTACGGTCTCAGCTGACGGCCGGTCTGCCTACAGGCTCTCATCATCGTCGCGTGGCTCCGATTTCGCCTGGGCCTTCTCTCGTGCGATCCATTCGCGTACATAAGGGGGGCAGTTTCTGAGTTCGACACCGTTCCCTTCGGCGACGAGCATGAATGTCACCGCATTGCGGTCGATCAGCAGGACGTTTTTGAGATCGACGGCGGCGACCGGACGAGTTTCGCGCGCAAGCGCGTCCCGAAGGACATCCAGGTCTTCGACGGTCACTCGACCGCTAATGCTAAAGATCACACTATCGTCGTCAGTGACCAGGCGGTCGATTCTGCACGTCATTCCGGCCCACGCTTTGGATATTTCTTCGGAGCAAAGCTGACGCCACGAGACCTCGCGAAAACCCGGCGCGAACAGGCATGTAAGCCGGCTGCCAGTTGGTGGCGCGGGGTGAATTCGGTGAATTTGGTTAATCTGGTGATTCGGATGGTGATTTTGGTGAGTCGGATGATGGCGTCCGTCGAAACCGGAATCGCTTCTTATTGATATTCAGGGCTTTGATCCGGTGATCCAGCGTGGACGGTGGAATCCCCAGCTTCGCCGCCGCGCCGGACGGACCGGAGACGCGTCCTCGACTCTCGGCGAGCGCCACCTCGATCATCTCGCGCTCGCTGCGCGGCTCGCGGCCTTCCGGCGTCGGCGCGGGAACAACGGTGGCCGCGGCCGCGGGCCGCGATTCCGTCAAGAGCCACAATTCGTCGACAGCAAACACCTCGCCCGGACTCAGAATCACCGACCGCTCGATGACGTTCTGCAGCTCCCGAATGTTGCCCGGCCAGTCGTAGCCGACCAACAGGTCGAGCGTTTTCTTGCCGATGGAGTGGAAATGTCGGCCGAGCCGGCTCGCGTAGCGCTGCACGAAATACTCCACCAGCATCGCGATATCGTCTTTCCGCTCGCGGAGGGGTGGCACTTCGATCGGAAATACATTCAGCCGGTAAAACAAGTCCTGACGGAAACCGCCAGTCGCGACCGCCGCGGTCAAGTCACGATTTGTGGCTGCGATGAGGCGTACGTCCACACGAATCGGTTGGGTACCGCCGACGCGCTCGAATTCGCGCTCCTGCAGGACGCGCAGGAGTGCGACCTGCGTATCGGGCGGGAGCTCGCCGACTTCATCGAGGAAGAGGGTGCCGCCGTCGGCCAATTCGAAGCGTCCAAGCCGACGCTGCACCGCACCGGTAAAGGCGCCCTTCTCATGGCCGAACAGTTCCGAGGAGATCAGCGCCGGTGCGAGAGCCGCACAATTCACGCTCACGAACGCGCCGCCCGATCGCGCCGAGCGTTTGTGAAGGGCGCGGGCGATGAGCTCCTTGCCCGTGCCCGTCTCACCTGTGATGAACACGGTCGAGTCGGTGGGACCCACTTTGGCAATCCGCGCAAGAACAGCCTTCAGCGCCCTGGACGAACCGACGATTTCCTCGAACATCGAGGCCCGGTCGACTTCGTCACGCAGCGCCAGGTTTTCGCGATAGAGCTGGTCCTTGAGCGACCGGATCTCGGCTTCGCGATGTTCGAGATCGCGGTAAAGTCGGGCGTTTTCGAGGGCGACCGCCGCTTGCGATGCCAGCACCTTCAATACGGTGACTCGATCGGGTGTGAACACGTGCGGAGCCAGGCCGTTTTCCAGATAGAGCGCGGCGGTCAGTTTGCCCTGTTTCACCAACGGCAGACAGAGAATGGACCGGCGACGATGCTCCATCACGTACGGATCCGCGGAATACGGGTTCGGGGCCGAGGCATCGCCCAGGATCACGTGCTCGTGCGTGCGCATGACGTAGCGGACGATCGACTCCGGCACGGCGGTCCTGCTCGTGGCCGCATCGTGCCGATGAACGATCACGTCCCTGCTGCTGGAGCTCGCCTCGGCGTCAATCTGAATGTCACCGTCTCGCGGAATCAGGAGGAGCCCTCGTTCAGCGCCGGCGTGCTCGATGGCCAGACGCATGAGACGATCGACCAGCGTGTCCAGAACCATTTCGCCCGAGATCGCCTGTGACACCTTGATGACGGTCGCGAGATCGAGCCGTTCGACCGGCGCAGCGATCGTGCTCGTCGGGCCGGGAGCCGGCTCTTGCTTCTTGAATTCTGGATATGACTGTTCCAGCTGCTTTACCTTGCCATCGGCACCCCAACGCAGATAGGCGTAGCGGGCTTCCCGCACATACGTCATGGCAAAATCCGCGAACCCGCGCGCCGCATAGAATCGCGCAGCCATCTCGTACGCAATCGCCTCGTTGTGGGTGAATTCGTTTGCGCGTGCGGAGCGAATGGCCTTTTCATACAGGTGCTCGGCATCGAGCGTCCGATCTTCGAGTCGCGCAATCTCGGCTCGTACCAACGTGGCACGATTCTCGAAATTCTCCGCGCAAGTCTGAGCCCAGATATCGAGCTGTCGCTGATGGGCTGCCAGTGCGGCCAGATGTACGTGCCGCTCCTCGGCTGTCGCCGAGTCGCAGCAGAGCGCCCGAGCCAGCGCACCATAGAAGTGATACTCGGCGTGTGCTTGCGGATCCAATACCAGCATTCCGCAAGCTTGAGATTCGGATTGTTGGCGAGTCGACGCTCAGCCTGCACGTCATCGAACCGGTCATCGTCGAACGATCCGAATGTGCGCGTGAGCCCGCGGAGCGTTCGGACCAGGCCGAGCTGAGTGGCGCTCATCTCGATCGTCAGGCCGAAGCACGTCTTCTGTGCGAGCGCGAGCCCACGCTCGGCTTCGCGTTCCACGTCGGCGAGGTGATCGCCTGCGAACAGCATGTTCCCGTTGAACATCGCGCGGCTGCCGGCCGCAAAGAGGACATCGCCGATGGTGCTTGCGATCTCGAACGAGCGACGTATCAAGTCGCGGCCGGCCTTGACCGGCTTCGTCCATGGAATGACATGGGCGCCAAGCATGTTGTAGGTGCGAGGCTGGAAGCGCGTCCACCCGTGCAGTTCGGTCAGTTCGTACCCGAGCCGACCGAAGCGATAGCCGCTGTGGTAGTCGCCGAACCGCCCGCCGGCGATCATCCCGAGGCGCGCATAGGCGACGCAGGAAGCCTCGCCGTTGCCACGCTCGAGGCTGAGATTGACTGCGCGACAGCTGACCAATGCAAATAGGTTGTGATCAGTGATGGATGCTGGGTTTGTCAGTTTGGTCAGGACGTCGAGCGTGGCGAGAGGCTCCGGGTCGCTCAGAATAGGCACCGCGATCAAGTCCTCGATCGCGCGCGCCCCGAGCTGCGCCCAGATTCGTTCGTATTCGCGTGTCGCCTCATCGGTGCTCGGATGAGGTGACCAGTCGATACCAACTTGCCGAAGATAGTCGAGACCGATGCTGATCGCGCGGTCAGGTTGCTCGAGGGTATGCAAGTCCAACCGCAAGCTGGCCACCGCCGCTCGCTCGACGAGCGTGGCGGCGCGCGTCGCCAGCTCGGCCAGACGCGCCTCGGCCGGTCCGAGTTGGCTGGTCACGTACTCGCATTCCGCCCGATGCAGCTCCAGGGCAAAGGCGAGGTCGTACCGGCGCTCCCAGCGGTCTTCCGACAATAGTTCCGCGCCGGCGACCAGATAGGTCAGTGCCGACGCGTAAGCCGCAGCCGCCTTGGCGCGCTGGCCCGCGATCAGGTTCAACTCGGCGAGCTGCTCGCGCTCGTCGTGCGCGGTAATGAGCGCAGCCCCGCGATTGAGCTGGTTGACGATTTCGAAGATCGTCTCGTCGCGTTGCTCGGGCGGAGTCTGCGCCACGAGTAGTCTGCCGATGCGCAGATGTGCCGCTGGCCGCGACTCTTCCGGGATTAGCGAGTAGGCCGCTTCCTGAACGCGATCGTGAACGAACTGATACGAGCCCGCCGCGTGTTCAACCAATTCCAGCCGCACCGCCTCCCATAGCCCGGAGTGGATCTGTTCCTCGGATGTCCCAAAGAGCTGCACCAGCATCGCGATATCCGCGCGGTGGCCGAGACATGACAGCTGTTGCAGCGCGGACTGCGTGTCCGGAGGCAGGCCGCGCAGCTTTCCCACCATCAGGTCCACTACGTTATCGCTGTAGCCCCTGGCGCGAATGCGATCCACATCCCACGACCATGCGGTCTGGTCGTGGTCGAACGTCAGCAGTCCTTCGTCGGCGAGCGCGTTCAGGAATTGAATCAGGAAAAAAGGATTGCCGGCCGTCTTGTGGTGAATCAGCTGCGCCAGGGAATCCGTGTGCACGTATTCACAACGAAGCCCGTCGGCGACCAGTTGCTGCACGTCTGCACGCGCGAGCGGCGCCAGGCTGATCTCCTGAACCGGCGTCCCTGCTTCGCGGATGGCGTTCATCCTCCGCATCAAGGGGTGATTCACATCAACTTCGTTGTCGCGGTATGCCCCGATCACGAGCAGGTGCCGGACATCGGCGTTGGTCAGGAGATCCTCGACGACATCCAACGTGCCGGGATCGATCCACTGCAAATCGTCCACGAATAGCGCCAGCGGGTGCTCCGGACGGGCAAACACGCTGACGAACCGGCGGAACGCGAGATGGAACCGGCTCCGCGCCTGGTGGGCTGGCAATTCCGGCAGCGGCGGCTGTTCGCCGATGATCAGGCTCAGTTCGGGCACAAGATCGACGATCAGCCGTGCATTCGAACCGAGCGCCTCACGAAGAGCCGCGCGCCATACGTTCAACTCGGCCTCGGTTGTCCCGAGCAGCGATCGCACGAGCGTCTGAAAGGCCTGCGCCAACGTGGCGTACGGAATATTTCGCTTGTACTGATCGAACTTTCCCGATGCGAATACTCCGCGACGCGGAACGAGGACCTTGTGCAGTTCGTTGACGACCGACGATTTGCCGATCCCGGAATACCCCGACACGAGTACGAGCTCCGGCGTTCCGCTCGTCACGATGCGATCGAAGGCGGAAAGCAACGTGTCGATCTCGCGCGCTCGCCCGTACAATTTCTCGGGAATCAGCAGCCGGTCCGGGGTGTCGCGTTCGCCGAGCGGGAACTCGTCTATCCGTCCTTGCGTGTTCCATGCAGCCAGAGATCGCCGGAGGTCGAACGCCGCGCCGGCGGCCGTTTGATAGCGTTCCTCAGCCGTCTTCGCGAGCAGCTTCATGACGATTGCCGAAACAGCGGCTGGAATTTCGGTCAGTCGTTCGCACGGCGGAACCGGCTGCCGGGCAATGTGGGCGTACACCCATTCCATCGGTTCGGACGCGGTGAATGGGAGACT
>WNFR01025263.1_pt1 | contig 10887 bp, 11 predicted proteins | sample 5400221 | NCBI WGS metagenome assembly WNFR01 (sample SAMN13153357, study PRJNA577476) | soil metagenome | isolation source: 40 cm soil under Madrone tree | place: USA:California | collected 2016-06-14 | reverse complement strand
GCCCTGCTGCTTGCGGAAGGACGGAGACATGCCGGTGAGGTTGAATATCGCGTGCATCTCCGCGTGCATCGATACGGGCTTTCGGTGCCCGCGCGTAGGCACCTCCGCGCCGTCGTAGTGCGGTCGGTGGTGGTTGTGACCGCTCGAAATGACTTTGCCACCTTTGACGAGGACAGCGCCGAGTGTGAAACACATAGGGCTCTTGGATGCAGCATCGGCGCACTGGGAGAGGTAGAACTGGGTCTTGTTCATGATTATCGATCGTGGGGTTTTGCCTTTCTGACGTGGCGTTAGAGACCCAATTCCCAGAACCGGGACACTTTAAAACACTCACAAGAGGTATAGTTGAGCGTAGTGATGTCTCGAGAGGGAGTATCGCCGATATCGATGATATAGTCGGGGGCTGATGTCGTAGTGACTCAGAAACAGAACACCAAACCCTAACAACCAATGCCGGAATAGACGGTCCGGTTGGGCTTTTGTCTCCACCAGTCTCTCCCCTCAACCCAGTAAACGAGGAAACGAGGAACTAAATCACATTTTTCAAAGATGCGGCTACCAGCCATTTTCGAAAGGATATACATAGCTCCGCAGTGAGTGCTAGGTTGGCACCGAGTTTCAATGCCGATGCCGATCGCAACCGTGTACTTATACTCTGCTGTGGATCAACACTGGGGTGCTTCTGGGGCTCAAATGACGTGTCTGTATACCCATAGTCCTCACTGGTATCTACAGTACACCCTGGGTCCCACGCAAAAGCTCCTACACGCGTTCAAAGGGTCCGGCGTGGGGATATTGTGTCAAATCAAGAACCCGCGATAGCCAAAATAACTGTTGTGATTTATTGTACGTGGATGAGAAGGTGGAGATGGCTGTGGTGTCGCACATCTTATATGATCGATGGTGAGTGAAAGTTCGAGCGATGATAGAGATATGTAGAGCCGGAACAAAACCGGGCACTGTGAACAATTGAGACTGGGTTGATTCATGACTAGACTCACGTTCTTCTACGTAGGTCCGATCAGGCTGGTGTTCTGGCCTGCGGGTGTATCAACGCGATGATTGATCGTTTGTACTATAGCGGCTTCCGCTGCCGCTCATTTAGCATTTGAACTTGAAGTTATCATCAAATCAACAGACACCCTGCGACCAAAATCATTGATCATCGCAGTAGGAATTGCCGCCGGTCTACAGACGCTCGCAACTTCGGCGTCCCGTCCCTTCGCATTCTCCGAGTGGGCTGCCGTGGACGCATGGCATGTCTTGGCACTGGATCCAAGGCCAGATCCAAAACCTAGGAATCAATTCCCTGTATCACTGAACCAGCTACTGAATCCCTCACGTAAAGATATCGATGAAACCTGCCTCCGTCCCCAAGCGCTGTTACTGTTATAAATACCAGGATGCATCATGTATAGTGACCCTTGCGCCGGGCTGCCCCATCACTTGAAACGTGTAGACCACTTTCAAGTTCAAAGAGTATTGACCTCGTCCTCTCCTTTTCTCTATAGCCACATTTCTAATCTTCAAACCATGTCACTTCCCCCTATCCCTCCAAATGTTGAAGAGATGTAAGTATCTGGTACCACTTCTAACATTTGGCGCGCCTCATTATTGTCCAGTGCTGCCCCTTTGGTATGCGGTGATGAACTATCTCGTGTTTATCGATCTTGTTTGTTCATGATTTTGCGCTTCTGCACGCTTTAGATGTTGGGAGCCTTGTGGAACTGGACTTTATATGGGGTTCTCATAGTTCAACTTTGTGAGTTTATGACGCTCTGTCTTGCATGATTTAATCCAGGGCGCTAATCTGCAAGTGAAGACGTGTACAGCTATAATTTCCCAGAAGATAGGACACCCCTTAAAGTACTTGGTATGTAGTAGTACCTAGTTTTTTTCAGGCCCTTCCTGACAGCAAGTCCTATGCAGTGTATTCCGTGTTCTTGGTAGAAACGTTACAAACAGCCCTTACCGGTGCAGACCTGTTCTATTGGTTCGTCTCCGGCTATGGCAATATTAAACACCTCGCCACTCCCTACATGTCCTCCGTCGACGTGCCCATGATCGGATCCATAGTTTCATTAACCGTCCAATTCTTTTTCGTCTACCGTATCTGGGTTCTCAGCGGGAGATCGTCCTGGTTCATATGTCTGCTCATCTGCCTCGTGAGTTAGTATCATCAGTCTCATGTGCATACTTCACTGTTTAAACTTCCAGTGCTCCACTGTTGACGCAGTAGCTGCGTTTTCTGCGGGTGTCATTGTGAGTTTTCGTCCGTCACAAGCGGTTTTCAATTTAGCTCATATTTTGTACGAGACGCTCGCCCTCGAGAATTTCGCCCCGAATAGAACGTTGAAGACCCTCTCCTTGGTAGGGCTTATCGCATCCGTAGATACCGACTTCCTTCGTTTCGCTGACGACGACTACCCCTTCAGATTTGGTTGACTGGGAACACCATATCTGACATCCTCATCGCTAGCTCGATGATTCTCCACGTAAAGCCCTTAGCGCTTCGCTTATAGAGCGGCCCTGCTGATTCTTCTGCTCCTTGTCTCCGTTGTAGCTGGCACGACGAAACGTATCAAGAGATGGGATCCTCAGTGATCGCGCCATATCGAGAGTCGTTCGACTGACCATCGAGACCAACGTGTTGACCAGTAAGCCAAACCCTCAAATCTGGTACCGCACTTCTCAGTTCGGTCTTTTTCTTTAAAGCCACCGTGGGGGTCGTATCGTTCTTGATGGTCGCTTTATTCCCCGTAAGTGATCATAAATTCCGCACTCTCGACGACTGATCCCGACGGATTAACGTAGGACAAAGTTTGGTTCACTTGTCCGTACGTCTCTGCTCTTTTCTCCTCCGCCCAGCCAAGTTCCAAGTACCGAAACTGACATGCTTTGCTTCACAGAACTGCCATCCTCGGAAAGTTGTGAGGCCACCTTTTATCAATTCGTGATTATCGCACAGTACCGCTGACATGTGGCGCAGGTATTCCAATACGCTTCTTGTCTCTCTGAACAATCGGATTGCCATCCGCGAGGGGCGCGGAGCCGCAGTCAGAACCCAGGCCATCACGTTCGCTGTCGATACCATATCCCTACCCACAGCAGAATCGAAGATGCCTTCAGGTGCGCTACTAGCGGAGCACGGTGCGGGACGAGAAACTACTAACAGTGTAATTGGTACGTGATACGACTTTCACTTCCTGAGTTTTGTTTCTGATGTATTGAACTAGATATTGCATGACTGAGTGATGTCGTCTGCGGAAAGAATCATGATGGCTGGAGCTATATCGAATCCAGGATACGTGGGAAGCTGTCAGGGGTAATGGTTTTGCGTGGCTTTTTGTCTTCCCTACGTTTCACGAAGTATGGTGTAGCGTGTACTCTACAATTTGAAGCCAGGCAAAGAGGTGCTGTCTTGATGACGCCAAAGGGCGATGATAAGTAGAATAGCGATGAGGTGATTTAACACGAAGTACATGACACACAGTGACACAATGACCATTAGGAAGTGGAGAGCACTACGGAGATATACATGGATACGGGAAGCAGGAACGGAAGGAGGTGCTACATAGGGTTATGTACCCAGGACGCACACAAATGGATTTGAAAAAAAAGACGATGATGGGAGGCATGACCCGCAAGAGACCTTGAGCCGCTGCAGACAGCCGACCAATCAAGAATAACCCTGACGGATGATATATATTCCGACCTTGACTCGCGACTTGCCAGTGCTCTTGGTGAATTGTTGTTTTAGTATCGATGTCGCTCAGTTATTCTCGATAGTACCGATGACGTCGTCACGAAGCACAAGGGTAAGCACAGGGGACGACGTTGTTACAAGAGCAGATAGAAGCAACAAGAACGCGAACGCAGAGAAGGAAATTTGGGAAGGTTTTGTTCATTGACAAAGTCCACGAGTTCACAATCCCGCGACAGACCACGCATATTGCGCCAAATCAGAGAAATTGACCCGCGCACAAAGAGAACACGTCATAAGTACGCAACTTATATCAGTGGTAGAATGTGACTCACATTTCCACCACCGACATCAGTTGCGTACAGGAGAGATTCTTTTTCCGCGCAGGTCATCGATAGTCAGCCTGACGGCATCTGACTCCGATCGTACAAATGGACCCACGCTGCAAAGTATAGCCTTGCCTAGTCAAAGACCTGGCTACCACATCATCTCGGGACTAGTGGCAGCACAGCCGGCTGAAGGAATGCCATTTTGATCAACAGGATACGCCCAGGCCAACTGGGACGAAGGATCGTGTAGGATTTGATTCGAGCGCAATACGTGAGGTTTCCCTTCGTAGACGCGATCTGACCGGACTCGATGTGACCACGTGGACGCACTTCCCGGAATTTATTTGTCCACGTCGTGAGAAGGTCCTTCGTACGTAGACCCTGTCTGATCATACGCACTACTGGCGCAAATTAGGATGGAATTCATCCTGTGATAGATGAGTTAGTGGGTGACTGAAAATCTTCCAATGATGCAAAACTTGAAACCATCCCACCGATTCCCACGTAATGATATTTTTTGCCAAAAACGGTAGTATTGTAATCATCCAGTAAACTAGAGGTGAACTTCATCCTAATTTGCACAAGTATTGACGATTGACCCTCTTTGCAGAGAAAATGAGTCGAAAATTAGAAGATGAAACTGTGGGAAACATGGCGCTTAAAACAGAAGCATCATTGTGCTGCATCAGCTGCGTCAGGTGCATCAGAGGCCGTTTTTACGACATTCGATTTGAACGTTCCTCAACAAGAACTTTGAATCCATGGTTGTATCGCCGAACTGACGCAAATCTTGTTCCTGGCCAACATAGTAAAACTGAACACTCAGGTTGGCATTTCATGTCTTTTTTGATATTTATTACCAGTACGAACGAACGTCTTCGGGCATTTACTACTGCCACAGTCGGTTTGAAATGTTATTCCGAGAAATCACTTGAAACATGATATCCGGGCGCCGTGTGTGGGAGGAAGAACTATCCAATATCATGATCGAGTAGTGGAGAACTTACGTAACAAGTGGCACAACTGGTGCCACAACTGTGTTTACTGTAACTACGCACATTTACAGTAACTACACATTTTCTCTGAGTTCAGTGACTGCGACCCATACCGTTCTGCTGCACAGGTCATATCGGGCTTTTGAATTTCAGGGTTCCCTAGTCCTGGTCCGCGCTTCCTTGATTCTCATGGCTATGATTCCTTCGGCATCTCGCTAGTGACCTTCTTACTGGATCCGGTCCGACTCTCGGTAAGTTTTGGGGCTGGATCAAAATGATTATCAGGAAATTAGCTGGCGTGCACCATGATGTTGCTTACTTAGAGACCCGGGCCCTCGTGCAACTGAGCATTGCCTCAACCACTGGCAGTGTTATATTTAGCAGACACCATATACTGATTGTATAAATTACCCCCTTGAACAGTGTACATCGCTGCCCTTGGATTTGTGCTATATCCGCTATTTCTCAGCCCTCTAGACCGTGATAATGTCGACTCCCGTCCCCTCAAACGTTGCAGAGATGTCTGTATCGTCGTAGGGAGTCCTGTGGAACTGGACTTTGTATGGGGTTCTCATAGTTCAACTCTGTGAGTCCTCATTGAACTGTCACCTATGATTCCGTGCGCGACGCTCATTTGGCGGTTGGAGACGTGTACAGCTATAACTTCCCAGGAGATAGAATGCTCCTTAAGTTATTAGGTACGAAGCACTTTCGGGTCGTGTTTCTCCGTCCAGATAACAACACCTCCCGCAGTGTACTCTATATTCCTTATAGAAACGTTACAGACAGCGCTCACTGGTGCAGACATTTATTATTGGCTCGTCACCGGCTTCGGAGATATGGACCACCTCGCCGGCCCCTACGCATCTGCGTTTGACGTACCCATTATCGGATCGTGTGGTGCCTATGCTTCATCATTGTCCCACCTTCCAGTGCTCTGCCGTTGATGCAATTGCCGCGTTTTATGGAGGTGTTTATGTAGGTCTTGTCAACTACCCCAAGCTATTTCCCATCCAGCTTACATCTTGTAGACTCATGTTACAAAGAAATTCAATAGTCCACGAATGCTAAAAATCCTCGGACTGGTAGGGGCCCTGTCGGGCTACTTTCTTTCTTCGCACCGCTAACACGACGACTTTACAGACGTGGCTGTGCGGAAATACCTTGTCTGATCTCCTCATCGCCAGCTCGATGCTTTATCGTGTAAGCCCTTCAAGTTGGCGCTATCCTGATGGAGAGTCCTACTGATTCTTGCGGCCCCGCGTCTCCACGGCAGCTGGCACGACGACGCACAGGTAGAGATGGTCGCTTCACTGACCATGCCTTAACGAGGGTCGTTCGCCTAACAATCGAGACCAACGTTTTGACCAGTAAGCTAATTATTGTATCTGGTGTGCTTCTTGCTTCAATCGTTTTTTTTTTCTTTTTTTAGCCACCGTAGGGATCGCATCACTCTTGACAGTCGCCGTATTCCCTGTGGGTGTTTACTATCAATTCCGTGTGTTCAGAACAACTGATCATACTAACTTATCTTAACGTAGGATAAGAACTGGTTCACCTGCCCGTACGCTCATTCTGTTAACGTTCATCCTGCTCAAACCTCTGACTCCGAAATGCCTCCTCTTAGAACTGCAATAATTGGAAAAGTGTGAGACCTATCTTGTAGTTTCGCACATTGTACCTGACTGCCGCGGCGATCCAGATATTCCAACACGCTCCTAGTCTCTCTGAATAATCGGATCGCTATCCGCGATGGGCCCCAAGTCGTAGTTACATCTCCGGCCATGACGTTCGCTCTTAATACTACGTCACTACCCACAGGAGACTTGAAGAACCCTTCACTGGCAGTTGCCCTAGTGGGACAGTCGTTTAAGGACAGGGCAGGACAAGCAACTACTACTAGTAGCAGTGGAGTCATTGGTATGCAATATGACTTCTTTTTCTCAGTTTTTTTTTCCCTGATGCATCAGACTAGATATTGCATGATTTAGTCAGTCATATCATCTGCAGCAGGAATGACGGATCAGGCTGAAGCTACATCGCGTTCGTCGAATGCTCGCAGTGCTGAGATTTGCGTAGCTTGTCCTCTCAATGCTTCCACTGTATGGAGTAATGTGTACTCTACTCACTAGGCTAAGAAGGACGGCCTTGATGATACCAAAGGGGCAAGTAAAGTGTTGTCGAGATGATTCGACGTGAAGTAACAGTCTGAGAGTCAGACCCAACAACTAGCTATGAGCGGCTTCGCCGAGCCGGCCACTCTTTTATACACTCCGCTCCGCCAACTCTTGGTAAGAAATAGATTCTTTGGATCTAATTTTCAGATATTCACCTCAATCCTATCCTTGATCTAAGAACAAATGATCATACATGGTTTTTGGCGAATATCAGTATCGTCACCAATTCCAATATGATTCAGTAACACGTGTATAACTGGCAGAAAAGCATCTTACCCGAAAGTGCGAATAGCGGACGTTGCCATTCGGTTATAGCAAGCAAGGCTACATCGTTGTGCTCATAATTTCGCTTTTCCATGCGCCGTCTACTCTGCTTTCTATTCATATACATAACTGCTGGTAAGTTCCCGGCCTACGGCGGCCTACGCCGGACCTGGCATGATTCAGCGCATTCGGTTTCCACAGAGCTTTCTATCCCTCCTGTTGTTGCTCTTTGCGTGGGCTATGGGTATTGTGCTCGTCAAGTCGGCTTTCAGTTTTAGAAACTCTTCCAGGTCCTTGGTCAGGTCCACGCACAATGGCCACTGGCAGACAGGACTACAGGATACCTTCTCATATCCTCCCATTGTCAACTATACCAACCCAGCGTCGGGCGACTCGATGGGTATGTGTGGTCCCTTCTCATGTAATTTCCACCTGCTAACCCTGCTTCTAGTCAAGGTACTATTTCTCCCTACGCTGTTCTTCTTGAGCGGCAATATCACCGAACACCAGCTCGCAAGTGGGTCGAGCTATATCTCACAGACTAGTTACTCCAGCTCGAACTAGACTAACGACAACACTTTCGCCCATTCCAACACGGCGGACAACACATATACACACGGCACGTCAACGTGTCTAACAACGTCATAACATTTGACCGTCAAGGCGGTAACCCGGTGCCAGCCTTCGTTCCCAGCTGATACTTGTGCAGCTTTTCCAGTACAAACCATCGCCCAGGTGTGGCTCGCGGCGCAAAGCAATCGGCAGTATGCGAATTTGTCTGTGATGGTTGACAGATAAAGATAATCGCGTGTCACACTGGCATGTCTGGGGACTCGATGTGATTTGGAATTACAGCTCCCCATTTTGTGGCCGAGATGAGTATTGCAACTAGATATGTTCGTGATATTCACTGTCAGAACAAGCCAGTGACGCGCCCCATGAGGTTCTGTAATCAATGCTTTTGCCCATCTTGCCAGATTCCAACTGAAGGTTGGGAATGATTCTGTGTCTCGCAAACGATCTAAACCGCAAGCTTCTGCCAACAGTTTTATAAATTGAATCGGAACAAGGAAATGGGAAAGGATGGGCAAGAAACCTCGTTTGGCCGACCGGTTTGAACGTGAGGTAGCACGTGTGGTACTTCACCATGGGACTCATTCGACCTCGTCTGACCTGAACGATCGCGGAGCGGACACTTACCAGAAACACCGGAATGTTCAGGTACTTTCTACAGCTTATCATGAAATGACCAATTCTGATCCAGTGATCCCTCTCTTCGGGCCACTTATACATCATCATCCAAAATCTCTTCGTTGTACTCTTTGATGAACAGAATGTTCGCAGTGGCGCCACAATTTGAAGACGGCGCCTACTAGTCTTGTTCAATTCAGAACGATAGTTGTCAACCACTGGCACGCGCCGTTGAGCAATTGATGAACACCCCACGAAGGGCGTGCAAGAGAGCGGCGCACGTCAACGTCAGGCTGTCAAGCTCGGATGGTGGGGAAGAGCACATTTAGGTGTTCGTGCAGCTCCGTTTGAGAAAGTCAGAGGGTACATGCATTGGTTCAAACGCGTTCCAATGTGTGAACCGTCGTTCAGGTTCATGCAGCCGAGCTTGAAATCAATTGGCGTCCGGACCGAAGTTCGGAACCGAACCTTCCCACATCCTTACGGTACCTTGATCTTTACGTATTTGCGTTCCTGGCCGCTCGTACTTATGTTGTGACTCTCAGCCCTACAGTAAATTTAGGAGTCCATTACAGTACACGTCAGTGATTCCTTTTTCTACGCCAGCATTTTTACATTCCGAACGTCAGTTGGCGAGGGGCTCGTATTATCCCGCAGACTAGTGACACCCGCTACAATGAGGCTAGCAACAACACTTCCAACTCTATTGACACAGCGAATGATACATACACGCAGCAGGTCAACACGTCCAACAATGTCATCACATTAGGCAGTGACCTAGCGCCATGCCCTGATCACACGTTTCTCTTTCACGAGTTAGTGGGTGACGGAAGAAAATCTTTGCAAAACTTGAAACCATCCCACGTAATCTTTTCTTTGCCAAAAACGGTATTATAATCATCCAATAACCAGAGGTGAACTTCATCCTAATTTGCCCAAGTATTGACGCTCTTTGCAGAGAGAATGAAGCTGTGGGAAACGTATGAGATTTGTAAGACCGCATTGGAGATAGAAGGCGCTTACAACGGAAGCATCATTGTGCTGCATCAGCTGGGCCAGGTGCATCAGAGGCCGTTTTTACGACTTTCGATTTGAACGTTCCTCAACAAGAACTTTGAATCTGTGGTTGTACCGCCGAACTGACGCAAAGTTGGGGTCAGTCGCTGGTCGACATAAAACTGAACGTTAACACTCAGGTTGGCATTTCATGTCTTTTTTAACATTTATTACTAGTACTAACGAATGCATTTACTACTTCCGTAGTCGGTTTGAAATGTTATTCCGAGAAACCACTTGAACGTGATATCCGGGCAGGTGGGAAGAACATTTCAATCATATCATGATGGAGTGGTGGAGAACTTACGTAACAAATGGGCCACGCTGGTTGCCACCACAACTGAGCGTACTAGTGTTTACTGGTACATCACATTACAGTAACTACACATTTTCTCTGAGTTCAGTGACTGCGATCCATACCGTTCTGCTGCACAGGTCATATCGGGTTTTTGAATTTCAGGGTTCCCTAGTCCTGGTCCGCGCTTATCACTGGCATTGTGCCAGTGACGGTCAACCCGTGAGACCCTCCTTGATTCTCATGGCTATGATTCCTTCGGCATCTCATTAATGGCCTTCTACCGGATCCGGGTCCGAGTCTCGGCACCTTGTAAGCTTTTGGTGCTAGATCAAAATAATTTCCCTGTAACGGGAAATTAGCTGGCGTGCACCATGATGTTGCTTACTTAGAGACCCGGGCCCTCGGGCAACTGAGAATTGCCTCATCCACTGGTATCAAACCCTGTTATATTTAGCAGACACCATATACTGATTGTATAAATTACCCCCTTGAACAGTATACATCGCTGCCCTTGAATTTGTGCTATATCCGCTATTTCTCAGCTTTCTAGACCGTGATCATGTCGACTCCCGTCCCCTCAAACGTTGCAGAGATGTCTGTATCATTAGCTGGTACCAGTTTATCTCAAAACACGAGTCTGACACATTTTTCTGCAGCGCTGCCCCACTAGTTTGTGGCTTACTACATGAGTCCTCAAGGTGTCGGGGTTTATTTCCCCCCCTTCCTTAGATGCTCGGAGTCCTGTGGAACTGGACTTTGTATGGGGTTCTCATAGTTCAACTCTGTGAGTCCTCATTGAACTGTCACCTATGATTCCGTGCGCGACGCTCATTTGGCGGTTGGAGACGTGTACAGCTATAACTTCCCAGGAGAT
>WNFR01013988.1_pt1 | contig 10887 bp, 13 predicted proteins | sample 5400221 | NCBI WGS metagenome assembly WNFR01 (sample SAMN13153357, study PRJNA577476) | soil metagenome | isolation source: 40 cm soil under Madrone tree | place: USA:California | collected 2016-06-14 | reverse complement strand
GAGGGGGCGCGGGCGGCGTCGCTGCCGCCGCAAACATCGGCAACCGCGCTATTGAGCGCCGCCGGTCATGCGCGCCACGTCGAACCACGAAAGCAGGCTGCCGAGATCGGCGTCGATCGGTGCCGCGACATCGGGCCGGCATCGGGCGAGATGGGCGCGCAGCTCCGTCGCCTCGGCATCCGCGACGCGGGCGACACCTGAGAGCACGGTACGCCCACAACTGCGGCAACGGACGCGGAAGTGCAGCGTCTCGGTAGGCTGGACCATGACGCGCGAGCGTGCGGCACGTCACGCGCGCCGTCAACCGCTTGGCGGCATTCGCGGAGCAATCGCGTCAAGATGACGCGATCGGGGTGTGCGCTGTCCCACTCGCTTCGGTGTAGCTGCGACCGACGGCCGCGTGCTGCATCAGGCTGATCGGGTGCGAGCGGTGGGGTCAGCGCCCTGATGCGCGCCGACCGCACCGTCTCGCCCCACGCGCAGCGTAGCTCGGCGGCGCGATCGCGGCGTTGCTGTCTCACGTGTTCGCTGACGACGCACTGTGGGACGCTACTCGCGCGCTCTCAATGCGATCATCTGCGATTCTCTGCACGACAGCGGCGCAGGCCGCGCTTCATCATGGCCGTTAAACGTGCCCGATCATCCGCGCCGTGGAGCCGAAGGGGGAATGGCGCAGGCGAGAAACGAAACAATGCCGGCTACTGGCCCCCGGCGAGCACGCATTTCGTGGCGCGATCGGCGACGGAAGGCGCAGCGCCGTTCAAGAGAAGATCGACGCGAGAGTCATGGTTTCGGAGCATTCGCCGGACGCTTTCACACAAATCGGCGCTACTGAACGCGGTTACGTGCTCCCATCCGTACCACCGGCCCTGTACCATCAGTGTCGCCGCGCCTCCCTGGCTCTCTTCGATCGCCCGCAATTTCTGTTCGAGCGCATTCAAACGATCCACCACTTCTCCATGTTGCTCGTCGATATGATCGCGGAGCGATTCCTCGAAGAACGACGGGGTTCCGAGTTCCGGCAGGCCGACGATGCCGCCCACGATGATGATTGCAGTTACGGTGCGTCGCATGAGCACTATGCTCTGGGGATTCATCGCCTTCATCGACGGCCGTTCTGCTCGACGACGCCCGTCTGTTCGTTCGCAAGTGGGCATCTGACTGTCGCCACACCATCCCACCCACGCGTGCGCGCCGAGCGCCGCAGCGTTTCGCCCCGCGTTTGGCAGCGCTGCACGCTCGCGACATTGTGCGCGTGCTCGCACTTCACGAATTCCTTTTCGCCTTGAGTCCACTTTCGGCAATCGGTCTCCGCAAGGCGCGCGTGAGCCTGCACGCACTCGGCATGCTGCGGCGTTCCCTCCCAATGCGAGCAATCGGCGTCGGTCCAATCGTATGCCGACGCACGCGCCACAATCGCGATCGCTCCAATTGGCGCGATGAGCAGCGCCATTCGCACACGAGTCGCCATGCGAAACCTCCCCTGCCGCTCCCGGCGCGGCACGGCCGTAAGAGCGAGTCGCGTGCCGCGCGTAACTGCACAAACGGTCGTGCTGTAGGCTCAGGACGCGCGTCATCCGCGTGGCAGGCGTCACGGTGTGAACGGCTCCGCGAACGACGTGGCGGGTCCTGTTCGAGCCGCGTCACCGCGGACTGCGCGGCGCACGCGGGTTTGGTCGGTGTGCCGGGCGCATGCTCGCTGGGCGGCGATGCTCCGACCGAGAAGGGGCGCCTCCGCGGGCGGCGCGTCCCAGCGCGGGCCGGTGCTCCACGCGTGTCGCAGCGGCGAGCGGTGTGGGCATGGCGGAGCGGCGTGCCCCTGCGCGGCCCTCCGCCCGGTGCGGGCCGGCCACCACCAAACGCGCGCCCGTCGGCTCGTACGCTTCGCGGGCTCGCTCGAAGGGCCGCGCAGGGCGCCTCGATCTCACCGTTCCTCCCCACTTCGTACACGCTGAACGCGCGGTGTCGTGCTTGCGGCGCTGCACGGCGAGCTTGGGGCGCCATCCGCGTCCCTCCGCCCGGCTCGGTCCCGTGACGTGCCGAACCGCCATTCGCGGCTTCCAGGGACGCGGCGCCCGACCGGAACGAAACACCGCGTTCGATACTCGAACGGCCACACGGCCCGCGCACACACGATGCGTAACGTCGTCGATCCGTGCTGCAAGATCGGGTCGGCAGACAGCGAGATGGCGCGCAGCTTCGCCGTTTCGGGCTCGGCGATACGCGGGCAGTCCGCGCTCGTCCGGCGTCTCATAGCGTCTGCTACAGCAGTGACATCGACGAACGCGATCCGCCTATGATTGCCGGCTCCTTGCTGCGCTCGTTGCTGCTAGCTTGGAGCGCAGGACCGCTGCGCCACGATGGAGCCATCGCCCACATCGACTGACGTTCTCGCGCGCCTTCGGGTGGTGGCGCCATTCTGGCGACCGCTCTCGGATGACGAACGCCGCGCCGAAGAGACACGCACACGCGAGTTCGTGGCGCTCCTCGCTAACCGCCAGCAAACCGCCGCGTTGCGTACGTTTCGGCAGTTCAATCCACCGCCGACCGTTTGGGAGGCGTTCACGTGCGATCCGGTGGTATTGCGATTGCTCGTGTATACGTTCCACCCGCGTCGCGACGATCCCGAGACGTGGCGTCGCCTCCGACACTACGTCTCGTGTGATCGCGAGGCGCGTTACTTCGTCGGGCTGCAACCGATGCTGATGGCGCAAGGCATTCCGTCGAAATGGTGTGACTTACTCACAAGTGTCTACTACGCGACCGACTACGCGCAGCGGTCGAAGGATCGAGGCGATCCGCGCACGTTCGACGCGATCGAGAAAGACTTCCTCGCGCACGACTATGGGCACATCGAGACCACCGATGACGGTACGGTGGACCTGCGAACGATGCTCCTCGTGGGCGGCGGCAGTGTCAGCAGCCACGTGCTCACGCGCCCCGACGGTACACGACGCGAAGAGATCGTGTTCGACTTCCCACACCGGCGCATCAGTGAGGACGAATTTCGCGAATACGTTGACCAAACTATTCTGCGGCGCATCCAGCAGTTCGCGTGGTCGCCCACCGATCGGAACGAGTTCTTCGCAGCGCCACCGGGGTTCACGCGCGCCATGAAGCTGGTCCACAACGGCGACGTGATCCTCGAACGGCCTATGCACTTGACGACGAACTATGCGCCGCTCATCGCAGAGTTCGTCAACGCGTATGCATTCGAGAGAGAGTACACTTTTGATTCAGACACGGGCGCGACGAAGCGCATCCGTGATCGTGAAGTGAGCGAGCAAGAAGTCCTTATGGCGCTGTTTGAGGCTGCAACGGTCTACCAACAGGATTTCGGGTACGTGCCGGGCGTTCTTTTCGTCCGAATGCGCGGAGCACTCACCATGCGGGTCCGCGATACGTCAGTCACGCATGAGATCGACGGCGACCGCCGTCTGTCTGGAGAATTCGAACACAGCGGCGATGCGATGGCCGAGGGACCATCAGAGGCGGACGACAACGACACGGAGTCTCCGAATCGATTCAATGCGATCGATAGCGATGGCGAAGTTCACTCCGATCGGAACGGATTGCGCTCGTGGGCCGACGGTGGACTTGCGCGGGTCACACGCCGCGAACTGCTCGAACTGCTTACAGAGAAGCAAGGCGCGCTCGCTCTGCTTCTGATGAACGGACTTAATCCCGCCGACGCCGCTCGGACACTCGGCATCTCGCCGGCTGCGGTAGCGCAGACGATGAAGCGTATGCGCGAACGCCTGCGTACCATGCGTTCTGAGTAACTTCCGCATCGCACAGCACCCGCCGCATTAACAATCCGACCCCCTCGTTTCCACTTACTTCTGGTGATGCCGCTCTGTCACCAACTTGCAAGTGGAAAGGGGAACATCGTGACCGCTCGAACCGTCAACACCCGACTCAAGCTCGCGCTGCTTGAGCGAGGCATCTCGCAACTCCAACAGCCGCTCCACCTTAGATTCGACCCGTCGCCGTCTGGCGGGACGGTGCGCTGATGGCCGCGCAGTCGAACAACAGGGCGCATCGCCACCGCACCAACGGCGCGTCGGTCGCGACGGTCAGCCCGCCAACCGACGATGACAAGGGCAAGACAAACCCGAGTGCTCGCAAGAACTTGGCCCGGCGCGCGCCGGTCGCGTCGGTTGCGACGGTTCCTATCTCTTCTCAAGTAGAAAGAAGAGAAGAAGAGCAAGAAGCACCGGAGCCGGCGGGAATAGGCGCATGTGAGAGAACTATAGCGCAACGCGATCGTCGCAACCGACGCAACAGTCGCACGACTGTGAAAATGCCCGCAGCACTAGGCGCCGCACCCACGGAAGTTGCGACGGAGTGCGATAGGCATGACGACGATCCGTCGTCGCCAACAGACGTAAAGGCCGCTGACGGGAGCGCAGCAGCGCAAGGGGACGGGCGCTCTGTGGAACCGCAGCCGGTCACGCCTGCGGCACCGTCGAAGCGTGAGACGCAGCGAGACCGCCTCTTCGTGCTCGCTCAAGACTTCACACCGTTTCACGACGCGAGCGGCGTGGCCTACGTCAAGGTGCGCCGGCAGGGGCACGACGAACATTGGCCCGTCAACGCGCCGGAGCTTCGCGACATTCTCACAGAGCGGTTTTACCGCGATCGGCGGCGGGCACCCGATGAACGCGCGCTGGCAGACGTACTTCGCACGGTGCAAGCCCGTGCGCGTATCGAAGGGGCAGAATGTCGCGTGTTCCGCCGCGTCGGCGAGTGCGAGGGGGTCATCTACTTCGATCTATGCGATCGAGAATGGCGAACCGTCCGAATCGCCGCCGACGGGTGGAGCGTTATCGACACATGCCCGGTACGCTTTGTGCGCGCGCCAGGAATGCTTCCGCTTCCCGTGCCTGAGCACGGCGGGAGTCTCGATCAGCTACGCGAGCTGCTGAATGTCGATGACGACACCTGGCGCATTATCGTCGCATATCTCGCGATGGTTCTACATCCCCGCGGACCGTACCCAATCCTCATTCTTCTCGGAAGCGGCGGGTCGGGCAAGAGCACGTTGGCTCGGCAGCTCCGCAGCGTAGTGGACCCGAACGCAGCGGACTTGAACGCCCTACCTCATGACGAGCGCGATCTCATGATCGCCGCATCGAATTCATGGGTCCAAGTGTTCGATAACGTCTCCGTCCTCCGCGATTGGCAGAGCGATGCGCTGTGCCGCCTCGCAACGGGCGGCGCGCTGCGCACGCGACAGCTCTACAGCGATCGAGCAGAATCCATTTTCAACGAACGAAGGCCGGTTATTCTCAACGGCATCGGTCGATTCATTACCCGAGACGATCTGATGAGTAGGGCGCTGATAATTGATCTGCCTGACATCCCAAAGGACAAGCGCCGCACAGAGGAGGTTCTTTGGGCGACGTTCAACGGTGCGCATTCAGGAATTCTTGGTGCATTGCTCGATGTGGTGGTGGGCGCACTTCGCGAATTTCCGTCGGTATCGCTGTCAGACCAACCGCGAATGGCTGATTTCGCATATTGGGGAACAGCGGCCGAGCGCGGCCTTGGCTGGCCCCCGCATTCATTCATGAAGGCATACGACGCCCTGCTCGATGCTGGCGCGACGGAGATGGTCGAGAGCAGCGCGTTCACGCGCGCGCTCCTTTCGCTTCTCAGAACGGAACTCGGGGCGTGGGAAGGCACGCCAGGCCAGCTCTTTGAGCGACTACAGCATGTCGAGTTGCCGGAGGAGTCTCGCGCCGCGAGAGAGATGCCACGATCCCCGCGTGGCGTGACGGGTGCCCTACAGCGTTTCGCGGGCGTTTTGGGTCGCGTAGGCGTGGAGATTAATCGCCTCCCACGCGGGCAGCAACGAGTAATCGCGCTTCGATGGCGGCCAGGCCGAGCAGAAGGTCCAGAGCCGGCCGGAACCGACGGCGACGCGCCTACCTCATCGTGCGGAGACAGCAGCGCTTCTCGTCCAGAGCAGTAACGGACGGCAGGGCCGCACTTTTCAAACCAACAACGAGTTCAACCACAAAGGAGATCGCAATGAAGCACCCATCCTCTTTCGCCAATCAGCGCACACGCATCGAGTACACGATGACGACACGCGAAGCAGTACTCATGGTTCGAATCGGCAAACAGTTCCCCCACGGCTTCTCGCCGCCCGCCCTTGCACTCTCGCTCGGGTGGAGCCTGGACTCTGTGTATGAGGCGCTCGAAACATGCGTCGCGTGCGGACTCATCGCGCCACCCGTGGGGTACAGCTCGCCTTCCGGTAGGACAATTCCGAGCGGACGCCGCGTTTCCGTCCGTGATCTGCTGACTCCCGCCGAGATGACAGTGGCGAGCGGGCGCGACCATTACGCCATCTAGGCCGCGTCCCGCCTCCTGACACTTACAACCCTAAATAGACGCCCAAAGGAGTTATCCCGTGCCTATAAGAGTAACGTTTCAGCCGTTTCAGTTCTCCGACGACCACGCGCCCACGCCGGCCGCAGCGGCCAAGCGCGCCGTGACCGACGTGGCGCACCTTCCACGCGAGCTGTGGGCAACAGTTGAGCCATGCGACGAACACGGGTGGGCGATCGGCCCACCTGTGGACGTGCGCATCATCCGCGACAACGTGGACGTGGCGGTGCCGAGCGAGGCTGCCGATGCGTAACGATCGCGAATACCTCATCGAGCGTATGTGTCACATCGCGTCGCTTGGGGTGATACACGGGGAACGCGCCTCAGGTAAGAGCCTTGTTGCACTGGACATGGCGCTCTCGGTCGCATCGGGGCGTTCATGGCACGGCCGTCCAGTCAAACGCGGCCCAGTCGTCTACATCGGCTCCGACTCTCACGACGAGTTGGCAAGGCGCGCCCTTGCGTGGAGGTACGCGCACCGCGTACCGGCGACCGAAATAGATTTGTATTTGATCTGTGACGTCGTAGACCCGGTGGACACCGCCACCGCCAACACACTGCGGCGCTGTCTTCGGAAGTTAAACCCAAAGCCTGTGCTGACGATCGTCGATACGCCTTATCCTTGTCGAGATCGCGATGATGACCACGAGGCCGTCGCTACGCTGCGTCGTATCATCGACGAGATCGGCACGACGATATTTATTATCACGCCGACGCGTTCGCCGATGCCACGCGTTCCATTGCGCCGGAAAGGCCGTGATGAATGGTGGGACGGACGAGACGCCGACGGGTGGTCGCGGTTCCATTTCGCAAGCTGTTGCGTACGCGGCGGCGATCACGCCGGCGCTCCACGCGCTGCTCGGAGCGTACTCGCGGAAACGGTCGCATCCCTCGAAGGGCACGCACCGCCCACGGGAAGCAACGCCGCTGACGTGCAATGCAACGGGCACGCGAACCTGAAATCGCGCGGGCACGCATCGCAGCCGCGCCCGCCCCGCTCGCGTTCTCGGAGCGTTGGGAGGCGGGCTCGGCCCTAGGGACGCCATTCGCGCGGCTACCGCGCCGGCGGCCGTACCTGAACCAACCAGGCGCACGTCCCCTCGCGGCGACGGTGCCACATCACAAACACAACGGAGATCAATGATGGCCAATTGTCTAGTCGGTGCGCTCAATCAGGCGACGCGTTGGATTCGCGAAACACGACGGCTGCCGAGCGCGCCGAGGACCTTCCACGAAACTGCCGCTACGCTCGTGAAAGCGCGCGACTCTCTCTACGAAGCATTCAGCTTCATGAGCGACGTAGGGTTGCACTACCTCGCTTGCCCGCACTGCGGACAGGGCGTGGATCAGCGCAACGCATCGGGCGGACGCCGCAACGAGGCAGCTTACGATGACGACTGAAGCATGGGCGGCGACCCTCCCTTCCATCGCGGGTGGCCGAATGAAGATGCACCCCAACGTTGCGGCGATGAGTCGAGCCATGAGGACCGCACGGCGTCGCTGTGCTCTTCGTGCGCTTGTCCTCACGCTCGCGCGTGACCACAATCCCCGCGCTCCACGGGGCGCTCGCAGCATCGTTCCCGACGCGCGACGCCCTGCTGACCAAACTGACGACCACCCACGCGATCACCCTCGCCCCTGACTTGCTCGCCGGCTACCGCCGGGCGGGGCTGGGCGGGGAGGACAGGTGGCTGGCGGCACTCGATGAGTCCGCATGCGAGTGAGCCGGCCCGTGGCGGCGCCCGGTGAGCGCGATCACCGCGAGATGCCCGCCACGCTACTCAGCGAGCGACGATCGCCACGCGCCGCCGTGGCACGTCCGTTGCTCTCGTCCACCGCAGGACAGCTCGATGCCGTTGCACCAGCGCGAGAGGCGGGGGCAATGGCCGAGGACCGCTACATGAGCCTCAAGACACTCGCACGCTACAGCGGCCTCTCCGTTCGCACGCTTCGCGCGCACATCGCGGACGCCGCGCACCCCTTGCCCTGCTACCGGCCGTCGGGTGGCGCGGCCGGCAAGGTGCTCGTGCGGCGCAGCGAGTTCGACCGCTGGATGGGACGTTACCGAGTGGAAGGTGATGCCGCCTTGGACGCGATGGTGCGGGACGTAGTGCGCGACTGCGTAGCGTAAGCGCCGCGAGACTCACCACCCGAGAGGACACGATGGGCGTGAAACTCCGATTTCGCAAAGGGCGCCGACCCGGTGAAAGCGCCAAATACTACCTGATCATTCATCACAACCGGAAGCGGCGCGCAAAATGCGTCGGCACTGACAAGCGCTTTGCAGAGCAGGCACGCAAGCGTGTCGAGGCACAGCTTGCGCTCGGTGCGCTCGGTATCGACGAGCCGTCGGCCGCGCGCCCGTTCTCCACCTACTTCAAGGCGTGGCTCGCCACTTACGCGCGGACGCACTGCAAAGCATCTACGTGCAAAGAGTACGACTCGGCCTACCGCATCCACCTGCTGCCGCACTTCGGTGACCGAGACATCGCGGAGATCACGCGCGACGACGTGAAAGCATTGGCCTACGGGCTCCAGACGAAGGGACGGGCACGCGCCACTGTGCGCGCGGTTCTCGCGCCGCTTCGCGAGATGTATTCCCACGCGATCGAGGACGGGCACGTGAGCGCGAATCCCGCGACCCGCGTGCTCAAACGGAGCCGGCTCGATGCAGGCGCACGTCGCGCAGCCGATTTCCTCACGCGCGAAGAGCTGGCGCACCTCCTCACCACGTGTCGCGAGCACTTCCCGCGCTACTATCCCTTCGTGCTGCTCCTCGCACGGACGGGCATGCGGCTCGGCGAAGCGCTCGCGTTGCAGTGGGATGACATCGACTGGCACGGGCGGTTCGCGGAAGTCCGGCGCTCGCTCTCGCGCGGCAGCACAACCGCACCGAAGAGCGGGAAAAGCCGGCGCGTGGACTTGTCGGCGCAGCTCGTGGACACGCTCCGTGTCCTGCGGGTGGCATCGCAGAAACGCGCGCTGCGCGACGGACGGGGCGAGCTGCCGGCGGTCGTATTCGCGAGTGACGCCGCGACGCCACTCGATGGAGACAACTTCCGACGGCGCGTGTGGCCGCGGCTCTTCGCGAAGGCCGAGCTACGCGAGATGCGCATCCACGACCTACGACACACGTACGCGTCCCTCCTGATCGGCCAGGGCGAGAGCCTCACGTACGTTAAGGAACAGCTCGGACACGCGAGCATTCAGACGACAGTGGACGTGTATGGGCACCTCGTGCCGGGTGGGAATCGTGCCGCCGTCGATCGACTCGACGACACCCCGTCTGACGCAACCAAACGCAACCCAGACGCAACCGCGGCGGGAGGAAGCGATCGCAGCAACAGCTAAGTGCGTGTCGTTGTTAGTGCGCCCGGGGTGAATCGAACACCCGACCTACAGATTCGAAGTCTGCCGCTCTATCCAACTGAGCTACGGGCGCGAGACCTTCCGTGTCGCACATCTCGCAGCGATGTTCCATCGGACGCGCTAGTTGGGAACCTCGATCATCTTCGCGTGCGGTCGGGTCTTGGCGGGCGCGCTCCCAGTGCCTTCGCTCCCGGGTGGAGGCTCGCATCCGGTCTTCGCGGCGAGATGCGCGAGCGATAGCTCGCCCGTCGCACGCGAGCCGTCGGCGAAGATCCAGGTGGGATAGCTGTTGACGCCGGCCGACTTGCAAGCTGGCGCTCCGCCGCCGCGTCCCTCGACGGCACATTCGACGTACTTCACGTGCGACATCGCGTCGCCGAGCGTCTGGCGCTGTTCGCGACAGTGCGGACACCACGAGGCGCCGTAGAAGACCGCGCCTGCATGCGCGAGGCAGCGGCCGAAACCGTCTAGGCTCGCGGCGTCGAGTCGGGCCGGCACACCGAGGGCGAGAAATCCCACCGTGATCAGCAGCACACGCGATCGTGAGTTGGTCATGGCCTTCCTTTCGCCTCGCCGCTTGCACCCGTGTCATCGTGTATCGCGCGCTCGTAACGATCGCGCAATCGAACAGGCGGATGCGCACGTGGGTTCTTGTGTCGCGCGCGAGACCATCTACGCTGACGCGCATGACGTGGATGAGTTCGTTGGATGGCTGGTGGACCGTCGCTGCGATCGGCGGCGCGGTCGGGGCGGCGTTCCTGTGGTGGGCGTTGGCTGACCTTTTCCTTGCATCTGTCGAGCTGCCGTTTTCGGCGATGCTCGAGCGGTGGCGTGCGCGCCGCGTGCCTCGCGACGAACGCGACGGTGACGCCGACGCGCCGGCGAGCGCGTAGACAGACGTCGGGCACCTCATCGACCGGCGGACGCTACGGCCGTTCTCCCCATCGCTCCCAATACGTCCGCTCGCGCGCGGGAAGACGCTTAGGGAAGCTCTGCACAAGTCGATCGGATGAGATAAAAGAAATTCCGATCGACGGGTGAGGAGGTGGGGTGATGGGCGAGCAACGGACGTTCGCATCGGTGGCGTGGACCCAGAAGGGCAAGGTGACGCGCCGGGAG
>WNFR01007768.1_pt1 | contig 10887 bp, 5 predicted proteins | sample 5400221 | NCBI WGS metagenome assembly WNFR01 (sample SAMN13153357, study PRJNA577476) | soil metagenome | isolation source: 40 cm soil under Madrone tree | place: USA:California | collected 2016-06-14 | reverse complement strand
GTAACGTAAACTCGGGATTGAAGCGCCGTTCCACTCGGACTAGCCCGGCCAGCGGTACGGCCTGGCCATTGCTGTTCCGAACGTAAAATGATCCGATCTGATCGGCATTGGTTCGAAAATCTCCGTCCGCTTGTACATAGACTTGCCATTGCCGGCCAAAACGCGTGAAATAGTTAACAAATGTTCCACCCAGAAAGGTCTGCAGAGTATTGTAAACATCTTTGAGCGCTACCCCCTGCTTGAGAGCCTTGTCCCGATCTACATCCATGTAAACCTGAGGAACACTGGGTAGTAATGTGGTAGTGACGCGCGCTAATTCCGGTCTTTGGCTCGCAGCCGTCAGGAAAGCGTTAACGTTTCTCGCAAGGAAATCGGTGCCCCGATCTCCGCGATCTTCCAGAACGAACGAGACTCCGCCTGCGACCCCCAGACCAGGAATAGCTGGTGGCGAAAAAGCAAAGACGGTGGCTTCAGGAAGAGTGATCAAATTGAGATTCAATCGCCCCTTCAGAATCTGATATTGCTCGGTAATTTTCTTTCGCTTCTCCCACGGATTGAGAGTCACAAAAAAGAAGCCGCTATAACTGCTTTGGACTCCGCTGAGCAGGCTGAATCCAGCAACCGCCGTGGTGTATTCGACGCCTGGAATCTGAGCAAGAATGCCTTCCACCTTTCGGCAAATTTCATCGGTACGTTGGAGCGAGGCAGCATTGGGAAGCTGCAAATTGACGTAGAAGAATCCTTGATCCTCATCCGGCAGAAAACTACCGGGGAGTTTCTGTCCAAAAACCAATGCTATGGCGCCAAATAATATAAGGAGCACCAGCGTAAGGCCAGTACGTCGAGCGAACATCGCCGCCGTGCGAACGTATCTATCGATAAGTCGATCGAATAGTCGATTGAACGGACCGAAGAATCGCGGAATCAATCCAGGGTTCGGCTTTCGAGGTCGCAGCACGAGTGCGCACAAGGCCGGGCTTAACGTCAACGCATTGAAAGCGGAAAGCAGAACCGAAACGGCAATGGTAACGGCGAACTGCTGATAGAGGCGGCCGGTGATGCCGGGTATAAAAGCGGTCGGCACAAAAACGGACGTCAAAACCAGCGCAACTCCGATCACCGGACCGGTGATCTCCTTCATCGCTTTGAGCGTCGCTTCCCTGGGCGAAAGTCCTTCTTGAATGTAGCGCTCAACGGCCTCAACCACCACGATTGCATCGTCGACCACTAACCCAATTGCCAGAACCAGTCCGAATAAAGAGAGTGTGTTTACCGAAAACCCTAACCAGGGAAAGAACACGAGCGTGCCAACCAGCGAAACCGGCACAGCGAGCAGCGGTATCAGCGTAGCCCGCCAGCTCTGCAAGAACAAGAAAACCACGAGAGCGACTAAGGCCAGAGCTTCTGCCAATGTTTTGATCATCTCGTGAATACCGGCGGTGACAGGTCGCGTCGTATCGAGAGCAACCACGTACTCAAGTCCTTTCGGGAATCGTTGCTTGAGTTCCGCCATTAGTTTTCGAACCCCGTCGGCTGCTACCAGCGAGTTCGTCCCAGGCAGTTGATAAAGTGCTATGATTGAACTCGGCTGTCCGTTCATACGAGCGCGCGTTGAATAGACTTGCGAGCCGAGTTCCAGCCTCGCTACATCTTTGAGTCGAACCGTCGCGCCCGCCGAACTCTCTCGAACCACGATCTGACCGAATTGCTCTGGAGTAACCATCGTGCCGCGAGCCACGGCCATATAGGTAAATTCTTGGCCCAATGGCGCCGGTTCGCCGCCGGCCAAACCAACCGGATTAAGCGCATTCTGCTGTTGTACAGCGCTAATGACTTCCGGCGCGCTAATATTGAATCGGGCCAGTTGATCAGGCTCTATCCAAATGCGGATTGCATACTGACCGGATCCAAAGACTTGCACATTCGAGATTCCTGGAACCCGCGTAAGCTGATCATTTAAATTTATGTAAGCGTAGTTAGTAAGAAACTCCGAATCAAAGCGCCCATCCGGCGAGCGCAGAGCGAGCAACATCAAGGGAGCAGCAAACGATTTTTGAACGCTTACACCCTGAGCGACAACTTCGGGCGGAAGTTGAGCATTCGCCTGCGCCTGTCGCATCTGCGTTAATATTTGATCGGTTTTGGGGTCGCTCGTCTCATCGAAGTTTACCCTTAGCTTCATTTGCCCCGTATTCGCGTTGAGCGAATACATATAATTCATCTTATCTACGCCACTGATCTGCTGTTCAATCGGTGTTGCCACTGACTGCTCGACGGTGAGCGCATCGGAGCCCGGATCGGTAGCCGACACTACGATCTCGGGCGGCGTAATATTTGGGAAGAGGGATACCGGCACAAAGGCGAGAGAGACTAGACCGACAATGATAGTGATGAGTGAGATAACGATCGCCAGAATCGGACGCCGGATGAAAAAAGCCGACATCGCTAACGCCCTTGCGCAGGCGTGGGCGTACTCCACGCTACCGGTTTCACCAGTTGTCCGTCGCGAATCCTCTGCATGCCTTCAACCACGACCTGATCGCCAGCTTTAAGCCCCTCTTCGATGACCCAGAGCGAATCTACCTTTTCACCTACTTTCACTTGCCGGACTTGGGCCCGGTTTGCTCCATCGACGACCGCTACTTGGTAGCTGGTTTGCAGTTCATTGACCGCGCGTTGCGGTACCAGCAGCGCACCGGGAGCGTTTCTAACGGTAATCCGAACACGAACAAACTGGCCTGGACGTAAAATATTGCTTGGGTTGGCGAACAACGCTTCAATTCGGATCGTGCCGGTCTGTTGGTCAACGTCTCGATCGACGGTGGTGAGCTTGCCTTGAACCGGGTAGAGCGAGCCGTCGGCCAAAATGATCTCCGCTGGCGGCGCTACTTCTCCCTTGGCCCGGGCGCCTTCCAGCCTTCGAGCAAACTTCAGGTAGTCTTGCTCGCTAATTCGGAAGTAAGCCTTAATCGGATCGACCGTCGACATGGTCATTAGCGGCTGGGCATCACTCGGACCAACCAAGTCTCCAATCCCGGGGTTAGCGATCCCGGCGACGCCGCTAATCGGTGCCATGATCTTGGTAAACTGTAGATTTAACTCGGCCTGACGAACGGCGGCCTGCTGAGCCTTTACTTCGGCTTTTGCGGCGGCATTCGATTGAATCGCGTTGTCTCGATTCTGCTGACTCTCTACCTTTTTCTCGAAGAGCTCGGTTTCGCGCTGCTCGGTTTGTTCGGCTTGTAATTGGTTCGCCTCGGCCTGGGCTAACGACGACTTCGCCTGTTCCAGCGCCGCTTCGTAGGTGCTCGGATCGATTTGAAACAGCAGGTCACTTTTCTGCACAACCGCGCCTTCTTTGTAATTTTGGGAAATTAGATGGCCGGAAACACGCGCCCGAATATCGGCATTCACTGAGCCATCCAAAGAACCAATCCACTCGCGAACTACCGGCACATCCTGCTGGGCGACTTCCATGACCAGCACTTCCGGGGGCTGGTCCAAGACCGCATTAGCGGTAGGCTTTGAACAAGCCGAGAGAAGCGCGAGAGCGGCACCCGATAGGGCAACAGTACCGGCAGAAATTAGAGATCGCGGTGATCTTCGGAAAGTGGATTGGCGCTGCATGATCAACTGCCAGGGGACTCGCGATCCCCTCGCTGTCGCTTGAACCGAAAGTAGTTCGACCAGTTGGGGCAGCCATTTCATAAATCGCACGGTGGATCAGACTTCCGAACCTTGGGCGAGGCAGGCATCCTAATGACCTCGCGAGGTCTAGCTCAAGAGAGAAACAGCGGGGCTCTAGAATCCGAAGATTGATAGTGACCGGCAGCGTTAATCGCGACGCCGAGTTCTGCCGTTTCCTCCTCGAGCCGACCGTTCGCCACTCGAAGCCGAACCACTCGTTCTTCTTTGCTGGTAGCGCTGCTGGGCACTCGCATTTTGTGCACCTCGCTGGCGCGCCGAAGCCTCACGGTTCAGGCTGTTGGTCAGGTCGTCAGAGGATTGCTTGATCCTATCTGCGCTTCCTGTCTTTTCCCCCTGACCTCGAGTGTTCCCGGGTGAAGGTTTATTCCGAGCAGTTCCTGGCGTAGAGGCGCCATTTGCATCACGCCCTTTGCGATTGGTTTGTTGCCCCGGCGTAGCGGCTCCATTTGCATCGCGACCTTTGCGATTGGTTGGCTGGTTTTGACTGGAGAGATTGTTTTGTCCCGACTGATTTGTCGCGTTGGTCTTGCTCGGTGTGTTAACCGGGTTCCACTGACCGTTATCCCACTTTGACCAATCACCACTATCATCGCGTTTATATACGTTTCCGTCATGCCCGGCATAAAGATTGTCTTGCCCTTTCACTACGCCCGTACTGCCGTAGTTCGTCACGACGTGACCGGCTTGAATCGTTTGGTCGCCGCGCGTGACGGTGGACGTACCCCATTGCGCGTAGTAGCCGCGCCCTTGCTGAGTGGTCCATGACGTGTTGGTGCTAGGGTTGTAACCCCACGCGCTCGTTCTTCCGCCGTAGGGATATTGTTGGGTATAGACCCGACCGTACGCGCCGGTGGACGGGTTGTACCACGCAGCGCGACCCGCAGCACTGTATGGGCCGTATGCGTAGCCACCCACTGCGTAGGTGCCGGCATTTGGGTAGTAGACCGCCGACACACCGTAAGTCGCGTAATAAGGGCGGTAAATTGGTACCGGCCCCGGATAGATGTACGGCGGATAATAATAGCCGGTTCCCCAGACCAGAGCCACTCCGGTAGCAACTCCAGCGACATACGCGCCGGAGTAACCGGCTGTATAGCTACAGACAACCTCATCCTGGTTTGATTTTTCTACTTTCACGTAGGTCACGTGATAAACCGGGCTACTGGGCGGAATCGAATAAATCGGCTCGGGAACCTCGGTCACGATCTTCCACGGACCCTTGGGTGAACTGGAGGCAAACCAGACCGCATTCAAGCAAAGATAATATTGATCGGCTAGCCGGATTACATCGGCGTCGGCATTGGTCGCATAACTCAAATCAGTGCCAGGAATCGGAACGAATTCAGGTTCGCCGGTGTATTCCACTTTTGCCTTACTCTCTGCTTCAGCTCGCTTAACTACGGCAACCGTGGGAACCTGGGCAAGTAGCACCGCATCTTTCGATTCGTCGGTGCCGGGAACCGAGGCTAGGACTTCGGACACCTCGCTGCCAGGCGGGATCTTCGAAAAATCCTGCGGTAAATCATTGCCGGCATATGTCCAGGGGCCTTCCAACTTCGAAGCGCGAAACCAGCGCCCGGTGATAAGATAGTAGAACTGTCCGTCGGTCGTATCCTTGAATACCCAACTACCGGTGTTCGTCGCGTAGCTGAGCTGTGTCCCTCGGATGTTCTTGTACGCCGGTTCGCCGGCAAACGCTATCAACTCGGCTGGTTGATCACTGAAAAAGACTTTGGGCACTCTTGAAGTTTTGGTCGTCCCGGAGGTAGCTGCTTTCTGCACGTGTTCCCAACCGTATGCGGCAGCAAGTTTAGAGAAATCCTCGGGCAACTTTCCTGCCGTGCCCCAGGTTCCATCCAGTGATTTCGCGGTTAACCAGGTTTGGTCGACCAGCAGATAATATTGAGATTGCAACGGCTCGAAAAAAAGGTCCCACCCAGTGTTCAAAACAAACTGAAGTTTCGAACCCTTAATTGGAGCCAGCACCGGTTTACCCTCCACCGCTAACAGGACAGCAGGCTGGGTGGTCACAAATATCAGCGGCGGTTCTGTTTTCACAGACACCGGCTTCACATTTTCCTGGCCATTTTGCAGACTAGCGACCAAGCGATCTAGTGAGACAGTGAGCGGTTTGCCTGGAAAATTCGATTTGAGCAGCGTTTCCATTTTGGCTGCTTCGTCGTCAGGCAAAGAAGGGAAACGAACGGCAACGATCTCAATGTTATTGATCAGAACAGTGCGTTTCTCGAGGTTGGCAACCGTGTCGCCTTTCAACTCCTCGATTCCGACCACCGGTTTTTCTCCTTTGGGCGTAAGCGTGAAGGCAGCACGTGCTCGTAACTCTCGGAGATTCTTCCATTCATCAACTTGCGGCTGGTAATAGACAAAGCGGACGCCATTCCGATCAACTTCGCGAGGCCAACCTGGATCGAGTGACTTTGATTCGGAATCCGGATAGGCCGATTTCTTTGCGGAATCCAGACATAGCGTCGTTTTGGGAAGCAGCAAGAGAAGAGCGGCGAGCAAAAGAGTGCGAGAGAAAGAGGCTTTCATAAGAAAGAGGGAGGAACACCTGGGCAGAACCGGATATATCAGAACCGGTATCCTAAGCCTAGAGATAACGATCAGCGCAATCTAAATTGCAGGCCGAGGTCTTCTTTGTGCGTTCCTTCTATCGGACGGATCGATTACCACTCGCCGATAGCTATTTTCGGTTTCAATTATCATGAGACGAACAAAACTCCGATTGGCCGGTCATCTGCCCGCATGAATAATCTGGTAAAACCGGTGCCGCGCGGATTACGCTGGTCGCGCCAGTCACGAGTCTGCACTCGATGGACTATTTCTTCCACAGCTATCCAAAGGAATTGGCGAAGCAGATCGTTGCTCGATGGGGACCTCCCTCGGATGCATTAGATACGCTTCCGCCGGAAGAAGCGCTCGCTTTCTTTTTGAGTGAAGCGTACCAGGCAAGTCTACTTCGAGAGGAGGACCGTTCGGTCAACTGTCGCCTAATTCTCATCAATCCGATTGAACTTAGTGACGAAGTTGGGCCGCCGAACGGATTACACGTGTTAAAATTCCGCGAAGAGCGGTTGATGCATGAGGAGGAGATCAGGCGCTTAAGCCCGACCGCAACTTTTTATCGATCGTTGATCGGGGTGCGTTGGGACTCCGATAGAGGTTTTCTACTTTGGGGAGTTGTCAATTCCGGTTCGCGCTGGATCAACACGACCGATGGCGGCCGCTTGCGCAGTCCGACCGTTCCGAATCGTTTGATCATACACATCCGCGGACCGGGTAGTTTGATTGCCCTAAAAGGTGAAAATCGCGTCGCCACTCTGCTCAATGGCAAACTCCAGGGTCACGGCTTCAATATCTACGAAGCCAGTTGGCTGGCGAGCCTGCAGGACAGATTTGCGAAGTGGGTGCTTCACGAATGTTTCAAAGGCGGCCATCACGCGGGGGCAACGGTGGAACTGGATTTCACCCGAATGCTTGCCCAGAATGTAACGAGGCGGCTGATTAGCCAGGTCAGACGGGCACGACACGGCGGCATGCTGATCATCGTAGCGAGCCCGAACTGGTACAGGCTAGTCCGTTCCGACGGACCGATTTGCCCGAAGTACTGGATTGAAGACACCAAGGCGAGATCGCGTTATCGTGAACTGATTTTTGCCGCGGTTCGAACACTTTCTGAAGTAGGGGCTCAGCACGGGTTTCAGAAGGTCGGCTGGAAACAGTACCAGGAAATCCGGGATGATCGCCTGGCCGAACTTGATGAGTCAATTTTTGAATGCGCCCATTTACTGGCGGATCTCATGGCAGTCGACGGGGCGCTCGTCTTGACGGCGGCCCGAGATATCCTCGGCTTCGGCGCGGAAATACATGTACGGACGCAGGAAAACGAAATGGTTTACCGGGCGCTCGATATCGAAGCAGAGCAGGCCATACCGGAACGCGCGGACAACGCCGGCACTCGGCACCGTGCGGCCTATCGGCTTGCTCGGGACCATCCTGAGTGCATGATCACAGTGGTATCCCAAGACGGTAGCGTGCGATACGTGGGAAACCAGAAGGGGCAAGTCACCTATTGGGACATCCTGTCGGTTTAATCTTCGAGCTAACCCAATCGAGAGCGAGGTCTCCGATTACGCGCAACGCCGCAAACCAACCTCCAGCCTCAAGTCTCGACAACTGTTTCACTCATGATTTTCCTATTTCAAACCCGTAGGTGGTGCGGCTTCAATTTACTGATCGCTGCAACGCTAGGGGTCGTTCTGCTTTTTTCCGGCTGCGCTTCCCAGCCGCTATCGATTACTGGCGAAACGCCGACCTCGACACTGCCCAAAGAGCTTCAACATCTGGAGAACAGTAAGTCAGATGGTCAGCAATTGGCCGGCTACCTTCGGATCGCGCAAATCACATCCCAACGATTAGAGGAAAAACTATCGGGGCCAGATGAAGCGACTAGTGACTTACCGATCACAACATACAACCGCGCCGTGGCCGATTTCGTCGTCAGTTGGTCAAAGCAAAACCGGCCGCAGGAAATCCATGACACCAAAAGCGGCCAGAACACGCATCTCTTGTTATCGCAGTCTTCCGATTCGACTTGGTCACCGATTTACTTTGCTAGTTTCGAAAATGCCCGCTGGGTCAATCGTCGGCGTTTCTGGAAATCTACCAATCGATCTGGCTTAGGCGGAACGGTCATCGGCATTCACCCGACAGTGACCGCCCGAGGAGTACCTCAGCGGCTAGAGCCGGCCAAGGGATTTCGGATTGCGGTTACGGCCCTTCTCCGGTTCAGCGACCATCCAAAGCCGAGCGAAACAGAGGCTCAGCTGGAATTAGTAAATCCGCGAATCGAGGACTCCATCCAACTGGGGAAACGCGGATACTCGTTGGCAGCGGATTTCACTGCGCCGGTAGCAGCCTACGCGAAAGTCAACGAATTATGGGCCGGCATCATCAACATGATCTGGGGCGAGAAAACAGAATCCAAATCGGGGCTTTATCTACTGGAGCCGTACGATCCGAATCGCATCCCCGTGGTATTCGTTCACGGATTACTCTCATCCGGTTATACCTGGCTGAATGTTAGCAATGCGGTTCGAGCGGATCCAGAGATCCGAAGACGATATCAGGTCTGGGTCTTTTTTTATCCGACCGGAAATCCTATTCTCTATTCCGCATTGCGATTGCGCGAAGATCTAGCTCTAGCTCAGAAAAAGTATGGTCTGAAACACGGGATCGTTCTGGTCGGACATAGCATGGGCGGCATTCTTTGCCGGCTTCAGGCAACGGACATCGGTCCGGCAGATTGGACTGCAATTTTCCATGCGCGTGCAACCGAGTTGATTCCTCTCGTTAACTCAAAGCCGTTGTTGCGAGACGCGTTACTCTTCCGGGCAAACCCTCTGGTGAAACGAATCATCTTCATTTCAACTCCCCATCGCGGAAGCGCGATTGCCTCCGGAGGTATTGGCGCTCTCGGTGATCGGCTAATTCGATTGCCGGCGATCATCACCAGCAGCGTACCCAGGCAAATAGCGCGGCTGGCCAATGCCAGAGGGATGAGGATTCCAACCAGCATCGATGGGCTATCTCCTAAATCGCCGCTATTTATGGTCTACGACCGGCTACCCATTCGTTCTCCGCACCACTCCATTATTGGTGATCGAGGTAGAGGCGACACCCCAAACAGTTCGGATGGCGTTGTGCCGTATTGGAGTTCACATCTCGATACCGCGAGCTCCGAATTGATCGTCCCGACCGGGCACGGCGCGATGAATAACTCTCTCGCTATCGCGGAGATCCAGCGAATTCTGCGCTTAAATGCCGGGGTGGCCCATCGGAACCTCGCATCGAGCGGCCAGGGCAGATAGTAAACTTGAGCGAGGGAAAAGCGTCCTTCTAGACGGGCAGCTAGCCCATTCTCTTTCGAAGTTCTACCAACAATCGGTCGGTAGCATTGATTCGAATGAATCCAATGCGCGGAAATTCGAGATCAATAATGACATAAATCGTCACGGTGATCACAGCCGCGAACACAATAATGTGCAACCAACTGCGCGCCTTCGCTTCAGCCATCCCGTATCCGGCGATCAACGAACTAACCAGCGCAAGCCCGACCAGGACAGCGTAGATCACAAAAGGCGGGTGGGTATTGGCTGCTACGATCCGGTTCGTCGAATTTGCGATCCATTCGTTAATCGCCGGAAGGAGAACGTACGAGGCGATCGGCTGGGTGTTCGGATTTCTGCACGCGGCAATTACCTGGTTTTGAATATCGAGTTTTATCGACGAAGACCGCGAGTATGCCCGTTTGGCCGTACGGATATCGGGGAGCGCCTTAATTGCTTGCAGTTCCGCGTCGAGGTAGTGGCGAAAACTCTCCTTGAGTTTTGTCTGAACCGGCTCGGGCATCAGATCGAGCAGGTAATAGACTTTGCTGAGGGTATTGACTTCCTGAACAACTAATTGTTTTCGCGCATCGAATCGAGACGCGGCTCCGGAGAAGGTGAAGGCAAGAAGGAGCCCAAGCAGACTAAAAACAACCCCTACAACCGCGCCGAGGCCAGCTTTGGCGCCCTCAGGATCTACCGCCATTCGCCGGACAGCTATCCAACGTCCGACTTCGAGCAGCAGCAACATTGCGCTAAATAATGCGATAACAAAGAAGGCCGTGAGCAGGGTGTAATCCATAGCAACTTTGCTTTTCCAGATCCGCTGTGACCTCGTTTTTGACAGTTTTCCGGGAAAGAAGAAGGCCGCCGATTATAGGCACATTCAAGTTCGTTCGGTCGAGGACTCATTCGACCAAGCAAAAGAATCGGCCCGCAGGATCTGCGGGCCGATCATTTATCCCCACAACAACTGCTCGAAAATCGTTCCGTGACTAATCTGCTTTTTCCAAGATGGTTGCCATCGTTTGCAAGATGATCGCTCCGGAAGTTGCGCCAGCATCGAGTACCCCGCGGGAGCGCTCGCCTAGCCGGCTGGCCCGGCCAATTTTAGCGACCAGGTCGCGCGTAGACTCTTTTCCGTTTTCCGCCGCATCGGCCATTTGAGCGAGCGCATCCCGGAACGAAGCACCTTTAATCGCGGCCGATTCGTAGGCCACCACCGCCGGTACTAAGACGTCCATGATTGTCTTATCACCAACCTTGGCTC
>WNFR01007766.1_pt1 | contig 10887 bp, 7 predicted proteins | sample 5400221 | NCBI WGS metagenome assembly WNFR01 (sample SAMN13153357, study PRJNA577476) | soil metagenome | isolation source: 40 cm soil under Madrone tree | place: USA:California | collected 2016-06-14 | reverse complement strand
ATCTGCCGGGTCGAGGCGAGTGAGGATTCGTCGAGCACATAGAGCCGTTTCTCGCCTGTGTCGGACTGCTGCCCGCGTGCCAGATGCTTCTGGAGAGTCAATGTCTCGATGCCGGCTTCCCCCAGCTTGTGTGCCGCGCGGGATGTCGGCGCGAAACCTTCCACTCCGTAGCCCTCGATCTCTGCACCTTCGCGAATCACCGCCAGAGTCGTGGTCTTGCCCGCGCCGGCCACACCATCCAGTGCGACAATCTTTTCCCGCGCGAGAAAAATGTCATCTACCGCTTGGAGTTGCGAGGCATTCAATTCTGGGTGACGATCTTCGGTGGCGATTCGCACCTGAGGCGAAACCAGCATCGGATCGCTGTAATCGCGTTGGTTGCCTTCTAGCATCCGAGCAACGATCTCGCGCTCCATGCCTATCATCGCTGTGGTCGTGTATTGTCTGCCTGAGCCGACGTGCAATACTTCGCGGAACTCTCCGGCCTCAATCCGGCGCTCGAACTCCTGCCGAATGTTGTTGTACGGGGTTTCTCCCATGCCGCGCGCTAAGGCTGTTTCCAGAATTGCCCGGCAGTCGTGCACAGCCGATCGCTCGAAGATATGATCGCGTGCCCATGTCACAGCACGCTGTGCTTGAATCGTCGGCTCTTGCATTTGGTGCTGGCTGTGTTCGCGGGCAAGGGTCACGACGCGGTCGGCCTGGTGTCCATACTGTGTGGCCAGCTCGCGGTGCCGCTGTAAGACTTGTTCACGTGATAGGAGTTCCTTGCGGTCGCGTGTATGGTGGGCAGCGATCTGCGCCGCTGCTGCTCCGTCGATTCCTTGCTCCCGCAAATGATCTTTTATCTGTTCTCGGCGCGGACTTGAGGCCTCCAGATATTCCTTCGTGTAGCCGCGGATTTCCGGTTGCCCATGCTTGCCCCGTTCCAATTCGTAGCCGAGTTCTTGCAAACGCAACGCCAATTCGGACCGATATACTGCCGTGGCAAATCGCTGGGACACAAACAATTCGTGTGGCTGAAGACTACGGGTCTGGCCGTTTTGCCGCTCAGTTACATTAAAGATCACCGCATGGGTGTGAAGCTGTGGCGCAGCATACCCATCGACTGGCCGGGCAGTATCGTGCTCGAAGGTGGCGGCGATGAATCTCCCGGTAGTCTCCGGCGCGTGCACATTTCCAATCCGAGCCTGCGTGTATCGCTCTAGTTCTTGGAGAGCTACTCGAACGCTCTCCCGATGGGCGTCCCGGACCCGATCATCACCTCCCACAAGCGCAGTGAGGGATACCGACTTAGGCGCAGAAAACGTGGCGTCCCACCCGGCGCGATGCTCCGCGCTGGTCACTTCCTTTCCGAATTTGCCCTCGTAGGTTCTCGAAACTTGATACCTGACAAGTTGCTCTTCGGTGTGAGGATGCTGACCTTCGCTCAGTCGCGCGAAGTGCTCAGACTCAACTGCGCCGCTGAGCTTCCACTCCTGGGCGAGCCTGCCCTGCCACTCGCTATGGCCTTGCAGATCGCGGCTCCAGTAGTTTTGTTTCTCTGAGGCAAACTCACGCTCGTGATAGGTTCGCGCTTGGCTGGCCGATAACGGTTTTGAGATGGTAAGCATGGCATGAATTCCTTACTATCTGCCTCGTTCTTTGCCCTTCGGCGCAAGGAAGTCGTCTAGGATTTTGCGAGCCTGCTCGAGTTTTCGCGCGTCGGCTTGATCCCGGATTTTGGCAATCGAATCGGGCAACAATTGTGTGCCTTCCGATGCCGCCTGTGCGCGGGAATAGAACAAATTCAGGAGCGTGTAACGCAAAGCCCAGACCTCGGCAAGCAGTAGTTCAACGGGATCGGCAGGTCGCTGACGCGCTGCGCGCAATGCAGTCTCGCGCAGCCATTCGGCGAGAGATTGGCTGCTGGTTTCTGCGGCCGCTTCGACCTCAGCTAGCTCTCCGTGAGTCAGCCGCGTAGCCACGGTCTTGGTGCGAAAGTGGGGCCTGGTCTCATCTCTAAGAGATGCCTCACTTCGCATCGGAAAAGGGAGATGGGGAGTACTCATGGGAAATCCTAATCATGGCTCTGTGCGAATCGCTCACAATGGCTGTATAGCAACGATTCACAAGAAACGCTTGCGGGCCAATGCGTTTACGCCAAGTGCACCCAACAGTGCTTTTCCGTTTACGAACGTAAACGTCCGCGCCCACACGAACACTCTCGCAAAGCAAAACTGCTCATCCAAAACAAGTTGACGTTTGTAAACATTTCGGCGCTCTGCAGCGCTCGGCAGTTCCCAATTTGGGGGTGACGTGTCCACCCTTCTTCCGGTGCGAAGCACCGCCGCTCCTAGAGTTCGCCATACTCTCTGGCCAACGCGTCCCACAGACGCCTCACTTCGGGGGCTTGCCAGCCCCGGCGAAACAGACTCTTAATCGCCTGCCAATCGTCATGGCGAAATGTGAGAGCGATCCCGTTATCCCGAGAGCGAAACTGGACGCCGACCTTTTCCTCTTCGTCGAGCCACGTGGAGGCGAGAAAATAGCGACCTTCCCAGAAGATCAGCGTGTCGCGCAGTTCCAACCGTTCCAGTATCGTCCGAAGCTCCGCGATCCGTGGGTAATCGTAGAGCGGATATTGCAGAGCAAACCTTCCGGGAAAATACAACCAGACGGAAAATTCCGTCTCCGGCCCCCGGTGAAATTCGAGACGGTATTCGCCTTCCTGAAACGATGGCAATGGCCCAGGATTTCTCAACCTAGAATCAGCACCCCAAAATGCACCATCCCGCAGGGGTTCTTCATGGCGGAGATAGTGGCCACGGGCGCACACGCGCCAGAGAATCGGCCAGTACGGTCGCAGCCCCTCGTTCAGCTTCTCGATGTTTAGAAACTTTTCGTTGTCCAGAATCATGTAGAGCAGTCGAGCGGTATGAATCGGTCGCGGAGTCTCGCTGTTAGCGTTCTTTAGCGTGTGAAGGGTTCGGTTCACGGCCCGTCGTACATCGTCGTCTGCAATATCTTCCGAAGGCTTCGCCGCAGTTTGCCTTTCAGCGGGCAGATTGGTGAGGAGATGAGGGGCCATCGGACTCCTCTTTCTTTGTTTGGATACAAGTCCATAAACGGCAAGGAAAGCTTCAAGAATTCCGGCGAGAGATTCATAGGAAATGTCCGTCTGGCCGGTATTTGCAAATAGCTCCGCACCCTGCTGACAGTAGTAGGCAATCAGGGTCCATTCGGCTTGCGAAAGTGGCAGCTTTGCGTCTACCTTCCCGCGAATCTTGACCAGGGAATCGGTTGGCTCTGAGAGTAGATTTACGAACTCCAATCGCTCCTCTTTGGAGGACTCCAGAAGTTGCTTTGCCGCTTCGGATGTCGAGACTGGTTCGCCGCTCTTGGCGGCCATGATTTCCTTCAGAGTTTCGAGCCTTAGACGCAGCTCGTCGGAAATCCGAATGGAGATCACCGGCTGCTGCAGGATTGGGGTCTTGTCTGCCAAGGGGTCAGCCTCACTAAATATCGTAACGTTACGTATTGACTGTATTGGTACACATGCGCTAGTGTCAAGTGCAGAGTTGTACTTCTTGAGGTTCCCTCTATGACAGCCAGCCACGCCTTCGGTTCAGTCGCATCAACCGCAACTCTTGAACACTTTGTAGACGGAGATACAGCAGCCACGTTCTTAGGCATCACGCGCCGCACACTGTTGCAAAAAGTCCGAGATGGCAAAATTCCCGGTCACGCGCTCGATCCATCGGCAGAAAAGAAGGACTGGAGGTTTCTCTTATCGGAACTCCACGCCTACATGGTAAGCTGCGAAACACGGCCACCTGGAGCACGCAAACCACCAAGGAGGGTTTGATGCCCAGGTATCAAATAGGCAGTCTACGCAAGATAATGCGCGCGGAGGGTCTGACGTGGGTGCTTCGCTATTATGCTACTCGCTCGGATGGGAAACGAGTCGAACGCACGACCGCTATAGGTCTTGTCAAAGATATCGGTCCCAGCCCGGCGGATGCATCGAGAGAAGTCGACCGTCAGAAGCTGCGCGAAACCATCAACCAATTGCAGCCCTTCCAGGGAACGCCGAGAACGTTTGGTCAGCTTTGTCAGGACTATATCGAAAACGAGCTGAGGATCGACCAATCGGAATCAGCGCGTCCCAAAGCATTTCCCACAGTCGAAACCTACGAACGGCACCTTATCAAACGCATCATTCCACGATGGGGGAGATTAGCACCCTTAGCCGTGGAATCGAGGGATGTCGAGGGGTGGTTTCGGGAACTACGCAAGGGGAACGCTCAGAAGAAGGTGAAACCGTTAGCCGATCCTACGATCGACAAAATCCGCCGCATCATGAGCCTGGTCTTCAAGCACGGGCAGCGATGCAACTTCCTCCCTCGCCAGCAGGAAGGCAATCCCATGAACTGGGTGAGCCAACGAACCACGAGCGACTACCGGGCGATTGTCATGACGCCGAAGCAGGCGTTCGAGGTTCTTCTCAATACTCCAGAGCCAAGGCGCACGTTGACTCTAAGCGACGCGGCCACCGCTCTGCGCGTATCAGAACTGTTGGGCTTGATGTGGATGGATCTCGATTTCGAGGGGTTGGTGATTTACGTGAGACGAGCCTATGTGTGGGGAAGATTGAAAGAGCCGAAGTCAAGAGCGTCCAAGGCTCCCGTTCCCATGCATCCGCTTTTGGCTGGCTTCCTCCTCGCATGGCGCGAGAGAACGAAGTATGCCAAGGACAGCGACTATGTGTTTCCCAGCGTAAAGCTGAGAGGCAAGAAGCCGTTGTCCGCGTCCATCATGGTGCAGAAATATTTGCGACCCGCAGCCATCAGCGCCGGCGTGATTCCTGCGAACTGGAAGGGACGCTTCGGTTTTCACAACTTTCGCCATTCACTGGCGACGGCACTAGTGAAACTGAAAGTGGACCCCAAAACCGTGCAGGGTGTGCTGCGGCACGAGGACTTTGGCACAACGATGGAACTCTATGCTCAGTCCGACATGGACTCCATGCGGGATGCGCAAGGCAAGTTCCTGGAACAGCTCATGGGGGACAGAATTCACCTGCTCACAGAGCGAGTTCAGTGAGAATCATGGGTTGGATCGTGGGTTGGAAATTTCGACACTGTGCCGCTAAGTTCTTTGGAATGATGGTGGCCAGGGACGGAGTTGAACCGCCGACGCCAGCCTTTTCAGGGCTGCGCTCTACCACCTGAGCTACCTGGCCACGTCCTGTCCGCACAGCTCTGCCCGCAAAACGACTGGCGGCCAAATTGTGACCGTGCACCGTGCGCGCTCTCACTGGGCGGGCGCCGCGAAGCAAAACAGCCGATGCGCTGGGACCGTGCGGAACTTTCGAATTATAACAACCCTTTGCCGTTCCCTCAAAATGATTGCGAACCATCTTCGCACGGCGCTTTCTCTCTCGACATTCTTTCTCGCGTATTCTCTCGCCGTTTTTTTATGGAGAGAGAGGGCCGCTCGGCATGCCGTTCATGATCGTCAGCGCGCAACGATTTGCGCCAAACCAGTACGGGATCTCGCGATAGTCACTCACATCAAACACGGCAACGTCAGCGTCTTTGCCCGGTTCAATGCTGCCTTTGCGGTCGGCGACACGAAGCGCCCAGGCTCCGTTGATCGTTGCCGCCGCGATCGCTTCTGCCGGTGACATCTTCATCTGCGTACACGCCAGCGACATCGCCATCGGCATGCTCAGCGTTGGAGATGATCCCGGGTTGTAGTCCGTGGCCAGCGCGACTGCCACGCCGGATTCAACGAACCGGCGCGCATTGGGATACTTCGACAGGCCGAGAAAGCAATTTGCTCCGGGGACGAAAGTTGCGATCGTGTCACTACGGGCGAGTGCTGGCAGGTCGGCATCGTTCACGTGATCCATATGGTCCAGCGATGCGGGCTGAAAGCGAAGCAGAGGACTGAGTCGCGTTTCGCTGAGTTGTCCCACATGTGCACGGACGGCGAGACCGTGCCTTTCCGCAGCCGTGAAAATCTGCGCGGCTTCCGCGGCGCTGAAGGCTCCGCGATCGCAGAACACATCCACGAACTGGGCTAGTTTGCGCTTTGCGATTGCTGGCATCATTTCGTTGCACACAAGGTCGACATATTGCTGGGAACGTCCGCGGTACTCGGGCGGGACCGCGTGCGCGCCGAGGAAAGTTGGGACCACGGTTCCGGGCCACTCACGCGCGGCCGCGCGGATGGCTTCGAGCGACTTCAGTTCAGATTCGAGGTTGAGGCCGTAGCCAGACTTGGCCTCGACGGTCGTGGTTCCGTGACGGGCCAACTCTTCCAGCACCGCGGAAACCTTCTGTGTCAGCGCGTTTTTGTTCGCCTTCCGCACTCCGTCAATACTGGAGCGAATTCCTCCGCCAGCTTCGGCGATCTCTCCGTAGTTCGCGCCAGAAATCCGCTTCTCAAAATCCACGAGGCGCGGATGCGTGAATACCGGATGAGTGTGGGAATCGACGAAGCCGGGAAGCATCACGCGTCCACCACAATCAATCTCAGTAACCTTCTTCCGATTCTGCTTGAGCCAGGGATCGCGAAGGGCGTCTTTCGTGGTGCCGACAGACACAATCTTTCCGCCGAGACAGAGCACAGCGGCGTCTTGAATGATTCCGAGATCGGAAAGGGAAGTGCTGCGACGCGGGCCGTCTGCCACTGAGCGGAGCGTTATAAGCTGCCTGATGTTTAGCAACAGCAGTGGCTTGGACTTCACTCAACCACCATATCGCATTCACCATGTAGACGCTTAATTTCGAATGAGAAATCCGCAGTCGGGAAGGCTGCCGAGCTGCGCTCGGCTTGGACGGGCGGGGGCGCCCGTCCCCACGCGAACTTTCCCACCACGCTTCGCTGACGACTAACGACTAACGGCTGACGACTAGGTACTTCCCATCGGCACCGGCACGCCTGTTGTTTTGGCAAACTTCTTTGCCTCGTCATATCCTGCGTCCACGTGGCGAATCACGCCCATTCCTGGATCGGTCGTCAGCACGCGCTCGATGCGCTTGGCCATCATGTCGGTGCCGTCGGCAACCGTGACCTGTCCGGCATGCAGCGAATATCCAATGCCCACGCCGCCGCCGTTGTGGATCGAAACCCACGACGCGCCTGCCGCTGTATTCACCAGCGCATTCAGCAGCGGCCAGTCGGCCACAGCGTCCGAGCCATCTTTCATGCTTTCAGTTTCGCGGAATGGAGAAGCTACCGAGCCGCAATCCAGGTGATCGCGTCCAATTACGACGGGAGCCTTGATCGTACCTTTCTTCACCAGATCGTTAATTGCGAGCCCGAACTTCGCGCGTTCACCGTATCCCAGCCAGCAAATGCGGGCTGGCAGTCCCTGAAACTTGATGCGCTTGCGGGCGAGTTCAATCCAACGGCGCAGGCTGCGATTCTCGGGAAAAAGTTCGAGCACGAGATCGTCGGTAACGGCGATGTCCGAAGCTTCGCCCGAAAGCGCCGCCCAACGAAATGGCCCGCGGCCTTCGCAAAACAGCGGACGGATATACTCCGGCACGAATCCCGGAAAGTCGTAAGCATTCTTCACACCGCGCTGGAACGCAAACGTGCGAATATTGTTGCCGTAGTCGAACGTCACCGAGCCCATCTTCTGAAGACGCAGCATGCCCTCAACGTGCTTCGCCATGGTGTCGAGCGACCGTTCCTGATAGGTCTGCGGATCGCGCTTGCGCAGTTCTAACGCTGCTTCGAACGTCATGCCGTTGGGCACATATCCGTTCAGCGGATCGTGTGCTGAAGTCTGATCGGTGAGAATGTCAGGCACGACGCCGCGTTCGGCGAGTTCCGGGATGATGTCCGCGCAATTGCCGACCAGCCCAACTGAAACATTTTCTTTTTTGCGGACGGCATTTTTAAGAATGCGCAGAGCTTCGTCGAGCGTGGTAACCAGGAAATCGCAATAGCCGGTCTTGAGGCGCTTCTTGATGCGCTCGGGATCGACGTCAATCCCAAGAAACGCTGCGCCGGTCATGGTTGCCGCGAGCGGCTGTGCGCCACCCATGCCGCCCATGCCGCCGGAGACGATCAGCTTCCCCCTAAGATCGCCGCCAAAATGTTTGTCGCCCGCGGCGTTGAAGGTCTCGTAGGTTCCTTCCACGATCCCCTGCGAGCCGATGTAGATCCACGAGCCGGCCGTCATCTGGCCGTACATCATCAATCCGGCGCGCTCGAGTTCGTTGAACTTCTCCCAGTTGGAAAAATGCGCAACCAGATTCGAGTTCGCGATGAGCACGCGCGGCGCGTAGTCGTGAGTCTTGAACACGCCTACCGGTTTGCCCGACTGGACCAGCAGCGTTTCGTCGTTCTCAAGATTCTTCAGCGAGCGGACGATGGCGTGATAGCAATCCCAATTGCGCGCCGCCTTGCCTGTGCCGCCATAGACGACCAGATCCTGGGGGCGCTCGGCTACGTCCTCATCCAGATTGTTCATGAGCATGCGCATGGCGGCTTCCTGGTGCCATCCTTTGCAGGAGAGCGTGTTGCCGCGGGGGGCCCGAATGCTTGTTTTCGGGGCGGTGGTGATCTCGGCATCTACCGGCATGAGCCTATGGTAGTGCGTCGTGTGGCAAATCATCAACGTTCATCCGATACCTGCTCAGAAAGGTCAAGAATAAAGTTTTGCTTCCGGGTCAAGGCCGGGGTGGGGAAGGCATTGATGTTTACTGGTTAGTATCGGTACCCCCCTCCCCCCAGGTCTACAGGAATCACGAGGTTAGGAGGATTTTTTTGACCTGGTCTTTGAAAGATAAGGACTTATATCAAAGTATTCCGGAATAAGGACTTACGGGATTTTGGTCCGTTTCTTGTTGTTTGACCCCGATTTCTTCGCGATTGATTTGTCAAGCCTCGGTTGGCCGGGAGATCGAAAATGTCAAGGATCGTCCCGTCGTCGGCCTCCTGAGAGCGCAACTTTGTGGTTATGTACGGGAGTTAGTAAGTCCATTGTAACTCGATCTGTCAAGAGTAATTTGGTTTTCTCTAGAAGAATTGCTGAGCAGATGCGCACCACGCCTCAGTGATTCGGTGACAGCGCGAGGACCTCAGGGGCTAAAACCCGCATCTTTTCAGAGCACTTGCGGCACGGCTAAAGCAGTGCCCTTCCCAACAATCTACTCCCACTCAATCGTCCCCGGCGGCTTCGACGTAATGTCATACACAACCCGGTTCACCCCACGCACTTCATTCACGATCCGGTTCGAAATTTCCTTCAGCACTTCATACGGCAGCGGAACCCAATCTGCCGTCATGCCGTCTTCGGAATGCACGGCGCGGACGGCGCAAGTATAAGCATAAGTCCGCTGATCGCCCATTACGCCGACCGACATTACCGGCAAGAGCACAGCGAACGACTGCCAAATTTTCTGGTACAGCCCAGCCTTCTTGATCTCGCCGACCACGATCTCATCGCATTCGCGCAGCAAGTCGGCGCGTTCTTCAGTTACTTCACCCAAAATGCGCACGGCCAGGCCTGGGCCGGGGAAAGGCTGCCGCTGCAGAATGTCCTCGGGCATTCCGAGATCACGGCCGATGCGGCGGACTTCATCTTTGAACAAGTCTTTCAGCGGCTCGATCAACTTGAGTTTCATCTTGTCGGGCAGTCCGCCAACGTTGTGATGCGACTTGATGACCTGCGACGGGCCGCGCACTGAGCGCGATTCGATGACGTCGGGATAGAGCGTGCCCTGCACCAGCCACTTGACGCGGCCTCCCGCTTTTTCATTTTCTTGAAATATGCGGCGAGCTTCACGGTCGAAGACCGCGATGAACTCCTTGCCGATGATTTTCCGCTTTTTCTCCGGGTCAGTGACACCGGCTAGTTTCTTCATGAAGCGATCGCTAGCATCGACTGCGATCAGGTGCAGTCCGAGATTGTCGCGCAGATTTTTCTGAACTTTTTCGAATTCGTTTTTGCGCAACACGCCGTTGTTGACGAAAACGCAAGTCAGGCGCGATTTCCCAGATGCATCGCGCATGGCCCTGTCCACCAGCACCGCCGCGACGGAAGAATCCACGCCGCCCGACAGCGCGCAGATCGCGCGCCCGCTGCCGACCTGCTGTCTTATCTGAGTCACGGTCGCGTCGATAAAATGCTGGGGCGTCCACGAAGGCTTCGCTCCACAAATGTTTAGCGCGAAGTTCCGCAGGATGTCGGCGCCGAGCGGCGTGTGGTGGACCTCGGGATGGAATTGCACCGCCCACATTTTGCGCTCAGCGTTTTCGATGGCGGCAACGGCGTTGGGAGTTTTCGCCGTCAGCCGGAATCCCGGAGGCAGTTCTTCGGCCTCGTCGCCGTGCGACATCCAGACGGCTAGCAGATTGGGCAGTCCCTGAAAAAGTTGCGAGTCGGAATGCTGTATCTCCACTCTAGCGTGGCCATACTCGCGTTTCGCGGCGGGACGCACTTTGCCGCCGAGCGCGTAGACCATGAACTGCAATCCGTAGCAGATGCCGAGCACGGGGATGCCGAGATCGAAGACACTCTTGTCGGCCAGCGGCGCGTCTTTGTCGTATACCGACGATGGGCCGCCCGAAAGAATGACTCCCACCGGAGAGTAGCTGCGAATTTCTTCCAGGCTGGCGTTGAAGGGCAGGACGACGGAAAAAACCTTTTGTTCGCGGATGCGGCGGGCGATTAATTGCGAATATTGCGCGCCAAAGTCGAGGACAACGATGGATTGGGTTTCCACGGATGAGTGTCTCAGATTGACGGCCCGGTTGCAAACGAAGGCAAAAGCTTAACCACAGGGGGCACAGAGGAACACAGGGACGCACAGGGGAAAACTATACTTCCTCTGTGATCCTCGGCGTCCCTCGCGGTTATCGCACTTTATCGCACAACGATAT
>WNFR01009477.1_pt1 | contig 10889 bp, 11 predicted proteins | sample 5400221 | NCBI WGS metagenome assembly WNFR01 (sample SAMN13153357, study PRJNA577476) | soil metagenome | isolation source: 40 cm soil under Madrone tree | place: USA:California | collected 2016-06-14 | reverse complement strand
CGGCCTCTTTGCTTAAAGCTTCGAGCTCAAACGGTAGTCAAATCCGCCAGAGCGAACGGTGGGTGCCGAACTCGGAAATCTCGCCGGAGGATTTTTTGCTTACGTAAATCGTGATCGTGATCACAGTGATGAACGTGCCGGCGAAAACAAGGGCCACCAGCCAGGAAGGGATGTGGCCGACGCGCAGTGCACTATAAAATGCAGCCAAGCTGTCCATGGCATGTTCGGCGTGCAGAAAAATCTTCGTTACCCACGCCACCAGAATGAGAATGAAAATGAAAACGTAATTTCGTTTTAATCGCCGTCCGATCGCCTCCAGTTTACTAATTTTAAAGCAGGGCAGAATCAAGTCTTCGCAGACCAGCTTCTTCCATTCGCCCTGAAGCAAATCCCGATTTTCCATAACCATAGGCACGAGGAAATGCGCCTCGAGCATGCGGACGCGCGCACGGAAGGCGTCATAGAACCGATAGCGACGCGCCTCGATCCAAAGCATTACCCAGACGATGGCGAGATTGAAAAAGAAGATGATGTGCGGTACTCCGCGAGTGGAAAACGCGATCGTAATGATGGCCGTGCTGCTGGTGATCGCCCAATTGGTGGTGATGTCGAGCCGCTGGCGCCAGACCATGATGCGGCCCATCTCGCCCCGATAAAAGTGCGACATCGCGTTGACGTAACCCGGATCATAAAGGCTGCGCTGCAACGAGACCGTTGCCTCCTCGGTCGCCTCGTTTGCTGTCTTTTCAGTTGCCACGGCTGTTAGATTAACTGGATAACTGGCTTTGCCCGGATAATCCAATAAATCTCACTGCCACCAATGGCTATCGCCCTGGCCGATCTTCTCGATGAAAAACTCGTAGCGCTAACGTTGCGCTCCCGCAAACCAGCGAACGCGGTTCGCGAAATCATCCAGTTGCTCACGAACAACGGGAAGATCGACAATGCGGAAAAATTTCTCGAACAAGTGCTCCTGCGCGAACAGGCACACCCCAGCGTGGTGGAATACAGCGTTGCCTTTCCGCATGCGCGCACCGATTTGGTCGATCAAATCGTTATTGGCATCGGTCGAAGCCGCGCCGGAGAGCGGTTGGTAAACGATTACCTGATTTGCGTTGGCACTCTCGCCCGGCTGGTAAAAGATGATGCGACGCGATCGGCGCTGCTTCACGCCCAAACTTCACGCGAATTTTTGGACGTGCTTACCACGGAATAATTGTTGTAGCCGCGGTCGATGACCGCGGATCAACCGGGGACAACGTCCCCGGCTACAACCACCGCGCGTTTGCTCGCACGATATCGCCAGATCGCGAACACGACGAACAAAAGATCGGCAACAACAAACGTCGCAACGTAGGTCTCGCCGCCGATGCCGAACCCGTAACTGTGCAACCCTTTGCCGAGCACAAAGTTCACACCGTACCACGCCATTAGCACGGCGAGAAAACAAACCACGCTCGCGACCGCGAGACCGAACTCGGTCCACCAACCGGCCAGCCGTCCGTGCAACGTCAGGATGTAACAAAGCAGCGCGATTAATGCCCATGTTTCTTTTGGATCCCAGCCCCAAAACCTGCCCCAGGAATAATTTGCCCAGACTCCACCCAGAATCGTGCCTGCGGCGAGCAAGAGCACGCCGAGCTGAAGCACGCGGTAGAGCCAGAAATGCATCGGCGCGTCCGCACTCGCTGCCGTCGGATTTCGGACGTAGCGCCAGAGTAGAATGTGCCCGAAGCCCATTGCCAATGCGAACGCCGCATAGCTCAGCGTGATCGTAAGGACATGGATCGTAAGCCAGAAATTATCGCGCAAGACCGGCACAAGTGGATCGATGCTCGACGGCATCGCGATTGGCATTTGATGCACGAGCAGTAGCGCGATCAGTGCTACCGGCAGCGCCGCGAGCAAATATACCAGAGCTCGATAGCGCGCGAAAAAGATCATCCCGAAAAACAACACCGCAAATGAAACCCAGATGATTGATTCATACATGTTCGTCACCGGCGGTCGTCCGGCGATCATACAACGCATCACGATTCCACTGGCCTGAAACGCGAGACCAACAATTGCAACCGCGACGCCAATGTTCCTCAACGTGCGCCCGCGTTTGCGGAGATGCGCCACGATTAAAATCACGAGCGCAATCCCGTAACACCAAATTGCGCGGTAAAACCCTTCGAAATGGTTGTAGAAATATTCGAGACGCAATTGTGGATCTTGGGGATAAATCGCTGGACTCAATTCGCGCAGCCCTTTGCGTAATTGGATCGCGGCCCTGCTAAAGTTGAATCCGTCTCCTTGCGTATAGGCAGTGACGAGCGTTTGCAGTTGTGTTTGAAGCGGCGCGAATTGTGCTTCCGTGTAATAGCGAGAGAACTCCGATGGCTCCGTCCACGGGTCGGTTTCGTTTCGCGGGGCAGGAATGATTAAAAACGCGCTTCCGTTCATCACATTCGAGAGCATCGCCAATCGATCGCTTACGCTAAGGGCTTCTTGCTGAACTCTGTCGAGTGGTTCTTCCGCACGTTTACGCCCGCGTGCCTCATTCGCGATCCGCAGCAACTCAGCCGAACCGGCCAATTGCGCGAATGAAAACCGGCGCTGCGTTTTATCGAGTCCGAGCTGCTCAATCAGTCTCCCGACGAAGATCAGCACCATCGGCTCATTTTTCCAATCGCGCGTCTCAAGTAAGGCGGACAAAACAAAATCGTTTGGCTGCCATTTCCGGCCCGTTTTATCTGTATATGTCGATCTTCCAGTGATCCGGATGAGCGTCTCCCGGGCAAATGTGTCCACCGGTTTGCGTCGCCCGCCATCCTGAATTGCAGTCAGTCCCCATTCTTGAAATCCAGGCTGCCGCTATTCGAATTCGGCAGATCCGATTGACCGTAGCTAACGCTCCCAAAAAGCGCGCTCGCCGCTGCGATGAAAATCAAGATGCGCCTTCTCAAACGCCGCGAATGTATTTCTCTCTCCGACTCGTGTCGAGCAAGGCGAAATGATCTCGATCCGACTGCGCCTCCAAGCGGGTAATAATAATTGAGCGCCGATTTCCCCATTTCCGTTTGCTTAAGGTTGAACATCTCGGCTACCTTAAGACCCGTGTTCAGTTTGACGATGCTCGGCAGCGGGAGCGCGGGAAACAGCGCACTGGTGGCGACCGAGCATTGCAAAATTCTCATCGATGGCGGGCTGAGCGCGCGACAACTTGTGTTGCGCCTCGCGCAGTGTGGAGTCACGGCAAGCCAGCTCGATGGTATTCTTCTTACGCACGAGCACGGCGATCACGTTTGCGGACTCGAAGTTCTTTGTCGCAAACTGGAGGTGCCGATTTATTGCAACGCGCTTACCGCGGAGGCGATTCGGTGCGACGGATTATTCGAGCAATATCGCAACTGGCGAATCTTTCGCACGGGCGCCGAGTTCTCCATCTGCGACGTGACCGTGCAAACATTCCCCGTGCCACACGACGCTGTCGATCCACTTGGATTCGCCTGTCACGCGGGCTCGGGCGGTCTCGGTTTCATCACCGATCTCGGCTACGCGACAAAAATGATTGTGGAACGCTTGCGCCAAGTCCAGACGCTCGTCATCGAAACCAATCATGACGAAAAACTCTTGCAGAATGATCCGCATCGGCCGTGGCCGGTGAAACAGCGAATCCAATCGCGTCATGGTCACCTCTCGAACACGGCGGCGGGGAACGTAATCGAGGAATTGCTCTCTGGAAAAATCGAGCGCGTGGTGCTCGGACACCTCAGTCGGGACTGCAACACACCGGAGCTGGCGTGCGGCACGATCCGCGCGTCGCTCGCGAAATGCGGCAAGATCGACATGGAAGTTTATTGCGCCACGCAATCGCAAATCAGTCCGCAGTTTCGAATCGGTGAAACGGCGCCGGGCCCGTTTCAGCCGACATTTGAAAATGCGTTTTTCCAAACCGCTTCCTGTAGCCGTCGCCCTGCGGGCGATGCCGCGCTTTGCCCAGCGAAGCGGCTACAGCAGATATGATTATCCGGGACGCACTCGAATCCGATTTTCCGACCATCATCGACATTTACAACGCGACTGTGCCGACGCGCATGGTGACGGCCGAGCTCGAGCCGACTACGGTCGAGGCGCGTTTGCCATGGTTCCGAGAACACTCACCGGATCAACATCCATTTTGGGTGGCGGAAAGCGACGGTCGCGTGATCGGCTGGCTCGATTTCAAAAAATTCCTGCCGCGCTGCGCCTACCGGGGCACCGCCGAAATCAGCGTGTATGTCGACGAAAGCTTCCGACGTCAAGGCGTCGCGCGACGATTGTTAGAAGAAGCAATCGCGCGTGCGCCGTCGCTCGGGATTACGGCGTTGGTCGGGCTGATCTTCGGGCACAACGAACCGAGCCTGAGATTATTCGATCGGCTCCGATTTGAGCGCTGGGGATTGCTTCCGGCGATTGCGAGGCTGGACGACGTGGAGCGGGATCTCGCCATCATGGGACGGCGCGCCTAATAGCGGCGGCAGGTGCGCCTCGGTGCCACCGTCTCTGCAGGTCGCTCTACGCTTCTTCGTGACCGACGATGAGATGAATCACGCCGTTCGGCGCGGCCACGAAGAACCCATCGAAATCTTCCCGCAACTGTTCGACCTCATCCCGCTGCGCAATGCCGTTTACCTTTAGAAATGATGAAGCCGCTTCAGTGTCGTTGGTCTCCAATTCCAGCCAAATATCTGGATGACTCAGATTCGGCACTTTGTCGATCCAGAGCCGGTTTGGACCGAATTGGAAAATGCAACCGTCCGCCTCTTCTTCAATCAGAGGTAGTCCAAGCGTATCGCGATAAAAGACAACCGTTTGCTCATAAGTATGACTTGGGCATTTGATCGCGATATTTGCGCCACCTGAAAACTGAGGCCCGTTAAGTTTGGCGACCATGGGATCCCGCGAAACTAAGAGCGCCTAAATTTCCTTGTCGCCCGGTTTCGTCATTGCAATCGGATCGAGCGCGCGCTCCAATTCTTTTTCCGGCAGGATTTTTTTCTCCCGGGAAATTTCTCGAACGGTGCGGCCGGTCTTCGCGCTCTCCTTCGCAATTTCAGCCGCGCGATCATAACCGATTTTGGGCGCGAGACTGGTCACCATGGCCATGGAAAGCTCGACCAATTCACGGCAGCGCTCTTCATTCGCAACGATACCGGCGATACATTTCTCGCAGAAAACATCGACAACGTTCGCGAGCAGCCGGATCGACTCGAGAAGATTATGCGCCATCACCGGCATCATCACGTTGAGTTCAAAGTTCCCGTTTGCGCCAGCCCACGTGATGCACGTGTCGTTGCCGATCACCTGAGCGCAGACCATCATGACCGATTCGCACATCACCGGGTTTACCTTGCCCGGCATGATCGAGCTGCCTGGTTGCGTGGAGGGAAGTTGAATCTCGCCGATGCCGCAGCGCGGCCCGCTCCCAAGCCAGCGGATGTCGTTCGCAATCTTGAACAAACTCACTGCGATGGTTTTTAGATGACCGCTCGCTTCAACCACCGCGTCTTTCCCCCCTTGCGCTTCGAAGTGATTTTTCGCCTCGTGAAACGCGATGCCGGTACGTTGCTCCAAATGCCGCAGCATTTTGCCTGGAAGATGGATATGACGATTCAAACCTGTGCCCACCGCGGTTCCGCCCAGAGCTAGCTCGCGTAAAGCCTCGAGCGCTTTCTGCGCCCGTTCCTTGGCGTAAGCGGCCTGTTGCTCATAGCCGGAAAATTCTTGACCGAGGCGCACCGGCGTCGCGTCCATCAAGTGGGTCCGGCCGACCTTGATGATGTCCCAAAATTCCTTCGCTTTCGCTTCGAGCGCGGCATGTAATTTTTCCAAGGCCGGGATGAGACAGTTTTTCAACTGTTCCGCTGCGCTGATATGGATCGCAGACGGAATCACATCATTGCTCGACTGTCCCATGTTGACGTGATCGTTCGGATGAACCAGTTCGCGTGACCCAATCGGTTTCCCGGCAAGCTGCGCGCAGCGATTCGCGATCACTTCGTTCGCATTGGTATTTGTGCTCGTGCCTGAACCGGTCTGAAAAATATCGAGAGGGAAATGTTGATCGAGTTTTCCATCAACAACTTCTTCAGCTGCCTGAACGATCAACGCTGCACGCTCCGCATCAAGCAAACCGAGATCGTGATTTGCTTGTGCGGCCGCCCACTTGATCAAACCCAAGGCGCGGATAAACGGCCGCGAAAATCGATAACCGCTGACCGGAAAATTAAGGACCGCGCGGTGGGTAGATGCGCCATGGAGAGCGGATGCCGGGAGCGACATTTCGCCCATCGAATCCTTTTCCACGCGCGTCGGCCTTTCAGTCATGCCGATCGATGCGCGCCGACGGGTATCCGCTCCACGGCGGGATATTCTCGGCCATTCATCATCGGTGTTTTTTGAAAAACGGTGATGAACATCGGCGGTATATTTTGCAGGAAGTATTCTGACTCGGCGTGTTCGAACAACGTGGCGTGTTGTCTCAATTCATTCGTTACCTGGTAAATGATAAAACTGCCGCCTGGCGCCAACGCGTCGTGGGTTTTCTGCAGGAGCGCACGTTTCTTGTCGATTTTAAGAATACTGAACGGAATGCCGGAGAGGATGTAGTCGCAGTCGGCAATACCTAGTCTCTCCAGTTCATACGGCAAACGCGCCGCATCTCCATGAATGACATGCACCCGGCGATCCCGGGCAAATTGCCGTTCAAGATCGTGAGAGAACGCCGGATCGAGCTCGAACAGGAGCAAGTGCGAATCCAGACTCATGCGTCGGGCGATTTCGCGTGAGTGCACACCTTCGCCCGGACCGTACTCGGCAATCACGCGTGGCCGGCTAAAGTCCATCTTGTTGGCGACGCGTTCAACGAGCCCCTTGGAGCTGGGTACGATCGAGGCGATCTGAAACGGCCGCTGCAGGAAACGCTTAAAAAACAAGACACTCACGAGATGCGAACAGTCGTCCCGACGCTCCGCGTTGTCCAGTCTTGAAGTGCTCGCGAAGACACTGAAAATGCGACCCGTTTTCAGGCGAGCGGTCCTATCAACAAGTTGAGATTGCGAAGATCAAGCTTCTTGACTGTTCACTGATCACTCGTCATTTGTCACTGGTTCGGGCGCGGTTAGCTCAGGGGTAGAGCACTACCTTGACACGGTAGGGGTCAGAGGTTCGAAACCTCTACCGCGCACCATCTTTGTCCCTCAACATTAACCGCATGTCTGATCTTTCTTCAATCCTCGAAAAGGCCATCAACGGCTCAATCGAAACGCTGCAAGGGTTAAAGAGAATCGAGCCGCAAATCGAGTACGCGGCCAAGGCAATCGAGCAATGTTTACTTGCAGGAAACAAATTGCTGGTTTGCGGTAACGGCGGCAGCGCTTCCGACGCGGCTCATTTCGCGACCGAGTTGGTTGTGCGGTTTGCTAAAGAGCGTCGCGCTTATCCGGCGATTTGTTTGACCAGTGACGGTGGACTTCTCACCGCGGCGGGCAACGATTATGGCTTCGACGAAATATTCGCGCGCCAGGTCGCGGCCTTCGGCCTCAAAGGCGATCTGCTCATCGTTCTCACGACTTCCGGCAAATCAAGAAATGTTCAGCGCGCGCTGGAAGAAGCGAAATCGCGCAAGCTGAAAACGATCGCATTCCTCGGACGCGATGGTGGATCGAGCATTGGCATTGCCGACGTCGATCTCTTGGTCGCAAGTGATTCAACCGCCAGAATCCAGGAAGCGCACAAGCTTCTTCTCCACGTGCTTTGCGAAACGGTGGAGTCCCGCTTGTCGCCGAACAAGCTGTAGAGGCAGGATCATTCCGATTTTTTCAGAAGCCGTTCGCGTTCCCGATTCAGCAGCCGGCGCTCGTTCGCGGTTAAACTCCCAATGCCGGATTTTGAGATTTTGTCGAGAATCGGATCGATCGAGGCATAGAGATCGTCCGGCTCGACGGCGCGGCGCGACGCGGATTTTTGCACGACATGCAGTTTAGGCTTGGGTCCAAATCGCGCCTTCACGTTATTCCACCAAACGAGCTCCGGCCCAGCGCCGCGCATTTCAATGAACAGGAAGGCAGCGCCGATGCTTGTCCAAACGACAGCCAGATCAGTCCAAGCGTGGTAGGCGAGCAGTTGGAAGGTGTAAATGCCAGCGAGAATGAGCGCGATCCATTTCGCCATAATCCGAAGGAACAACTCGACTCGCGGATAAATCGTGGCGAAGGCGACAAAAATCCCGAAGTGCAACGCGGGCGAACCAGCGAGCGCTGAACGCTGCCAAAGACCCCAGATAGTCAGGATCGCCGCCGGCGCGATCAACAATATGAGATAAAGTACGATGTAAGCGCGCTGGCCAATAAAGCGCTCCACCTCGCGGCCGAAGACGAACAACATGTACATCTCGACTGCGAACCAAAGAAGGCCCGATGGAGGATGAACAAATGCGTAGGTGCAAAGACGCCATACCTGGCCTCCGAACAAAACTTGTGCGCTGTCGAATTGAAGATATGCCAACACGGAACCCGCACCGAAGGCAACGAGAATAGCCGTCAGAATCGCGACCGCGACGTGCAAACCAACCAGCATCGTCGTCACGTCGACGGGATACCGGCCCATCCACGCGACTGGGCGATAATCATCGGAGGTGGTCACTCCGAACATGCAAGAAATAAACAGCCGGCGTTCTGAACACGCAAGCCGAGTTCATGGCTGCGCGAAAAATTTCTTGGAGAAGCGCACGAACCAGCGAAAATTACGCTTTCGCTCAATCGCAAGATCGACAACGGATCCGCGGGAGCCGGGCGACGCCGATGGGAAGCCGGAAGGTCGGTGACCGGGAGCGAGTCAAACAATCAACATTTTATGAAAGATATCGCGCCCGCCATTTCATCGCCCGCTGGACTCGGCGAAGCGAAACCGGCGAATCAGGCGGTCCTCGATTGGGTGCAGGACGTCGCCAAGCTGACGCAACCGGAAAACATCTTTTGGTGCGACGGCTCGGAACGTGAAAACGATTATCTGCTCGGCGAAGCGTGCCGGCAGGACATTCTGATTAAGCTGAACGACAAAAAAGTTCCGCGCTCTTATTTGCATCGGTCGAACCCGAACGATGTGGCGCGGGTCGAGCAGTTCACATTCATTTGCACGCCTACGAAAAAAGAAGCCGGCCCAACAAACAATTGGTCTGACCCGACGGAGATGTACATGAAGCTGCACGAAATGCTGAAAGGCGCGATGCGCGGGCGAACGATGTTCGTCATTCCATACATTATGGGACCGCCCAATTCGCCCCTAACCAAAGTCGGCTTTGAAATCACCGACTCAATTTACGTCGTGCTCAGTATGCGAATCATGACGCGGATGGGGGATGTCGCGGCCAAGCGGCTCGGCGATGATCAAACCGCAGAATGGAATCGCGGTGTGCATTCATTATTAGATGTCGATCCGGCGCGCCGCTTCATCTGTCATTTTCCACAGGACAACGCGATCATTTCTGTGGGCTCAGGTTACGGCGGGAATGTTTTGCTCAGCAAAAAATGTCTCGCGCTGCGCATCGGTTCGTATCTGGCGCGCAAACAGGGCTGGATGGCGGAGCACATGCTTATCCTCGGCGTCGAATCCCCCGAAGGCCGCAAACATTATGTGGTAGCAGCGTTCCCAAGCGCTTGTGGCAAAACGAACTTCGCCATGCTCATTCCGCCGAAACATTTTAAGGGTTGGAAAGTGACTACGGTGGGCGATGACATCGCCTGGATCCAAATCCGCGATGGCCGTTTGTATGCGGTCAACCCGGAGAACGGCTACTTCGGCGTCGTGCCGGGGACGAGTTACAAATCGAATCCGAACGCGATGAAATCGATCGCGCACGATACGCTTTACACGAACGTGGCGTTGGCTGATGACGGTGACGTTTGGTGGGAGGGAAAGGATGGCGCGCCGCCCGCGCATGCCATCGATTGGCGCGGTAACGACTGGACGCCGGATTCAAAAGAGAAAGCCGCGCATCCGAACAGCCGATTTGCTACGCCCATGTTTAACAATCCGGCACTCGATCTCGATGTTGAAAAAGGTGAAGGCGTGCCGATCAGCGCCATCATTTTCGGCGGTCGCCGCAGCGACACGATGCCGCTCGTGTTCCAGGCGTTCGATTGGAATCACGGTGTTTATCTGGGCGCGACCATGGCTTCGGAAACGACCGCGGCAGCGACGGGCGCGGTCGGGCAAGTACGACGCGATCCGATGGCAATGCTGCCATTCTGCGGATATAACATCGGCGATTACTTCCGGCATTGGATCGACATCGGAAAACGCCTGACGAATCCGCCGCTCATTTTCAACGTGAATTGGTTCCGCAAAGGCGAGGACGGAAAATTCTTGTGGCCCGGCTTCGGCGACAACATGCGCGTCCTCAAATGGATCATCGACCGCTGCGAGCAAACCGGCGGCGCGGTCAAATCGCCGATTGGCTGGCTACCCAGCCCCCACGATCTCGATCTTGCCGAACTCGATGTAGCGCATAAATCCGTGATCGAGATCCTAGGTATCGATCATGAGGAATGGCAAAAAGAGGTCGCCGCGCACGAGAAGTTTTTTGATTCGTTAGGCGGCGTTGTTCCCGATGAATTAGTGAGACAGCGCGAACAACTCGCAGCGCGCTTCGGGCTGTAGGGGACGCTGTTAGCGTCCAAATGCCAGTCCGGCTCGGACGAAGCGAACCGCTTCTCCTACAGAATTTTGTTTTCCGCATTGCGAGATTTGCGAACGGCGTTCCCATCTGGAATTGTCTCCAGTGGGTTTAAAGGCTGTTGAAAAAGAGCGCAGAAAACCGCTGGCTGCGGTGGGTTGCATCGAGATTCGCGGTGCGCGCCAGA
>WNFR01010444.1_pt1 | contig 10890 bp, 10 predicted proteins | sample 5400221 | NCBI WGS metagenome assembly WNFR01 (sample SAMN13153357, study PRJNA577476) | soil metagenome | isolation source: 40 cm soil under Madrone tree | place: USA:California | collected 2016-06-14 | reverse complement strand
GCGCACCGCGGCGGAAGCGAGCACGATGGTCGCGAAGATATTGAATTATGACCAGGAACGCGCCGGGGGCGCACCCCTGCGAGGAGCTTTACTGGTGGCCGACGGGGGCTTTGAAAGCCAGTCGGCCCAGGTGCAATCGTTCCTGACTCCGCTTACGACAGTGCAGACGCTAAACCGATCGGCCATCGGTAACGACAACCTTATGCGGACCCAGATAGTAGATGCGATCGATCAAGGTCCGACCATCGTTAACTACTTCGGTCATGGCTCGGTCACCGTATGGACGGGAGCAGGCTTGTTGAATGAAGACAACGCGAGCACGCTGACTAACGGTAACCGCTCGTCATTGTTCGTAATGATGACCTGCTTGAATGGCTATGCAGACGACGCCTACATCGACTCTCTGGCCGAAATCGTGTTAAAGAATCCGCAAGGCGGCGCGTTTGCTGTGTGGGCGTCGTCGGGCATAACCGAGCCGGCGGGACAGGCGCAAATGAACGGTCAGTTGTATCAACTACTGGTCGGTAGTCACCCCACGACTTTGGGAGACGCCGTTCGCCAGGCCAAGATGAGTACGGCCGACCTGGATGTGCGGCGGACGTGGATTCTACTCGGCGATCCATCAATGCGAATCCGGTAGGGCGTCGGCTTCGGCTGGCAGGCGTAGCCTGGCAATGGGTATGATAGCGGGGCATTGTGCAGAGGCACCGAGAACTACTGAAGTGCGAACTCTACAGAAACTATTACAATTATCACTGCCCGAGTTGATTATCCTGGCGCAGGCGGCTGTCCTGCTGCCCGTGGTTCGGGTGGCATTCCAGTTCGTTACGATTGCGCACTTGCAACGGCTCTCGGGCCGTATGGATCGTCCTTGCACCGTGAACAGCTTAGCGCCTGGCAATGTCGCACGCCTGGTGCGAATTGCCGCCGAGCATGGCTTGTATCGAGCCAGGTGTCTGGAAAGGTCGCTGGTGCTGCGCTGGATCCTTTGCCGGCAAGGAGTCGACGCACGAATTATTTTCGGTGCGCGAAAGGCAGAAACGGAAATGCAAGCACACGCCTGGGTTGAAGTAGATGGTGTGTCGCTTGACGAAGAAAACGATATACATCGACAGTTTTCACCCTTCGAGAAAATCGCCACCTGGGAAGTCAACTGAAGCTTGGCCTCAATCGCCACATGACATTCTTTAATTAGAAAGTCGTTGTCGCTAATCAGGACGAAGGCCCTGTCTTCTTGTCTCTTGATGAACTTGCTACCTCAAAAATCAGCCGAATCAGATGCTGACCGCCTCCGAGATGCTTAGCATCACGAAGTCCCGCGGTTCTGTTTTCTGGACAGATTCATTTGAATTAGCTTCGACTTAGCGCCACGAATGTTAGCTTACGATATCTACGCATTCGGCGGGATGATCCGGGACCGCGTGCGAACGGACGCCTATGCGGAAGCTCTGCGCCGCTCGGTCGGACCAAACTCGGTCGTACTTGACCTTGGCACCGGCGTGGGAATCTGGGCCCTTCTTGCCTGCCGATTTGGCGCCCGTAAAGTCTATGCCGTCGATCCAAACGACGTGATTGTTCGAGCAGAACCTTCCCTCGATAATTGATGCTCGGCAGCGCCTTCTTGCCCCGTGCGGCCGGATACTCCCCGCGAAGGACCTTCTTTGCGCGGCACCGGTGGAAGCGCCGGAATCGTACGATCATGTAGTACTGCCGTGGGTCAACAATCCATATGATTTTGTGTGGCAACCGGCGATGCGCATCGCCGCTAACGATTGGTTTAAGGTGAAGGGTAAGATCAGCTCCAGACAATTCTTCGCTGAGCCCAAATCTTGGGCGACGCTCGATTATGGCACTTTGGCCAGTCCGAATGTTGCGGGCGAGGTGAGTTGGGAGGCGACACGGGATGGAACCTGCCATGGTTTGGTCGTTTGGTTTGAAACGCTGCTGGTTGAAGGAGTGAGCTTCTCGAATGCCCCGGGTCTTCCAGAAACAATCTTCGGTCAAGCTTTTTTTCCATGGTCGGAACCGGTTTCGATTTCAATAGGCGACACGATTGCCGTCGCGTTGCGTTGCGATCTCGTCGGCACCTACCACCTTTGGCGTTGGCAGACAATAATTCGAAATCAAACAAACATTAAGGCCGATTTCAAACAGTCCACTTTCCTGGCTATGCCATTGTCCCAGTCGAGTTTACATAAACGGGCCCCGGATTATGTTCCCCAGCTCAGCCAGGACGGCCAGATCCGGCAATTCGTGCTTTCACTGATGGACGGGACGACGTCAGTAGCGGGCATTGCTGACAAGGCGGCTGATCATTTCTCGAGTCGTTTCATTGATCGCGACGAGGTGCAGAGGATTGTGGCCGACCTATCGGAGAGGTACACCGAGTAAGACCTGGCCTGGTTGTGACCAAAGAACGAAGACCCTCAATTTTTCCGAAGGAAACCTGGACCTGTTTGATAAGAATTTCAAGGCTTGGGATGATATCTGCCGGTGCCTAAAGCAGCGATGTTAATCGGAATAATCGGTAGCGCTCATCGTTGACAGTCCTAAATAACTACTATAAGTTCTGGAGGGCCTTGCCGTTTCATACTTTGATCAATCATGGATTTCAAATCTCAACCTCAACCGTGCGCGGTTAAACCTAACCCGAACGTGCTTTTCCGGCGCCTCGACAATGAGGTCGTGCTTTTTCACCTGGGGACCGATCGTTTTTATGAATTGAATGGCACCGCGGCTCGATTTTGGGAATTGCTCGAGGAAGGGCGCGGTGTGGCGCAGATTCGCGAGCAAATGCTCGTAGAGTTTGCCGTCGATCCAGATGTAATCGCAGGCGAAGCCGAAGCCCTTCTTAAGTCTTTAAGCCAAGAAGACTTGATTACCGTCAATGAATAAGACTCAGGTTCTCGAACAAGGGGACAAAGACATCCTCCGACAATCCGACTCCGGCTGGCTCGGTGTGTTTACTCATACTTTACCGGGTGATTTATCGGTTCTCAATAGCCGGCTGGTGGCCGGCGAAGGAAGGTCTCCCAAGCTATATCTGCGCCACGAAATAGATTCCACTCCGCCACTTTGCGCCGAGCGGGCTGGTTTTGGCGTGATTTTCGACGGCACTCTCTATAATCGTCACGAATTACAGCGCGACCTTGGGGAATTCCTGGCTGCCGCAGCAACCAGTGACGCTGAGCTTATCCTTGCGGCCTATCAACGGTGGGGCGAGGATCTGCTACCGCGATTGAGAGGCGCCTTCGCGCTTATTATCTGCGACACATCACGCGAGGTTTTGCTGGGCCTTCGCGATCCTGTCGGAATATATCCGATGTTCTACGCCGAGAATCGAGATGGTTGGGTGATCTCAACATCAGTTGATGTCTTGATTCGGCAGCCGAATGTTTCAACTGGGGTGAACCGCGCAGCTCTAGCTGATTTTATGCTCGATCGGTTCCCCATGATGGAAGAAACCTTTCTTGACGGAGTCAGCCGCGTCCCACCGGGACATGTGTTGCGCGTGGCGCGCGATGGACACCGCAGTTTCCGGTATTGGGATCCAGCGCCAGACGGAAGGGTAAAGTGGCTAACCCCAGATGAAGTAGAACGGTTTGATGAATTGCTCGATCAGGCCGTGGGCCGATCCCTCAGTTTCGGGTCGCCAGGTATTCTTCTTAGCGGCGGATTGGATTCTGTATCGGTCGCCGCCGTTGCCGCTCAGCGCGCCGGCAACATGGGCTCACCCAAGCCGCTGGCCTTATCGCTCGTCTTTCCTGGTGCCGACGTTAATGAAGAAATCGTGCAACGCAGTGTAGCGAGTCAGCTTGGGCTACCTCAAGTTCTAAAAGGTTTTTATGAAGCGGCGGGAAGAGAGGGGCTCTTAGCAGGAGCTGTCGCGATGAATAGCTCTTTGCCAGCCCCAATCATGAATACCTGGTGGCCAGCGTACCACGCTCTTATTCGAGAGGGTGCACAACTTGGTTGCCGGACCATACTCACTGGGACGGGAGGAGACGAATGGCTCGGCGTAACTCCTATGCTGGCGGCTGACCTGTTTCGCGAATTAGACTTCGCCGGCGTTTACCGCCTGTGGCAGACTTCGTTCCGCTCCTTTAGTCGACCTCGGCTGGCACTGCTGCGAAGTTTGTTCTGGACCTTTGGAGTCGGGCCGCTATGTGTGCCGCCGATGCATCGGTTTCTCAAACAGATCGCGCCCTCGGCTTTGAGAATGCGTCGCCGGATCTTTGCCGCACCTCCGAAATGGTTGGCGCCCGACCGTGCTCTGCGGCGTAAATTAGAAGAGCGTTGGGAGCAAAAGAGTTTACGGGAGATGCACGCCTCGGAGAGCTTTTATGTCAGTGAAATGAAATTAGGCCTTGACCATCCGCTGGTATCTTGGGAGATAGAGGAACTCTTTGAGTTTGGTCGAATGGCCGGCGTGCGGATAGTTCATCCTCTCTGGGATCCTGATCTCGTCGATATGCTGTACCGAACGCCACCTTTCATGCTGATCCACAACGGGCGTACCAAGGGTTTGGTGCGCGCCTCACTTGCTCGGCGGTTTCCTGAGCTCGGTTTCGAACAGCAAAGAAAGGTTGAAGGTACCCGTTTTTACTCGACTTTGATATATTGTGAAGCAGAAAAAATATGGGAGCAATTGGGAGGGGCTTCCGCGCTTTCGGACTTGGGTGTTGTTGACGGACGGACTATATCCGCAAGTTTTCACCATCTTTTGGCGCGACGCAAGACGGGCGATGCTCACCATGCTTGGTGCATTTTGAATTTAGAGTCGTGGGCGCGGGCCCATAGTACATGAAGGGAGAATCAACGGATGAAATCCGAAAATAGTAAGGTTTCCGATGCTGAAAGCGTTTCTAAGAAGGTTTCCCCGGAACTCGCAAGGAAAAGCTGGGAACCAATGAAACTCACCTACGCCGGAGAGGCTCGAGACATCGTTCGAGGCGGAACCGGGAAAATCGGAATAACCCAAGCGGATCTGGGCGATACGAACAAGCCTAAGGGTGGAGGTTAACCGGGCGCGGCCGAATTAAGCAGCGTGGCCGCTAAGTTACCAAATGCGATGTTGAAACTAAACATCAAGCAGGAGGGGGCCCAGGTGCCGCCTCCTGCTACAGCGCTAAATCCGCGAGTTGAAATCTGGCGTGATAACGCAGGAGCGATCTACGCGTACGGTGAGATCGTAGGTGAGGATTGCTGGATGCATCTGCCCGGACTTGCCAGTTTTTCCTTCACTCGGAGCGGGGACGAGATAGCGGCTGCCGTTGCAAGCGGAACCAGCCGGGAACTCCTCTTCGATGCCTACCGACGAAAAGTGTTGCCGATGGCCGTCCAGGCTGGCGGTCGCGAGATACTGCATGCCAGCTCAATTCGTTCGCCAGCGGGCATAATGGCGCTGTGTGGTGTTTCGCAGACAGGAAAATCGACAATTGCCTTTGGGCTCAGTCAAAGGGGGTATCCGCTCTGGGGTGACGATGCTCTCGCTTTCGAGATTTCTAATGACAGCACCTGGGCTATCTCGCTTCCGTTTGAAATTCGGTTGCGACCCGCTCCAGCAGACTTCTTCGGGGGAGAAGCAGTGGCAGCATCGACTACAGTCGGGACTGCTGACCATCCACCCGGGATGGAGACGGTTCCCTTAACGTCTGTGTGCGTGCTTAGCCGGGGAGATGATTCTACCGTCCCGGTTACCGTGCGCCGTCTATCTCTAGCTGAGGCGTTCTCTGCGATATTGGCGCATGCGTGCTGGTTTACGATCCACGATGATCAGGACAAGCGTCGAGTAGTCGAGCATTATTTGGATTTAGCCGCGCGCACTCCCATTTTCGATGTTAAGTTCAAATCAGGCCTTGAAAACCTATCCGCGGTTCTTGATGCGATCGAGCAGGTGTTAAATTAGAACCCGGGTGGCGTCACCGAGCTTTTAAACCGACTAACTTCCACAATTCATTGAGCCCGGAGAAACCATCATGAGAGGTAAGGAACCATTTCGTTCGCAGACTAAGACTGGTCGCATCACTTGGAGGGGCGTGGCCGCTTGAAGGCAAGAGCAGGACGCTTGTCGTATTTCCATTCCGCATAAGGACCATTCTGATCTACATAGTTCAGGAATACCTGCGCAGTGTGCTCGCCATCTAAAGGTTCGCGCCAATGCGCGCACTCAATGCCCCGATAGAACAAACCATCGCCGGGCGCCAGTTCGATTGATGCGATTCCAGTAGGACCTTCGATCAGAATTGGCCACGGTCGTTCCGCCTGGTAACCAAAACAGAGAGTCAGACTGATCTCACATGCCGGGCGGTCTTTGTGCCTCTCTAATATGTCATCGCGATGGTAGACGCGGAAATAGGAAAAGGTGGGATAAAGCTTTACGCGGGTAACCTGCTCCGCGAGCGGAAGCATGTCCGTCAGAAGTCCATCCATGAAGACATCCCCCGGGGCCGACAAAGCACCAGGTGAAGTATCGTCCAGTTTCATGGTGCCGAGTTCGGCGCGTTTGCACGCGTATCTGTAAAGCAGAGACAGTTGAGGATCCTCCAGGCACGACCGCCAAACGACGTATTTTTGTCGCGCGAATAACTCAGCTAAGTCAGCCATTGAAGGAAAATATCATCGTCACCCGCCTTGATTCAACTCGAAGGAACAGGATGATGGCTTAAGCTTATTCTTTGAGAATTTCAGAGAACTCGCTGTCCCCTTTAATAATGTTAGCCGCACGTCTGGAAGATCAGATACTCACCTGCGTTGCTCGCCCATCGCTCGACGACGGCAAGGCGGAGAGGCTTCGCCAACTACTCGTATCTAAGGTGGACTGGGAATACCTTTTGCAGAAGGCCGATCAGCATTGTCTGGTCCCGCTGCTGTACACCCACCTCAGTGCCGTAGCTCCCGCGACGGTTCCTGAGCGCGTCATGTCGCGGCTCGGCGATACGAATCACCGGAACACGCAGTCCAGTCTTTTTCTCACTGGAGAATTACTCAAAATATTGGAGTGTCTCGAGGCAAATAGCATTGATGTGGTTCCTTTCAAGGGACCGACCCTCGCGCTGTCGGCTTATGGCGATATCGGTTTAAGACAGTTCGCCGACCTGGATGTGCTGGTGCATGAACAAGATGTTCCGCGGGTTAGGGAGCTACTGACTAGCCGCGGTTTCAGACCAACTCCCGGACTAACAAGCGCGCAGCAAGCGGCCTTACTGCGATTTGATTGCGCTTACAACTTCGACGATGGACGGGGCGTGGTGTTGGACGTGCACTGGCGGATTGTCGAACGACACTCATCGTTTGCGTTTGACCCTAATACTTTGTGGGACCACCTTGTGCCGGTAACGATCGGCGGCAAGCGATTGATGACTTTTTCATCAGAAGACCTGCTCCTGATCCTTTGTCTTCATGGCTTCACGCACTTCTGGGAAAGGTTGGGATGGATTTGCGATGTTGCCAGCTTGATTGATCGGCCAGTAGACCTCGACTGGCAACGAGTTCTGGAAAACGCAAACAGACTGGGCCTGCGGCGGATTCTCCTGCTTGGGCTCGTCCTGGCGGCGGATTTGCTCGACGCCACGATTCCCATTGAGGTTCGGCAGATTGGGTCAGCAGATACTGTGGTGAAGAGATTAGCCGACCAGGTGCAGGAACAGCTTTTTTTAGCACAGAGTCCGCGGCCGGGGTTCTTCGGCGGGACTATTCGTAATTTCAAGATGAGAGAGCGAAAACGAGACAAACTCAGATCTTGCTTCAGGTTGGTAGCAACTCCCAGGAAGTATGACTGGCTGGTCGTATCCGTGCCCGATTCGCTATTCTTTCTTTATTATCTGGCGCGGCCGCTTCGGCTCGCGGGAAAGTATGGGGCGCAACTATTGCGGGGCTCTCATGATCGAGAAACTCCAACCAAAGCCGACAGAGGAGCGTTGTCTTAAGCACCAGGTCGGGCCTCCCTGGCTTGCCCTCATTCAAATCGTTCCTTCAGAAACGTCGACCTAACCGCGACGGTGAATCGGCGGTTTATTCGTTACGCCGTGCTGGTCGGGCGACTGTTTGCCGCAACTTGAATCCTCACGCCCCGATCATTCTCAACTCCATCGTTTCAGGCTGACGAAAACGGATGGCGCGCCGCGATGGTGTATCGCGAGCCCTCGCTGTGCAACTCGCTTCTGATCAGGGCCAAGTGGGAAACCACGACGGTCTCACGATTGAAACTCATCTCTTTGTGCGCGTGAACCAGGCGGCGTGCGCCCTTCGGGTTCCGTATCCGGGCAATTGTGAGGTGCGGCCGGAACGGACGCTGTTCGCGCGCAAATCCTACTCTCCCGCATTCATCTTCCAATTCTCGATGAAGTGAGGCTAACTGGCCGCTCGGATCTTCGACTCCGATCCAGAGTACGCGCGGTTGACCGTGGGGCGGAAAGACGCCGCAGCTTTCAAGATTCATTTCGAATGGCCGCACCGCGTTCGCACAACGTTGGATAGCTTGCGAGAGCCCTTCGACTTTGGTTGGCTCCGTATCGCCCAGAAATTTCAGCGTGAGGTGCAAATTCTCTTCACCAGCCCAACTCGCCCTCGCCTCAGGAACTGCTTCTCTCACAAGATCGATGCGATCTATGAGAGTGCGGCGCACGTTTGACGGCAGCTCGATGGCGATAAAGAGCCGCCAGTATTCGCCAGAAGTGCTCATGGCTCGACATTAATAGTATCGACGTCGGATCATTTTGCCGGCTCGATAATCAAGGTTTCCTTTGTAGCGCTCTCAACCGCGGCCTTGGTGAATGGAAACGGTCGTGGCGTTACGTTGCGCCAGTCGTCAAGCTGGTCCTTCCAATGGGGACTAGAAGGCAGGCCCGATTCACCCAGAGTGATCCCGTGTTGGGTCTGGTTCCAATCGCTCGGGTCAGCTATGAAGCGCATCGAGACATCGCTGCCGACATTGACCGTGGCGCCGAGGCTGTCCACGCCGTTCTGGGGAAATGGTGGAATGGTGAATTGCAACCCGATTAGTGGAACAGCGGCGAGGTAATGGTTAAAGCGAACCTTCTGCATCTCGCCCCATTTCCACCTTGATTCGTCGGCGCCCAAATTCCTCGTCAGAAGATGACGCGCATCGTTGTAGCTGGCGCGCAAGAGATCGGCGTAACTGTTGAATTCTTTCGGCAGCCACTCCTTCGGCTGCTCGCTTAAGAGACGATCGAGCGTTGCTTCAAAATTGGCCCAGCCATAAACCTTGAAGAGGTCGGGGCCCAGCGCCGCGGTTAGTATCCGATTACGAAAAGCGGCGCGCATCTGGAACGCCAAAGGCGCCACGGACGAATCCGCTTTAACTTCACCGTCCCATTTTTCCAGCGCGTCGACTGAGTCCCGCAGCTTCTGATCGTCACCGGGGATTGCCGGCTTAAGCACCTTTGCGCAGTCATGCGCAAAGGAGGCCAGTCCAATCGAATACACATCGCCCTGAATCCGGCGAAAGTCTTCAATCGTCAATTTGGGTTTCTGATTCAGCAGTTCCCAAATGCGACGCGCCCGGTACGGCTGGGCCCAGGAGTGCGTCAAAAAGTACGGATAATCGGTGCCGACTATTCGCTGATTTGCCGTAACAATAATTCCGGCGGGCGGATCGTAAACATGCGGCAGTTTGTCAAAGGGAATCCAACCCGTCCACTCTCCGTCGTCCGTCGCGCCATCGTAAGGGAGAGTGCCATCTCCCGATTTTCTAATAGGAACTATCCCGGCCGCGTAATATCCAATGTGACCATCCACGTCCGCATAGACGATGTTCTGAGTGGGAGCGGTAAACGATTGCAGCGCCTGAGTGAATTCCTTCCAGTTGCGAGCGCGCGAAACCAGATAGGTGCTGTCGGCATTGTTTGCCCGGGGATCCAGCGCCGTCCAGCGGAGAGCGTAACGTTTGGAATCCCGCTCCAGGATGATTGGGCCGTGGCGCGTGACGGTTACGTCGAACGACACTATGTCGGCTTCTGAGCTTCCGAATCCTTTTCGCACCCTGATCTCTTCTTCACGCATCTCTGCATCTTTCCAGCCCTGCGGTGTCATGTACCGGCGTGGGTTCGCCGGGTCGAACTTTTCAATATAGAGATCCTGCACATCCGGGCCGACGTTGGTGAAGCCCCAGCTAATTCGATCGTTGTGACCGATCACTATGCCGGGAAGGCCGGGCGCAGTTACGCCGGCGACCCGCAAGCCAGGTGCGCTGAGATTCACCATATGCCAAATTGACGGCGCCGAAGCAGCCAAATGAGGATCATTCGCCAGTAGAGGCTTGCCCGATGCCGTATGTTTGCCGCTGACAACCCAGTTATTGCTGGCGGCGAGACCTTCGGCGTAGAGACCAATCCTTTCGAGGGCCCGAGACTCGACGTCTTGATTTTTCGCGAGCTCGGCCAGTAACGCGTTCGAGACCGGAGGTCCAATTGGACTGGGAAGGTAAGCCTTTGGTTTCTTTGTGTCCTTGCCGATGACGAGCACGTCGAGCGGAGATATTTCCGGCATCAGACCGGCGCGCTTGTCCGCGGGAAGGGAAGCCAGCGCTTCGCGCATCACGTCCAGCCGCCAGCTGGTAGAGAGAGCTTCGGCAAACAACTTGACGGGAAGTAAGCAATCGGCGGCCGTCCAGGGCTTCGGCTTATACTGCAGGATTTGAAACTCCGGCGGCATCGATTTGGCATCGAGAGAGTCGATGTAAGCATTCACTCCACGGGCATAAGCGTCCAACAGACTGCGCGTTTGAGGCGAGGCCTGGGCGAGTTCGAGGTTGACTTCCTGCGCAAAGCCGAGAGTGCGATGTTGTTTGTCCTGATCGAGGGCGATGTTTCTCGGCCCGGCCCCGAAGATCTCCGACAACTCACCCCGCGCCGTTCGTCTCATCACATC
>WNFR01008494.1_pt1 | contig 10891 bp, 11 predicted proteins | sample 5400221 | NCBI WGS metagenome assembly WNFR01 (sample SAMN13153357, study PRJNA577476) | soil metagenome | isolation source: 40 cm soil under Madrone tree | place: USA:California | collected 2016-06-14 | reverse complement strand
GCCGTCGGGGATCCCCGCTTCCTGAATCAGTTCGCCGAGCAGTAAGGCGCTGAGGGGAGTTTGTTCGGCGGGCTTGAGCACCACGGTACAGCCGGTTGCGAGAGCCGGGCCGAGCTTCCAAGCCGCCATCAATAGCGGGAAATTCCACGGAATGATCTGCCCCACGACTCCAATCGGCTCGCGAACTGTATACGCCAGATATTGCGATGTTCTGCCACCGGACGAAATGGGGATTGTGTTTCCTTCGATCTTCGTGGCCCACCCCGCCATGTAGCGAAACATATCGGCCGCGAGTGGGACATCCGCTACACGCGCAACCGTCAGGGGTTTTCCGTTATCGAGTGATTCCAGTTGCGCGAATTCTTCCAGATGCTGTTCGATTAAATCTCCAAGTTTCCAGATCATGCGTCCGCGCTCGGAAGGCGAGATTTTCGACCAGGGCCCGGAATCAAACGCGGCACGGGCAGCCTTCACCGCGCGATTAACGTCTTCCTTATCACCTTCGGCAACGCGGGACAGGACCTCGCCCGTAGCCGGATTATATGTGGGAAATGTCTTGCCGGAGGCCGCCTCCACCCACTTGCCGTTTATTAGAATCTTCTGTGTTTTTGAAACAAAACTGGAAACATTTCGGTCAAGCAATCCTGCGGATGCTGTTGTTGCCATAGTCTGTTCTCCTTTTCCGCTATTCGCTGCAAGGATGCATTTTGACACCTGAAACTTGAGGGTTCCGGTCCCGCGCGATGCCTATCAATTGCGCTCTGTACCAAATGGCCCGGGCGCAAGTGAGGTGAAATTGATGCTACTCCTGCTGGAGCGTGGATTTCAAGGAGCGCTCATTCAAATTACGAGGAAGCCTGATACGGCGAAGTCCTTTACAAAAAATAGTTATCGGGCTTGCTTCATCTGAGAAACTCCATTACGCTGGTTTGGTTGCCAGCGGTGGCTCCCCACCTCACCCGCTAAAGTTGTTCCTGTTGCAGTTCAATTCGCGATGCGGATTTCAGTTGGAATTCGCCAGAATCCAGAATGAGGAAGGATGGTCCATGACCAGCCAAAAGGCTTGGGCAAAACTTGCTGTCGCAGTCATGTTGAGTTTGTCGTTGACGGCCTGCAAGGACACAAAGACTTTGCAGGAGAACGAACAACTTAAGACCCAGGTGGCAGAACTTCAGAAAGAAAACGGTCAATTGGGCAACAATCTCGAAACAGTGACAGCGGCCCGCGATTCGTTGGCGAGAGAAAATGAAGAACTTAAGGCGGCGATGAAGCCTCGGAAAGCGAAGCGCTCCGCAACGAAAGCTGCAAGTCGAAAGCGCCGCCGGAGCTAAAGACTACGGCAGTTTGAGAAGGAGCGCACGACCTGGATTTAATTCATCCTGACAAAAAAGGAGATCAAGAACATGAAAGCATTTGAGGTGCAATTGCGCTACCGAGATCGAAACGAAGAATCCAAGGAATCGACGGTTATCGTGGATGCGTCGAGCCTTCCCGGAGCCGTTGCCAAGGCAGCGCGCGAGTTTGTCAAAAGTCTGGACCGCAAACAGCGATTCGATATGAACAAGAATGGCCTGGAAATCACGGCCAGGGCTTCCGGCGCGGCAACGGAGACCGAGGCAAACAAGTCTACGGAAGCCACTGCGGGCTGAGGAGTTAGTTCTCCATCCGGATCGAAGTTGCCCTGGGCGCAGTTGGGGGCAGGCCAATTTCAGATGAACGCGCCCAGGAGCAGCGTCGTCAAGTCGGCCGTGACACGACGCTCGCCACGAAACGAAAAAGGTGGATATCCTACAAAGTGAGGCAGTTAGCGAGATTCCACCGCCTTTACCCCTTGCTCTTAACATTTCCTTTATGTACGATGCGTTAGTTTAACAACGCAGGAATCCTTTGCCCCTTCACGGAGTTCCGTTTATGCCCGGGAAAAAAGCCGCTCCGGTTCGCACGCTTTTGCCTATTCGAAAATCGCCCACGGGTATCCGTGGACTCGATGAAATCAGCGGCGGCGGCCTGCCCAAAGGCCGCACCACCATCGTTTGCGGCGGGCCGGGTTGCGGCAAGACTATGCTGGGGATTGAGTTTCTTGTTCGCGGCGCCCTTGAATACAACGAACCCGGCGTCCTGATGGCCTTTGAAGAGACTCCCCAGGACATTGCTCAAAACGTTGCTTCGCTGGGCTTTGACATCCAGGACCTTTCAGACAAGAAAAAATTGTTTCTGGACTACGTAGCCGTGGAGCCGAGCGAGATCCAGGAAACCGGTGAGTACGATCTCGAAGGCTTGTTCATTCGCCTTGGTAATGCTGTGGAAACCGTGGGCGCAAAACGCGTGATGTTTGACACCCCGGAGTCTTTATTTTCCTCCTTTTCGAATCCGGCGATGCTCCGCTCTGAGTTTCGCAGGCTTTTCCGCTGGCTGAAGGATCACGACCTCACGGCCGTAATCACAGCCGAAACCGGTGAGCACACCCTGACGCGCTACGGCCTCGAAGAATATGTCTCCGACTGCGTGATATCACTCGACCATCGAGTAAAAGATCAGATTTCCGCTCGCCGGTTGCGAATCGTGAAATACCGCGGCACAAAACACGGAGCGGACGAATATCCGTTTCTGATCGACGAACAAGGAATGTCCATTCTTCCGCTGAGCTCACTTCAATTGCAGCATGAAGTGTCCGATGAGCGCGTCTCCTCGGGGATTCCGGATCTGGATCAAATGCTGGAGGGACAAGGCTATTTTCGCGGATCAAGTATCTTGTTAAGCGGAACGGCCGGGACCGGTAAGACAGCCCTCGCCGCCTCTTTCGCGGACGCAACGTGTCGCCGAGGTGAGCGCTGTTTGTATATCGCTTTCGAGGAATCCGCGAGCCAGCTCACGCGAAATATGAAATCAGTGGGTATTGATCTTGAACCGTGGGTGAAGCGCGGGCTTCTATTTCAGGAATCGTGGCGACCCACTCAATATGGCCTGGAAATGCATCTTCTGCGCATTCACAAATTAATCGAAACAATACAGCCGAGCGTCGTGATTATCGATCCCATCACCAATTTGATTACGGGAACCGGTGAAAGAGAAGTCCACTCAATGCTGATGCGCTTGATGGACTTCTTGAAAGGAAAGTTAATCACCAGCGTTTTTGTCAGCCTCACCGAAGGCGGCGATTCCCAGGAAAAGACAAACGTTGGGATTTCCTCGCTTACTGACACCTGGATCATGCTTCGGGATACCGAGCTGAACGGGGAGCGCAACCGCTGCTTGTACGTACTGAAATCGCGAGGCATGGCGCACTCCAATCAAGTGCAGGAATTCACGATGTCTAAACAAGGTCTCAAACTCGTTCCCGCATACATTGGGACAGGCGGGGTCCTGACAGGTTCGTCACGTTTGGCACAAGAGGCGAAGGAACGCGCGGCAGCTCTTGCCGAGGAACAAGAAAAGCAACGCCGGCAAGAGCAAATGAATTTAAGACGCCTGAATCTTCAGGCACAGATTGCAGCATTGCAAGCGGAGCTCGCTGCGGCGGAAAAGCAAATCGAAGTGGTGGTTCAGGATGACGAAATTCGTGAGCAGCAAATAAAACAGGACCGCGCCGAAATCGCCAAAAGCCGTAGCGCTTAGCGAATTGGAAGAATCGAAATCAGGTGACCCTTGAAAAACAAGTCGAAAAAAAGTTCAGATGCTGGCAGCTTCATTGAACTTCGACTCTACGTCGCGGGCCAAACGCCAAGATCGCTTGCTGCTATTTCCAATCTGAACAAGATTTGCGCGGAATATTACGAAGAACAGTATCACCTCGAGGTAATCGATTTGGCAAAGAACCCCGCGCTGGCCAGGAATCACCAGATCCTTGCCATCCCCACGCTGGTTCGCAGCTTGCCAGTCCCTATACGCAAGATTATTGGCGATTTGTCGGACACCGAGAGAGTTGTCGTCGGGCTGGATATTGCCACGTCTAAAGGAAAGCGGCGTGCAGCGAAGGCCTAGAAATTACCTACTTGGTTTGCTTGTAGATGTCCCCGATGCGGATATCGAACATACAGTAAAGACCTGATGGTGCGCTTTTAAGCCTCGGATACAATTCCCAGCGCCCCAGGAAAACGGACACATTTTTATGGCCAAAGCAAAACGCGCTCCTGAAAAATCGCGTGAGTCAGTGGAAGCCTTGAAGAATAGCTTGCGAGAATCGCACGAAATTGTCCACGCGATTCGCAACGAAAGAGTTGATGCATTCGTCGTTGGCGACGGCCAAGCCGAACAAGTCGTAGTCCTGCAAGGCGCTGAACATCCCTATCGCGTGCTCGTCGAGTCAATTAACGACGGCGCCGCAACCCTGGATGCGGACGGTACCGTGCTCTACGCCAACAGGCGTTTCGCGGATATCTTGAATGTTCCTCCCGACCATTTTGTGGGAACACCCCTGCAAAACCATTTTTCAACGGCTGGGCGCGAGAAGCTTGAACAGCTGATTCGCAAGGCGCTCACGGACAGCAGCGACGGAGAAATTACCCTCGATGTCCCAGGCGAACGCCAAAGGCTGATCCGGTTTTCCTTCAATCCGGTGAGAAACTCACTAAATCAAAACATTTGCGTCGTCGCAACGGAATTGACCGAGCTGATGGAAGCCAGCGAGGCTCTGCGATCCAATGAGGAATCGCTCCGGCAGCTCTCAGCCCGCTTGCTGCAGCTCCAGGACGAAGAGCGCCGGCGCATCGCGCGCGATTTGCACGACACGACCGGCCAGAAACTTGCCATCCAATCCATCCTGCTCGCGCGGCTAGACAAAACAGCGAAAGGCTTGGACGAGGAATCACGGAAGCTTCTGACGGAGTGCAAGACGCTAAACGGGCAACTTGTCGAGGAAGTTAGAACTGTTTCTTACTTGCTGCACCCTCCTTTGCTTGACGAATTGGGGCTGGCTTCCGCTGTCGAGTGGTATGCCGAGGGATTCGCTCGCAGGACCGGCATCGCGACCGATGTCAAAATCTCTCCACAGTTCCTGAGGCTTCCTCCTGACATCGAAGTGACCTTCTTCCGGATCGTTCAGGAGAGCTTGACCAACGTTCACCGCTATTCGGGAAGTTCCAAAGCGTATGTTCGTCTCAAGGCGACCGAAGATCAAGTAGCGGTTGAGATTGGCGATTACGGTAAAGGAATTGAGCCTGAAAAGTTGAACGCGAAGGACGGGACCGTCGCTCCCCTTGGAGTTGGCATTCAGGGGATGACGGAGCGGATGCGTCAATTATCCGGAAAGCTCGAGATCCAGTCCAAACCAAAAAGCGGAACGCTGGTTATCGCCACGCTTCCAATGGCTCGCATCCACGCTTCCGCTTCAAAAGAATCCGGCGCTCAAGATGATGACTCGCAATCTGACGCCGATTCCGAGACTTCCGATCCGACGGGGAGTCTGGTGCGAAAACGCATCCTCATCGCTGACGATCATGAAATGCTTCGGCGTGGAGTTTGCACTGCCCTGCAAAAGCAAAAGGACTGGGAAATATGTGCTGAAGCCGTCAACGGCCGCGAGGCGGTCGAAACGGCGATCAGGTTGCAACCGGACCTGGTCATCATGGACGTCGAAATGCCCGTTCTAAATGGTCTGGCCGCCGCCCGCGAAATCTTGCGCAATTGTCCACAAACGAAGATTCTTGTTTTTACCGTTCACGAGTCGGACCAGATTGTAAAAGATATCTATGCGGCCGGCGTTCACGCCTGTCTATCCAAGGATAAAGGCGGCCGGGATCTTCTGCGAGTGGTCAAAGAGCTTCTCGAAAATAACGTGTCTTATTCCTCTGCTGTTGCTGGGGAGCGCGTCTGATCTTCTTTTTTTCAAAGTATCTAATGAGGTAGTGCGCGAACCCAGATACGCGTGGTGGCGGGCTTGCCAAGGTGGACGATGCGATTGCCGACGGCAAGCGTCATCGTTTCGTCGTATTCGCGCCGCCGGATGCGTACCCGCGCACCCGGGTGCAGCGTGAGCCCTGAAAGAAACTTCAGGAATTCGGGGTCCTTTTCATAAACGCAGAGAATTTCAACGCTCTGGCCCGCGGCCATTTCAGAAAGCGCCGTAGCACCTTGCTTGCGCCTCAATCTGGCCAGGCCGCCTCGCAAAGGAACACCATGCGGGCAGTAGCCATCCGCGCCGAAGCGCGCCAGAAGCAATTTTTCGACTTCAGGGGAGATTCCGTGCTCCAGGCGCTCAGCCTCATCGTGCGCCCGCGTCCAATCGAGCCCGATGACTTCGGTGAGCAACTTTTCAGCCAGTTGGTGACGCATGGCCAGACGATCCGCCATGCCGCTTCCTTTGCGTGTGAGAGCGATGCGGCCACTGCGCTCGACTCGCAGCAGTCCGTCACGCGTCATGCGCTTTAATGCCGCGGTTACGGCCGGCGGAGTGACGCCCAGTTCTTCCGCCAGGCGCGCGCTGATCGGTTCCTGCTCTTCCTGAACCATCTCCCAGATGGCCTTCAGGTAATCTTCGCGCGATGCGCTGGTTTTTTCGCGCGGCATGAATCTCCTGGTCCGGCACGTTATGCCGTTTGTTGAACCTTCACGCTATCGCGCAAACGCTGTGCCAGATCCGCCACGCGCGCTTCAATCTGGTTGCGTATTGCACGATAAACCGGAAGGCCATATCCGTACGGGTCGCCTACCATCCAATCCTCGAGCGGAGGCGCTGGACCACTGAACAGCGACTCGCCGCGCCGGCCTGTCATATTGATCACCAGGTCCGACGTATATAAATCCTGGGGACGCAGAGCCTTGGAGCGCTGTCCCGCAGTCGAAAAGCCGCGCTCGGCAAGGACCGCCAGCGTCGTGGCTGGAATCTCACCAAATGGCACTAAACCCGCGCTCGATGCCTCGATTACGTCCTCCGCCAGGTGTTTCGCAATGGCTTCAGCCATCTGACTCCGGCAGGCATTTCCAATACACAAGAATAGAACCTTGGTACGGGTCGGCATACTGCCCTTTCCGGGGATGGGGCATCGGGATATACAGAATGACACGAAATTCAGCGGGGCTCAAGGATGATACCGCGGAAGTGTTGAATTTGTGTTGAAGCCCGGCCCTGGGTTTCCCGCGTACAGGGAGCAGCGGTCTGATCACTCAGTCTTCTCACGAAGCCGTTGAATATATTCGTCGCCATGCTCGCTGGACCACAGCTCCTTGCCCGAGCTAGCCAGACCCAAAACAGGGTCCTCCTCCGAAACGCTTATTTCGCCTCCTGCCATGCGGACAAAATAATTATGTACGGTGGTGTCGCTGGTGAGTTCCGGATGAAATGTCGCAATCAGCATTTGGGCTTGGCGCATTAGAACCGGGTTGCCCTGGGATCTCGCCAGGATTTTGACGCTCGGCCCCGTGCGATTAATGATCGGGGCGCGAATGAAAACCATTTCCATGAGGGCGGGCGAGAGTTTCGTGGCCTCATGCCGTACTTCGCTCGCCAACTGTCGCCCATAGGCATTGCGGATCACGCTGATGTCGGCGAGCCCCAGCGACGGCTGCTCGGGTTTGCTGACTTCACGGGCCAGAAGGATGGCGCCAGCGCACGTGCCAAACGTCGCGCCGCCTCGCGCGGCATGGGCAAGCAGAGCTTTGTCGAGGCCTTCCTCAACAAGAAATTTCCACTGCGTTGTGCTTTCGCCGCCCGGAAGAATCATTGCATCCACGCCATCCATATCGCTGGGCGTGCGTACGAACACGTGGTCGACGCCCATTCGCGAAAGCGTGGCCCCGTGCGCTTCAAAGTCTCCCTGAACAGCGAGTATCCCGACTTTCATGCGTTCTTTCTCATGAATCTCTCTGTGCCCCCTGTGGCTTTTCTCCGCGGACTCTGTGTTAAATTCCGTAAAGCTAATCACAGAGGCCACAAAGAATCACAGAGAGCCACGGAGAAATCTCTCTCAACTACCAGCCACGCGTCTGAAGTAAATCCTTCTCGTCAATCTGGCGAATATCGAGGCCCTTCATCGCTTCGCCGAGTTCCTCCGACGCTTCGAGAACGGCTTTGGCGTCCTGGTAATGCGTTGCGGCCTTCACGATGGCCTTCGCGCGATTTTCCGGGTCGCTAGACTTGAATATTCCCGACCCAACAAAGACCGATTCCGCGCCCAGATGACGCACGAGCGCAGCATCGGCAGGCGTCGCGATTCCCCCGGCGGAAAAATTCGGGACCGGGAGCTTCCCTGTCCGCGCGATTTCGCGAACCAGATCCAGCGGAGCGCCCAACTCTTTCGCCACGTGCATCAACTCATCGCCGCGAAGCGTGGTCAGACGGCGCATTTCGCCCATGATGGTTCGCATGTGGCGCACGGCTTCGACGACATTGCCCGATCCCGCCTCGCCCTTGGTGCGAATCATCGCGGCGCCTTCGGCAATCCGCCGCAAGGCTTCGCCCAAATTACGCGCGCCGCACACGAACGGAACCTTGAAATCGTGTTTCCAGACGTGGTTTTCTTCATCGGCGGGAGTAAGCACCTCGCTTTCGTCGATGAAGTCCACTTCCAAGGCCTCAAGCACGGCGGCTTCGGCAAAATGGCCGATGCGCACCTTGGCCATTACCGGGATGCTCACCGTGTTCATAATTTCGCGGATGATTTTAGGCGACGCCATGCGCGCCACTCCGCCTTCCTTGCGGATATCCGATGGGACGCGCTCCAGCGCCATGACGGCGCAGGCTCCGGCGTTTTCGGCGATGCGCGCTTGCTCGGCATTGGTGACGTCCATAATCACGCCGCCTTTGAGCATTTCGGCCAGGCCCACCTTCACGCGCCACTGGTCGTTTAAAAAGTTTCCGTTGTTTCCCTGCGTTGCTGTCATACGTTTCTCCTGACTTGTATATCAGTTCTTTGGTTGTTAAGCAGTCTTCACCGCGCTGTTATCGCGCCGATATTTGTCCCGGTCGATGATGACGAAGCGCCCCTGGCCCCGTGCGAGCAGATCTCCCGCACCATTGCGAATCTCACCTTCATGATACAACTGACGGCCATCCCTGCGCGCCACAAATCCCTCGACGACAATTTCCTGGTTTACGGGAATGGGCTTGAGATACTCCACGCGCAGATCAGCCGTGACGGCGTGTTCGCCATGAAACCGGCAGGCTTTACTCATAACTTCATCCAGCAGCACCGCGATGATTCCGCCGTGAAGAAATCCCGAGCCTCCCTGGTATTCTTCACCGAGCTGAAAACGGCCAACGATCCGCTGCCGCGGGTCATCCTGCTCGAAGGCAAGCTTCATGCCTCGGACATTTGCGCCGCCACACCCGAAGCAGGCATTTTCCGGTTTAGGATCAAGTCTCATCGTTCCGCCTTCAAGAAAAAATACACCCTCACACGAGTTCGCCGCGCATTACTGTGACAGCTTGACCAGAAATGAGCACGCGGTCGCCCACACAACGAGTCCGAACGAATCCTCCGCGAGTTGACGCTTGATATCCAATGAGGTCGTCTCGTCCCAGGCGCTCTTTCCAGAACGGCCCGAGACAACAGTGCGCCGAGCCCGTGACAGGATCCTCATTTACACCTACTGCTGGTGCGAAAAATCGCGACACGAAGTCGTAACCAGAACTATTCGCCTGGCTGGTGACAATCACTCCGCGCACCTTCAGCGCGGCGATTCTCTCGAAGTCGGGCTTGAGCGCACGGACAGCTTCTTCACTTTCCACTTCCACCAGAGAATCGAAACCGCTCCGGCCTGCATATCGCGCCTTTACTCCCAGTGCCGATTCTAAATCCTCAGAAATGGATTCGGGCGTCACGGGCAATGCCGGGAAATCCATCTCGATCGATGTTCCCTTTTTTTGTGCCGTCAGTACACCCGACTTCGTGAAGAAGCGCGCCGGCTGGTCAAGACTGATGTATCCCTGCTCCCAAAGCATGTGCGCGCTGGCGAGAGTCGCGTGACCGCACAGTTTTACCTCCGCCATTGGCGTGAACCATCGCAAGTCAAACCCGCCATCACGCTGAAGGAGAAAAGCGGTCTCCGACAGATTCATTTCACGGGCGATGAGCTGCATCCACTTTTCGTCGGCCTGCTGCTCCAGGAGACACACGGCCGCGGGATTGCCGGAAAATGGTTTGTCCGCAAATGCATCCACTTGCGTGATTGACAGACCCATCGCTCTTCTCCACCGTTCGTGCTACTTAGACCAGCGCAACGCGAGGCATTTCCGCGCGACGCGCTCCCCGTTGCCTCTTGCGCATTTCGCCATGCGGCATGTGCTTGTTGAGCGCCAGCTCCAGTGCACAAAGGCGGGCGCTGTACGCCTTTCGCATACGCTCCAAATGTCGAATCAGAAGTCCTCGGCGCATGTATTCCGCTAGAATGCCTTGGGCCAGTTGTCCGGTGTGCAAATCTGTGGCTTGCCTTACCAGACGCAGTCGTTCGACAACGTTGGCCGGGGCGACAATCCAGCCGACGCGTAATCCGGGAAACGCAATCTTGGAAAAACTATCGATTTGGATTACCAGATTTGACCGGTCCAGTTGCTTCAGTGACGGAACCCGTTCGCCGCGAGCGCGCAACCGCGCATAAATGTGATCTTCAACGATCGGAACCTGAAAGCGAGCCGCAAGTTCGAGCAGACGGCGGCGTTCGGCGACCGGGAGCGTCGTCCCCGTCGGATTGTGGAAATCTGGCGTAAGAATAATCATCTTCACGCGGTTTTGCATGAGCACGGCTTCTATGGCGGATACGTCTACGCCGGGCGTGGTGCCGGGACCGGATTCGGTCCTTACGGGAACCCCCAGGATTCGCGCGCGAGCCCCGGCAAGAACGGCCAACGTCCCGGGATAAGTGGGATTTTCTATCAGAGCCGTGTCGCCGGGCCGCAGAAATGCTTTACACAGCAGATCCAGGGCCTGCTGACATCCGTCCGTGATCAATAAATTTT
>WNFR01007762.1_pt1 | contig 10891 bp, 8 predicted proteins | sample 5400221 | NCBI WGS metagenome assembly WNFR01 (sample SAMN13153357, study PRJNA577476) | soil metagenome | isolation source: 40 cm soil under Madrone tree | place: USA:California | collected 2016-06-14 | reverse complement strand
CACGAAGTTGTTGCAGCAAGCCCAGCATGTTCAGCTCGACCCAACGCTCGACGCATTTGCCGTCCGCCACGCGGTAAATAGCCATGCCTGTGACGGTCGCTCGCTTACCGGTGGCGGCTACACCCATGAAGGCACCCTGGTGCGTACACTGCCAAGTCCAACGCACCACTACTCGGTCTCCCTCGGCAATCACGTCGTCGACCGTGTATCGCAAATCCGGGAAGGCCACTCGAAGGGACGCGTAGAACTGCTTGAAACCGACTGGCCCGCGTGGCGTTCCGGGCGGCATCTCGTGACCGACGAACTCAGACCCGACGAGCTCGTCGACGACGCCGAGGTTCCACTTGGCGAAGACCTCGTCATAGAGCCGGCGGACGAGTGCCTTGTTCTCCTCGACTGACATCGAGCCCTCATTCCTTCCTGCCGGAAGGCTCGATCGACGGCATGCTCAGCGTCCCTTCCACTGCGGCTTGCGCTTCTGCGTGAACGCGACGACGCCCTCCATCATGTCCTCGGACTGGAAGAGCGCGCCGATCAGCGGATAGGAGCGGCTCATCGCCTCTTGCAGCGGCAACCCGAGGCCGTCCATCGCCGCTTGCTTCGTCGCGCGCACCGACGTCGGCGAGCATTCGAGGATCGTCGCCGCCCAGCGCGCCGCCACGCTCGCGAGGTCGGCGGCGGGCACGACCTCGTTCACGAGACCCATCGCCTGCGCCTCGGCGGCGGTGACCTGCTTCCCGGTCAGCAGCATTCCCATCGCCAACTTGAGCGGTATGTGCCGCGGCAAACGGTGGACGCCGCCCGCTAGCGCGGCGAGGCCGACGCGCGGCTCGGGGAGACCGAAGCGCGCGTGGTCAGCGGCGACGATCAGGTCGCACGCGAGCGCGAGCTCGAAGCCGCCGCCGAGCGCGAAGCCGTTGACGGCGGCGATCGTCGGCTTCGCGAGATCGAAGCGCGCGGTAATGCCGCCGAAGCCGCCGCTGCCGAGCGTGATGCCTTTCGTGCCGTGCTGCGCGGTGTACTTGAGGTCGTTGCCGGCCGAGAACGCCTTCTCGCCGGCGCCGGTGAGGATCGCGACCCAGCACTCGGGATCGGCGGCGAAGTCGTCCCACGCGGCGGACAGCTCGAGGTTCGCCGGCGGATGGAGCGCGTTCATGACATCCGGGCGGTTGATCGTGATCCACGCGACCCGATCCTGCTTCTCGTAGGTGATGAACTCGTAGGCCATGCGGTCCTCCTTCACACGTCGAGCAGCACGATCTCGCCCCTGACCGCGCCGCGCGTGACGCGCAGCCGCGCGGTCGCGACCGGTAACGTGAAGCGCCGCGGTCCGGCGCTGCCGGGATTGACGAAGAGCACGCCGTCCCGCTCCTCGATCGCCGGCCGGTGCGAATGGCCGGAGATCACTGCCGACACTCCGGCCGCACGCGGATCGATCGTGAGCGCATGACGGTCGTGGATCACGTACAAGCGTGCGCCCGCGACGTCGAGCGTCGCCGTCTCGGGAATGCGGCTCGCCCAGCGCTCGCGGTCGTTGTTGCCGCGCACGGCCGTGACCGGGGCGATCCGCGCGAGTGCCGTGAGCACCTCGGGCGCGCCGATGTCACCGGCATGCACGATCGCGTCGACGCCGGCGAGGGCCGCGACCGCCTGCGGCCGGAGGAGCCCGTGCGTGTCCGAGATGACGCCGACAATCGATTTCGCCCCCGCTCGGCTGCGCCTCGCGATGGGCGTCGCACCCGGGAGCGAATCCCGGGTGCTCCCACTACGCCTGCCGCTCTCGCGGCGACTCACGCGGATCCCAGCGGCGGAATACGAGCGACACGTTCGCGCCGCCGAAGCCGAACGAGTTGGAGAGGGCGATGCATGCCGCAGACGGGCGCGCGACATTGGGCACGTAGTCGAGATCGCAGGCGGGATCCGGCTCCTCGTAGTTGATCGTCGGCGGCAGGATGCCGCGCGCGAGCGAGAGTACCGTGTACGCCGCCTCGATGCCGCCGGCGGCGCCGAGCGTGTGACCGGTCATCGACTTCGTCGAGCTCACCGCGAGCCGCATCGCGTGCTCGCCGAAGAGCCGCTTGATCGCCTCGGTCTCGCTGGCGTCGTTGTATTGCGTCGAGGTGCCGTGGGCGTTGATGTAATCGACGTCCTCGGGGGCGATCCCGGCGTCGGCGAGCGCCTGGCGCATGCAGCGCATCGCCCCCTCGCCGCCCGGCGCCGGCGCCGTGATGTGGAACGCGTCCTCGTTGGCGCCGTAGCCGGCCACCTCGGCGAGGATCGACGCGCCGCGCGCGAGCGCGTGATCGAGCGCCTCGAGGACGACGACGCCAGCGCCCTCCGCCATGACGAAGCCGTCACGGGCGCGATCGAAGGGACGGCTCGCGCGTTCGGGCTCGTCGTTGCGGGTCGAGAGCGCGCGCATCGCGATGAAGCCGCCGATCCCGAGCCCACAGAGCGCCGCTTCCGTGCCGCCGGCGATGATCGCGTCTTGATAGCCGTGGCGGATGTGCCGCAGCGCCTCACCGATCGCGTTGCCGCCCGACGCACAGGCGCTCGTCGGCGCGAAGTTCACGCCCTTGGCGCCGAAGTGGATCGCGATCTGGCCGGGCGCGAGATTGGCGATGACCTTGGAGATGAAGAACGGCGAGACGCGTCGCAACCGGCTCTCGAGAAAGAGCTGGTGGAATTGCTCGATGCTCGCGATGCCGCCCATGCCGACGCCGATGATCACCCCGACGCGGTCCTCGTTGACCGGTGTGATCTGCAGCCGCGACGCGTCGATCGCCATGCGCGCCGCGCCCATCGCGAACTGGATGAACGGATCCATCTTCTTGATGTCGCGCCGCTCGATGAAATCCTCGGGCGCGAAATCGTGGACCTCGCCGGCGATCCGCGACGGAAAATCGGCGACCGGAAAGCGTGTGATCGGGCCGATGCCGGAGCGTCCCGCCATCAGCGCCGACCAGTTCTTCTCGACTCCGGTAGCGAGCGGCGTGACGAGGCCGACGCCTGTCACGACGACCCGGCGCCGGCCGCTTTGCCCGTCGTTTCCCACGAATCGACGCATGCTAGGAAGGCCATCCAGGGGAGTCAAGGTGAAGCGCGCAACACGCGTTCGCGGGAAAACGCCGACACGAGCGAGCCGTGCCGCCGCACAGGTCACCGCAACACGCACGCGACTCGACGCGGCATTCGCGTGCGCGGCGTTTCTCGCCGGCTTCGCCGTGTACGCGAACACGCTCGGCCACGGATTCGTGTGGGACGACCTGATCGTCCTCGACTCGCGCGTGCGCTTCTATCGCTCGGCACTCGACGCGTTCATCGAGCCCGCAAACCTGCGCGGCTTTCCCGGCGTCTTCCGACCTCTCACGTTCGCGTCGTTCTGGCTCGATCAGCGTCTGTGGTGGCGGAACGCGCTCGGGTTCCATCTCACGTCCGTGCTCTTGCACGCGCTGAACGGCGCCCTCGTGTATCGGCTGGCACGGCTCCTCGGCTGCGGCGCCTTCGCGGCGCTCGGCGGCGCGCTCCTCTTCGCGGTCCATCCGATTCATACGGAAGCCGTCGCGTGGGTGACGGGCCGTGTCGACGTCCTCGCGACGACGTGCACGCTGCTCGCGGTCACGATCGCGCTCCGCAGCCGCACCGGTGCAACGTCGACGCGGGCCGTTCCCCCGCCGGCCGCCGCGCTGCCGGCGACGATCGCCCTCCGCCTGGCGGCTGCCCACGTGGCAACGATCGCCGTCGCGCTCTGCGCGTTCGCCGCCGCCGCGAGCAAGGAGCCCGGCGTCGTGACTCCGCTGCTCATCGCCGCGGCCGGAACCGTGCCACGACGCAGCGAACGCGACGACACGACCACTGCAGCGGATGAGACCACCACTGCAGCGACCGAGCCCCCCGGATCGTCGCTGAAAGACGCGCTCGATCGCGTCCCGTGGCGCCACGTCGCGGCAGCGGCCGCCGGAGTCGGCGCCTATCTCGTGCTGCGGCAGGTGAACCGCGCGGCAGACGCCGCGCATCTCGAGCCGCCGACGCTCGCCAGCATCGGCACGTTCGTCCGTGCCTTCGGCTTCTACGTCGAGCGCCTGCTGGTGCCGGTGCACCTGTCCGCGTACGTCCCGGTCGTGCCGGACGGCGCCGTACCGTGGTCGTTCGCCGCGCTCGGCGCGATTGCTGCCGCCCTCGCGCTCCGCGCGCCTCGACTCCGCGTCGCCGTCTTCTGGATCCTCGTCACGCTCGCGCCGTCGATGCTCATCATTCTCGCGCACATCTCGGTGACGATGGTCGCCGAGCGCTACCTCTATTTGCCGTCGGTCGGGTTGGCGCTGCTCGCCGCGTTCGCGCTCACGACCGTCGCCGTCCGCGACCGGCCGCGTCTCGCGGCGGCCACGGTTCTCGCGGCGATCGCCCTCGGCGCCGGCGCGACCGTGCAGCGGAACCGCCTCTGGCACGACGAGGTCACGCTCTGGTCCGAGGTCACGCGTCGGACGCCAGGCTACGCGCTGCCGAACATGAACCTCGGGCTCGCGCTCGCCGACGCCGGCCGGCTCGACGAGGCCGAGGTGGCCTACCGGGCGGCGGTCGACGCCGAAGGTAGCGTCACGACGAAACGTGACACCTTGGTCAATCTCGGCCACCTCCAGCTCCGTCGCGACCGTCTCGACGACGCGCTCGGGTTCTTCGAGCGCGCCACCGCCATCGCGTCGTCCGCCTCGGCGGAATACGGCCGTCTACCGCGCGCGCGCCCGTGCGGCGCTCGCGCGTGGCGACGCCCAAAGCGCGGTGGCGGACTTCGCGCGCGCCGCGGCGGCGCTCAGCGCCGCGTTGCGGATCGATCCGCGGCACTACAAATCCGAGTACCTCCTCGGGACCGTCCTGTATCAATCGGGCGATCTGCCGGCCGCGCTCGAGCACTTCCGCCGCGCCGTCGCGATCGCCCCCGACACCGACGTCGGTCGAGAAGCGGCCGAAGCGGCGCGCGAGCTCGCCGCCTGGCTGGCCGACCCCACGCACGCGAGCGCGCGCTGACGCCCCCCGGTTCTGCGGCGTGCGCGAGTCTTCGGCGCGCGGGACGCGCAGTCCTCACTCGACGACGACGCGTGCAGCCGGCGGCGCCGATCGATGCCGCAGCGAGCTCGTCGAACGACGGTGACGGGTGCGCCGTCGTCCGTCGCTCGAACCGCCGCCCCCCGGCGCCGCTCCGAGGACCTCGACGTGGACACGACCCGTCCCGCACCCTTGCATCCCGAGGGCACGCGCCGCGCCGTAGGACACGTCGATGGCGCGTCCACGGACGAACGGCCCGCGGTCGTTGATGCGGACGACGACCGAGCGGCCGTTCGCGAGATTCGTCACCCGCACGCGCGTGCCGAGTGGCAACGAGCGATGCGCGGCCGTGAAGCCGTTCGCGTCGAACCGCTCGCCGCTCGCCGTTCGTCTCCCGTCGAAGCTGTCGCCGTACCACGACGCGAACGTCACCTGGCCGCCGGCGGGGCGAGACGGCGGCGGCGTCACGCGCGGCGCCGAGCACGCCGTCACGCCGGTCACGATCACGACCAGCGTGGCGCGCGCGAGACGACGACGCATGGCGGGAACCTTAGCCGGTGCGCTCGGCGTAGTCGCGGGGTCTGCACCGCCGCGTGTCCATCTGCTACCGTCGCGCCGTGACCGATGCGGCGACACGACGGATCGGCGGCTGCGCCGTCACCCTCGTGCAAGGAGATCTCACGGCCGCGGCCGTCGACGCGGTCGTCAACGCGGCGAATCATTCGCTGCTCGGCGGGGGCGGCGTCGACGGCGCCATTCATCGCACGGGCGGGCCCGAGATCGTCGCGGCGTGCCGCCGCATTCGCGCCGACGCGTGGCGCGACGGCCTGCCGACCGGTCAGGCCGTCATCACGACCGCCGGCACGCTCCCCGCACGCTACGTCATTCACACTGTCGGTCCCGTATACAGCCGGAAACCCGAGGTGCCGCAGCTCTTGGCGGCCTGTCACGAGAACAGCCTGGCGCTGGCACGGACGCACGGCCTGCGCACGATCGCCTTTCCCGCGATCTCGACCGGCGTCTACGGCTACCCGCTCGCCGAAGCGGCGCCGATCGCGCTCGGAGCGACCGCCGCGCACGTGGCGCGGCATCCGGACGCGCTCGACGAGGTGCGGTTCGTCCTCTTCGACGCCGCCGCATACGCGGCATTCGCCACCGCGCTCGCGGCGCTCCGGACCTGACACCGCGCGGCTCGCTCCGTCCGTCTCGAGTCGAGGCGACCGCCCGCGCCTGCGCGCGGGAATCGCCCGCGACGCGTCAGCGCGGCGCGATCCGTCCCGCGCCCGTCGTCCACAGGGCGACGTAGCCGACGACGACCACGGCGGCGACGCCGGCGACGAGCCAGTCGCCGGCGTTCGCCGCCGGACGCGGCAGGCCGGTACGCCGCCGACCGGCGCTGAACCCGCGCACCTCGAGCGCGAACGCCATTTGGTCGGCGCGTCGCAGGCCGCCGATGAACACCGGGACGATGACCGGCACGTAGCGCGCGATGCGCTGGTGGACGCGGCCGCGCGTGAAGTCGAGGCCGCGGCAGCGCTGCGCGTCGACGACCGTCAGCGCCGACTCGAGAAAGACCGGCACGAGGCGAAACGCGAGCGTGACGACGAAGCCGGCGCGGTACGGCACGCCGACCGCGCGCAGCGCGAGCGCGAACTCCTCGACGGTGGTCGTGGCGAGAAAGAGCAGCCCGGCGGCGAGGAACGTCTCCAGCTTGAGCGCCATGCCGAGACCGAAGCGCCACGCCTCGCCGCGCGCGCCGACGCCTGAAGCCGGCGCCGGATAGAAGAGCGTCCAGATCCCGAGCGTGAATACGAACACGGGGACGACGATCCACCGCAGCCGCCACAGGTTCTCGAAGGCGCCGGCTGCGGCCGTCGCCGCGAGCACGAGGACGGTGAGCGGCGCGATGAAGCGCGGGTCGTCGAGCAGAAAGGTCGCGACGAAGAGCATGGTCATCGCCGCGAGCTTTGCGAGCGGGTGGCGCCGGTGCAGCGGGCTCGGGCGGTCGATGTAGAGCGAGAGCGCCATCTCACGCAGGGGCGGCGGGCAGGCCGAGCGCGCGCACGAGCTCGTCGACGGTGCGCGTCGCGCGCCCGAACGCGAGACCGAGCATCGTCGCCGGCGGCGGCTCGAACGCCGCGGCGCGCCGCAACGCCGGGTCGGCGACGAACGCCGCGAACGCGCCGTCGAAGACGAGCCGTCCCTCGTGCATCAGCAGCACCCGTTCCGCGTACTCGGCGACCACCCACGGGCTGTGGGTGATGAGGACGACCGTCGTGCCGCCCCGACGCAGCGTCACGAGCAGCTCGAGCATGCGCCGCTGCTGCGGATAGTCGAGCCCGGTGGTCGGCTCGTCGAGGATCAGCACGCGCGGCGCCATTGCCAAGACCGTCGCGACCGCGAGCCGCTGGCGCTCGCCTTTCGACAGCAGAAACGGATCGTCGTCGCGCCGTGCCGCGAGGTAGACGGCGGCGAGCACCTCGTCGACGCGCGCCGCGAGCGCATCGCCGGCGAGCCCGAAGTTCTGCGGGCCGAACGCGATCTCGTCGGCGACGGTCGCCGCGAACAGCTGATCGTCCGGGTTCTGAAAGACGTACCCCACCTGTTGCGCGACGCGATCGAGCGGCAGGGTGGCGACGTCGGCGCCGTCGAGACGTACGCTGCCGGCGCCGGCGCGCAGCAGGCCGTTCAGGTGCTTCGCGAGCGTCGTCTTGCCGGAGCCGTTCCGGCCGACGAGCGCGATCATCTCGCCGGCGCCGATCGTCACGCTGACGTCGTCGACCGCGCTCGGGCCGTCGGCATAGCGGTGGGTCAGATGCGCGACCTCGAGGATCGGCGGCCCGCCCGCGACGTGCGGCGGAGGCACATCTGCGGCGATCGACCGCGGCGCGTCGGTCACCGCGTCCCGTGCGCCGTTCGCATCGCGCGCGGACACAGCTCGCGCGCCGCGCCGACGCAGCTCCACGGCCGCGCCCTCGACGTCGAGCGGCAGGTCGACGCCGAGGCGCCGCCCCAGCAGCGCGATGTCGTGCGGGCGGACGCCGCACGCGAGGAACGCATCGACGTCGCGCGCGAGATCCGCCGCCCGCCCGCTCGCGACGACGGCCCCGCCGCGCATCAAGCACAGCCGGTCGGCGCCGAGGACGGGATCGATCTCGTGCTCGACGGCGACGAGGGCGAGGCCCTCGCGGCGCAGGCGCTCGAGCGTCGCGTAGAGCTCGCGACGACCGATCGGATCGAGATCGGTCGCCGCCTCGTCGAGCAGGATCACGCCGGGCGCCATGGCGAGAATGCTCGCAATCGCGAGCCGTTGCTTCTGCCCGCCGGACAGCGCCCGCGGATCGCGGCCGACGAGGTGTGCGAGATCGACGCGCGCGAGCGCGTCGGCGACGCGGCGCTCGATCTCGTCGGGCGCGACACCGAGCTGCGCCGGGCCGAAGGCGACCTCGAGGCGCACGTTGGTCGAGAAGAGCTGCGCCTCGAAGTCTTGAAACACCATCGCCACGCGCCCGGCGAGCGCGCCGACCGGCGTGCCCAGGACCGCCGCGCCGTCGAGCAGGATCTCGCCGCCGCACTCCGCGGGCGCGAGCGACGGCACCAGGCCGTTCACGCAGCGCAGGAGCGTCGACTTGCCGGCGCCGCTCTCGCCCATCACCGCGACGAGCTCCCCCGCGTCCGCGGCGAGCGATACGCCCGCGAGCGCCGCCACCGGCGGATCCGCGAAGCGACAGGTAAGTCCCCGCACCTCGAGCCGCCGCGACGCGACGCTCACGAGCGCAGGATCATCGCAACGGCAATGGTACGCGGCATGTCGCGCTCGTCTAGGGCAACCCGCCGCAACGCGCAATCATCGAAGCCGCTGGGAATGGGTCGAGTTGCGAGCCAGACGAGGCGCGAGGGAAGCGAGCAGCGCAGGCGTAGCGGAGCTACGCCGAGCAGCGGAGCGACCGAGCAACGAAGTATGGCGAAGCAAATCGGCCCATTCCCGCTTCGTGCGCCAGGAGCCAGCGCTTACGCTCGAGGCCGCCGCCATACCCCGTCATCGTCCCGTCGGCGCCGATCACGCGGTGGCACGGAATCACGATCGAGATCGGATTGGCGCCGTTCGCCGCGCCGACGGCGCGGACCGCTGTCGCGGCGCCGATGCGACGCGCGAGCGTTCCGTACGAGACCGTCGTGCCGTACGGGATCTCGCGCAGCGCCGTCCAGACGCGCCGCTGAAACGCCGTCCCGCCGGTCTCGGCGGGAAGCGCGTCGAGCGCGGCGGCGTCACCGTCGAGGTAGCGCCGCAGCGCGGAGAGCACGCCGCCGGGATCGGCGGCGTCGACGAGCGCGACGGCGCCGTAGCGGCGCGCGAGGCCGTCGGCGAGCCGCTGCCAGCGATCCGTGAAGCCGAGCGCGCAGAGCGTTCCGTCGCGTACGGCGATGCGAATGGTGCCGATCGGGAGCGCGAGCTCCGCGGTTTCGAGTCGTGTGATGTCGGTCATCGTCCCTCCTCCAAAGTCGCCCAAAGATGCATGGCGGCGTACGCCCGCCATGGGCGCCACGCTTCCGCCATGCGCTGCACGTCGCGCGCCGCGAGCGGACCGGCGCCGTTTCCGAGCGCGCGCCGTAGACCGAGGTCGCTCGCCGGAAACGCGTCCGCCTCGCCGAGTGCACGCATCGCGATGTAGTGTGCCGTCCACTCGCCGATCCCGGGAATCGCGACCAGGCGCGCGATCGCGTCGTCGAGATCGAGCGCCGTGTCGAGCCGCAGCGTTCCGTCGACGACGGCGGCCGCGAGCGCGCGAATCGTCGCCGCCCGCGCGCGCGGGATGCCGATCCCTCCGAGATCGGCGTCGGCGAGCACGTCCGGCGGCGGAAAGAGCTGTGTCAGGCCGGCGCTCGCCGTCGTGACCGGCGTCCCGAACGTGGCGGCGAGCCGCCCCGCGAGCGTCGTCGCGCCGGCGACCGTGACCTGCTGGCCGAGGACGGCGCGCACCGCGAGCTCGAATCCATCCCATGCGCCGGGCACGCGCACGCCCGAACGCGCGTCGACGGCCGCACGCAGCTCCGGCCGCCGCCGCAGTTGGCCGACGATGCGCAGCGGATCGGCGGCGAGGTCGAAGAGACGCCGCGCGCGCTCGATGACCTGAATGAGATCCTCGTGATCCGCGAGCCGGATCTCCATCGCCAGATGCCGCTCGGCGGGCACGTGGTGCACCTCGATCTCGCCGTGCGCCTCGGGAGTACCGATCGTGCGCCGGTAGACGTCGCGTTCGACGACCTCGACCCCCGGGGTCGCGCGCCGCGCGAGGAAGCGCAGGAGGCCCGTCCAGTCGAACGGTGGCCGATACGACAAGCGCACGACGAGGCCGGGTGTCGCGACCTCCGGTTGCAACTCGACCCGTGTCCGGCCCGGCGCGACGACGGGACCGCGAGTCGCGTGCGCGAGACCGCGTTGGCCGGCCGCACGCGATGCGGCCGCGTCGCGCTTCAGGCGCCGTGCGCGTAGGCGACGCGGCGACTCGCGAAAGTGCATGAGCATCGCGTGATTGAATTGACGGATGCTGCGGAACCCGGCCGCGAACGCGACCTCCGCCATGGGCAGATCGGTGTCGTCGACGAGGGCGCGGGCGAAATGCACGCGTCGCGCGCGCGCCACCTGCGCCGGCGACGCTCCCAGGTGCTCCGCGAAGAGCCGCCGCAGCTGCCGCCCGCCGAGACCGACGCGCGCCGCCAGCGCCTCGACGTCGTCGTCGTCGAGGGCATCGGCGCCGATCAATCTGAGCGCCCGCGACACCACCGCCGCCGACCCGAGCCACGCCGGCGTCCCCGGCGCCGCTTGCGGCCGACAGCGCAAACACGC